>Ga0247779_1000132_pt1 | contig 60551 bp, 46 predicted proteins | sample UWRJL221509R5_FD_179925 | JGI IMG/M metagenome (GOLD analysis project Ga0247779, IMG submission 179925) | Plant litter microbial communities from Arlington Agricultural Research Station in Wisconsin, United States - UWRJ-L221-509R-5 | ecosystem: Environmental > Terrestrial > Plant litter >... | reverse complement strand
GCAGCGCCTCGAAGGCCGGCAGCGCGGCGGCAGGCGAGGCATGGCAGAAGCCGCAGTCGAGGTCCGCCGCCAGCTTCGTGCCGGCGACTTTGCCTGCATCGGGCTTGGCCTCGGTGTGGACGTGCGTGTGGTGCCCGAAGTGGCGGGCTTCCTGCGGCGTGGTCTCGTGCTGGCAATAGGTCGCGGCCACGCCCCAGGCGAGCTGGAAGGGCAGCAACATCGCAACGAGAAGGACGAACAGGCGCTTCATGCGGGGCCGATTATGGCCTGCGCCCAGGGCCCGGCGCATTGCGGCGCCGATGGGCGGAGCCACGATCAAATATGGTTACGATCACTGGAGTCTCGGCGTTAGACCGCGTTGTGCGTGCGCGGACGATGCCCCAGAATCGGCCCCTTATCCCAATCCGCCCCCCATGAGCACCGAGTCCAGCCCTGCCGACGACGATCGCACGCAGATCATCGCCCCGCCCAAGGCTCCGCCGCCCGCGCCGGCCCAGCCGACTTCTGCCGGCCATAGCAGTGCCGGCGACAGCGGCAACGCGCTGCCGGTCGGCACCTACCTGGCCGAGTTCGAGATCAACAGCGTGCTCGGCGAAGGCGGCTTCGGCATCGTCTACCTGGCCTGGGACCACTCGCTGGAACGCCGTGTCGCGCTGAAGGAGTACATGCCCTCGTCGCTCGCCTCGAGGAACATGTCCAGCGGCGGCGCAACGCAGGTGCAGGTGAAATCGGAGCGCCACCGCGGCACCTTCGAGGCCGGCATGAAGAGCTTCATCAACGAAGCCAAGCTGCTGGCCCAGTTCGACCACCCGTCGCTGGTCAAGGTCTACCGCTTCTGGGAAGCCAACGGCACCGCCTACATGGTGATGCCCTTCTACGAAGGCACGACGCTGAAGGACCGGCTCAAGAGCCTCGGCAAGCCGCCCGACGAGGCCTGGCTGATGGGCCTGCTGGCGCCACTGACCGAAGCGCTGGCGGTGATCCACCAGGAGCGCTGCTACCACCGCGACATCGCGCCGGACAACGTGATCCTGCTGAACGCCAGCGGCCGGCCGCTGCTGCTGGACTTCGGCGCCGCGCGCCGCGTGATCGGCGACATGACGCAGGCGCTGACGGTGATCCTGAAGCCCGGCTACGCGCCGGTGGAGCAGTACGCCGAAACGCCCAATATGAAGCAAGGCGGCTGGACCGACGTCTACGCGCTGGCCGCCACCGTCCACTTCGCCATCCTCGGCCGCACGCCGCCGCCGTCGGTGAGCCGGCTGATGGGCGACAACTACCAGCCGCTGGCCGAGGCCGCCGCGGGCCGCTACAGCGATCGCTTCCTGAACGCGATCGACAAGGCGTTGCGCGTGCGCCCCGAGGAACGCACGCAGACGATCGGCGAACTGCGCGCCGACCTGGGCCTGGACGCCGAGATGCCGCACCACGCGCAGCCGACGCAGATCGTGCTGCGCGGCGACGCCACCGGCATGAGCGGCGACGAGAAGACGCAGTTGCAGGCGCGGCCTCCGGCACCCAAGCGCGCGCCCTCGCCGGCCGCGGCCTCACCGTCCTCAGCCGCACCGACTCCCTCGTCGTCATCGAAGACACCGCTGATCGCCGGGATCGGCGCGCTGGTGCTCATCGGCGGCGGCGTGGCCGCGTGGATGGCGATGTCCGGCAAGAAGCCCGAACCCGCGGTCGCCGCCGCACCGCCGCCGATCAGCACCGCCGCCGCGCCGGCGCCGGCTCCCGCAGAAGCGCCCGCGCCCGCCCCTGCCACTGCGCCGGCCACCGCCGCGCCGACAACGCACTTCGACGCGCTGGCCCAGTTCGACCAGTTGCTCGCTTCGCAATCGCCCGGCTTCAAGGTCGAGGCCAACGCCGAGAAATCGAAGCTGCGCATCGGCAAGGACCTGCTGAGCTTCACCGTGAAATCGCAGAAGGACGGCTACGTCCACGTGCTCGTCTACGGCCCGGACGGCTCGCTGATGCAGCTGTTCCCGAACCACCTGAACGCCCGCACGACCGTCAACAAGATCAAGGCCGGCCAGACGCTGCGCATCCCCGACGAGAACTGGGTGCTGCAGACCTTCGAGCCGACCGGCCCCGAGCACTTCGCCGTCATCGTCAGCGACCAGCCTCGCGACTTCGCCGCCATCGGCGCCGTACCCGACGACGCGTTCCTGAAGCTGCTGACCGGCCCGCCCGCCGACGCACAGATCGCCCGCTGGACCAAGCCCACGCCGATGCTGCTGGGCACGCCGCCGGCCCGCTGCGCGGGTGCGACTTGCGATGCCTACGGGGCGGCACGGTTCACGGTGGAGATCGTGCGCTGAGGGATCGCCCATGTTCGACCACGTGAAATTCGGCGTCAGCGACTACGCGGCCAGCAAGGCGTTCTTCCTCCAGGCGCTGGCGCCGCTGGGCGTTGGCATCGTCTCGGAAGGCGTACCGAGCTACGGCATCGAGCTGTGCGTGCCCGGGCAGACGGTCTCGCTGTGCCTGTACCAGGCCGAGCACCAGCCGGCGCCGCTGCACCTGGCCTTCGCAGCGGCGAGCCGGCAGCAGGTGCGCGACTTCCATCGCGCGGCGCTGGAGGCCGGCGGCACCGACCACGGCGCGCCGGGCCTGCGCCCGCACTATCACGCGAACTACTACGCCGCCTTCGTGATCGGCCCGGACGGGCACAACGTCGAAGCGGTGTGCCACGCGTCCGATGCCTGAGGCCTCACCAGTCCCGCGCGCCCAGGATCCTCTCGCCCAGTTCGCTCAGCGCCGCCCGGCCGTAGCGGGTCTTCTCCCACTCCCGCGGATCGCCCGGGAAGGCGAAGCCCTCCGGGGCCTCGCATTCGCGCCAGGCGCGCACCCGCTCCTCGCGCAGCGCGGCGTCCGCCTGGTGCGCCGGCGCGAAGGAGATGTACTGCGCGAGCCGCACCTGATCCTCGGAGGTATTCGGCCGGATGCCGTGGGCCAGCAGGCTGTTGAAGATCAGCAGGTCGCCGGCCTTCATCGGCACGAACTTCACCGACCAGGGCACGTGGTCCAGGTCCGGGCGGAACGGGTGGCGGTCCTGCGGCGCCGCGGCGCGCCAGTCGTCGAAGTGCTCGAACAGCTCGGGGATGCACTGGAAGCCACCGGTCTGCTCGCTGGTGTCGGACAGCGCGAGCACGCCCTGCACGTTGATCGGCAGAGGCGTCATCGAGGTGTCCGAATCCCAGTGGATGAAGCCGGTGAACGCGCGGGCGCCGCGATTGGGCGTGTTCAGGTTCGCGCGGTCCAGGCTGACCCACAGATCCTCGCGATCCCAGATGTCGACGAAGGCGTCGTAGACCCGCTGAGTCTGGCGGTTCTGCCAGAGATGCTCGTTCTGATAGACCTCGACCATGCCGGAGCCGTTCAGCTCGGCCATGCCGTGGCCGCGGCGCTCGGGCTGGTCCCAGGAGGCGGGGTCGCGGCGGTCCAGTTCCTGGAACTCCCAGAGGAAGTCCACCGTGCGCCGCACCTGCTCCTCGGGCACAGCCTGCCGCACGATCACATAGCCATAGCGCTGCCAGTGCGCGAAGTCGGCCTCGCTCAGCACTCGCAGCGGCAGGGCCTTCTTCAGCTCGCGCAATTGCGCGCCATTGGCATAGCTGAGGCTGGGGTTGCCCGGCGTGTCGGGGCGGGCCTGGCGGTAGCGGTCGTTCATGATGAGCTGGTCTCCATCGCTGCTTTGATGGAGCGAATTCTGGAGAGGGCGGGAACGGCACTGTTCGCCATCACTGACCAGAATTGATACGATTCTGACGATTTCATAAGTCCAAACGTCATGAAACCGCAGTTCGAACAGGTCACCCTGGCACCTGGCGAGTCGTGGACGCTGCTGTGGCGCGAACTGCCGGAGCTGCCCTTCCTGTGGCACTACCACCCCGAATACGAGCTGACGCTGACGCTGAATGCGCGCGGCCAGCGCCATGTCGGCGACAGCCTGGAAGACTTCGAATCGGGCGACCTGGTGCTGCTGGGCCCAAACCAGCCGCACACCTGGGCGGCGAGCGAGCGCGCGGACGACGAGGCACGGCCGATGCTGGCCGTGGTGGTCTGGTTCAGCGAGGCCTGGCTGCAGCGGCTGATCGACGGTTGGCCGGAGCTGGCCGTGCTGGGCCGGCTGGTGGCCGGCGCGGGCCGCGGCCTGCACTTCTCGGCCGCCGCCGCACAGGCCGCGCGGCCGCTGCTGGCCAGCTTGCGGGGCCTGAGCCCGGAGCAGCGTCTGCCGGTCCTGCTGCAGGTGTTGCCGCTGCTGGCGCGCGACGAAGCCGCCCGCCCGCTCGCCACCCATGCCGCCAATTCACCGCCCGGTGACAACAAGGCCCGCGGCAGGCTCGACCGTGTGCTGGAGCGCCTGCACGCCGCGCCGCTGGCCGAGCCGCCCGGAGCGCCGCAGCTCGCGGCCGACGCCGCGCTCTCGCTCGGTGCCTTCCATCGCTTCTTCAAGCGCCACACCGGCATGACGATGCTGGACTATCTGGCCCAACTGCGCATCGGCGCCGCCTCGCAGGCGCTGATCAGCAGCGACAAGCCGATCGGCGTCGTCGCGATGGAGGCCGGCTACGGCACGGCCGCGCACTTCAACCGGCAATTCCTGGCGCGCAAGGGCATGACGCCGCGGCAGTTCCGCGCCAGCTACCGCGGGCGCAAGCGCTAGTGGCCACTGGCGGCCGCTAGCGAATACGGGCGGATTGCACGAAACCCCGCGCCATCGCGCGCGGCCCAGGGCGAATAGCAATCGACTTTGCTGTCAGCGCCGTCAGAATTCCGGCACCGCTTGAACTGACAGTTAGCACTGCTGAAAGACACCTCATGACTCTGAACAACTTGCGCGTCGGCACCCGGCTCGGTGCCGGATTTGCCGTGATCCTGCTGCTGCTCGCGCTGATGCTGGTGGTGAGTATCCTGCGGCTCAATAGCGCGTCGGTCGCGGTGCAGGGCATGATGGCCTCGCCCCTGGCCAAGGAGCGTCTGATCGAGGAACAGCTGCGCAATGTCGCGGTCGGCGTGACCCGCGGCAAGGCGATCGCGAAGAACGCGGACGGTGGACTCGAAGCCCTGTTCCGCGATGAGGCCCAGGTCTCGACGGCCCGTGGCAACGAGATCGTCAAGGCCCTGGCCGCACTGCCGTCAAGCGAGAGCGAGAAGCCGCTGATGGAGAAGTTCAACAGCGCGCGCGAGGCCTATCTCGGCGCGCGCAACCGCATGATGGCCGCCAAGCGTGCCGACAAGGCGGACGAGGCCAATGCGATCTACGACAAGGAATTCGCCGTCGTCGCGCCGGCCTACGTGGCCGCGCTGACCGCAGTGCTCGACTTCCAGCGCAAGACCATCGACGACATGAACGCGCAGATCGCCGCCGACACCGACCGCGGCGAAGTGCAGCTGGAGCTGCTCGGCGCCGTGGCGATCGCGCTGGGTGCCGTGCTGGCCGTGATGCTGACCCGCTCGATCACACGCCCGATGGCGCAGGCCGTGGCCCTGGTCGATGCGGTCGCCAAGGGTGACCTGTCGCAGCGCTTGAAGGTCGACGGCCGCGACGAGATCTCCCAACTGGTCGGCTCGCTCAGCGAGATGAGCGGCGGCCTGGCTCAGCTGGTGCGCCAGGTACGCCAGGCATCCGAGAGCATCCAGACGGCCAGCGACGAGATGGCCATGGGCAACAACGACCTCAGTGCACGTACCGAGCAACAGGCCAGCGCCCTGCAGGAAACCGCGTCGTCGATGGAGCAGCTGAGCTCGGCCGTGCGGCAGAACGCCGACAGCGCCCAGCAGGCCAACCAGTTGGCACGCAGCGCGTCCGACGTGGCCACGCAGGGCGGCGAGGTGGTGAGCCAGGTCGTCGAGACGATGAAGGGCATCAACGATTCGTCGCGCCAGATCTCCGACATCATCGGCGTAATCGACGGCATCGCCTTCCAGACCAACATCCTCGCGCTGAACGCGGCGGTGGAAGCGGCGCGTGCCGGCGAGCAGGGCCGCGGCTTCGCCGTCGTCGCCTCCGAGGTGCGCTCGCTGGCCGGCCGTTCCGCCGAGGCCGCCAAGGAGATCAAGCGCCTGATCAGCGCCAGCGTCGAGCGCGTCGAGCAGGGCTCGTCGATGGTCGACAAGGCCGGGGAGACGATGAGCGCCGTCGTCGGCAGCATCCGCCGCGTCAACGACATCATCGGCGAGATCAGCTCGGCCAGCGGCGAGCAGTCGGCCGGCGTCGCGCAGGTCGGCGAGGCCGTGACCCACATCGACCAGGCCACGCAGCAGAACGCCGCGCTGGTCGAGCAGATGGCCGCCGCGGCCACCGGCCTCAAGTCGCAGGCCGAAGACCTCGTGAAGGTCGTGGCGACCTTCAGGCTGGCGTAACGGGCACGAGCTTCAGGCCCACCACGCCCAGCAGGATCAGCGCGAGGCACAGCAGCCGCATCGGCTGCGCCGACTCGCCGAGCAGCACCATGCCGACGATGGCCGTGCCGGCCGCGCCGATCCCCGTCCACACCGCGTAGCCGGTGCCCACCGGCAGGCTGCGCAGCGAGAAGGACAGCATCGTCACGCTGGCCAGGCCAAAGGCCACGGTCAGCACCGCCGGCAGGAGTCGGCTGAAGCCTTCGGACGACTTCATGAAGTAGGCAAAGGCGATCTCCAGCACGCCCGCCAGCGAGAGCAGCAGCCAGGCCATGGCGGGCTCAGCCACGGACCACGGCCACGGGCGTGGACCGGAAGGCGACGCCGAAGCGGTTGAACGCGTTCATCAGGCCGATGGCGTAGCTCAGGTCGGCCAGTTCCTTCTCGGAGAACTCGGCGCTTGCCGCTGCGTAGTCGGCGTCCGGCACACCACTTTGCGCGACCCGCGTGACGCTCTCGGCCCAGGCCAGGGCCGCACGCTCGCGAGCGCTGAAGAGATCGCCCGCGTCGTGCCACACGAGCACCAGCACGAGCTTGTCTACGGCCAGGCCGGACTTGAGCAGGTCGCGGGTATGCATGTCGATGCAGAACGCGCAGCCGTTGATCTGCGACACCCGCAGGTAGACGAGGTCGATCAGCGGCTTCGGCAAGCTGCCCTTCTGCAGCGTGGCGTAGACCTGGCCGAAGGCCTTGTAGCCCTCGGGCGAGGCCTTGGCGTAGTCGATGCGGTGATTCATTTGGAGTCCTTCGAAACAAGTGGAGAAGGACGCCATCGTGCTTGGGATTGGCCTGGTTGCCGAGAGCCAAGATCGGGCTTTCCGACTGGGCCATGGAACGAGTCAGCGCATCAAGGCCAGGATGCGCCCGGCCAGCGCCGTCGCCTCGGCGCGCGTCTCGATATTGGTGAAGCCCACGAGGATGGCGGGCGGGAGCCGATCGCCCCCGGCCCAGTCGCTCAAGGCCTCCGCGTACAGGCCGGCCGCGAGCATGCGCGCGACGAGCGCGCGGTCGGACTGCCGCCCCTGCAGCCGCAGGATCAGGTGCATGCCGCCAGGCGCTTCGTCGATCGCGACGCGGGCACCCAGCACCTCCCGCAGCGCCGCCACGGTCTCGGTGCGGCGCTGCGCGTAGAGCTTTCTCATCCGCTGGATGTGCCGCGCGAAATGCCCCTGTGCGATGAAATCGGAGAGGATGGCCTGCGTGAGCTGCGGCGAGCTGCCGCTGCCGGTTTCGCAGGCGGCGTCGAAGGCCTTCAGCTGGCCGGCCGGCACGACCAGATAGGCCAGCCGGATCCCCGGGAACAGCACCTTGCTGAAGGTGCCCGCGTAGAGCACGCGTCCCTCGCGATCGAGGCTCTTCAGCGCCGGCAGCGGGCGGCCGACGTAGCGGTATTCCCCGTCGTAGTCGTCCTCCACGATCCAGCTTCCAGCGCGCCTGGCCCAGTCCAGCAGGGCCAGCCGCCGCGGCAGTGACAACGAAACGCCCAGCGGGCTCTGGTGCGCCGGCGTGACGATGGCGGCACGCGCGCGAGGCGCCTGCCGCACGCCCTCTTCCACCATCAGCCCCTGCGCATCCACGGGCACGGGGATGGCCTGCAGGCGCTGGGCCAGCAGGCTGCCCCGCGTGGGCGGATAGCACGGACTCTCGATCCACACCGGGTCGCCAGCGGCTAGCAAAGCTTGGCCGATCAGCCGCATCGTCGCGTGATAGCCGGAGGTGACGAAGACCTGCGCTGCCGTGCAAGCGATGCCACGCGCGACATGCAGGTAGGCGGCGATCTGCGCACGCAACTCGGGCAGGCCGGCGATCGGCGGATGGGCCATGTCCGCCGGACTCATGGCGCGGATCTTCGCCGCACCAAGACGTGCCCAGACCTTGCGCGGGAAGGCATCCAGTGCCGGCAGGCCCATCTGAAAGGGCAGCGTCGTTTCCGGTCGGAAGGTCGGCGGGCCGGCGCGATTGGCGGCGGGCGGCGCGGCGTCCGCGCCGACGGGCGCCCGCGGCTTCAGCGCGCGGCTGACGAAACTGCCGGCCTGCCCGTTCGCCTCGATGTAGCCCTCGGCCGCGAGCATCGAGTAGGCCGTCTCGATGGTGCCCCGCGCCAGGCCCAGCTCCAGCATGAGGGCGCGCGCGGACGGTATCCGGTCGCCCGGCTTCAAGGCCCCGCTGCCGATCGCCCGGCGCAGGCGCCAGTAGATCTGCCGGTACAGGGGCTCGGCCGATCTTGGGTCCAGCGGGGAAAGCTGCAGCGGTGTCTGGCGGGTCATGGCCGAGCCTAGCAAGAACTCGCCGCGGCCGCGCCATGGCCCAGTTCGAAACACGCTTTTTGGATCAGTCGGCTGGGCTATGGATTTCTAGACTGGCTTCGATGATTCAACGATTGGAAGACAAACTGCCATGAAGATCCTGCACCTGAGCTTCAGTGCTCGCGGAGAGCACTCCGAGAGCCTCGCCCTGTCGAGAAAGGTCGTGTCCCATCTGCTCGCCGCTCGCACGGGCGCGAGCGCGAGCATCACCGAGCGCATGCTGGGCATGGAGCCCCTGCCCCACATCGACACCCACTATTCGCTGGTGCAGCATTCGGCGGCCGACCCCACCCAGCAGGGCGGATCGATGGCCCGCTCGGACGAAGCGATCGCCCAGCTGGCGCAGGCCGACGTGGTCGTGATCGGCACGCCGATGCACAACCTCAGCGTGCCCTCCGCGCTGAAAGCCTGGCTGGACCATGTGGTCCGCGCGCGCCACACCTTCACGATGACGGCGCAAGGCAAGGTCGGCACGCTGCGCGACCGGCCGGTGCTGATCGCGATCGCATCCGGCGGGCGATTCTCGGGCGAGCAGGCGCGGCAACCGGATTTCCTCACGCCCTACCTGCGCGAGCTGCTGAAGACCATCGGGCTGCGCGACCTGCACTTCTTCAGCGTCGAGGGAACGGGCGCGCGCCCCGAGGCCGTGGCGACGGCGCGCGCGGCGGCCGAGCTCAGCCTCCAGCGCTTCTTCGAGACCTTCCGGCTCCCCGCCTGATCGTCTGCGGGGGCTGGGGCCGGAGTTGCTAGGGCACCGCAGCGCATTTCCAGCGCCCGGTCCTCGCTCGCGCGGGCATGACGCCGCGCGATTTCGGGGCCCGCTGCCGGAGCGGGTCGGCGGCGCTCCGGACCCCGTCGAATTTGGGCGTTAGACCTCTCCCTTTCGCAGGGACGCGCAGGTATATTGCCGAGCGGCATTACCGCCCACATCCACCCTTTTTCCAGGACGCTCATCATGGCGGACTCCATCGAAGAACAACTCGCGTGGTGCGAACGCGCCCGTGTCATCCTGGCCGCGACCAGCAGCAAGAAGAAAGAATCGGTCGAGAAGTTCGACAAGCAGCTGAACCGCGTCCGGATGAAGCTCGAAGAACTGATCAAGCTGGCCGGCGAAGAAACGCCGGTGGTCAAGGAATTCGTCAAGGATCTCGACACGATCGGCCGCCAGGCGCTGGCGCTGAAGGATCCGACCCAGCAAGGCAAGAAGGGCCAGGAGGAACTGCGCAAGCAGGCCAAGGAGATCACCTCCAAGCTCGAGGCGCTGGGCAACAGGATCGATGCGTCCAAGCCGGCCAAGGCGATCATGGACGCGCGCAAGCGCTTCTTCGACAACTGCGACCGCGCCCGCAAGCGCTTGAAGGAGCTGGGCTCGCAGGACAAGTCGGACACGACCGAGGTCCAGGAACTGCTGGCTTTCATCGAGAACGCCGAGCAGACGGTGCGCAGCGACACGCTCTACCAGGACCCGGGCGAATGCGACAAGGCCACGCAGCTGATCGCCGGCTGGCTCGGCCGCCTGGCGCTGAAGCTGGAGCAGCAGGCCAAGGGCGAGCGCCAGCTCGACGAAGCACAGTCCCGCGCCAAGCCGCTGGTCGAGGAGCAAACCGGCATCGCCGAGCGCCTGCTGGCCGAGGGCCTGACCACCGGCCAGCTGACGCCGGAGCTGCAGACCAAGCTCGAAGAGACGCTGAAGGCGGTGCAACTGAAAGGTGCCGGCGTCCTCTGGACCGAGGCGCTCGAGCTATGCAAGCAGTTGCCGACGGCCAGCCAATGCAAGAAGGCCTACCTGCTGAGCAAGAAGCAGCTGAAGACCGGCCTGAAGGATCAGTTGGGCCTGTGCGAGACGGCGCTGAACCAGCTCGGCGAGGTGCTCGACCCGGCCGCGTTGGAGCAGGAACGCACGCGTTTCAACCAGCTGATCGCCGAAGGCGGCGGCGACCTGTCCGAAACGCAGGTCGGCCTCGTGCGCGGGAAGATGGTCGCGCTGGTCGAGGCTTGGAACAAGCGCAAGAACGGCCAGAGCGAGGTCAAGGGCCAACTGGCCGAGAAGATCCGCTTGCTGCAGCTGGGCGTGAACCTGAACGCGCCGATGGTTCCGGTGCCCCAGCGCGACGAGAACGCGCGCCAGCTGGAACTGGTGACAAGCCTGCGCGACCAGCGCCTGTTCACCGACGGCCTCAAGGTCGCCGAAACGCTGGAGCGGCAGGTGATCGCGCAGAAGCCGGCGGTCGAGAGCGGACAGGCCTGGCAGCAATTGGCCGGCAGCGTCGTACAGCTCAGCGCCGACCTGGGCAACTGGTCAAAGGCGCAAGCCCTGCCGCAGCAGAAGCGGGACGATGCGGAGCGGCTCTCGAAGACGCTGAGCAGCGAGAACGTCGGCCGGCTGACCGCGGCACGCGACTGGGCGACGCTGATCCAGGCGCACGGCGAAGGCAAGGCCTACCTGAAGTCGGCCGGCCGTGCGTCCGAGAAGTTCGTCGAGTACGACCCCAAGCGCCAGCCGCTGCGGGACGACATGAACCTGGAATGGGTCAAGGTCGATAAGGCGCTGTCCGACTTCGAGCAGATCGCCCGCTCGGCCGAGGTGGACCCGGTCCCGCTGCTCAGCAAGAGCGTCGCGGACCTGAAGGCGCTGAAGGCGGACTGGGAGGACTGGGTCAAGAACACCACGCGCACCAGCCGCACCAAGATCAAGACGGTGAAAGCTGCCGTGGCCGAGCTGCTGAACCGCATCAAGGCGCTGGACGATCCCGCCAAGCTGAAGGAGGTTGCCGGCAAGCAGGCCGAGTCCGCCGCTCACGGCCGCTTCAACACGGCCAAGACCGCCTTCATCAACACGCAGCTGGCCGCGCTACTGCTGGTAGACGCGCTGGCCGGTGCCGACTTCCGCAAGCGCCTGGCGGAGCTGGAGAAGGACGACTCCACGGAGGAGCCGGGCAAGCCCTGGGCCAAGCGCATGGCTGCGCTGGTCACGCTGGGGGAACAGGCCACCGCGGCCGCCACGCAGTCGGGCAACAAGCTGCAGGAGCAGGGCCGCACGCAGGCCCAGGCCGTGGCCACGCAGAAGGAGCGGATCGCCGCGCTGCGCAAGACGATGGACAAGAAGGGCCTGAACGTCAAGACCTTCGGCCCGCTGCTGGACGGCCTGACCAAGGACGTGTCCAACCTCGAACTGCTGACGACCACCGGCAACGTCACCGCCTCCAACGTCAATCAGCGGCTGCTGGACGAGCTGAACGCCCGCGTCGAGAAGTTGCAGATGCTGGTCGACCACAGCAGCACCTTCGAGGACTACACGAACGGCAACGACCGCTACCAGGAATCGCTGGACGAGTTGAAGAAGGACGGCCTGGAGAAGGCCGCGCCCGAGACCTACACCGCGCTCAAGGAACAGCTCGCCGCGCTGAAGACGGATATCTACGGCATGGACCCCGGCCCGGCCGGCGAAGCGCAACGACAAATGGCCATCGGGCTGCAGGCGGCGCGCGTGGAGCTGGACGGCATCCAGGAGAAGCAGGATCGGGTCGGGCTGGATGTCGCCGAATGCGGGCGCCGCATCCGCGCGTTCGCCAAGCTGGGCATCGCCGAGACCTACCGCAAGGCGCTGGAGAAGCGCCTGTCGGCGGCCCGCCAGCTCGCCGAGACGCCCACCGAGCTGGCCGCCGCGCTGCTCGAATTCAAGGCGATCAAGGAGGAACTGACCGAGGTCGAGACCAATCCCGACGCTGCCTATCAGCGCCAGAAGACGGTGCTGGCCGAGCAGCAGGCCACGCTGCTGCTGAAGCGCGAATGGCAGAGCCGGCTTTCCGTCATCAAGGGCAGCGTGATGTCGCGGCTGACCAGTGCGCTGCAGAACGGCGGCGACAAGAGCCAGAAGGACGAGGTCCAGCGCATCATCGATTCGGCCGAGAAGGCCGTGAAGGATGGCAAGGACTACGAGCGCGGCCTGCGCCTGCTGAACCAGGCCGAGGGACGCGTGATCCAGATCGAGCGCAACCCCGAGGGCACGGCGCTGGGCGACCGCAAGGCGCTGCCCAAGCACGTCGAGAACTACGCCGCCAACGTCGTCAAGCTGCGCCAGGCGCTGGAGGGCTTCGTCGCGGTGGCCGGCGCCAAGGTCGAGAACCCGGAGCGCAAGACCCGGCTCGAGGAAGTGCTGACGAAGATGATCGAGCCGCTGGCACTGCAGCTGAACCCGGGCCTGTTCACGACGCCGCTGAAGACACTGATGGGCGACGTGCCGGTGGAGGCGCGCCGCGAGGCGCGCGAAGAGGCGCTGGCGCGGCTGCGCAACGCCTCGACCTTCATCAACACGCACCCGACGATGGTCAAGCTGGCCGCCAACCCGGTCGCGCCGCTGCAGTCCGACATGCGCGTGCTGGACGCATCGCTGACCCGACTCGAAGCTCATCTGCGCGCCTCCGTGCGCTGATGAACCCTCACCACACATCGAGGTTCCCATGAGCAAGCAAACCGCCTGGCTTGAACTGTTCACCGGCATCGTCATCGACGATCCAGACACGCAGGCACGCCAGGAAAAGCTGAGCAACAAGATCGCCGACGCCGCCGCCACGCAGGAAATCTACCTGCGCAAGAAGCAGCAGCAGGCCGCCGCGCTGTCGATCGCCCGCGACGAGTTCAACACGATCAAGGTGGACACGCAGAAGGTGCTGTCCGCGAAGATCGACTCCGGCCCGTTCAAGGGCAAGAGCTTCCTGGACGTCAAGAACGGCCAGATCAGCGAGATCGACATCGAAGACGTCAGCACCGAGTCGAACCAGAGCGGCAAGGCGCCGATCCCGCCGGCGATCAACGACAAGCTGATCAAGTCGGGCAGCACCATCATCGAGATCGGCCGCCGGCTGCGCGAGATGCGCTTCGTGCCCGATCCGAGCCAGACCAAAGACGAGCCGCTGTTCAGCAACCCCGAGTTGCAGGCCGAGTTCTGGACGCCGGTGATGCGCGAGCGCATCTTCCCGGAAGGCTTCATCGCCGGCCCCTGGTCCGCCACGCAGCAGATGCTGGACGAGACCACGGCGCTCTACCTGGAGATGGTCGAGAAGAAGAAACTGGCCGGCGAGCTGACGCCCGATCGTGACCTGCTGCAGGACGCGCTGGACACCGGCGGGCAGTTGGTCTCGATCGCCGGCTCGGCGCTGGGTGGCTTCAAGGGCGAGCAGCTCGAGATGGCCAAGAACATCCTGGAAACCGGCGGCGAGGTGCTGATCTCGCTGGCCGACGTGCGCGGCAAGCTGAAGAACAGCGAGTTCGCCGACGCCGCATCGGTGGCGCTGGACATCGCCAGCTCAATCACCGGGGCAGCGCTGAAGGCCGCCAAGGTCGACGACAGCCTCATCAAGGTCGCCACCGGCGCGATCGGCGCCGGCAGCGCGGCGGTGCTGCTGGGCAAGACGCTGAACCAGGTGCGCAGCGGCGAGGCCGATCTCTCGCAAGCGCTGATACAGATGGGCGACGTGATCGGCAAGGCGATGACCGCCGCCGCCGACGGCACCGGCGGCGACACCGCCAAGGGCCTGAAGATCGCCGCGCAGGCCGCGCCGACGATCTTCAAGGCAGTGGGCCTGGGCACCGACCTGCCCAAGCTCGTGCGCGATGGCGACATCAAGGGCGTGATCGACCGCCTGGGCGCGATCACCAAGGAGGTGCTGGCGCAGTTGCCGGGCCTGCAGAACATCGGCGTGGACCCGGCCAAGATCGTCGACGTCGGCACCGCCGGCCTCAACCTGGCGGTGAAGACCGCCTTCGCCGTGCGCAAGGGCGAATACCTGAAGGCGCTGACCGGCGCAATCAACGACATCGGCGAGACGCTGGGCGACGTGCTGGAGGTGGCGGGTGTCGACGAAACGCTGGCCGGCCAGATCGTCAAGCTCTACAAGGGCGGCGCCTCGGCGCCGACCGCGCTGGAGCTGATCCGCCAGGACCCGCCGAAGGTCGGCGAAGCGATCAAGGCGCTGGCCGGCGGCGTCGAATCGGCGCTGGGCGGCACCGGCAACGAAACGCTGGCGAAGCTGGGCAATAGCCTGGCGCTGGGCATCAACTCGCTGGTCACCGTCGAGCAGGTGCACAAGCTCTACGTCGCCGGCCAGTACGACGACGCGGTCGCGCAGTTCGCCGACAACCTCAGCGAGGGCTTTGCCAAGCTGTCCGAGGCGCTGGGCGTGAAGGTCGAGGAGGACGACAACAAGGATGAGGGCGACAAGGACGGCGAAGGCGGTGATTCGGAGAAACCCCGGCTGAAGCGCGAGAAGCCGGTGCCGGACGACACCGTCGTCGCCGACCTGAAGAACATGCTGGACAAGATCGAGGAGGACAAGCAAAAAGGCAAGGGCAAGGCCTCGATCAACGCGGAGAAGCTGGCCGAGGCAGAGAAGGCGCTGAAGGAGAAGAAAGACAAGGAGCAGGCCGACGCCGACATGGAGGACGCGCTGGCCATGCTCGAGGAATCGCAGCTGGACCTAAAGGCGCTGACCGACGCCGAGAAGAGCGGCGCCGAGGCCTCGAACATCGAACAGATGATCGGCGAGCTGCTGCGCGACCGCATGGTGCTGCAACTGGCCACGCAGATCGCGCAGGGCGGTGCCGAGTTCCTGGCGCAATTCCTGCCGGGTCTGGGTGCCGTCAGCGCCGGTATCAAGCTGGCCGCCTCGCTGTACGCGGCCGGGCAGCGCGCCAAGCAGCTCGACCAGTGGATCAAGTCGCAGCGCGACCTGACCAACGCGCAGAGCGCGCTGTCGTCCGCGGCCGCCAACTTCGTGCGCAACCAGGGGCAGCAGCTGGCCCACTACTCAGCCCAGGCCTTCTTCGCCGCCGCACAGCTGGCGGGCGAGATCACCAAGCTGGCCGGCCCGGCCTCGGGTGTCGGCGCGATCATCTCGGCCGCGGCGGCAGCCAGCGCCAAGGCCGAGGATCTGCTGATGGACCTGAAGGACAAGATGGACATCGAGGCCGGCTGGAAGGCGACGCAGAAGGCGCTGCGCAATCCCGGCAACCGCCGCCTCGGCCTGGAGGCGCGCCAACTGAATCCGACACTGGCCAAGTACTCGCTGGCCTGGGGCGCCATCGTGCTGAAGGATCCGCTGGCGCGCGGCGCGATGAAGGCCTGCGGCCTGAGCGAGGCCTCGCTGAACGACCCGGCCGCCGACACGCACCTGGTCGTCAAGTACATGGAGACCTTCTACGAGGACGACGTCAGCATCTACCGCGAGGACGCCGAGGACATCCCCAAGTGGGTGCCGGCCGAGATCGAGGTGACGATCGTCTGCTGGGCCGAATTCCGGCGCGGCGCGCAGGGCGCCAAGCTGACGCTGACCGAGGCCTCGTCGGTCGAGGGCTTGCTGGGCGAGTTCGACGGCGTGCAACTGGCCGCCGAGACCACTGCCAACGAGTTGCAGGTGCAGCAACGGGCGCTGGCGGCGATCGCCACCGCGCTGCGCATGGCGACCGAGGCGATCATCACCGCCAAGGGCAATGATTCGACGCCGCTGCCGCTGATGCCGGACACCAGCGCGTTGATCCGCGCGATCGACGCCCACACCGTTTCGCTGCGCGTGCGCAGCGAAACGGCCAACCGGCTGTACGCGGCGCTGAACAAGTCCAAGGCCGAGGCGGCCGACCCGCGCAAGGCCCAGGAATCGCTCGAGGCGGCCGAGGCCGCGCTGGTGCGTTTCCGCGCGAAGACCAAGCGCGTGTCCGAAGCCGCCGCGCTGGACGCCTCCGGCCTCGAGAGCGCCAAGCTCGAGATGCAGGGCACGGTGGCCGAGCTGGGCCGCAAGGTCGATACGGCCAAGAAGACGCGCGAAGGCCAGGATCCGCTGGACGAAGCGCCGACCGGCCGCAAGCGCAGCAATGCCGACGCGCCGAAGCCGGAGCGGCAGACGAACTGAGATTGCCGCTTCGGCGGCTGCGAGCGGGGCGCCTCACGGCGCCCCTTTTTTTGCCTTATCCGGTCATCCGGTCATCCGGTCATCTGGTCAAGCCGCCACCGGCAGCTTCACCAGCACGCCCTTCAGCGCATCGCCCAGCGTGGTGCCGATGTCGGTGCTGACGCCGAACGGGTTGCTGTCCACGTGCTTGATCACCGGGTCGGTGGCGACCTGGGCGATCAGCGCGTCGAGGCGGGCGCGCAGCGCGCGGGTGATCGGCGTGTCCTTGTTGTCGGACGCGTTCATCGCGTCGTCGACCAGATCCAGCAGCTCCTGGCTGGATTCGCGCATGCTCTCGGCCAGCGACTCGGCCAGGTCGGCCTCGTCGGGCAGCGCCGACGGGATCGCCTTGACCAGCGCGGCGATCCGGCCCTCCGCCGAGGCGACCGCGCGGCGCAGCTCGATCAGCGAGGTGCGGTAGGCGACGATGCCCTTGTAGCCCTTCTCGCCGTTGTCGGACGTGGCAGTGGTCCCGCCGTCCTCGCCCTCCTCTTCCCGGCCCTCTTCCCGGCCCTCCTCCTTGCCGTCCTCCGAGCCTTCGTCGTCTTCGCCGCGCTCGCTGCCTTCCGTTTCCTCTTCCTCGCCCTTCGACTCGCTGGTGATCGGGGGCGCGACCGGGATCTCGGCATTGCCGGGGCCGCCCATCAGCTTGTCGAGCTGGTTCAGCGCGTTCAACGCCTTCGCGTGCTGATAGGCACCGGCCTGCTCGCCCTGGTAGCCGAACACCGCACGCATCCGCGTCGCCTCGGCCGGGTTGGTCTTGAGCGCGGCCAGGTAGCGCGGCTCGATCTCGGCCAGGCGTTCCTGGTACAGGCGGGCCTGGCGGATCGCGAGGGTCAGCGTCTCCAGCGCGCCCTCGACGTCATCAAGCAAGCGGTTGGCCGGTTCGAACTCCTTGTTGCGCGCGGCCACGCCGGCCTGGCTGACCCGCAGCTTGACGTCGTTGGCATTCGGGCCGAGCAGCGTGATCGCGTCCTTGACCTGCGGCATCAGCGCCGCCAGCCGTGCGTTGAATGCGGTCGCCGGATCCACCGTCTTGCCGCCGCCGGCCAGCAGTTCCTCGGCCTGGTCCAGCAGCGCGTTGGCCTGGCCGAACTCCTTCTTGCGCGCGAACACGCCGGCCTCGCTGACCTTCAGCTTGATGTCGGTCGCGCTCGGTCCGGCCGCGATGATCGCTTCCTTGACCTTGGGCATCAGCGCCGCCAGCCGCGTGTTGAAGGCCGCGGCCTCGTCGCTGACCGGGGCCGTCTGCTGCTGCGCCGTCGGCTCGCCGGTGGGCAGCGGCGGCGCGGGCGGGATCGTCGACTCGGGCGGGGTGTCCGGCTTGACCTCGGCCTTCCCCTCGGCCTGGGCGCTCTCGCCTTCGGCGCCCTCGTCCTCGGGCGGCTCCCCGTCGTCGTCGATGTCGTTCGGGTCTTCGCCCCGCACCCGCACCTTGAAGCGCTGCTCCACTTGCTTGTAGAGCGCCGCCTTGATCTTCTTCGCCAGCCCCGCAGCCTGCGTGCTCAGCACGAAGGTGTGCGCGTTCTCTTCCCAGATGCATTCGCCCACGGCGAACTTCACGCCGCCGCTCAGCCCCAGGTAGTCGGTCAGCAGCTTGCGCTTGGGCGGCCCGATCGGCTTCTTGCTGACCAGCACCGCCACTTCCTTGCCCGTGACGGCCACCATCACCTTCATCACGTCGCCCTTGCGCACCTGGCGCAGCAGCGGAATCATCTTGGCCGTCAGCGCCGCCGGCGAGTCGTCTTCGTCTTCTTCGGACGCGGACTGCTTGGCCGCCTTCTTGGCCTCGGCTTCCTGCAGCTTGCGTTCCTTGCCCGCCGCCTTCTCCGCGTCGTCAAGATAGCCGCCCAGGTCCTTGTCGGCCTTGTTGGCCTTGCGCAGTGCGTCACCTTCCTTCTCGATGGCGTCCAGCGCGGCCAGCTTGGCCTCCGGCGTCTTGCCTAGCTCCAGCGCCGCCAGCGCCTTCACGAACGCTCCGTCCTTGTAGCCCTTGCCCTTGCCCTTGCTGAACTTCTTCCACTCGAGTTCGGTGATGTTCTTGTCGCTCATCGATACGTCCATGTCCATGCCCGCCACCAGCAGATTCTGGACGAAGGTGTGAAGGCCATCCTCCCAGCATAGTTCGCCCGGTGAGAACTTCACGCCGCTCGTCCGGAGAGCGCCACCATGGTCTTCATGACGCAGCCCTTCCTCACCTCGCGCAGCAGCGGCGGCAGGCGGGTGGTCAGCAGTTCGGGCGCATCGTCCTTCTCGGCGGTAGCCGCTTCCTTGCGGGCTTCGAGTTCCTGCAGCCTGCGTTCTCGCGCCGCGGCCTTGCCGGCTTCATCGAGCCAGGCGGCCAGGTCCTTGTCGTCGCTGCACGCCTTGCGTAGCGGAGGGAGCTGCCGCTCGATCTCGTCCAGCGCCTCCAAGCGGTCTTGCGCGGTCTTCCCCAGCTCCAGCGCGGGCAGCGCCTTGGCCCACGCCGCATCCTGAGCTTGCGATCCACGCGGTGGCGTGCGGCTTTCGCACCCCGTTTGCACGCGTCATGCCGCTCGGGTACAAGATCGGGTGAACCCTCAAGCCGGAGCCCTCATGCCCAAGCCGACCAAGTCCCCAAGCACCCACGCCTTCGCCTCCTGCGAGGCTTCGTTCACCACAGCAGACGGCCGAACCGGCCGCCTGTATTCATTGCCGGCGCTCGCCGAACAGTTTCCGAACGTGAAGCGCCTGCCGGTCTCGCTGCGGATCGTGCTGGAGTCGGTGCTGCGCAATTGCGACGGCAAAAAGGTCACGCCCGATCACGTGGCGGAGCTGGCGAACTGGTCGCCGACCGGCAAGCGCGACACCGAGATCCCCTTCGTCGTCGCCCGCGTCGTGCTGCAGGACTTCACCGGCGTGCCGCTGCTGGCCGACCTGGCGGCGATGCGCAACGTGGCGGCCGCGGCAGGCAAGAACCCGAAGGCGATCGAGCCGCTGGTGCCGGTGGACCTGGTCGTCGACCACTCGGTGATGATCGACCACTACGGCACGAAGAACGCGCTGGACCTGAACATGAAGCTGGAGTTCCAGCGCAACCAGGAGCGCTACGAGTTCATGAAGTGGGGCATGCAGGCCTTCGACACCTTCGGCGTCGTGCCGCCGGGCTTCGGCATCGTGCACCAGGTGAACCTGGAGTACCTGGCGCGCGGCGTCCACAAGACGGCCGCCAGGGTCTACTACCCCGACAGCCTGGTCGGCACCGACAGCCACACGACGATGATCAACGGCATCGGCGTGGTCGGCTGGGGCGTCGGCGGCATCGAGGCCGAGGCCGGCATGCTGGGCCAGCCGGTCTATTTCCTGACGCCGGACGTCGTCGGCTTCGAGCTCAGCGGATCGCTCCGGGAAGGCGTTACGGCGACCGACCTGGTGCTCACCGTGACCGAGCTGCTGCGCAAGGAGAAGGTGGTCGGCAAGTTCGTCGAGTTCTTCGGCGTGGGCACGGCCAGCCTGTCGGTGCCGGACCGCGCGACCATCGGCAACATGGCGCCCGAGTACGGCGCGACGATGGGCTTCTTCCCGGTCGACGAGAAGACGATCGAGTACTTCAAGGGCACCGGCCGCACCAAGGCCGAGATCGAGGCCTTCGAGGCCTACTTCCGGGCGCAGGGGCTGTTCGGCGTGGCGATGCCTGGGGAGGTGGACTACAGCCAGGTCGTGAAGCTGGACCTCGGCAGCGTCGTGCCCTCGCTGGCCGGGCCGAAGCGGCCGCAGGACCGCATCGAGATCACCAACCTGTCATCCAAGTTCGCCGAGCTGTTCAGCCTGCCGGTGCCCGCCAACGGCTTCAACCAGCCGGCCGAGCTGCTGCACAAGCGTTACGCGACGCCGAGCGGCCTGGACATCGGCAACGGCGACGTGCTGATCGCCGCCATCACCTCGTGCACGAACACCTCCAACCCCAGCGTGCTGCTGGCCGCGGGCCTGTTGGCCAAGAAGGCGGTGGAAGCAGGGCTGAAGGTCAAGCCGCACATCAAGACCTCGCTGGCACCGGGCTCGCGCATCGTCACCGAATACCTGACCAAGGCCGGGCTGCTGCCCTACCTGGAGAAGCTCGGCTTCACCTTGGCCGCCTACGGCTGCACCACCTGCATCGGCAATGCCGGCGACCTGGCACCAGAGATCAACGAGGCGATCACCACCAACAACCTCGTCAGCGCCGCGGTGCTCTCGGGCAACCGCAATTTCGAGGCGCGCATCCATCCGAACCTGAAGGCCAACTTCCTGGCCTCGCCGCCGCTGGTGGTGGCCTACGCGATCGCCGGCAACGTGATGGTGGACCTGATGACCCAGCCGCTCGGCAAGGGCAAGAAGGGCCGCGACGTCTACCTTGGCGACATCTGGCCCACCAGCGACGAGATCCACGCGCTGATGCGCTTCGCGATGAACCCGAAGGCCTTCCGCGAGAACTACGAGCAGGTGGCCGAGAAGCCCGGCAAGCTGTGGAAGAAGATCGAAGGCGTCAAGGGCCAGGTCTACAACTGGCCCAAGAGCAGCTATATCGCGCAGCCGCCCTTCTTCGAGCAGTTCACGCAGGTGCCGAGCTTCACGCAGGCCGGCGTCTCCGGCGCGCGGATCATGGCGCTGTTCGGCGATTCGATCACGACCGACCACATCTCGCCGGCCGGCTCGATCAAGGAAACCTCACCGGCCGGCCAATACCTGAAGAGCCTGGGCGTGCAGAAGGCCGACTTCAACAGCTACGGCTCGCGCCGCGGCAACCACGAGGTGATGATGCGCGGCACCTTCGCCAACGTGCGCATCAAGAACCTGATGATCCCGCCGGGCGCCGACGGCAGCCGCGAGGAAGGCGGCGTGACGCTGTACCAGCCGGGCGGGGAGAAGAAGTTCATCTACGACGCCGCGATGGCCTACATCGCCGCCGGCGTGCCCACCGTCATCTTCGGCGGCGAGGAGTACGGCACCGGCTCCAGCCGCGACTGGGCGGCCAAGGGCACGCAGCTGCTCGGCATCAAGGCCGTGATCGCCCGCAGCTTCGAGCGCATCCATCGCTCCAACCTGGTGGGCATGGGCGTGCTGCCGCTGCAGTTCAAGGGCACGGAGAGCTGGGAGACGCTGGGCCTGAAGGGCGACGAGACGATCGACGTCGTGATCGACGGCGAGCTGGCGCCGCAACGCGAGGCCAAGCTCGTCATCACGCGGGCCGACGGCACGACGCTGACGACTACGCTGGTGCTGCGCATCGACACGCCGATCGAGGTGGACTACTACAAGCACGGCGGGATCCTGCCGTTCGTGCTTCGTCAGTTGCTCGCCGCTTGACCGGGAGCCCCTCGTCCAAGGAGTACCTTGGCCGGTCCCCCGAGGGGAGCGAGCCCGGACACAAACAGTCCGGGGGACTGTTTGTGCCTGGCGAGCGCCATTGGCCCTGGCCAATGGCGGCGATGCTCGGGGCATCGAGCCCCAAGCACATCGCCATGCGGGCCGGCTTGGGGCGGCCCGGCGCTCGGCCCGGAATACCGGTGCCGAGCTAGGTCGTCAGGCAGCCGCGCGACGTCGCCGGCCCAGCAGGCCGACAGCACCGAGGCCCGCCAGCATCAGCGCCCAGCTCCCAGGCTCAGGCACCGCGGCGGCGATGCTCAGTTCCTCGTAGGCCAGCTGCTGCAGCGACACCGCCTGTGCGCTGCTGATCCCCAACGCCGAGGCGGCCGCCTCGCCGGCGCCGAGCGAGCGCGGATCGAGGCCGGTGACCTGGCCAAACGTCGTCAGCGCCTCCAGGTAGCTGCCCCAGGCGCTGGCGTGGTAGCTGTCCACGTTCCACAGGTTGATCTTGCCGGGGTCGATGCCGTTGTACGGGTTGCTGTCGGCCACGCCCGAGTGCACGGCCAGCAGGAAGGAATCGCCGACCGGGATCACGCCCGCGATCGAGCTGTCCATCTGCGCCGCCGTGTAGTAGGCGTTGTGCAGGTCGCCGCCCATCTGCTCGATCGAGGTGCCGTTCCAGTGGCCGCCCGGCGTGTTGTAGACCTGGTCGGCACGGGCCCAGGTCTCCATCAGATAGACGCTGGCCGCCGCGTTGGCGTGCGGGTCGTTGCCCGAGGTGCCGTGGATGTACTGCTCCAGCAGCTTGGAGTAGTTGTAGAGGTTGGACGGGTTGCCGGGGTCGCTGGCGTTGAGCGTGCTGTAGTCGTGCATCACGACGACGTCGAAGCTCTTGCTGCCGATCTGCGTCAGCTTGTTGTTGTAGTGGTACTGCAGCGACTGGCCGCTGACGGCCTCGATGTTGACGTCGTAGCTGAGGCCGGCCTCGGAGGTGAGGGTCTGGAAGATGCCCGGCACGCCGCCGTAGCCGGTGCCGTTGAGGTCGGTGACGTTGCCGGCGTTGTAGTGCAGGGTGGGTTCGTAGTTCCCGTGGGTGAAGCTGTTGCCGATGAACAGGATGCTGGTCGTCGCGGCCGTGGCGCCCCCGCATAGCGAGAGAGCCAGCAGGCCGGCGCCTGCGAGGCGAGCTGTCAAAACGTTGGCTTGCATCGGAATCGTCTCCTTCTTCTGACTTCGTGGTGTGCGCCCCGGCCCCCGCGGCCAGGGCAGCCGTTTGAGCGTAGTGCGCGCGGGACCGGCAAACAAATGCGGCCCGGACGGCCGTAGCGCGCGGCCGCGTGGTTCTGGCACGAGCCATGCAGTACCCGTCGTGGCGGTGCAAGCGCACCGTAGAAGGCAACACCCGACCCCATGGCGGCATACGTAGTCACCGCAGAGTTACATCGGCGAAGGGTCACCCGGACCCTCGGTTTCTACGTAGTACGACGGCCGAAACAGGGCTACACGGTCCGAATGGCCTTGCGCTCAACCCTAATCACAGGCTTGCGTCCATCCCGCGGCCGGGGGTGCGCCTGGCGCACGCCGACCAGGAACAGCGCTGCAAGCCGCGCCGATCGGTGCTTCACGCACCACGGGAGCGCGAGAATCGCTTCTTCACACCCCCTCGAATGAGGGGGTTTCCGTTTCTTCACGTGTGCGGACTGTGAACGGCAGCGGCGATGGGCGCCTCGTTCATCTCACGGATCAGCTCGACGAAGGCCCGCAAGCCGGCCGGCGCGTGCCGCCGGCTCGGGTAGTACAGCGCGATGCCGGGGAACGGCGGCGTCCAGTCGGCGAGCACGCGCTGGAGCCGGCCGCTCGCGATATCGGCGCGCACGAAGACTTCGGACAGGTAGGCCAGGCCGATGCCGTCGCGCGCCGCGGCGCGCATGGCGGGCATGTCGTCCAGGGTCAGCGGGCCCTCGACGTCGACGGTCAGCGCCTCGCCGTTCTTCTGGAACTCCCAGCGGTACAGCGCGCCGCCCGGCAGGCGCAGGCGGATGCAGCGGTGCGCGGCCAGCTCGGCCGGCGTGCGCGGCGGCTCCCGCAGCGCGAAGCAGGACGGCGCAGCGACGACGGCCATGCTCAGGGGCCCGCCGATCGGCACGGCCACCATGTCGCGCGGCACCTGCTCGACGAGCCGCACGCCGGCATCGAAACCGGCGGCGACGATGTCGATCAGCCGGCCCTCCGTGACGACGTCCAGCTGCATCTCCGGATAGCGGCGCAGATACTCGTGCAGCAGCGGTGCGATCATCCGCGCCGCGCCGGCATGCATGTTCAGCCGCAAGGTGCCGCTGGGGCGCGCGCGCAGGTCGGCGGCGGCATCGATCGCGTCGCGGATCTGCAGCAGCGCGGGCGCCACCTGAGCGGCGAAGCGGGCACCGGCCTCGGACAGCGAGACGCTGCGCGTCGTCCGGTTGAACAGGCGCACGCCGATGCGCTCCTCCAGCCCCGCCACCGCCTGGCTCAGCGCCGAGGTGGACATGCCCAGCTCGACCGCGGCGGCGCGAAAGCTGCCGTGCCGCGCGACGGCCAGCACGGCCTCAAGTTCGGTCATTCCGCTTCGATGCATCGTGCGGATTATCAGGACGATTCATCCGCCATTGGCCGGCTTATCAATTGCAATCGAAACGCCCAGACTGAGGGCCATGAATACCACCACCGCTCTCCCCCTGATCGACACGATCTACATCGACGGCCAGTTCGTCACGCCGCACGGCGCCGAGCTGTTCGACCTGCACAACCCCGCCACCGAGCAAGTCATCGCCCGCGTGCGCCTGGGCGACCGCGAGGACGCGCGCCGCGCGATCGCTGCGGCGAGGCGCGCCTTCGAGCGCTTCTCGCGCAGCAGCGTGGCGGAGCGGATCGCCCTGCTTCAGCGCCTGCATGCCGCCGTCTCGGCGCGCGAGGACGACATCCGCGCCGCGATGCAGCTCGAATACGGCGCCCCCGACGGCTTCGCCCGCTTCGCCGCCCGGCATGCATCTGACGCGTTCGCCCACATGATCGACACGCTGCGCCGCTACGAATTCACGCGGCGCATCGGCACGGCCGAGGTGCAGATGGAGCCGGTCGGCGTCGTCGCGCTGATCACGCCCTGGAACAGCAATGCCGGCTTCATCTGCAACAAGCTGGCGACGGCGATCGCCGCCGGCTGCACCGCAGTCATCAAGCCCAGCGAGATGAGCGCAATGCAGACGCAGGTGGTGCTGGAGGCGTTGCATGCGGCCGACCTGCCGCCGGGCCTGTTCAACATCGTCAATGGCCGCGGCGACGTGGTCGGCGATGAGTTCAGCACGCACCCGGATGTGACCAAGGTCTCGTTCACCGGCAGCACCGCCGTCGGCAAGGCGATCCTGCGCGCGGGCGCGGAGACGCTCAAGCGCGTCACGCTGGAACTGGGCGGCAAGTCGCCGACGCTGCTGCTCCCCGACGCCGACTTCGCCACGGCGATCCCGCTGGCCGTGCGCGCCGGCTTCATCAACAGCGGCCAGGCCTGTATCGCCGGCACGCGGATCCTGGTGCCCGAGGCCCGCATGGACGAGACGCTGGCCACGATCCGCACGGCGGTCGGGGCGATCCGCGTCGGCCCGGCAAGCGATCCGTCCAGCGAGATCGGACCGATGGTCAGCGCGAAGCAGTGGGAGCGCGTGCAGGGCTACATCGCGCTGGGCGTCGAGGAAGGCGCGCGACTGCTGGTGGGCGGCCCGGGCCGGCCCGAGCATCTGACTGAAGGCTGGTTCGTGCGTCCGACCGTGTTCGCCGGCGTGCGCAACGACATGCGCATCGCCCGCGAGGAGATCTTCGGCCCGGTGCTCTGCGTGATCGGCTACCGTGATGAGGACGACGCGATCGCGATCGCCAACGACACGAGCTACGGCCTGCAGGCCAGCGTGTACGGCAGCGACTTCGGCCACGCCCGCAAGGTGGCGTCGCGACTGCAGGCCGGCCGCGTGCTGATCAACGGCCTGCATCACGAGCCGCTGGCACCCTTCGGCGGCTTCAAGCAGTCGGGCATCGGGCGGGAGTTCGGGGCCTTCGGCCTGGAGGCGTATCTGGAGCCGAAGACCGTGCTCGGCGCAGCCTGAGCGTCGCGAGGCCCAGCGCCAGCAACAGCCATTGCGCGGGCTCCGGCACGGGGTCTACCGCCAGCGAGACAGGCAGCAGGCTGCCGGAGACCGTGGTCGCGCCGTCGGCCCAAGTGAAGCTGGCCGTGCCGCTGACCGCATCCCCGTCGACGACGACGGTGCCCAGCGCGTTGATCGGGCCGAACACGGCGGCGCTGTACTGGCTGTACAGCGAGGTCGTGATATCGCTGGTCACACCGCCGCTGCGGCCCGCGGCGCCGTAGTCGGCCCAGGACTCGGCATAGCCGCCGAACACGGTGCCGATATAGCTCTGCGTGTACTGGACGTGGCCGTCGTAGTCACCCGCGAAGGCAAGTTCGTGGCCGCCGACGCGCAGCACAGCCGAGACCGGCGAGACCAGCAGCGAGGGCGGTCCGGAGTCCGGCGGGTAAGAAGTGCCGCCCATCAGGTAATTGGTACTACCGAGGCCGCCGGTAGCGCCGCTGAACATGCCCAGGGAGAAGTCGGCCCGGTAGTCCAGCTCGAAGCTCGTGCCGGCCGCAGGTGCGCCAAGCAGGCCCGCGGGATCGGTGAGCGCCTGCACCACGCCAGTGAGGCGGTAGACCAGGACCTGGGCGCTCGCCGCAGTGCAGGCGAACATGCCGGCCATCAGAATCGTGATCGTCCTGTTGCGCATGGCATTGACCTCCCGCGCCGTGCTGGCGCCAGCAGCCCTCAGGCAAACGGTGTGCCCAGGGAGTCGGTCAGCGCGAGGATTTTCCGGCGAGCGGCCGGTGCCTGGACACGATGCGCTCGCCGCGTGCCTGGTAGCGCTGGCGGCGCGCTTCCTTGGGGTCGACCGTCAGCCGGCGGTAGACCTCGATGCGGTCGCGCTCGCGCAGCGGCGTATCGAGTGGCCGCAGGCGACCCCAGACGCCGATCTTCAAGGTCGCCAGCAGCGGGAGTTGATCGGCGAACTCCGGCCAGGCGCGCAGCGCCGCTTCGATGCTTGCGCCTTCCGGCAGTTCGAGCCAGCCCTGGCGGACCTCGCCCGCCACGGGGCTGCAGACCAGCTCAACGCGCACCGTAGACCGCCTCGGCGCGCTGGACGAAGCTGTCCACGAAGGTGTTGGCGATGCGGTCGAACACGGGGCTCACCACCGCCTCCAGCGCGGCGCTGGAGAAGGCGTAGCTCAGCTCGAATTCGATCTTGCAGGCCTGCGGCCCTGCATCGCCCATCGCCACGCCCCCGGGCTTGAACAGCGGCTTGAAGGTCCACACGCCATCGAGCTGCGAGAACGGACCGTCGACCAGCGCCATGTGGACACGTTGGTCCGGCAGGTTGGTGTTGCGCGTGGTGAAGGACTGGCGCACACCGGAGATCGCGAGGTGCAGCCGCGCGGTCATGCCGTCATCGTGGCGCTCCAGCACCTCGGCGCGTTCGCACCAGGGCAGGAACTCGGCGTAGTGCTCGACGCCGGTGACCAGCGCGTACATCTCATGCGGCGAATACCAAAGCAGGACTGACTTTTTGACGTGCTTCATACAATGCCAAGAATTGTATTGGGGCATACCGCCCACACTTGCCTCAAATGTCCATTGCAGAAAACCGCCGCGCCCGATTCGAATACCACATCGAGGAACGATTCGAGGCCGGCATCGTGCTCGAAGGCTGGGAGGTCAAGGCCATCCGCGCCGGCCAGGTCCAGCTGACCGACGGCTACGTAATGATCAAGAACGGCGAGCTGTTCCTGATCGGGCTGCGCATCAATCCGTTGGGAAGCGCTTCTACGCACGTCAGCCCGATCGCCGATCGGACCAAGAAGCTGCTGATGAAGAAGGACGAGATCCGTCGTCTCGTCGGCAAGACCGAGCAGAAGGGCTTCACCATCGTGCCGCTGAACCTTCACTACAAGGGCTCCCACGTCAAGGCCGACATCGCCCTGGCCAAGGGCAAGGACAGCGCGGACAAGCGCAACACGATCAAGGATCGCGAAGGCAAGCGCGAGGTCGAACGGGCGATGAAGGAACGCTCGCGCTGATCAGCCCAGCTTCTTCAGCGCCTGTTCGATGTCATCGCGCAGGTCGGCCTCGGCTTCGAGGCCGATGGCGAAGCGGACGATGACGCCCTCCCCGCACGGCGTCGCCAGCGAGCGGCTGCGGCTCATGTCGTAGGGCACGGCCAGGCTCATCGGACCGGCCCAGGAGTAGCCGATGCCGAACAGCTGCAGCGCGTCGACGAAGGCATCGACCTGCGCCATCGCGTACTCCGGCCTGAACACGGCCGAGAACAGGCAGGCGGCGCCCGCGCTGCTGGTGGCCAGCCAATGCTCGTGCCCGGGCGAGCCGGGCAAGGCCGGATGCAGCACGCGGGCGATCTCGGGGCGCGACTGCATCCAGGTGGCCAGCGAACGGGTGGCGGCGTCCTGCGCGTGGTAGCGCAGCTCCAGCGTCGGCAGGCTGCGCAGCACCAGTTCGACGTCGTTGGCGGCGACGCCGTAGCCGAGGTGCTCGTGCGTCCAGTTCAGCTTGTCGTGCAGCGCCTGCTGGCGGGTGTAGACCGCGCCCATCAGCACGTCGGCCCCGCCGCTCGGGTACTTGGTGAGCGCCTGCATCGAGATGTCCACGCCGACCCCTTGAGCCAGCGCAAACGGATCGAAGGCCACGCCCGCGCCCCAGGTGTTGTCCAGCGCGGTGATCACACCCCGCTCGCGGCAGGCCGCGATCAGGCCCAGCAGGTCCGGGAACTCCAGCGTGATCGATCCGGCCGCTTCGAGCCAAACCAGCTTGGTCTTGTCACCGATCAGTGACTTGAAGCCGGCGGCATCGAGCGGATCGTAGAAGCGATGCGTGATGCCGAATTGCGGCAGGAACGATTCGGTCAGGTAGCGGTTCTGGCCGTAGGCGTTGTCGGGCACCAGCACCTCGTCGCCAGGGCGCAGCAGGGCCATCGACACCAAGGTGATCGCCGACAGGCCGCTGGGCGTGAGCAGGCAGTGCTCGGCGCCCTCCAGCGTGGCCAGGCGGGCGGCCAGCGTGTAAGACGTCGGCGTACCGTGCAGGCCGTAGCGGTAGGTCTTGCCGTCGCGCGGCTTGTAGTCGTGCAGATCGGCCGTGTCCCTGAACAGCACCGTCGAGGCCTTGGCGACCGGTACCGGCACCGCATTCCATCCGGCGGGCGCGCGGTACGGGTGATGGATCTGACGCGTGGAGATGCCTCGCTTGCGAGTCATACGGGCATCGCGATGAGGTCGTGGCCCTCGGCAGCGACGATCTTCGCCTTGGTGAACTCGCCGACCTTCAGCGTCTTGCTGGCCTTCTGCGGCGGCAGCAGGCGCACGGTGCCGTCGATCTCGGGCGCGTCTGCATAGCTGCGGCCCACGCCGCCCTTGCGGCCCAGTGCCGGGGCGGAATCGACCAACACCTGCATCGTCGCGCCGATGCGCGAGCGCAGCTTGTCGACCGACACCTGCTCGGCAATCGCCATGAAGCGCGCCCGGCGCTCCTCGCGCACCTCGTCGGGCAATGCGCCTTCGAGCGCATTGGCTGTGGCGCCGTCCACCGGCGAGTAGGCGAAGCAGCCGGCGCGGTCGATGCGCGCTTCCTGCATGAAGTCGAGCAGGTACTGGAACTCGCTCTCGGTCTCGCCGGGGAAGCCGGCGATGAAGGTGGAGCGGATCACGATGTCGGGGCAGGTCTCGCGCCAGCGGGCGATGCGCTCCATGTTCTTCTCGCCATTCGCCGGGCGCTTCATGCGCTTGAGCACGTCCGGGTGGGCATGCTGCAGCGGCACGTCGAGGTAGGGCAGGATCAAGCCTTCGGCCATCAGCGGCAGCACCTCGTCCACGTGCGGATACGGGTAGACGTAGTGCAGGCGCACCCAGGCGCCATGGGCCTTGGCCAACTCGCCAAGCTTGGCCACGAGATCGAACATGCGGGTCTTGACCGGCGTGCCGTCCCAGAAGCCGGTGCGGTACTTGACGTCGACGCCGTAGGCCGAGGTGTCCTGGCTGATGACCAGCAGTTCCTTCACGCCGCTCTCGAACAGCGCGCGGGCTTCGTTGAGCACGTCGCCGATCGGGCGCGAGACCAGATCGCCGCGCATGCTCGGGATGATGCAGAACGAGCAGCGGTGGTTGCAGCCCTCGCTGATCTTCAGGTAGGCGTAGTGCTTGGGCGTGAGCTTGATGCCGTAGGCGGGCACCAGGTCGACGAAGGGGTCGTGCGGCTTGGGCACGTGGGTGTGGACGGCGTCCATCACCTCCTGCGTGGCATGCGGGCCCGTCACCGCGAGCACCGACGGGTGCATCTCGCGCACCAGGCTGCCGGCGTCGGCATTGGCATCGCTGCCCTTGGCGCCGAGGCAGCCGGTGACGATCACCTTGCCGTTCTCGGCCAGCGCCTCGCCGATCGTGTCCAGGCTTTCCTTGACCGCGTCGTCGATGAAGCCGCAGGTGTTGACGATCACCAGATCGGCGCCCGCGAAGGTCTTGGAGGTCTCGTAGCCCTCGGCGCGCAGCTGGGTGAGGATCAGTTCGCTATCGGTCAGCGCCTTGGGGCAACCGAGGCTGGCGAACGCCACCTTGGGGATCTTTTGCGTCGCCGGGGCGATATAAGTGTTTGATTCCATTTGACTATTTCCTTCGGTCCCGGCAGCAGGCGCAGCCCGCCATTGTATTTCAAAGCGGCCTCCGAGGCTGACGTGCAGCAAGAGCGCAGGCCATCGCGCGTCTGGCGTAGCGGTCGTGCAGGCCTTCGCCCCTGAAATCCAACCGCAACGGCGTCGACATGGCGTTGACTCGTTCAAACCGGTAAATGGGGATTACACCGCGGTAGATACCCGCATATCAGGTAGATACGCCAGTCGTCCTTTCCCATGGGGCCTCAAAACTCTTATTTCCTCGTCACTGACCTGAAGCTGACTGGATACCCCCACGGACGCGGGAGGAGTTTCCACCGTGTTGAGAACGATTGCCGAATGTCACGATCGGATACAGGTCGCCCAATAGGCGTTTTAGGCGTTTTCATAGTGGCAGGAGATTTCATGAGAAAGTTTTCGTTGCTTACAGCGGCCCTTGCCGTCGGACTGACCCTCAGCACGGCCCACTCGGCCTTCGCCGGCAGCTACACGGAGGTCGGCGACGCCGGCGACGTCGTTTCCGGCGCCGCTCAGATGGTGACCGGCAACTCCGGTGCCACCGTCAGCGCCATCAAGGGAATGCTGAGTTCCAGCGCCGGAATTACTGAAGCGGATGCGTTTGAAATCTATATCAATTCGCCAAGCCAATTCTCGGCGACAACTGCGGGATTCACACCGGGCTCCAATAGTTTCGATTCCCAGCTGTTTCTTTTCTCGCTGAGCGGAAAAGGTATTGTCGCCAATGACGACGATGCCGCCTGGGGCTCGCAGTCCACGATTCCGGCCGGTAATAGTTTCACCAGCGCACTGACACCTGGCTACTATATTCTGCTGATTTCGGGCAACGGAAAATTTCCGGCCAGTTCCGGCGGGCTCATTTTCCCGAGCTGGACGGACGGCGTGACCGACCCTACGGGCCTCTACGGCCCGAGCGGCCCCGGCGGTGGCCTGGCGATTTCGTCCTTCGGTGGCAGCAGCAATGAAGGCGGCGCCTATTCGATCGCCCTCACGGGCGTCACGGCCGGCCCCGTTGCGGCCGTACCCGAGCCCGGTTCGTTGAGCCTGGGGCTGCTGGGCGGCCTTGCCTTGGTGGCGTATCGCCGTCGCCGCGGCCAGCAATAAGGCTAACGAAAGTCCGCGCAGGGAATTTGCGCTTCCTTCTTCCAGTTCAACCAGGCTTTTGTCATGACATCGAAAAAGAATCTTCGCTCGTCTCGCGACCTGTTTGCAATGACGGCTGTCGCGCTCGCGCTGGCCGCCTCAGGCCCGGCTTTTGCGCAGAGCAAGGCCACGCTCATCAACACGGCGAGATTGCCCGATAACCTGGCCTTCGGCCTGAGCGACCTCGTGCAGGCCTACCAAGCCCCGGCGGTCGCGTCGTCCCTGACCAAGGGCGCTACGGCGGCAACCACCGCGAACGATGGTTTCCGCGCGGCACTCGCCGACATGAAGCTGGCACGCGTCAGCGACGACAACCGCGTGCTGGTGGACGTCTACCTTGACGGCAAGGTCACGATCGACCAGGCGATTCGCGACTACGAAGCGCTGGGCAGCACCGTGGTGGCGCGGCTCGACTGGTATCGCCAGGGTGCGCTGTCGCTGTGGGTGCCTGTAAGCCAGGTCGCCGCGCTGGGTTCGACGCGCGGCGTGAGTTCCGTGCAACTCAGCCTCAAGCCCCGTCATCGCGTGGGCAAGGTCACCTCCCAGGGTGCGTTCGTGCACAAGACCGAGTCTCTCAACGCAAGCGGCTACAGCGGCGCGGGCATCACCGTCGGCGCCATGTCCGACAGTTTCGACAAGCTGAAGACCACCGGCACGGGCACCACCAACGCGCCGCTGTTCGCCAACGTCAAGTACGCGCAGGACCAGCTCAGCGGCGATCTGCCCGGCCCGAACAATCCGCTCGGCCGCACGACGCCGGTCAACATCCTCAAGGACTACACGAGCAGCACCGGCGTCGAAGACGAGGGCCGCGGCATGCTGCAGATCGTGCACGACCTGGTGCCCGATGCGAAGCTGGCCTTCTATACCGCCGACGTGTCCGAGGTCGACTTCGCCGCGGGCATCGTTGCGCTGCAGGCGGCCGGCGCGCAGGTCATCGTCGACGACGTGGGCTACTACGACGAACCGATGTTCTCCGATGGACCCGTCGGCAAGGCTGTCGACAAGGTCAACGCATTGGGCGTTTCGTACTTCTCCTCGGCGGGCAATGACGACAGCGCCGGCTACACCGCCACCTTCAGTCCGGTTTCGAACGACGCGAACGCGCAAGCGCTGCTGACTGCCCAGGGCGTGACCTACAGCGGCCTCTCCACCGCGGAGAAGGGTGCCATCGTTTCCTTCCACAGCTTCGGCACCAATCCGGACGGCTCGCCGATCCTGGTTCAGAACATCCGCATCCCGGGCACCAGCGCCGATGCGACCGGTGTGCTCTCGTTCCAGTGGGATGACCCGTACAACCTCGTCGTGAACGGCGTGAAGCAGGTCACCACGGACTACGACATCCTCGTCTTCAACGCCTCGGGTGCGATCCAGACCTCACGCAGCGGCATGACGAACAGCATCAGCACGAACACGCCGATCGAGCTGCCCGGCACGGCGCTGGCCGCGGCCACGTCGTACAAGATCGTCATCGCCAAGACCAACCGGTCCTCGGCGGTCGGCGCGGGCGTCACGCCGAACCTGGCCACGCACCTGCGCTACACGATCGACACGAACGACACGCCGGTGCGCGGCGATTTCCTGACGATCTCGAACAGCAACACCCATGGCCACAACGACGCCGCGGGCGCCAGCGGCGTGGCGGCCTATCGCTACGACGTGTCGCCGACGGTGGACGTGCACGATCCCTCGCACGTGGTCTTCCCGGTCGTCGAGCAGTTCTCATCGAACGGGCCGGTCGTCAAGTACTTCGATGCGAACGACCAGCGCCTGGCCGTGCCGGTCACGCGCAAGCAGCCGCTGATTGCGGCGGTGGACGGTGTCAGCACGAGCTTCTTCCCGCCCGCCTCGGTGACCAGCGGCAGCACCCCGCCCGCCGCGCCCGGCCCCGGCAATCCGAGCCCGAGTGACTTCAACGGCGACGGCTACCCGAACTTCTTCGGCACCAGCGCCGCGGCACCGCACGCCGCCGGCGTGGCCGCCCTGCTGCTGAGCGCCGCGAAGACCAACAGCATCACGCTGTCGCCTGCCGACGTGCGAACGCTGTTGACCAGCACGACGCAAAGCAACCAGGACCAATCGCCCAACTCCACGCAGGCCGTGGCAGGCCCCGTGACGGTGACGGCGAGCGGCTGGGGACGCGCGGACAACAACTTCTTCCGGGTGACGTTCAACGGCGCGGCCGGCCAGACGCTGAGCAGCCTGAAGATCGACCTGTCCAATGTCGGCATCCACTTCGACACGACGGCGGCGATCCCGACCGACACCTCGACCACGGCCACCGGTACCGGCGTCGTCGTCAGCGCGTTCAACGGCGCGACGGCACCAGCGGGCAGCAGCACGAAACCCAGCGTCGCGAGCTACACCGTCACGACCGGCGCCAGCGGCCAGACTTCGGTGCTGACGGTCAATTTCGCGAACTTCGCGCCGGGCGCCACGCTGAACTTCGGCATCGGCCGTCGCAACGATGGCACGAACATCTTCGGCTACAGCGCCGATCCCTTGGGCGGCAACCCGGCGGTCACGGGTTCTGCCGGCGCCACCATCGCGGCGACGGTGACCGGAGGCACAAGCTACAACGGCAGCTTCGCGAACAGCTACGCCAAGAAGTGGAACTACAAGAGCGGCTACGGCCTGATCGACGCGCAGGCGGCCCTCAACAGGCTGCTGGGCGTGTCGCAGTAAGCTGAGATGGGTTGAGAAAGGCCGGTGCCAGGGATGGCACCGGCCCGGCCTTCAGCCCTTTTTCGGCGGGAACCCAGCCATGCCCGGGAACAGCACCCCGGCGTTCTTCATCTGTTCCTGCATCGTCTCGAAGATGTTCTTCGACTGGGTGACGTAGCCGCCCATCAGTTCCTGCATCACCGGCGCCTGGCCGCCAAGGAACTTCGTCCAGAGTTCGGGGCTGAAGGCCAGGCCCTTGCTCTGCTCGGTGAAGCGGCCCTGCATGTCGGAGAAGAGCTGCATGTTCTTCTCAAGGTAGTCACCCATCACGCCCTGCATCGAGTGGCCGTAGAAACGGATGATCTGCGACAGCGCGCCGGTGCTGAACATCGGCACGCCGCCGGTCTCTTCCTCGAGGATGATCTGCAGCAGGATGCTGCGAGTGATGTCCTCGCCGGTCTTGGCGTCACGCACCTCGAAGGCTTCGGCGGCCAGCACCATCGTCTTGACGTCAGCCAGCGTGATGTAGCTGCTGGTCTGGGTGTCGTAGAGCCGGCGGTTCGGGTACTTCTTGAGCACGCGGACCGCGTTGCCTGCATTGCCAGCGTTTGCTGCCTCGGGCGCGCCCGTCGTCTCGTCCGCCGCTTTCGCCGCCTTGCCTCTGCGGGCCGTCGCCATATCGCCTTGCTCCTGTATTTTTGTGCGGGTGCACAAAACCATTCTAGGAGGGCCCCTCCGGGCGTCCCGAAGGGGTTTACCCCTGCGTTACCAGATGCGGATGCGCTCTGCGGACGGCTTGAACATCTTGTCGCCTTCCTTCGTGCCGAAGGCCTCGTGGAAGCCGTCGTGGTTCACCGCCGCGCCGTCCGCCCGGTACTGGGCCGGCGAGTGCGGATTGGTCGTCACCAGCTGCAGCAGCCGCTCGTCGCGCATCTTCTCGCGCCAGGCCTGAGACCAGCCGTAGAAGAAGCGCTGCTCGCCGCTCAGGCCGCCGATTACCGGTGCCGGCTTGCCGGCCAGCGAGCGCTTCCACGCTTTGTAGGCAATCTGCAGGCCCGACAGGTCGGCAATGTTCTCGCCCAGGGTCAGGCGGCCGTTGACGTGGTGACCCGGAAGGGGCTCGTAGGAGTCATATTGGGCGGCCAGCTTGTCGGTGACGGCCTGGAAGGCCTTGCGGTCGGCCTCGGTCCACCAGTTGCGGAGCGCGCCGTCGCCGTCGTACTGGCTGCCCTCGTCGTCGAAGCCGTGACTGATCTCGTGGCCGATCACCGCGCCGATCGCACCGTAGTTGGCGGCGTCGTCGGCGGCCATGTCGAAGAAGGGCTTCTGCAGGATGGCCGCGGGGAAGACGATCTCGTTCAGCGAGGGCTCGTAGTAGGCGTTGACGGTCTGCGGCGTCATGCCCCACTCGGTGCGGTCCACCGGCTGGCCGACGCGGCGCGCCTGGCGCTCCCACTCGAAGCGGCCGGCACGCTCGCGGTTGCCGGCGGCGTCGCCCGCCTTCACCTGCAGCGCCGAGTAGTCGCGCCAGTGATCGGGGTAGGCGATCTTGGTCGTGTACTTGGCGAGCTTCTGCTGGGCCTGCGCCTTGGTCTCGGGCGACATCCAGCTCAGCGTCTGGATCGAGTCCTTGTAGGTCGCCAGCAGGTTGGCGACCAGTTCCTCCATCCGTGCCTTGTAGGCGGGTGGGAAGTAGCGCGCGACGTAGACGCGGCCGACGGCCTCGCCGATCGAGTTGTTGACCTCGGTGACGCCCTTCTGCCAGCGCGGACGCGGCTGCTTGGTGCCGGTGATGGCCGTGCCGTGGAAGGCGAAGCCGGCGTCGCGGTAGGCCTTGGGCAGCACGTCGGAGGCGTCGTCCAGCACACGCAGGCGCAGGTAGGCCTTCCACTGGTCCAGCGGCAGCTCGGCGACCAGGCGGGCCAGCGCGCTGACGTAGCTCGGCTGGTACACGGTCAGCCGCTCGGCGTTGGCGAGCGATGCGCCGTCCAGGAAGGCGGCCCAGTCCATGCCGGGAGCCTTCTCGGCGAGCTCGGCGCGGGTCATCGGGTTGTAGATCTTGACTGGATCGCGCATGTCCTCCTTGGCCCACTGGACCTCGGCGAGCTGCTTCTCCAAGGCCATCACGCGGGTGGCGGTGGCGGCGGCATCACGGTCGCCGGACAGCGCGGCGAGCTGGGTCAGATAGGCCTGATAGGCCGCGCGCGCCTTGGAGAGGGCCGGGTCGTCGGTCTTCAGGTAGTAGTCGCGGTCGGGCAGGCCCAGGCCGCCCTGCGAGGCCAGCGCGGCGTAGTGTGTCGGGTCCTTGGCGTCGCCGAGCACGCCGAGCTGCAGCGGCGCGTTGTTGACGCCCTGCGAGCGGCCCAGCCAGGCGGCCAGCGCCTTCGGCGAGTCGATCGCGTCGACGGCGGCGAGCTGTGCGCGCAGCGGCGCCAGGCCCGCCTTGTCGAGCGCGGCGGTGTCGACATAGGACTTGTAGAAATCGGCGATGCGCTGCTCGTCAGTGCCGGCTTGCTGCGGCTTGGCGGCGAGCGTCTCGACGATGGTGCGCACGCGCTGGTCGGACAGGTCCTCCAGCATCGAGAAGGAGCCGGTATCGGCCTTGTCGGCCGGGATCTGCGTGCGGGCCAGCCAGCGGCCGTTGACGGCGTGGAACAGGTCGTCCTGTGGGCGGACCGACTTGTCGAGGCCGGCGGGATCGATGCCGGACGACGGCGGCGCGGCGAAGGCGCAGGCTGCGGCCAGCGAAAGCACCAGCGGTGCGAGGCGGAAGGGGAAGGTCATGGGCAGTCTCCGAATGAAAGAAAAAAGCCGCGACCAAGGTCGCGGCTTCCGGGCCGTGAGGCCGTGCTTACCAGAGGCGGATGCGCTCGCCGGCCGGCTTGAACATCTTGTCGCCTTCCTTGGTGCCGAAGGCCTCGTGGAAACCGTCGTGGTTCACCGCGGCGCCGTCAGCGCGGAACTCGCCGGGCGAGTGCGGATCGATCGTCAGCAGTTGCAGCTGGCGCGCTTCGCGGGTCTTGGTGCGCCAGACCTGCGACCAGCCGATGAAGAAGCGCTGCTCACCGGTGTAGCCGTCGATCACCGGCGCAGGCTTGCCGCCCAGCGAGTGCTTGTAGGCCTTGTAGGCGATCTGCAGGCCCGACAGGTCGGCGATGTTCTCGCCCAGGGTCAGCTTGCCGTTCACGTGCTTGCCGGCGATCGGCTCGTAGCCGTCGTACTGGGCGACCAGCTTGGCGGTGATCGCGTCGAAGGCCTTGCGGTCGGACTCGGTCCACCAGTTGCGCAGCTTGCCGTCGCCATCGAACTGGCTGCCCTGGTCGTCGAAGCCGTGGCTGATCTCGTGGCCGATCACGGCGCCGATGCCGCCGTAGTTGACCGCGTCGTCGGCCGCCATGTCGAAGAACGGCGGCTGCAGGATCGCGGCCGGGAAGACGATCTCGTTCATCGAGGGGTTGTAGTAGGCGTTGACCGTCTGCGGCGTCATGCCCCATTCGGTGCGGTCCACTTTCTTGCCGACGCGCACGGCCTGGCGGTCCCACTCGAAGCGGCCCGCGCGCTCGCGGTTGCCGACCGGATCGCCGGCCTTGACGACCAGCTTGGAGTAGTCACGCCAAACATCGGGGTAACCGATCTTGGTCATGTACTTGGCCAGCTTGTCCTGGGCCTGGGCCTTGGTCTCGGGCGACATCCAGCTCAAACCGTCGATCGAGGTCTTGTAGGTGGCCAGCAGGTTCTGCACCAGCTCCTGCATGCGGGCCTTGTAGGCCGGCGGGAAATAGCGGCCCACGTAGACCTTACCGACCGCTTCGCCCAGCGCACCGTTCAGCTCGGTGATACCCTTCTGCCAGCGCGGACGCTCTTCCTTCGTGCCGGTGATGGCCGTGCCGTGGAAGGCGAAGCCGGCGTCGCGGAAGGCCTTGGGCAGCACGTCGGCCGATTCGTCCAGCACGCGCATGCGCAGGTAGGCCTTCCACTGCTCCAGCGGCTTCTCGGCCAGCAGCTTGGCCACGGCCTCGGCCACCTCGGGCTGGCCGATGTAGAGCTTGCTCGGATTCGCCAGGTGGGCGGCGTCGAACATCGCGGTCCAGTCCAGGCCGGGCGCCTTGGCCTGCAGCTCGGCCAGGGTCATCGGGTTGTAGTTCTTCACCGGGTCGCGCAGTTCGACCTTGGGCCGCTGCACCTGGGCGACGGCGGTCTCCAGCGCCAGCACCGCCTTGGCGGTGGCGGCGGCATCCTTGTCGCCGGCCAGCGTGCCGAGCGTCGTCAGGTAAGTCTCGTAGTCGGCGCGGGCCTTGGCCATGCGCTCGTCATCGGTCTTCAGGTAGTAGTCGCGGTCGGGCAGGCCCAGCGCGCCCTGCCAGGCCACAGCCGTGTAGACGGTCGGGTCCTTGGCATCGGTGTCCACGCCCAGCGCCATCGGCGTGTTGAACGAGCCTTGCGCCTGGCCCATCCAGGTGGCCAGCTGCTTGGGCGTCTTGATCGCGTCGATGCTGGCCAGCACGGCCTTCAGCGGCGCCAGGCCGGCCTTGTCGATGGCGGCCGTGTCGAGGTAGGAGCCGTAGAAATCGGCGATCTTCTGCTCGACGGTGCCGGCCTTCTGCTTCTGCTTCACCAGTTCGTCGACGATCGTGCGCACGCGCTGGTCGGACAGATCGCGCAGGCTGATGAAGGCGCCATAGCTGGACTTGTCGGCCGGGATCTCGGTCTTCTTGACCCAGTCGCCGTTGACGGCGCTGAACAGGTCGTCCTGGATGCGCACGGAGGCGTCGAAGCCGGCCTTGTCGACGCCGGAGGTCAGGGTCTGCGCGTAGCTCATGCCTGCCAGCGTAAGAGACAGCACCAGCGGTGCCAAGCGGAAAGCCTTGGAGATTTTCATCGACTCACATCCTGTATGGGTTCCGGGCGCATGACAGCCGCGCCGCAAAGCGCTGCAGGGTAGTGGATGTGAAAAGGGCTGACAACATGGCATTCGTCATGCTGCCAGCCCCGGTCCCAGCTGCCACGGGCGACGGCCTATTTCTTCACCGGCTCGACGATCGGGAAATCCGGCGTGAAGTTGTCGAACATCGCAAACAGCTCGCCGAACTTGCGCACGTCGCCCTCGGACTTGACCAGGCCCTGCTGCATCAGCTCCGGCAGCTTGGCACGGCCGAGCAGGAACTGGTTCAGCGCGTCGCGGGTCAAGGTCAGGCCCGCATCGGGCTTGGGCGAGAGCCGGCCCTCGACCCAGGTGAGCGCCGAGTTGTCCAGGTTCATCGTGAACTACTGCTTCGTGTCGGTGAAATTCCAGTTCAGCACCAAGCGCTTGCCCTCGGCCTTGGCGGCGTTCAGGCGCACGCCGAGGAAGTCGAAGAACAGTTCCAGGTTGACGGCCTTCAAGGTGTCGGCATTGAGCGTGCTGGGTGGCTGCACCTTGGGCACGCCCTTGCGCAGCTCCTGCGCGCCGGTGAGGTAGGCGCCGCGCCAGGTACCGGCCTCGGCCTGGTAGCCGAGCTGTTCCAGTGCGTCGGCAGCGAGCTGCCGCGCCGCCTGATTCGTCGGGTCGGCGAACACGGCCTGGCTCATCACGCTGGCGACCCAGCGGTACTCGCCCTTCGCGTAGTCGGCACGGGCTTTCGCAGTCACCGCGTCCATGCCCCCCATGTATTCGATCTGCTTCTTCGCCTCCTCGGACTGCGGCAGCGGGTTCAGGTGCGCGGGGTTGGCGTCGTACCAGCCCAGGTACTTCTGGTAGATGGCGCGGGCGTTGTGGCGCAAGGTGCCGTAGTAGCCGTGGGCGGTCCATTCACGCTCGAGGCTGGCGGGCAGCTTCAAGGTCTCGGCGATGTCGCCGGGCGTCCAGCCTTCGTTGAGCAGGCGCACCGTCTGGTCATGGATGAACTTGTAGAGGTCGCGCTGGACGACCAGGAAATGATCGACGCCGGCCGGGCCGTACACCGGCCAGTGGTGCGACATGATCAGCGTGTCGGCCCTGGCGGCCGGACCCGCGAAACGCTCGCGCACGTCGGAGATGTAGCCCGACCACTTGTTCGCGTCACGCACCTCGGCGCCGCGGATCGTGTAGACGTTGTGCATGTGCTGCGTCGTCACCTCCGCGGTGTCCAGCACGCGCTGCTGCGGGAAGTACATCATCATCTCGGCCGGCGCCTCGGAGCCGGGGGCGAGGATGAACTCGATCGGCACGCCGTCGATCTCCTGGTTCGGCGCCTTGGCGGTGATGACGTCGGTCGGCGGGATCAGCGTCAGCGCGCCGCGGCTCAGCGCCTTGCCCAGCCCCGTGTCGACATGGCCCATCGGGCCCGGCGGCAGCAGCGCACCAAACTGGTAGGCGGCGCGGCGGCTCATCGCATTGCCGGCGATGATGTTCTCGGCGATGGCCGTCTCCATGAAGCCGTCGGGCGCGTAGATCCTGACCCTGCCGGCGGCCACCTCCTCATCGCTGGTCACGCCCTTGACACCGCCGAAGTGATCGGCATGGCCATGGCTGTAGATCACCGCGACGACGGGCCGCTTCGGGCGGTGCTGGTAGTACAGCTCGAGGCCGGCCTTGGCGGTCTCCGCAGTCAACAGCGGATCGATGACGATCAGGCCGGTCTTGCCTTCGACGATCGTCATGTTGGCCAGGTCCAGGCCGCGCAATTGGTAGATGCCGTCGGTGACCTTGAACAGGCCCGAGATCGCGTTCAGCTGCGCCTGGCGCCACAGGCTCGGGTTCACCGTCGGCGGGGCCTCGCCGCTCAGAAAGTCATAGGCGGCCATGTTCCAGGCGGGCGCCGGCCCCGAGCCGGCTATCACATGGCCCGGGATGCCGGCGATGAGGCCGCGGCGGGCGTCCTCGAAGGCCTGCTTGTCGGCCCAGGGCAGCGTCGCGGCGAAATCGGCGTTGGCGCGCACGGTCGCGGGCTCCGCGGGCTTCGGTGCGGTCTGCGCGCCGGCGAAGCCCAGCAGGGCCAGCAGCATGGCGCCGGCGATCAGGGTCAGGGTCTTCCTCGTCATGTCTCTCGTCTTTCCAGGTGGATGCAATTCAGGCCGCGGCCAGCGCCTTCTGGCGGGCGTCTTCGCGGATCATCGTGGCGGCCTTCTCGCCGACCATGATGGTCGGCGCATTGGTGTTGCCGCCGATCAGCGTGGGGAAGATCGACGCGTCGCAGACGCGCAGGCCCTCGATGCCGCGCACGCGCAGCCGCTCGTCGACGACGGCCATACCGTCATGCGCCGGGCCCATCTTGCAGGTGCCCACCGGGTGGTACTGCGTGTCGGCGCGGGCGCGGATGTCGGCCTCCAGGCCCTTCAGGTCGTCGGCGCGGGTCGGGTGGAGCTGTTTGCCGCGCACGCCGTCGAAGACCTTCGATTCCATGATGCGCTGCTGGATCTGCACGCCGCGCAAGAGCGTCGGCAGATCGCGTTCGTCGGACAGGAAGCACGGGTCGATCAGCGGCGCGTCGTTCGCGTCGGTGCTGGCCAGCGAGACGGTGCCGCGGCTGTGCGGGCGCATCAGGTCGACGTGACAGGAGATGCCGTGGCCCAGGTGCATCCGGCGCGCGTGGTCATCGACGATGCCGATCACGAAGATCAACTGCAGGTCGGGCACCTGCAGCTCGGGCGCAGAGCGAATGAAGGCGCCGGCGCCGGCATAGGAGGTCGTGATCAGGCCGGTGCGCTGCTTCCGCCACTCGGCCATTGCCTTCAGGATCTTCGGGCCGGCGCGCAGCGAGATGCCAAAGGTCTCGGTGTCGCTCGGCACGCGCCAGTTCTGCACATGGTCGATGTGGTCCTGCAGGTTCTTGCCGACGCCCGGAGTGTCCGCCACCGTCGCGATGCCCAGCTTCTGCAGTTCCGCGCCCGCGCCGATGCCCGAGAGCATCAGCAGCTGCGGCGAGCCGAAGGCGCCGGCCGACAGCACAACCTCGCACCGCGCCCTCACCTGCCGCTTCTCGCCGGCCTGCGTGTACTCGACGCCCACGGCCCGGCGCCCCTGCATCAGCACCCGCTGGCTGGTGGCGCGAGTGACCACCTTCAGGTTCGCGCGCGACAGGTTGGGCGTCAGGTAGGCCTTGGCGGCGCTGCAACGCTCGCCGTTCTTGTGCGTCACCTGGTACATGAAGGAGCCGAACTGCTCGGCGCCGTTGTAGTCGGCATTGGGCGGGATGCCGTGGGCGGCCGCGGCCTCGAGGAACAGGTCGTTCAGCGGGCTGTGGAAGTTCTGGTAGGTGACGTTCAGCGGGCCGCCCCGGCCGTGGTATTCATCGTGGAACTGCTCGTTGTTCTCCGCCCGGCGGAAGAAGGGCAGCACCTCGTCGTAGGACCAGCCTTCGTTGCCCAGCGAGGCCCAATGGTCGTAGTCCCACCGGTGGCCGCGCACATAGAGCATCGCGTTGATCGAGCTGGAGCCACCCAGGGTCTTGCCGCGCGGCTGGTAGCCGCGGCGGCCGTTGAGGCCGGGTTGCGGCACCGTCTCGTAGGCGTAGTTGTTGAGCCTGGTCGGCAGCAGTGCGACGACGCCGGCTGGCGCATGAATGAGAACGCTGCTGTCCGGGCCACCGGCTTCGAGCAGGCAGACGCTGAGCGACGGGTCTTCGCTCAGGCGCGCGGCGATCACGCAGCCGGCGGAGCCGCCGCCGACGATCACGTAGTCGAATTCGTTGTTGTTGATACCGCTCATGTCGTCCTCAGGCGATGAACCGGATCAGCTTCAGCATGAAGGCGAAGACTCGGCCATAGGGCGGGTACAGCAGCGGGATGCCGCTGAGCGACGACTGGATGAACACCGGCTTCTCCTTGCTGAAGGCGCGGAAGCCGTGCTCGCCGTGGTACGCCCCCATGCCGCTGGCGCCGACGCCGCCGAAGGGCTGCGACTCCTGGCCGATATGCCACAGGCAGTCGTTGATCGTCACGCCGCCGGCGATGGTGTTGCGCAGCACCTGCTCTCGTGCCGCGCCGTCGCTGCCGAACCAGTAGAGGGCCAGCGGCCGTTCGCCCGCATTGATCCGGGCGATCGCTTCCGCGGTGCCGGAAACCTCGACGATCGGCAGCAGCGGGCCGAAGATTTCCTCCCGCATGATCTGCATGGCCGGCGTCGGGTTCAGCACGGCCACCGGCGCAAACTTGCGCGAGCCTGGCGGCGTCGCTTCATCGCTGAGCGGGACGATCGTCGCGCCCTGGTCCTTGGCATCGTCGACGAGTTGCTGCAGGCGGGCGCGGTGGCGCGGCGAGATGATCGCCGTGTAGTCGGAGTTGCCCTCGATCGTCGGGTACATCTTGACGACCTCGGCCTTGAGCGCCTGCGCAACGGCCACGCCCTGCCCCTGCGGCACCAGCAGATAGTCGGGGGCGATGCAGGTCTGGCCGGCGTTCATCAGCTTGCCGAAGGCGATGCGCGGGGCGATGGTCTTCAGGTCGGCCGTGCGGTCGATGATGCAGGGCGACTTGCCACCCAGCTCCAAGGTCAGCGGGGTCAGGTTCGGCGCTGCCGCGGCGGCGACCTTGCGGCCGACTGCGGTGGAGCCGGTGAACACCAGGTGGTCGAAAGGCAGCGCGCAGAAGGCGGCGCCGAGCTGCGCGTCGCCGCAGACGACGGCGATCTCCTCGGGCTTGAAGAACTTCGCGATCAACCTCTCCAGCAGCGCGGCGAAGGCAGGCGCCAGCTCGGAGGGCTTGATCAGCACGCGGTTGCCGGCCGCGACGGCGCCGATCGCCGGGCCGAGGCTCAGCTGCAGCGGGTAGTTCCAGGGCGAGACGACGCCGACGACGCCCAGCGGCTGGCGCATCAGGCGGTTGCGCGCCGGCAGGTAGGCCAGCGACGTGCCGGGACTGCGCGTCTTCATCCAGCCCTTCAGATGGCGCTTGGTGTGGACGATGGTGGTGGCGAGAACGCCAACCTCAGCCAGCAAGGTCTCATGAGCCGAGCGGCTGCCGAAGTCCTGCGAGATCGCCTGGACGAAATCCGCAGCGTGCTCGTCCAGCATCCGCGCCAAGCGGTCCAGCCGGTCGATGCGCACCGCGCGCTCGGGTGTCGGATCGGCGCCATGCGCGGCGCGTTGCGCGGCCAGCAGGCTCGCGGCGGCGGCCTCAGGGGTCAGAGCGTTCATGGCGGGGGTCTCCTCCTCGCGGGGCGAGTGTTTGTTCTGTAGGCATGGCGGCGCGTAGCCCTTACCCTTGCTGGTGCATGGGCCGCCATGAGAAACCTGAATGGTGCACAGGCGCCCGACAAATGGCTATGACCGGCGATGCCACGTTCATGACATTGAGTGCCAACCCAGGGTTTTCCCAGCAGGGAACTACCCGCAAACCGTCAATCCATGACCGCGTCTTCCCGGTGCACCCGTTCGCCGGCGTTCTGGCCGTAGCCCAGGAGCAGGACTGGACCGATCCCGCGCTGTTCCCGAGCTTTACCGCCAGTGGTGGCGCCGGCCTGCCCACGCAGCCGTATTGCAGCTATGCCGAGGCCCGCGAAAGCCTGCAGCGCGCACTGCACCGTCATCACAGCCTGGAGCTGGCGATCCTGTCCGGTGCGCGCAAATCGCTGCCGCACCTGGGCGTGATGGGCCTGGGCCTGATGTCGCACGCCACGCTGGGCGGCTCGCTGGAGTTCGGCATGCGCTACCAGTTGGTTGCCGGCTCGATGCTGCAGTTGCGGCTGGCGCAGGACGGCGCGGAGGCCTCGATCGTCGCGGGCGAGTTGTTCGACGATCCCGAGATGCGACCCTTCCTCGCCATCGACCACCTGGCCACCGCACTGAACAGCATCCGCCAGGTGACGATGGCGCCGCTGGGCGTGCTCAAGCGGGTGGAACTCGCCTTCGACGCGCCGGGCCTGCACAGCGGGCTGGTCGACCTGTTCGGCGCGCCCATCGTCTTCGGCGCTGCCTGCAGCCGGATCGTCTTCGACGCTTCCCATCTCGGTCTGCGTCTGAACTTCCACAACACCGCCATCGTCGAGATCTCACGCCAGGCCTGCGAACGCGAACTGGCCGCGCGCGGCCTGGGTCAGGATGACAGCGGGTTGCGGGATCGGCTGTTCGACGCCGAGGGCCGCCTGTTGCCGCTACCGGCGGTGGCGGCCTCGATGGGCCTGAGCCTGCGCTCGCTGCACCGGGCGATGGCGCGCGAGGGCATCCGTTACTCGGACCTGCATGAGCAGCAAGGCCGCCAGCGCGCCGAGCGGCTGCTGCTGGGCGGCATGCCCACCAGTGCGGTGGCGGAGGCGCTTCGGTTCAGCGACCAGCGCAGCTTCGTGCGCGCGTTCGAGCGCTGGACGGGCATGAGCCCGGCGGCTTGGCGAAAGCTTCGAACCGCCTGAGCCGCAGCGTCAGGCGGTCAGCCCGGCGTCGGGCTTGGGTTCCTCGCCGGTCTCGTCGTAGGCCTTGGCCTTTTCAAGCGACGAGGGATAGTGGCGGAAGTCGTAGACCTGCTGCTCGAAGATGGTGATCTTGCCGTCCTTGTTGCCGTCTGCCGCCTGGTAGGTCCAGTCTGGCTTGACCGGCTGAGCCGCCGCCTCCTGGGTGGCAGCCTGCTCGGAGATCGTCACGGTGGCGGCCTCGTCGTTCGTGTTGCCCGCTGTGGCGGAGGCGGTCGATGCTGTGACGGGCGTGGAAACAGCAGTCGCTGCAACGCTATCGTCGGCGGATGCATGGCGTGCCGCTGCCGTGCTGGTACTGGCAGCGCTGGTGCTGGTAACGGCAGGAATCATGGCAACCTCCGCAAAAACGACCACCGACCGGGGCGCTCGCGCCATGCCGACGGCCCGGGCTGACAAGGCTGCCCGGCAGTTCATCAGTCCTTATCGGCGCCGCCCAAAATAACTTTAGGGTTCGACGGAGCAAGAAAAAAGCCCGGTACGAAGATTTCGTACCGGGCCTTGCTTGTCTGGTAGGCGCGATTGGATTCGAACCAACGACCCCCACCATGTCAAGGTGGTGCTCTAACCAACTGAGCTACGCGCCTGGGGCCTTCAGCAGTATTCAGATCGTCAAAAAACTATGCCCGGCAATCTCATGATTCGCCGGGCAACGTATTCCCGTCAATCTGGTAGGCGCGATTGGATTCGAACCAACGACCCCCACCATGTCAAGGTGGTGCTCTAACCAACTGAGCTACGCGCCTGCTGAAGCTAGCAGTATATGCCAGTTTTCATGAGGCCGACAAGAAGCGCGGCCACGCACGTGTTCTATTTGCGCCGGGCGGACTTCACGCCCGAGACCTGCGCCACGCTGCGCAGCACCTGCGCGAGCCGCCCGGAATCGGCCACCTCCACCGTCAGGCTCGTCAGCGTGGCCTCGGCCGTCTTGGCGGCCTGGGTGTTGACCGCGCTGACGTGGAATTTCTCCTTCGCCAGCACCTCCAGCACGTCGCGCAGCAGGCCCGGCCGGTTCGTCGACTCGATCACCACGTCGACCGGATAGACCGGCGCGCCCTTGCCGCCCTGTCCGGCATCACCGCCCCATTCGACGGCGATCACCCGTTCCGGCGCGCGCTGCGCCATCTGGCGGAAGTTCGTGCAGGCCGCGCGGTGGATGGCCACGCCCTTGCCGCGCGTCACGTAGCCGCCGATCTCATCCGGCGGCGCGGGCCGGCAGCAGCGCGCCAAACTGGTCAGCAGCGAATCGACGCCGACGACCAGCACGCCGCCGCGCGGCGCCGCGCCGGCCGACCCGCCCGAGCCCCGATTTCGGCGCTGGGCCAGCAGTTCGTCCTCATCCGGCTCGGGCGCCGGCGGGCGCAGCAGCAGCTCGATGTTGCGCAGCGAGAACTCGTCCTTGCCGACGACCTCGAACAGCGCATCCGCGCTGCGGAAACCCAGGCGCGAGGCCAGGTCCTCCAGCTTGACGGCCGTCTTGCCCTCGCGCTGCAGCAGCTTCTCGACCAGTTCCCGCCCCTTGGCCACCGTCTGGGCGAGCGCGAGGTTGTTGAACCAGGCACGCACCTTGGTCCGCGAGCGCGAGCTTTGCAGGTAGCCGAGTTCCGCATTGAGCCAGTCCAGCGAGGGGCCGCCCTCCTTGGCCGCGATGATCTCGACCGTCTGGCCGTTCTGCAGCCGCGTGTTCAGCGGCACCATCTGGCCGTCCAGCTTGGCGCCGCGGCAGCGGTGGCCCAGGTCGGTATGCACCGCGTAGGCGAAGTCGATCGGCGTGGCGCCGGCCGTCAGCTCGACGATCGAGGCCTGCGGCGTGAAGACGTAGATGCGGTCGTCGCCGATAGTCGCCAGGCCGGGCGCGGCCGATTCGGCGCCCTCGCTGAAGTCCCGCTCCCAGGCCAGCAGTTGGCGCAGCACCGCCTTGCGCGCCTGCGCGACCTGGTCGTCGCTGGCGATGATGCCGGCATAGCCTCGCACACCGGCCTCCTTGTAGGCCCAGTGCGCGGCCACGCCGTGCTCGGCATGCTCGTGCATCTGGCGCGTGCGGATCTGCACCTCCATCGGCCGGCCGTCGGCGGCGAGCACCACCGTGTGCAGCGACTGGTAGCCGTTCGGCTTGGGCTTGGCGATGTAGTCGTCGAACTCGTCGGGCACCGGCGTGTAGTGCTCGTGCAGCCAGCTCAAGGCGGCATAGCACTCCGCCACGTCGGACACGACGACGCGCAGCGCCCGCAGGTCGAACACCCGCTCCAGCGCCAGCGCCTTGCCTTGCATCTTCTTGTAGATGCTGTACAGGTGCTTGGGCCGGCCCTGGACCTGCGCCTCGATGCCATGCGCGGCGAGGTCCGCCTGCAGTTGCGCCCGCACCGCCTCCACGCCCTGCTCGCGCTCGGCGCGCTTCTCGTCCAGCGCCTTGGCGATCTCCTTGTAGCGCTCCGGCTGCAGGAAGCGGAAGGCGAGGTCCTCCAGCTCCCACTTGATCTGCCAGATGCCCAGCCGGTTCGCCAGCGGCGCGAACACCTGCTGCGACTCGGCCGCCACGCTCTGCGGGCAGGCGGTCTTGCTGGCGGCGAACCAGCGCAAGGTCTGCAGGCGAGAGGCCAGGCGCAGCAGCACGACGCGCAGGTCGCGCGAGAAGGCCAGCAGCATCTTGCGCACGCGCTCGGTCTGCTGGGCGCGCTGCTCCTGGCCCACGTGCTGCGCCTCGCGTGCGGCGCGCTGGATCTGCACCAGCCGGCGCGTGTGCATCACCAGGCTGGCGTAGGACTCACCGAAGGCCTTGCTGACGATCTCCTCCGGCTTGTTCAGGTAGTCGCCGGCATAGACCAGGTAGCTCGCGGCCTGCATCGCCGGCGCGGCGCCGATGCCGGCCAGGATCGCGGCCACGCCGTCGGCGTGCGCCAACGCGTCTTCGCCAGTCTCCAGCGCCTGGCCAGCCAGCAGCGGCTCCGCGAACGCGCGGGCGCGCTGGACGGGCGAGACGTCCTCGCCCGCCGTCTCGACATCCATCAAGGCAACGATCGGCGCGGCCGCCTCGTCGGCGCCCGCCTGCATTCCCGGGCTCGTTTTCATGCGCCGCCGAGGAACTCCCGCACAACGGTGATCTGATCGGCGTGAACCAGTGTCGGCGCGTGGCCGACGCCAGGAAGCTCATGCAGCCGCGCGCGCGGTCCGCGCTGCACCATCGCCGCCGCGGTGTCGCGGGTCAGCAGGTCCGACTCGGCGCCGCGCAGCAGCAAGGTCGGGCAGGTGATCGCGTCGTAGGCCTTCCACATCGCGGCCTCGCCGGCGGCCGCGATCTCGGCGGTCACCGCCTTGAACGGCAGCGCCATCGCCGGGTCGTAGTGCAGCAGGAACTTGCCATCGCTGTCGGGCCGGAACATCGGCGCCGACAGCGCCGCCCACTCGTCGGCCGTATGCGGCCCGAAGCTCTTCGAGATCGTCCACAGGTACTCGGTGCCCTGCTCGATCGAGTCGAAACGGATCGGCTGGCCGAGGTAGCTGCCGATGCGCTGGATCGCCTCGAAACGGATCGCCGGCCCGACGTCGTTCAGCACCAGCCGCCGGATCGGGCTGCCGGCCAGCGAGGCCAGGCCCATGCCGATCAGCCCGCCCATCGAGGTGCCGACCCAGTCGACCTCGGTCACATCCAGCCGCGCGAGCAGCGTGACCATGTCCGCCACGTAGGCGGGGATCTGGTACCCGGCCGGGTTGGCGAGCCAGTCCGAGCGGCCGCGGCCGGCCACGTCCGGTGCGATCACGCGGTAGCGATCGCTCATGGCCCGGGCCAGCGGCGCGAAATCCAGGCCCTGCCGGCTCAGACCGTGCACGCACACGAGCGTGGGCGGATTCTCCAGGCCGCCGGTGTGCTCCCACTGCCAGTACGCCATCTTGTGCAAACCTGCGGGGCCCAGGCATTGCACACGCTTCAGCGTCGGTTCGGCCATGGTCTCGCTCCCTTTCATTTCGGACTCAGCCGAGTTCCTTCTGCGACTGGATCACCTTGGACACGATGCCGTAGCTGATCGCCTCGTCGGCGCTCATCCAGAAGTCGCGCTCCATGTCCGCGGTCACGGTGTCCAGCGGCTTGCCGGTCTGCTTTGAAATGACGCGGGCAATGCGTTCGCGGGTGCGCAGGATCTCGCGGGCCATGATGGCGATGTCGCTGGCCTGCCCGCCGGCGCCACCGGCCGGCTGGTGGATCATGAAGCGCGTGTTCGGCAGACACAGGCGCCGCTCCTTCGGCGGCGCAAGGAAGATGTGCGCGCCGGCGCTGGCGACCCAGCCGGTGCCCAGCGTCGTCACCGGCGCGCGCACGAAATTGATCATGTCGTGGATGGCGTCGCCGGATTCGACGTGACCGCCGGGCGAGGAGATCAGCATCGTGATCGGCGCGTCCGAATCGGCCGACAGCGCCAGCAGGCGCCGGCAGGTCGCCTGGGCCATCGTGTCGTCGATCTCGCCGAACACCATCACGAAGCGCGACTTGAAGGCCAGTTGCTCTTCCAGGCGGTCGTGCTTGTCGGGGCCTGCAGCAGGCTTGTCGTTTGCCTCGTCCTTGCCGAGATGGAATTGCATTGGGTTTCTCCTGTGCGATGAATCGAAAAAGATAGACCGATTGTTGCGCAAGCCGCTGACTCCCCGCCGCCGAACCAGATTGTTACCGAGCTGTAACGGTACCCAGGCAAGTGTGAAAACGGCTCGAAAACACGCTCACAATCGCCCCTGTTACAAATTCAGGATTGGGTATGAATAGCAGCACAGGCGCCACTACGAACACACGACAGAACCGCATCCTCGTGGTGGACGACGACGCGCGGATCCGCGATCTGCTGCGCCGCTACCTGACCCAGGAAGGCTTCGACGTGTTGCTGGCGGAGGACGGCAAATCGCTGAACCGCCAGCTGACCCGCGAGACGGTGGACCTGATCGTGCTGGACCTGATGCTGCCCGGCGAAGACGGCCTGACGATCTGCCGCCGGCTGCGTGCCGCCAACGACAACACGCCGATCATCATGCTGACGGCCAAGGTCGAAGAGGTGGACCGCATCGTCGGCCTGGAGGTCGGCGCGGACGACTACCTCAGCAAGCCCTTCAACCCGCGCGAATTGCTGGCCCGCATCAATGCCGTGCTGCGCCGCCGCCCGGCGCTGGAAGCGCCCGGCGCCCCGGCCAAGGAGCCGATGACCGTCAACTTCGGACCCTTCGAGTTCGACCTCGCGCTGCGCCGCCTGACCAAGGACAGCGAGCCGCTGCCGCTGACCACCGGCGAGTTCTCGATGCTGAAGGCGCTGGTGCGCCATCCGCGCCAGCCGCTGTCGCGCGACAAGCTGGCCCAACTGGCGCGCGGCCGCGAGTTCGAACCCTTCGACCGCAGCCTGGACGTGCAGATCTCGCGCCTGCGCAAGCTGCTCGAGGCGGACCCCGCGCAGCCGCGCTACATCCAGACCGTCTGGGGTGTCGGTTATGTCTTCGTGCCCGATGAGGCTGCCTGACCCCTGCGTGACCTGAGCTGACGTGGCTCGCCCCCACCTCGCGCTGAATCTTTTCTGGCGCACGTTCGCCCTGCTCGCCGTGTTGCTGACCGGCGGCGTGCTGGCCTGGCAACAGACCTTCAAGGCACTGGAGGCCGAGCCGCGCGCGCTCGAAGCCGCGCAGCAGCTCGCCGGCCTCGTCAACCTGAGCCGCGCCGCGCTGGCCAACACCGACGCTATCAACCGCGTCGCCGTCATCAGCTCGATAGGCCAGCAGGCGGTGCAGGTGCGCGTGGCCGAGTCGCACGACCGCTGGCAGCCCTACGACATGAACCCGTTCGCCAACCGGCTGGCCCAGCAGTTGCGCAGCGAACTCGGTCCTGGCACCGTCGTGGCCCGCAGCGTCAACGGCGAAACCGGTCTGTGGGTGCGTTTCGACGTCGAGCACGACAGCTACTGGCTGCAGACCAGCGCCGCGCCGCTGTCGATCTCCTGGTCCACCAGCTGGTGGTGGATCGCGGTGGCGCTGGCCGGCACGGCCGTCGGCTCGGCCTGGATCGCACGGCTCATCAACAATCCGCTGCGCGAGCTGAGCATCGCCGCCGGCCGCATCCGCGAGGGCGAGTACGACTCACACCTGGACGAGCACACCCGCACCAGCGAGATTCGCGAGGTCAATATGGGCTTCAACCGCATGGCCCGCGAGCTGGCCAAGATGGAGGAAGACCGCACGGTAATGCTGGCCGGCATCTCGCACGACCTGCGCACGCCGCTGGCGCGTCTGCGGCTGGAAGCCGAGATGAGCGTGCAGGACGATCAGGCGCGCCAGTTCATGGCACAGGACATCGACCAGCTCGACGCCGTCATCAACAAATTCATGGACTACGCACGGCCCAGCGACATGCAGCTGGAGCCGGTGCTGCTGGCCGACGTCGTCGAGCGCGAGGCCCAAGGCTTCCGCGATCCGCAGCAGATCCGCATCCTTTGCGACGTGCCGTTGGACGTGAAGGTCTGGGCCGACGAGACCGAGCTCGGCCGCATCCTGCTGAACGTGTTCGAGAACGCGCGCCGCTACGGCCATGGCCCGGAGGAGGCGACGCGGGTGGAAGTCAGCGTCGCGCACGGCGGCCCCTGGGTGCACCTGCGCATCCGCGACCACGGGCCCGGCGTGCCGCCTGACAAGCTGGCACGCCTGACCACGCCCTTCTTCCGAGGTGACGCCGCGCGCACGGCGGCCAACGGCGCGGGCCTGGGCCTGGCGATCGTCGACAAGTCGGTCCAGCGCCTGGGGGGTCAACTGGACATCAACAACGCAGAAGACGGAGGTCTTCTAACCGTGATCAGGCTGCAGCGGGCGACTTGACGGGATCGGGCACCCGGTCCGGTCAAAGGCACCGGACCACCCGCCGGGCGGGTCAAGCCTCGCTCGGGAGCGGCCCAGCGCTCGGCTTGAACAGCAGCGCCACCGCGCGCGTCTCGATCGCCCGGCCCTCGCCCACCGGCCCCATCTTCTCGGCCGTCTTGGCCTTCACGTTCACCTGGCCGACATCGATGCCCAGCACCTCGGCCAGGCGCGAGCGCATTGCGCCGATGTGCGGTGCCATCTTCGGCGCCTGGGCGACGATCGTGGTGTCGATGTTGACGATGGTCCAGCCCGCCTCGTTCACGCGCGCATGGGCCGCGGCCAGCAGCACCATCGAATCGGCGCCCTTGAACTCGGCCGCCGTGTCCGGGAACAGCTTGCCGATGTCGCCCAGCGCCGCGGCGCCGAGCAGCGCATCGGTGATCGCGTGGGCCAGCGCGTCGGCATCGGAATGGCCCAGCAGGCCATGCGTGTGCGGGATCGTGACGCCGCCCAGGATCAGCGGGCGGCCCGTGACGAGCTGGTGCGTGTCCCAGCCCTCACCAATGCGAATATTCATGTGCGGCTTCGGAGCAAACGTTCGGCCAGCGCGAAATCGGCCGGCCAGGTGACCTTGAGGTTTTCAAGTGCGGCCTCGACCAGCAGCGGCTGGTGGCCCAGCGCCTCGATCGCGCTGGATTCGTCGGTGACCTCGTCGCCGGCCTGCGCCAGCGCCTGCTGCAAGGTACCCAGGCGGAACATCTGCGGCGTCTGCGCGGCCCATTTGGCCTTGCGGTCGAGGGTGCCGGTGACGCGACCGTTCCCGGACTGCTTCAGCGTGTCGGCCACCGGCAGCGCCAGCAGCCCGCCGACCGGGTCATCCCAGCAGGCCTGGATCAGCTTCTCGACCCAGCGCGGCTGCACCAGGCAGCGCGCCGCATCGTGCACCAGGACCCAGTCATGCGGCTGCGCGCCATGGGCCTGCAGTTCGAGCAGGCCCTTGGACACGCTGGCGGCACGCGTCGCGCCGCCGCAGCGCGCAACCCAGGCGCGGGCGCCACGGAACTCGGGCACGGAGTTTTCGAACAGCGTGTCCTGCGGCGACAGCACGACCAGCGTCGCCGAAAGCTTCGCAACGCGGCTCAGCGCGGCCAGCGTGTGCGTGATCATCGGCCGGCCGGCAATGGGCACGTACTGCTTCGGACGGTCGGCGCCGGAACGCGCGCCGATGCCGGCCGCGGGAACCAGGGCGAAGCAGCGGGGCTGCAGGCCGGGAATGGGAGTCGTCATGGGTCCGCAGTCTACAATGCATCGCAATTGCATCACAGGAGAGATTGCGATGAAAACCGCCACGATTCCTGCCGTCCGCGTCGAGCCGGAATTCCGCGATCAGCTCGAAAGCATGCTGGATGAGGGCGAAACGCTGTCCGCCTTCGTCGAGAAGGCCTTGCGCGAGAGCCTGCATCGCCGGCAGACGCAGGCCGAGTTCGTCAAGCGCGGCATGGCAGCCCTGGAGCGCTACAAGGCGGAGGGCGGCAGAACTTACACCGTCGACGAGGTCGTCGCTGAACTCCGTGCCAGGACTGCGGCCGCCAGGGCAGCCAAGGCCTCGCGGCAGGGATGAGTTACGAAGCCCGCTTGCTGCCCGAAGCCATGGAAGACCTGGCACGGCTGCACGACTACCTGCTCGAGCGGGAGTTGGCGCGGGACGGCGACCCCGACTACGCGGATGAAGCCGTCAACGCCATCCACGCCGGTCTGACCATGTTGGGTCGGACCCCGTTCAGCTGCCGCAAATGCGCCGGCAGTGCATTCCTGCGAGAGCTGGTGATCCCATTCGGCCGCACCGGCTACGTCGCCCTGTTCGAGATCGTTTCCAGCACGCTCGTCCTCGTCTCCGCCATCCGCCACCAACGCGAAGATGACTATCACTGAACTGCGCCAGCGCCTGCGCGCCCTCGGCGCCCTGCCCTTGCATGAAGAGCGCGTGCTGCGCCAATGGGTGCAAGCCAAACCCATCGTCAGCGACAGCCAACGCTGGTTCACCGACTTCTTCCCGCTTGCGATGCGCGAGGCACTGCCGGGCATTGCGGCCGAGCTGAGCGGCATCGCGCGGCTGCGGTCCAGCCATCCGGGCGAAGACGGCTCGGCGCGGCTGCTCGTCGAGCTGCGCGACGGCCAGGCCGTAGAGAGCGTGCTGCTGCCGCGCGACGGGCTCTGCGTGTCCTCGCAGGTCGGCTGCGCGGTCGGCTGCCAGTTCTGCATGACCGGGCGCGAAGGTTTGGTCCGCCAGGTGACCAGCGCCGAGATCGTCGCCCAGGTAGCGCTGGCGCGCACGCTGCGGCCGGTGAAGAAGGTCGTGTTCATGGGCATGGGCGAGCCGGCGCACAACCTCGACCACGTGCTGGAGGCGATCGAGCTGCTCGGCAGCGCCGGCAACATCGGCCACAAGAGCCTGGTGTTCTCCACCGTCGGCGATCAGCGCGTGTTCGAGCGGCTGCCGCTTGGCGCCGTCAAGCCGGCGCTGGCGCTGTCGCTGCACACCACCAAGCGCGAACTGCGCGAACGCCTGCTGCCGCGTGCGCCGCGGATGAGCCCGGAAGAGATCGTCGAGCAGGGCGAGATCTACGCCCGCAAGACCGGCTATCCGATCCAGTACCAATGGACGCTGTTGGACGGCATCAACGACGGCGAGGATGAGCTGGACGGCATCGTGCGTCTGCTCAAGGGCAAGTACGCGCTCTTGAACATGATCCCGTACAACGCCATTCCGGATCTGGACTTCAAGCGCCCGAGCTGGGACAAGGCCCGCGCGATCGCCCGCACGCTGCACCAGCGCGGCGTGCTGACGAAACTGCGCGACTCGGCGGGGCAGGACGTGGACGGCGGCTGCGGCCAGCTCAGGGCGCGCGCCGAGAAGCCGATCCGCCTTGTCGCCAAGAACGCCGCTCAGCGCGCGCCGCTCGCCGGCTGAACCAGCGTGCCGCTGGCCGCGCGCCAGTCATAGTCCATCTGCCGGGCGGTGCGCCGCGCCAGCTCCGGCGTGGCGAGCTCGGCCACCAGGTGCAGGCTCAGGTCGATACCGGCCGAGATGCCGGCCGAGGTGAACAGCCGGCAGACGCCGCCATGGTGCACGGCCGGCTTGGCCTCGACCCAGCGCTGGTTGGCCAGCACCTGCACCAGCGAGCCGGAATCGCGCGAGACGCGGCGCAGGTCGTCGATGTCCTCCCAGTGCGTGATCGCCTCGCGCTCGTTCAGGAGGCCGGCCTTCTCCAGCAGGAAGGCGCCGGTGCAGACGGAGGCCAGCACCTTGACGTGCAGGCTCTGCGCCATGATCCAGTCGGTCAAGCGCGGGCGCTCCAGCTCGGTCGTCACGACGCCGCCGGGCACGATCAGCACGTCCAGCTTCGGGTGGTCCGCCAGCGCGTAGTTCGGCAGCACCTGCAGCCCGGCACGGGCGCGCACCGGATCGGCCGTAGCCGCCAGCAGCAGCACCTCGAACGGCGCATTGCCGCCGTCGCGCTGGATCAGGCGGGCCGCCGTGGAGAACACCTCGAACGGCCCCGCGAAATCCAGCACCTCCACCTCGTCGAACACATAGATGCCCACCTGCATTGCCATGACTTGATCACTCCTGCCACGCAGCATGCCACGGCTCCCTACAATCGCCGCAAGCCCCGCTTCCGGGGCTGCATTCATTTGTACGACGACTCGCGATGCAGCTGCCCGCCATCCTCCCCGGCAAGAAGTTCTCCCAGCCCAAACCTCCAGGTTCAGCGGATGCCCTGCTGCTGGCGCGCTATGCCGTGCAGCAGTTGGAATTCGGGCGGATCACCGCCATCGTCACCGCGGAGCCGGGCGACACGCAGCGGCTCGAAGACGAGCTGAAATTCTTCGCGCCGCAGCTGCGCGTGGCCGTCTTCCCCGATTGGGAAACGCTGCCCTACGACACCTTCTCGCCCCACCAGGACCTGATCTCCGAACGCCTGGCCACGCTCTGGGGCCTGCTGCAAAGCCGCGGCAAGCCGGCGGACCAGCGCGATGTGGACGTGGTGCTGATGCCGGCCACGACCGCGCTGGTGCGCCTCGCCCCGCCCTCCTTCCTCGCAGCCACCACCTTCAACTTCAAGCAGAAGCAGCGGCTCGATGAAAGCTCGCTGAAGGCGCAGCTGACGCTCGGCGGCTACACCCACGTCAGCCAGGTCGTCTCGCCCGGCGAGTACGCGGTGCGCGGCGGCCTGATCGACCTGTTCCCGATGGGGTCCCTCGTGCCCTACCGGGTCGACCTGTTCGGCGACGAGGTCGACTCGATCCGCACCTTCGACCCCGACAGCCAGCGCAGCCTCTACCCGGTGCCGCATGTGCGCCTGCTGCCCGGCCGCGAGTTCCCGATGGACGAGGCCTCGCGCAAGGCCTTCCGCTCGCGCTGGCGCGAGAAGATGGAGGGCGACCCGACCAAGGCGCGGATCTACAAGGACATCGACTCGGGCATCGCCACCGGTGGCATCGAGTACTACCTGCCGATCTTCTTCGAGGAGACGGCGACGATCTTCGAGTTCCTCGGCGAAGGCGCCGCGCTGGCCCTGCACGGCGAGGTGGACGAGGCACTGAAGCGCTTCTGGACCGACACCCGCGAGCGCCACCGCTTCATCCAGCACGACCCCGAGCGACCCATCCTGCCGCCCGAGGACATCTTCCTGAAGCCGGAGGACTTCTTCGCGCTGACGCATCCGCACGCGGTGCTGTCGGTGCGCGGCAGCGAGGCGGTGGACTACGCGCGGCCGCTGCCGGACGTCAGCGTCGAGCGCGGCGCCCAGGAGCCGCTGGCCCGCCTGGCCGCGCACCTGCAGTCCACGCCGAGCCGCGTGCTGATCGTGGCCGAGAGCGAGGGCCGGCGCGAGAGCCTGCTGGAGCTGCTGCGCGACAACAAGATCGATCCGCCCTCGGTGGCGGACCTGGCCGAGTTCGAAGCGGGCGACGAGAAGTTCGCCATCACCGCCGCCCCGCTGGCCAGCGGCTTCCTCTGGCGCGAGCCCGAAGCTAACCGTGAAATTCAGCTGATCACGGAAACCGAGCTGTTCGCGACGACGCCGACCACGCGCCGGCGCCGCAAGCAGGAGCAGGTCAGCGACGTCAACGCGCTGATCAAGGACCTGTCGGAGCTGAAGGTCGGCGATCCGGTCGTGCACGTGAACCACGGCATCGGCCGCTACCAGGGCCTGCTGAACATCGACCTGGGCGACGGGCCCAGCGAGTTCCTGCACCTGGAGTACGCGGACAAGGCGACGCTCTACGTGCCGGTGGCGCAGCTGCACCTGATCAGCCGCTACACCGGCGTCTCGCCGGACGAGGCGCCACTGCACCGGCTCGGCTCCGGCCAGTGGGAGAAGGCCAAGCGCCGCGCCGCCGAGCAGGTGCGCGACACCGCCGCCGAGCTGCTGAACCTCTACGCCCGTCGCGCCGCGCGCGAGGGCCATGCCTTCCGCTACTCCGGCCACGACTATGAAGCCTTCGCCGCCAGCTTCGGCTTCGAGGAGACGCCGGACCAGCGCGCCGCGATCCACGCGGTGATCCAGGACATGATCTCGCCCAAGCCGATGGACCGGCTCGTCTGCGGCGACGTCGGCTTCGGCAAGACTGAAGTTGCATTGCGGGCGGCCTTCGTCGCGGTGATGGGCGGCAAGCAGGTGGCGCTGCTGGCGCCGACCACCTTGCTGGCCGAGCAGCATTTCCAGAACATTGCCGACCGCTTCGGCAAGTGGCCGGTGCGCGTCGCCGAGATGAGCCGCTTCCGCTCGGCCAAGGAGATCAAGGCCGCGATGCAGGGCCTGGCCGACGGCACGATCGACATCGTCATCGGCACGCACAAGCTGCTATCGGGCGACGTCAAGTTCGCGCGCCTGGGCCTGCTCGTGATCGACGAAGAACACCGCTTCGGCGTGCGCCACAAGGAGGCGATGAAGGCGATGCGCGCCGAGGTGGACGTGCTCACGCTGACCGCGACGCCGATCCCGCGCACGCTCGGCATGGCGCTGGAAGGCCTGCGCGACCTGAGCGTCATCGCCACCGCGCCGCAGCGGCGCCTGGCGATCAAGACCTTCGTGCGCAGCGAGAGCAGCGGCACGATCCGCGAGGCGGTGCTGCGCGAGCTCAAGCGCGGCGGCCAGGTCTACTTCCTGCACAACGAGGTCGAGACGATCGAGAACCGCCGCCAGAAGCTCACCGAGCTGCTGCCCGAGGCGCGCATCGTGATCGCCCACGGCCAGATGCCCGAGCGCGAGCTGGAGCGGGTGATGCGCGAGTTCGTCGGCGGCAAGCACAACGTGCTGCTGTGCTCCACCATCATCGAGACCGGCATCGACGTGCCCGCGGCCAACACCATCATCATCAGCCGCGCCGACAAGTTCGGCCTGGCGCAGCTGCACCAGCTGCGCGGCCGCGTCGGCCGCTCGCACCACCAGGCCTATGCCTACCTGATGGTGCCGGACGTGCAGGGCCTCACCAAGCAGGCGCAGCAGCGCCTGGAGGCGATCCAGGCGATGGAGGAGCTGGGCTCGGGCTTCTACCTGGCGATGCACGACCTGGAGATCCGCGGCGCCGGCGAGGTGCTGGGCGAACACCAGAGCGGCAACATGATGGAGGTCGGCTTCCAGCTCTACAACGAGATGCTCAGCGAGGCCGTGCGCTCGCTGAAGGCCGGCAAGGAACCCGACCTGCTCTCGCCGCTGGGCGCCACCACCGAGATCAACCTGCACGCGCCCGCGCTGCTGCCCGACGCCTACTGCGGCGACGTCCACACGCGGCTGTCGCTGTACAAGCGCCTGGCCTCGGCGGAGAAGAACGAGCAGATCGATGCGATGCTGGAAGAGGTCACCGACCGCTTCGGCAAGCTGCCGGCGCAGGGCCAGACGCTCTTCGACACGCACCGGCTGCGCGTGCTCGCCAAGCCCTACGGCGTCGCCAAGGTCGATGCCGGCCCGGCGGTGATGAACATCAACTTCCGCCCCAACCCGCCGATCGACGCGATGCGCGTGATCGAGCTGGTGCAGAAGAACCGCAACATCAAGCTGGTGGGCAACGACAAGCTGCGCATCGACAAGGCGCTGAAGGACCCGAAGGACCGCGCCCAGGCGATCCGCGAAGTGCTGCGCCTGCTGGGCCAGCCCGTCAAACAGGATTGAAATGCAAGATCTGACTCTGCAAGGCATCACCCCGCCTCTTCGACTGGCCGACTTCAGGCTGGCCGCCTTCGACATGGACTCCACGTTGATCAACATCGAGTGCATCGACGAGATCGCCGCGGCGGCAGGACGCAAGGCCGAGGTGGCGGCCATCACGGAGGCTGCGATGCGCGGCGAGATCACCGACTTCAAGGACAGCCTGCGCCGGCGCCTGGCGCTGCTGAAGGGCGTGCCGGTGGCAGCGCTGGAACAGGTGCTGACCGGGAAGCTGCGCTTCAATCCCGGCGCCCGCGAGCTCTGCGCCGCGCTGAAGGCTGCGGGCCTGACGCTGGTGCTCGTTTCCGGCGGCTTCACCTGGTTCACCCGGCACGTGGCGGCCGAGCTGGGCATGGACTTCGTGCGCAGCAACGAGCTGGAGATCGTCGACGGCGCGCTGACCGGCGGCCTTGTGATGCAAGCCTGGGGCGAAATCTGCGACGGCGAGGAGAAGCGCCGGATGATGCTGCAATGCGCCGCCGAGACGGGCGCGTTGCCTGCGCAGTGCATCGCCGTCGGCGACGGCGCGAACGACCTGCCGATGATGGGCGCCGCGGGCCTCTCGGTGGCCTACCACGCAAAGCCCAGGGTGCGGGCCCAGGCGATGGTGGCGATCGACGAGGGC
>Ga0247779_1000131_pt1 | contig 60800 bp, 72 predicted proteins | sample UWRJL221509R5_FD_179925 | JGI IMG/M metagenome (GOLD analysis project Ga0247779, IMG submission 179925) | Plant litter microbial communities from Arlington Agricultural Research Station in Wisconsin, United States - UWRJ-L221-509R-5 | ecosystem: Environmental > Terrestrial > Plant litter >... | reverse complement strand
TACGTTCACCACTCCTGTGCGCCCCGCGAAAGCCATAGGTTCAATCAAACTTCGCAAACCTGTCGAACTTGAAGGAAATCATGATCAGCCGGCACTATACCTAGAGGAAGTCGCTTTTACTGCGTATTATCCAGCCGACGTCGACTTGAAGTCAAAGAAGGGTGTTTCATGGTTTGTTAGGTGGGTCCACTTCATTTACTAATTACATAGCTGTTTTAACTCGGTATAAAATGGCAGACCAGTTAAAGAATCCCTTCAAGGATTTGCATCATTTTTGGGTACCTTCCTACGCATAGGTCTCCTGCAGTAAGACTCTAAACATCTTCACAGGCATACAGAGCTGGATACTATGGCCTGTTGTTTATCTTTTTGGAGCCTTTCTAAAAGTAATGCTCGTATCTACTACAGTGAATGGCAGGCGCTGAACGACTCGTTACGATTTAGATGCCAGCATATCCGAATGCCGCCCTGTTGAATCCGACTAGTTGCCATATATCTGACAAAGAGCGTATATTTCAATGGCCGTTGGTTATCTTCTCCCATGGACTTGGAGGAAATAGGACAGCCTATAGGTTCGTCATGGCAGATCCGGGCGTTTATTCGCTGCTCACGAAACTTCGAAATTTAGTCAGTATTGCAGCAATTTAGCTGCTTCTGGAAAAGTTGTTTTAGCTGTTGAACATCGCGATGGCACTGGCGTAGTCACTATACCCCGGTCCTGGAACGGAAATGATAAAGCGCAGTCAAGGACTATACTTTACATGCGGGAGACGGACATTCAGTAAGCTTCTTTGAGCTATGCATCATTTGCTTCCTATCTGACGATAGGTATCAATCAGGCTAAACGATGAAGATACGGCTACCGATCATCCCTTGCCTTTGCGAGGCCAACAACTTGCTTTCCGGCACCACGAAGTTTTTATAACATACACAACGTTGTGTCGCCTAGTACAGAACGACCCATCACTAGAAATTGACACAAACGACGGGGTATCTTATGACTACGCAAGCTGGTCATCTAAGAACAAAGAAGGAAATGAGATTATCCGATATAATGAACGTGTCGCGTTGGCTGGCCATTCTTTTGGTGGCTGCACTATAGTATGTTCTTTCGCAAATTTTCCATACTTGTAGTCCTGATGTCTGAGAATCTACCAGTTGTCTTTACTTTCTACCAAACCTCTGGAAGGTTATCCTTCTATACCAATCCATAAGACCGTCATTTTAGACCCTTGGCTCGACCCGCTACCATCTCCAGGGCCTTTTCCTCTTCAACACGGAACCGACAAAGAGTCTTCCGCAGATTCGTCTGTGGTATCTGCATTAGAAACAGCGTTACCTGAAAATACTGACGATACACAAACCACAGCTGAACGCCATCCCGAAATGCTGATTATCAACTCTGAGACGTTTACTCTCTGGGAAGATCATTATGCGCGTCTGAAAAAAGTGGTCGATAGATGGCAGCCTGAAGGTGGTCGCATTTTGACGATAGGTGATTTCTTTTGCCATATCCTTTCTTACCACCATGCTTATACTTTTTGCAGTTGGTTCAGAACATATATCATTTTCGGACTTCTCTGTGCTTCCGACTGTCTTCAGAAAAGCAACAGCGCGCCCTATTCTAGATATCATCATCAAACTTTCCTCGTTTTTCTTAGACGACGAACTAGAGGGAAATCTATGCACATTACCGACTACGGACATGCAAATTGATGTTATAGGACAAAAGAAGGATAAATACGGCAGTCCAAAGAGAAAACTTGTTGGGAACCCTGGCGACATAATCGTGGAATAATTGATCAAGTGGATATAATACATGCACATATTTATTAGACATATCTACTATCTACCAGACTGTGCATAGCTAAATATTTATTAGAGTTCCATCACATACATACCGTATTAGACTATGAATGAGCAATTGCAGAAATGAATTGATGTATAGCTAAAAGCTCCGACGACGTTGCCGACGCGCTCGCAAGTAATATTGTGTGCTCTCTTGACATACGACTATTACAACTTCCATCTCTATTTTAAATTTCCCTTTCTACGAATATGAGCATACGTCCGATGCGGGTACGCCATGTTATTACTTTGGGCATGTTCTCCGACAAAAGTTCGTTTCTTGCGCGACGACTAGGTTGAAGATTTAACTGGGATGCAGGCGTGCAACCTGCAGAATCTACCTGAAAACTACTCGTTGAAATACTGTTTGTCCCTTCATTACGGCCGTTTTGACTCAATAGTCAGAAGCTCTTCTTTCTTGGGCTCTTCTAGACATGTACCATGCAATGACATGGCCATCCATTTCATTCGTCGCGGAAGATCATAAAGGTCGGATAGTTGGTTATATTCTTGCCAAAATGTAAGCAGCTTTTCACAAACACCTCTGCATTCTCTTGACGAACGTATTCACCACACTAGGGACGAAGAAGCACATGAAGGTGAAGAAGCTCATGGACATGTCACTTCAATATCTGTTCTGCGATCATATCGAAGGCTAGGACTGGCCAAAAAACTTATGGTACAGTCACGTAAGTTTAAATCGTCTTATGTTATGTTCTTTGCCGTATCTTCAACTCTTCCATTCATCTAGAGGAAGCCATGTCCGATATATATCGTGCAAACTATGTGTCGCTGCATGTCAGAAAATCCAATAGAGCTGCCTTGGGCTTGTATAGAGATACATTGGGGTTCACAGTCAAAGACATTGAGAAAGGATACTGTGAGTCGAAGCTCAGCGCTCATCTTTCAGTTCAGTTTTACCATATTCTCATTCGGGACTTTAGATGCAGATGGCGAGGACGCCTATTCCATGCGCCTCACATTGTCATAATGGTTCATACATACATAAATAAGAAATACACTTCATAGATCTATTAGATTCGTGCTCGTCGCCTGGTGCTCCTTTGTCCGTGAACGTGTACTGGATCTCGGAGATGAATTCTCAACTATTCCCCTACTGAACATGATTGCATCACGGATGATGTCAACACTAACAAGACCAAGTTGATAATAACCATCGTTCGTGCCCCCTGAAAACATGCCAACATGACCTTCAATCTCATCCGAGGCAACACTATTACGAGCAGGAAGGAAATGCGACTTCGCACGACTGCTGAACTTCGGGAGTATTACGAATGTCCGCGAAGTAAGAAATTCAGGAGGATTTGGTGGAAGAAGGGTGTAGAGCCTGAACGATTAGGTATTAGTTCAGTCTGAACGATGCGATGTCCATGATAGGTAGGCTCACATCCGGAATATAACCCCATGATCTCTTTCAATATCTATGAGTGCGTCCACACGTTGCTCCAAAGCAGCATTATCCCACAAATTCCCAACGTACTTCAGATGATCACTCGCCCAATTCAAGCCGCCTGTCAAATCGTCTTTCTTGTAGTAAGCTACTCCTGCTGCAGCTCCCGCGAGAATAGCGCCCCCTACTACAGCCGCGCCTGTCCATCCACCCCACGAAGATTGGGCAGGTTTCGTCTGTGATTCTTCTGATGAAGCCTTGCTCTTGGTAGCTTTCGGGGTAGGTTCCGCAGCTTGTTTGGCGCCAAAGCCAGCCAGGGAACCTAACAGCACTGAACCCATTGTTGTCGCAGCATTTGCATATTTCGCAGCTTTAGTGACACTATTTTTGACTACAAAAGGATGCAGGCCAAGATACTATCAACAACAGAAATTGATTCAGATAAATGTATGCTAGTGTTGTGAAAAGCACTTACAGGTGTGTCGTAGGCGATGCATGCCACAATGTTCGGCCACAATGGTGCATCTTTATCCGGTCTCGATTGAACGAACTCTCGAAGTGTATCAGCAGCAAGAAGGCCACCCATGCTATAAAGGCATTAAAATTGAAAGATCAGTTTTTTATACCAGGATATCGAAGATGCATCGCACCTATGCCCACAAAGCACTATCTTTGCCTTTCCTGCACCTAAACCCGAAGAAACTTCTCGCTCGACCACGAGCGTCGTGAGCCAGTCCGCAAACCGTACAACAGCCTTATCCTTGAGAAACAGTGGAGTGAGTGGTGCTCTGGTATGAACCAAAACCTCCCTGAACTAACTAGCTCTCCTTTAGTCTGCAAGAGGATGATTGAGTCAACCAAAGTCCTTTGAGAGTAGAGATAACACACCTCGTAAGCAGGAAAGACGATTGATTCGGCCTTTACTTCTGGTATGGTTTCCGACAACAGGTGCTCCATTCTCTTTGGAAAGTCTCCGAATGTCTCATCTGTGCCTTTAAATCCGTGTATAAATACCAATAGAAGAAGTTCGCGTTCGATTTTCGTTAAAGTCAGGGAATCATTCGGCGTTGGGACACGAGTTTGTGTTTGTTCGTGTGGTTGAGCCCACGGATTCTGGTCCATCATATCCATGCCGAATGAGGAAAAAACGGTACAATGCAAAAGTATGAAAGTGAAGCAGATATACAAGGTGGACGTGCGCAATGAAGTTTGGACAAGATCAGAGCTCTCCGACTTGCCAGTTCGATCCAGTAATATCACATGTTGTTGAGGTTAGGGTTTGGATGCGAATGTGTTTCAATTGACAGTTGATTTCCCCAGACAATTTCCCCGCAATCATAAAAATTGAGATGCACCTTTTGCATAAACGAGCTTATATACAAATTCAATTGATATACATACATGAAGTGTAACATGAAGATTTAGAACATATATTGGACTACATCTAGCATCAACCAATGGCCCATTAGGCAAGGTCACCGCCGAACCGTGGAAGAGCAGGTATCTGTGGCATAGAAGGATCACCTGGCAAGTTGATTCTGCCTTCTCCAATGCGATTCAAAAACGTGTTGGAGTCAGACGGGGTATAAAACGATGTTTCGCCCGTTGGAGCACGATTTTCTCGTTCAGCATGTGCGTTAATCCGATCGAGAAGGACGCGAATGCTTCGTCCTTCATTATAACTTGCACCATCTAGTTGCTGGTTCACGGGCTGCGTATCGTAGGAGCGGACAGAGGGAAGATCAAGAGATGCGAGTGAATCTGAAAGGGAGTCCAGAAGAGCTCGAATATCACGATTATTTTGCACATCATCATTCAAATTTGATGGTGATTGTCTCCTGTTGCCTTGAGAGTATATCCTTTCTAATCCGGATTCGACTCGGGGGGCTCTTTCTGAAAGAGCGTCGAGCAAGGCACGGATGCTTTGCTCGGTAGAGGAATCCGGACGAGGTGGTCGAGTTGGCGTGGCTTGACGATTGGTAGGATAGTATCCCTGGTCATTCGTATTGGAGGGACCAAACGTAAATTTTTGGGATTTCAAAGTGTTGGAAATTGACTTGTCAAGCTGCTTGCGGAGTGTGTTGATCTGAGCGATGAGTACGCTTTCGAATGTAGGTTTCTTGCCTTCAATTCCTACAAAAGTGACCAAGGTCGAGACGCTGGTCGAGAGAAATAATGAGTTACTGTTTACACGCGAGTGGACGTATACCCACAATGCTTCCTTTAAATATGCAAAGCTAAACTTGTCCGTCAGATTAGCGACTTTCGAAACCAGGCGGTCAGGGAAGTCAATATCAGGGTTGGTGGCCAGCTTGTTCTGCCAGTACTGAGCGTATAGTTTGCGCTCTTCCTCGTCTGGGTCATCAAATTTGCTATACATGAATCAATTAGATAGTGACTAGACTTTCTCCTTATTGAAGGAGACATACTATTTCCTGTCGAACCGGCTAGGCCTGGTACTTAAGGCAGGATCCAAGCGCTCAAAGTGGTTAGTTGTGCCAATGATAAGTAGGCCATCGTTTCCTTCGAGACCGTCCAATTGATTAAGGAAAAATGATCTATTCCTATCATTTATGAGACTGTCGAGATCTTCGAGAATGACGACGCAAGGCGACAATTGTCGCGCCTTGCTAAAAACGTCTGCCATGGCCCCTTCCTCGCCCTTATAGCCTTCCAAAAAGAGTCAATATTGTTCCTCGGATTATGCCCACACGTTACTCACTCTGAAAAGATTTAACATATAGGGGAGTAAATCCTTTGTCGCCGCAGGTTTTCATGACGGTTTTGAGACTAATAGTCTTGCCATTTCCTGCGAAGATTTGAGATCAAGATCTCATAGTACTCATTCCAAAGTAGCACGTACCTGGTGGTCCATACATGATCAACCCACGCTATAGAACGAAGTATTTTTTTGAGCTCTGCGAAAGAAATAGTTGACTAAATAAATACCTTCCATGGAATTGCCAACTCCTTATAAATGGCCTCAGATGCAAAAAACCCATAGACATCCTTTTGCAGCGCTTGCTTAAACTCATCTTTAAGGATGACATCCTCCCAGCGCGCTTTCTGTATTTCTACCCAGAGACCGTGATCTTTGGACCAGAATCCCTGATTAAATACCCATATCTCATCATGCAAGGCGTTCGCATATGTTCCCGCTGCGAGCAGGAAAAGACGTGAAACTTCCTCGGGACCTGCAAGTATTTTGAGACGTAGATTCAGTAGTCAAAACAGAAAAATAATCACCTTCGTGCAGAATAAAATATTGTGACTCTTTCCCAAAGCCCATAGGATACTAAAAAAAGGATATATTTGGTGTTGCCCCCGATTTATATTTATCATGACTTACTGTGACCGTATATACAAGGTAATCAAATTGCTGCAACCCAAATATGTATTAGCAACATGTCAAAATCTATTAAGGGTTAGTTTAATTTACCTTCCATGTTACCTTGAAAGCGCCGTATTCTAGTTGGTCAACAAGAACACCTGGGATCCCTGTAGTACGAGGCAATGGAGCAAACACCAAGTTGGTTACCAAAGGATTTGTTTCCAGTGGTGTTACGGAAGCCCCTGGGAGACCGAGGATGGACATCCCATACCCATGCGACAGTACAAGAGAGTGCTTTGGATAGAGACGGCGAAGAGTGTCGGCGCTAACAGATTATCAGTGAATGCTCGCCTGAACATGTTACAAAATGGCATACCCAGTAATCGACGGTATAGCTAACTTTGCAGAGGCTAGCATATGATGAGCAGTGATAAAGATGTACAATACGAATACATACACCCGTTGACCCATTGCGAGTAATAGTCTGCACTGTCTTTCTCCTTCGACTTGGTAGCTGGTGTGTCTTCGTTGATCCAGACGTTAATGAAATCATCATCATTGACCAGAGACATGTTGGGGCAAGTTCAAGTGGATGTAAGAGTAAGAGGTGTACCTGGGGCCAGCACAGTCGATGAAGCGCAGCCAAGGAGTCGTGGTAATCTCATGTGGATGCTTTCGGCTATCTAAGCCCCTTTGTTTTAATTTAGAGCAACTCGATCATTAACAAGCACGTGACATTTCCTTTCTTTCCTCCTGCCTTCATGGCCGCCTCTGCAGCAGACATTCGTAGCGCCCTTTCCTTGCCAGAACCCAGCGCGTCATCATCGGCTGGACCATCGTTACCTAAAAAGCTCTCCCATAACATCTCACGGAAACCCGAAGGAATTTCACGAGAGCTCTACTCGTTAATTGGTCCCTCAGCACCTTCCTTAGCTGCTCAGTTCGCCAAACCGCGTCTAAAGCAGAAACCAAACTTTTCAGGGGGAGGAAGTAAAGTTAAATGGTGAGTTACAACTATAACTCTGTATGGATTTAATGATGAATCTTTCACTCTGACAGGGAGCTCCGTCCGTTCAAGAATGGCGCACGGCAGGATAACCTCGAGCTTCGACACTGGGAGAAAGTCACCACAGAACCCACCAATGGTATTCTCTCTTCCACGAACAAAGATTGAACCACGACAAATAATGTTTCTTCTTGCGCAGATTATTCCTTCGCTATGTACAATGTACAATCGACATCATATACCTACTCTCAAGATGAATATACCCGTTTTCTAGAAGGTGACCCTTTCTTCTTCGGCTTCCCTTTTTTATACCCTCTCATCTGCATCGTAGACAAAGATTGGACGAAAGACGAAACCGATTATTTGTTCACGATTGTAAAGGAGTACGACACGAGATGGTACATTATTAACGACAGATACGAATACCCCGGGGGACCTAGTCGGTCAATGGAGGTATGCTGAGCTGGAAGAGCTGTATCCACTATGCGTTAACTTTTCCCTTTGAAGGATCTTAAAGACCGTTATTATAGCGTTTGTCGTAAATTGGTCCGCAACCGACCATGGGCAGGCGACGAAGCTAGCAGGTCACAACTCGTGTCCAGTTTCCAGTTTGACAAAGGTCATTCATTTGTGTTATCTGCCGCTCTTTCCTTTCAACCTACTCATATCTCTTTCCAGACCGTGAAGTAACGAGGAAGAAATATATTCTCAGCCTTGAAAACCGGACGCCGGACCAGATAGCAGAAGAAGAAGCCCTATACATTGAAGTCAAACGTCTTGAACAGACGGAACGGAAATTCAAGAAAGAAAGGGAGAGTCTTTTGAGGACTCTTGCTGGAATAGACTCTGGATTGCCAGACATTGTTGAAGACGATGGTACATTGGCAGGCATTACTGCTACTTCTGACCTCTCGGGTAGCCTCAATAGCGCCATCACGAATAAGAAAAAGAGAAAGATTGGCCAGATTGCAGACGCCGATAGTCCCGCTACGCCGTCAGCTGCCAGTGCACCTGCAATCACCAAGCGACCAAAGACACCTTCATTTGGTAAGGGATTTTGCGCTTTACAAGGAAACTCTCATTGAACAATCATTGCCAAGACCCTCACCTATGTGTCATTCGAGTCGAAGTGCCGTCATCTGGAATTGCAACGAAGGCAGCGCATCAACCTGCTTATTTACGATCATTCAAACTACCTACACCAAAGGCAGCCATTGCGCCTAAAATCACACAAGCCCTAGCAGAACTGGGAATTTCACATAGTCGTCTAGTAATGCCAACACGAGAAAACGCAGCACATCTGGAGGCGTTACTAGAAGCAACCACAGCATTGGTAGAAACAAAACGGGTTGTGGACAAAGTAGAATATGACATTCAGGTGATGAAGAATCGTTTGGCAATAAAGGAGCAACGTGAATCGGGCGAAGGGGATGCAGAGAAAGGAGGGAACATGGATGTGGATGGCTCGCAGGCCGGAGAAGTGGAAGGAGAGAATGATGACGGAAGAGCACAAAGTGTCGTCAGCGCGAGGAGTGGAAGGGGCAGGAAACACGTGAGTTTTTGCTTTGTCTCCACTATGTACATGTCGGGATTAATTCACCTTGATTAGCAGAGACGCTCTATGTCTATATCGTCAGTGGATACAGTGTCCACTAGAGCAGGGATCAAAAGGCAAAAGCGGGGCTGAAAGCATTGTTGCAGCGAAAAGAATACGGATAAATAAATACACGTGAATTGTAGTAGATTGTATCAAAGCTGAGGAGCCTTTTGCGAGTACATTATTGGGCCTGGATATGGACGTGTTTGAGTCCATGTGATGGATAGCCAAACGTAACGATTCGCTTATGGCTGAGTAAACCGCAAAATAAAGTTGATGATGACAGCGACTGAGAGACATGAGAAATCGAAGCAACGCGGGAACGAAAAAACGCACAGAGAAGAGCAATACATAGGACGGTCTAGGAGATGCGATGAGAAAAGTTGGTATGCAAGTATGACGTATAACGCACCGGTCCAACTCTATCATCGTATGGTCCTCGTCCACCGCGACGAATGGAAGCAGCTCTCCAGTGGTATGTGTACAGCGCGTAAATCATGATAGCCATGGCTAGATGGGGTGAAAAGTTTGAGAAACAGATATTATGGGAACCATTAGCTGCGCACCGACGAAAGAAAACAGAGCTGCGCTGATTTTTCCAACCTGAAGATGACTTTAACACGATATTGTGGAAAGGGAGGCGGGTCACGGCACCTTATCTCCAAAATTCAGCAATCCAACTGCCAGACCTCCTAAAACGACAGTGAAATGTAGCCATGAGAGAAATGTGCGTTCGTTGGCAAAAGAGACTTTTGGCTCAACGCGAACAGGAAGCGCTATACGCTTCGTCGCTGTGCGTTGTAGTAATGGCTGAGTAGACATTTGGGTAAGGGAAACCAAGAAAGGGATGTGCTAGACCTCAGCTGCCTATATATAGAGACTGGTTAATCCCTCTCCCGAATAGGAAGCAAAGCGGGCCAGCCTAACCACGCACGTTCGTCCCGTTACTCAATGTACATATGTATCAAAATATAGTATTATTAGTACATGAAAAATCCTATAGCCATGGGTTATATCTAACTACATCTACCTTCCACCACCACCACCACCACCAGAGTTCAGCATCCGCAAACGGTCAGGGTGAATACTGGGAGCGACGGGCGGAGCATTTGCACTCGGCGGTGGCTGATTTTGAGGTGGTCCATTGAAGTTTCCTCCGGGTGGAGGATAGTTGCTCGGGGCATTGTTATTGTTAGGAGGGAATGGGGGGACAGGACCGCCGTTCGGGGGGAATGGTGGAGGACCTACTCAAATTTAGCCGAATATTCATCATAGTGGTGAAATATAAGACGTACCACCAAATCCACTTGGAGGTCCACCCATACCAGGGGGAGGCATACCCCCAGGAGGGAATGGAGGACCACCTGGAGGCATCATGGGAGGGAATCCTGGACCTGGAGGGAAAGGCGGCCGTGCTAAACGACCCAATCAATATGACTACAGCATATACCGATGATAAATAAACTTACGTCCGCCGAATCCAGGTGGAGGCATGGGTTGCCCATATCCCATTGGAGGTGCTCCAAAGCCAGGGGGTGGTGCTCCTAGATGTTGTGGTCCGAATCCAAATCCACCTGGAGGTGGTCCTCCACTCTCATATGCCGAGGTAATTTGATCAATGATATTTTGCGCCTTGTCGTGTCCTAGTGCTGGGGAAAGGGAAACTATGTAAGCAGCAAATTGACAAAGAAAAATAAAAACTGCCCACAGGCATAGTAGTCCCGAACATTTGAAAGGTGATTACGTCCACTGTTGTGAGCTTTCCTGACTGCGGGAAAAGTGTGAGCAAAGATGATAGATTTCAGGATAGAATAATTTACCTGATGTAGAGTCGTGAGTCAGAAAGACATCACAGTAGTCACAATAGTGTTTCTGTGAGCAGATAATTAGCTATTGCAAAGAACAGAGGAGAGAACAGATCGCTTACTGGCATGTCGGTAGTGGTAGCGCTCAAAGACGCAAGCAAATGTTCGCAATGGAATAATGCTGTTGATCGGAGTTTAAAAAGAAGTTCACGTGCAACCCTGCACATCGCGCTTGATTTGGCAGTAATGACCTGAACGAGAACGAGCTTGTCGCTCACTTACTTTCCTTGGCTATATACCCTAAAGCGACAAGATGGATTCTTCAGTTACAGGAATTCAAGAACCCTTTGATTTGATTAGGCTTTCTTTGAGCGAGCGCGTATTCGTCAAGCTACGAGGAGACAGAGAACTAACGGGTATATTGCACGTAAGTTCTTCGAATCCGTGTTCAGGACGCGACTTGATGATGATGCTTATTTCAGGCATATGACGGTCATATGAACCTCATTATGAGCGACGTTGAGGAAACGATTATGATTGTCGATCACGAAAGTGCGGCCAATGGGCACGGGCACGGTGTCGTTAATGTCAGTTCATCGCGCTGTTTCAAGGCATCCCAGTTTAAATAAACATCTTTGCTTCAGGTAGCGAAACGGAAGATGGAAATGCTGTTTGTTCGAGGAGATGGTGTCATTCTTGTGAGCCCTAATTCTCCATTCTGCAGATCTAGAACGCTGAACGATTTCATTCACACTAGGTTTCTCCACCGTCACGAACATGAGAAAATTAGACAAACCTCTTTCAAACACTCGTGCTGATAATTTTTTGTGTCTGAGCGCTTAGACTTTGCAGTCACCCCTCGTATATTCAGCTTTCGTTCCCGCTTGCCTTTTATGTCTAACAACCTTCCTCCCATAATATCGCCATTGAAATACAGCAATACAAAACGCATAAATGTACTATGGGCATGCAATCGGGCGCGGATTGTGTAAAATACCTACATACAACTGAAAGAACATCACAAAACATTTGGGACATGACATCTCATTGGACTCCTCCGTGAAGCGATAGAAATGTGTATTGTACATCTAATACGGGCATCGACGATCATGTTTGCATTGTTGTCTATGTTTGCACTTGAGTCGTAGACTCAGCCTCCTGCTCTTCATCTGTATCAGGAGCTTCCATGCCAGCCGGCCACGTTTGATCCCGCAGCCAAGCAGCATGCAGAATTTTGATCTGAGTAAAGTTGAATGTAAACCGACATGCAAGGCATGAGCGTTGATCAACGCACGATGAGACTCAGTGGCAACGTTAATTTTAATCTTCCACCGGAAGAGATGCCTTTCCATATTTGCTCGATGTGATTGTGCCAAATCTCCTGGTTCTGCACTGCACCGGGACGATTCATGAGGTCCTCTAGTCTCTTCCTTGAGCCGGAGTCTGGGGGAGGAGGAGGGATAACTCGGGGAGTTAACCAGAGTCGACGGCGAGCGGCATAGTAATCAGGGCCAGGAGGAGGAAGAGAAGAGGATTGGAGGATGTTCTGGAAGGAAGGAGAGAGCTATTTTGCGATGAGAAACGAAAAAGAGGAAGCAGACCACGAACTTGAGTAGTTTGAGGATCCTGGAGAACCTCAGAGACCGAGGTCATGGCTGCATTGAACACAGAAGGAATAGCCGGACCGGGGCAGACACAGAGATTGCAGTGGAAGGCACGTGTTCGCTGGGATGCCCATGTAAACCAGGCTGGCGGTGACACAGATCCAGAATCATCCTCTTTCCGTCCACAATGGTCTCTCTCTACAAACACCATGCTCCCTCTACAACTTCTCTCTCCGACGACGGCAATGACAACGACAACGACAATGACGAGGAGACCCCTCAGTTCGCTTTCTATCCAGAGCACAATCTCGCTCCTGCTCAGTGGGCAGTCAAGCGCGAACTCGATCCCACAACTACCGCCGAAGGGCGTTCCGCGTCCCCCATCGCCCACATACCTCCTGAAATTATGATTCAAATATTTAAGCACCTTCATTCTTCGAAGGACCTCTTCGCTGTCATGCATGTCTCCCGTACTTGGTGCCAATGTTCGGTGGAGCTCCTATGGCATAAGCCTTCTTTCCCAAAGTATGACACTATTCACAAGATGGCCGCTATTTTACGCAAGGACTCCCAGACTTTTGCATACTCTAACTTCATTCGACGTCTCAATTTCCTTACCCATGGCTCAGATTTGATCGATGAGCTCCTTGGTGTTTTTGCCCGTTGCGAGCGTTTGGAACGCCTTACTCTCATTGGTTGCAAACGGATCACTGGAGAGGCGCTCGCCCACACACTTCCCCGATTCGCTCATCTCGTCGCCATCGACCTCACCGGCGTCACAGAAACCACTAGCGATTCTATCATTGGTCTGGCCGCTGTTGCCACCCGCTTGCAGGGTATCAATCTTTCGGGATGCGACAAGGTCACAGATTCAGGCATCATCGCCCTCGCCAAGTCATGTTCTCTGCTCCGCCGGGTCAAATTAAGCGGTCTGTCCCTTTTGACCGACGATTCTGTTACGGACCTTGCCCATGGCTGCCCTATGCTTTTGGAGATCGACCTTAATCATTGCAACCTCATAACAGATCGCTCCGTCCGCCTTATATGGACCCATTTGACCCATATGCGGGAAATGCGCCTTTCTCATTGCTCCTTACTTACAGACGCGGCCTTCCCCGCTCCACTCCGATCCGACTCTCAACCCGACCTTGTGAACCCATTTGCGAATTCCAGTGCAAAGATGTCAGATGAAATGCCTCCTCTCATAATTAACCGAACCTTTGATAACTTGCGCATGCTGGATTTAACAGCCTGTGCTCTTATCACTGACGATGCGGTGGAAGGGATTGTTTCCCATGCTCAGAAAATCCGCAATCTCGTCTTATCCAAGTGCATCTTGCTCTCAGACAGGGCAGTAGAGACCATATGCAGGTTGGGAAGACATCTGCATTACCTTCACCTTGGACACGCTAGTAAAATCACCGATCGCTCTGTACGCCAGCTCTCTCGATCATGCACTCGAATTAGATACATTGATTTTGCAAGTACGTTTGTCTTGACATCCTATTTTATAAAGATATTAATTCCTTTTATCAGACTGCGTCAATCTCACGGATATGTCGGTCTTCGAATTATCGGCTCTTCCAAAACTTCGTAGGGTTGGACTTGTCCGTGTCAATCAGCTCACAGACGAGGCAATATACTCGTTGGCAGAACGCCATGCCACCCTTGAGCGCATTCATCTTTCGTATTGCGACCAAATCTCAGTCATGGCCATCCATTTCCTCCTTCTAAAGCTGCACAAGCTTACCCATCTCAGTTTGACCGGTGTTCCAGCTTTCCGTGAAGAAGAGTTGCAACGCTTTTGCCGTGAAGCGCCCAAGGTTGGTTCATTGCCTACCCGCTGTAATCTTTCTTACTAAGTGTCATGCAGGATTTTAACACCGCCCAACGACACGCATTTTGTGTTTATTCTGGCAAGGGTGTTTCCCAACTGCGCACATACCTTACAGAACTATTCGATCGTATCACAGAAATGAACAACACGGATGATACTGAATACGAAGAAGACGACTTTGATGGGGAAGGTTATCAAGAAGACGATACTCCAGAGCCGGAGACTGTAACCGAAATCAGAGAAATGGAAGGATACCCAAGGCAACATATGTTGTATAATCCTAATGTCACTTCCGTACAGGGACATCATGCCGATTTTACCCAGCAACTACCACATGCTCCTTTACCTCAAGCTCACGAGTTTCCTTTTCAGCGCGATCGTCCAATCCGTTCTGCAAATATTCCAATGACTACGGTGAATCGTAATGACATTCCTGATGTATCGATATCGCCAACTTCTAACCTTCGAGGTGCTACGTCCCGCTTAAATGCGCAGATCCAGGCTGGCACACCTACACCCGGCGCTGCTCGACAAGGTCGAGTTCATCATCTTCGACATGGACGCACCGTCGCCGATGTACTACCTGTGGTCGAATCTTCTTCGTCGCAATCGCATGACGATCACATGGCTAATGACAATGGAGCTGGCTTTTTTTCGCGCCAAGATCGACCAAATGCAAGTGCCATTTCTCCCCGGGGAAGTCGCGCGTTGACACCAGACCTAAATTATGCGGAGATTGGACATGGACGAGGCGCTCAAGCAAGCTCATCGACACCTAGAGGGCAGACACTTACTCGTGAACGTACAGCGAGGCAAACAGGCTCGTCCCAATTTCCCCAGATTGTCAACCCACACGCTGCAAATGTACATGGACATTCAGACTTCGAAAATGATCAACTTGAAGATGTTTTGATTGCCCCAGAACATGCTACTCCTGTCGCACCTGCTCTCGAAACTGCTTGGGTCCAGCGCGAGTCTGCAATGATACCTCATGTTGATGATGACATGCACGACTTTACAGAAGTGGTAACAGAGCAACAAAGGGGCAGGAAGGAACACCCAGGTGGCCAAATGTTTGTTGAAACTCAACCAAGGGCTAGGAGTGTCAAACGAACATTCCGGAATACGCTTACTGCTGCTGAGCATTACGCAAGCTCGTTATTTGGTCGGCCAGGTGCAGATCATCGCTCAGAAGCTGGCGGATCGGGTCATAACACAGGGGTCGGCCCGGATCGTTTGCATTAGAATTTTTGGTGGTCAGTCTTTGAGAAATACTTTGAACAGTAACATAATACTATCCGCTGTTTGTCTTGTTTGGACTCTGTTCTTGCAGTCTTTCCTTTTTTCCATAATTTTGCTTAGTACAATCCTCTGTTATTTTTTTACACTTCAAGTTTCTGTATCCAAAAATGAGTCTCATAGAATATTATCGCTGTATGTCGTATAGTCTGGAATGGAATTCTACTGTTAAATATGTATGATCTTATCTTATCGTCCGGAGATATGAGTCAATAGATAAGCCGACAATTTTGAATTAAAATACTACTATCCAGATCCTGCTTCCTGCCAGACTCGTTCATCTATCGTTCTCAATCTGTAAACTGTAATGTCCAAGACAAGTAGCGATAATCAAACCCTGGATCCGCTGGTCACCCTATTCATGTCGATGGGGTTGACCAAGGCGAAAGCAACGGAAGCAATCAAGGCCCCGAAAAGTGCAACTATCCTGAAGGAAATCATCGAAAGTCATTCGGATGAACTTACTGGTCTAGAGGAGAAGCAAGCAACATTGATAGTCAACTTCTCTGTTTCTCTGTCGAAAGCTGGCTCTGTTGGGCAAGCAGAACGCGATTATATTCTGAAAAACATATTGAACTCAAATCTGAAGAGCGTCGATCAAATTTCAGGTGTGGTCATTGCTTTGCTTTTGCGACTGCTTTTACAAAATATGTTTCTTAGTTGCTGTCAAATATTTCGAATCACATCCATCTCCCATCGACGAGGCAAACTTTCAGAAAGAATGTGGCGTCGGTGCGTGATATTGAATAACCTTTCCCAAACTGTATCGAACCGTTTCTAGGCTTTTCTATTAGCGCTGAAGATTTATACGCTCAAGTAGTATCTTATGTTATCAACAACTCCGTCACAGGTTGGGCCAGTTTAGGTCCAGTTGTAGGCTCACTGAAAGGCACTCCTGAATTGAGATGGGCAAACCCACTCGAGGTGAAAAAGACTGTGGACCAAGTTTTCCTGGATACTTTTGGTCCAAAGGAAGCAGCCAAGCCGAAGAAGGTATCTATCATAGAATTTATTATATAGCTACCCTCTGATATTAAATGCGATAAGGAGCCCAAAACTGTTGCTCAGACTAGGAAGGAGGAAGTTGCGACTGCACCTGCACCAAAGAGATCGGTCTTTGAAGAGGGCTTCCTAGGACAACTACACAAACCAGGAGAGAACCCTCAAATCCATCCTCGTCTTCGGGAGGCACATCTAGCCGCGACCGGAGGCCAGGTCTGGACGCGTTTCCCCCCAGAACCCAATGGTTATCTGCATATTGGCCATTCCAAAGCTATTTTTGTCAATTTCGGATATGCAGCACACAACGGCGGAAAATGTTATCTGAGGTACGACGATACGAACCCCGAAAAGGAAGAAGCCAGATATTTCGAGAGTATCCTGGAGATGGTTCGATGGCTTGGATTTGAACCCTGGAAGATCACATATTCCAGTGACTATTTCACCGAGTTGTACGAACTTGCTGTGGAATTGATCAAACGAGACAAAGCTTATGTCTGTCACTGTACTCGTGCGTCTCTTTTTCGTCGTGTATCATGCACATGAGTACATGTACTAATTCACCTGCAGAGGAAGAAATCAAAGTGGACAGAGGCGAGAAACGAGGACAGCCGAGAGCATGTATTCATCGTGATAGACCAATCGAGGAATCCTTGGTGGAATTTGAGAAGATGAAAAATGGGCACTATCGACCCAAAGAAGCCAACCTTCGCATGAAACAGGACCTCAACGACGGAAATCCTCAGATGTGGGATTTGACTGCCTACCGCGTTCTGGATAGTCCCCACCACCGAACAGGTGATAAATGGAAAATCTACCCGACTTACGATTTCACCCACTGTTTGGTAGACAGTATGGAAAATATCTCGTAAGTTCTCCTCAATTGGACCTTCGCTTTATTGACCTTCGACTTCTAGACATTCCCTTTGTACCACCGAATTCATTGCTTCACGCCAATCATATGACTGGTTGTGTGACGCTCTTGAGGTATACAAGCCCAGACAATCGGAATATGGTCGTTTAAATCTTGAAGGTAGCATCATGTCCAAGCGAAAAATTCTCGCGTTGGTGGAGGAGAAGTATGTCCATGGATGGGATGATCCACGTCTTTACACTCTCATTGCTCTACGAAGGCGTGGAGTACCTCCAGGAGCCATCATCTCCTTCGTCAGCACGCTCGGGGTGTCGACAGCTGCATCGAACATTGAAATAGCACGTTTCGACCATTCTGTCAGACAATATCTCGAAGGGACAGCTCCTCGTCTTTTAATGGTAATGAAACCACTGAAAGTCACAATCGAAAATCTACCAGAGGATTACTGCATGATGGTTGAGAAACCTCTGCACCCTAAAGTGCTTGAACTTGGCACGTCAACAATACCTTTCACCCGTACAATCTACATCGAGGCCGATGACTTCAGGACGGAAGATTCCAAAGATTACTTCCGTCTGGCACCCGGGAAGACGGTTGGGTTATTCCAGGCACCATACCCCATAACATGCACATCCTTTAAGACCGATCGTACTACGGGAGAAGTGGTAGAGCTTATTTGCAAACTGGAGAATGAAGGACCAACCAAGAAACCAAAGGCGTTCATCCAATGGGTTGCCGAACATACACCATCCGGCAGTCCTGTCAGAATAGATGAAACCAGGATATTTAACCCTTTGTTCAAGAGCGAACGTGTACCCAGTGACTTCAGGTCCGACATTGCGCCTGACAGCTTGGAAATTGTTAAGACAGCAGTTGTGGAAGTAGGGTTCTGGTCCCTAGCCAAAAGTTTGTTGAACGAGGCTCGGAAAGATGCTAAAGAACGGACGGATAAAGCCGCAAAGGAATCATTCACAGTGGAAGCCGGCTCAAACGATGATACCCCGCATGCCACGACTGAGCAGTTGGTCGGGAAAGAATGCGTCCGCTTTCAAGGACTGCGCGTTGCTTACTTCGCTCTGGATAAGGATTCCCGTATTGCTGCTCTTGAGGATGGGTCTGAAGAAACTGGCCGCCAGCAAGGCGATTTCCTAGTTTTGAATCGTATTGTTAGTCTTAAAGAAGATTCCGGTAAAGCATAATCAATACACAGAATTTTATGAGAGCACCTTGTAAATTTGGTTTCGTTTGGTAGAATAATTATGTCAGTAACCCATTTGACGTTGAAAGCGTGAACAATTATGGAATTCCGGGTGTATAAATGACAAACATGAAAGTATACGTGAGAGGATCGTAAGAACATTTAGAAGAGCGAAATTAGGGGAATGGCCAAAACATCATCAAGCAAACATTTGAAAACATCTAATACTCAGCCTCTTCAACATCAGCAGAATCAATACCAACTTCTTCGTAGTCCTTCTCGAGGGCTGCGAGATCCTCGCGAGCCTCAGAAAATTCACCTTCCTCCATACCTTCACCGACGTACCAGTGCACAAAGGCACGCTTGGAGTACAAAAGATCAAACTTGTGGTCGAGACGACTCCAAGCACTGGAGATAGCAGTGGTATTAGACAACATGCACATGCTGCGGGAGACCTTTGCGAGGTCACCACCAGGAACATGGGCAGGAGGTTCGTTACAGATTCCAAGCTTGAAACCAGTAGGGCACCAATCGACGAATTGGATGGTACGCTTTGTCTTGATGATGGAGACAGCAGCATTGACGTCCTTTGGGACGACGTCTCCCCGGTACAGAAGGGCACACGCCACTGATCATCACTTAAATAGATATTGGAGAAGTAAACGCAATAAAAACTCACTGTATTTGCCTTCCCTTGGGTCGCATTTGACCATCTGGTTGCCGGTTTCAAAACATGAGAAGGTCATATCAGCGACCGAGTTTTGTTCGTGATGGGCCTTCTCAGCAGAGATGATGGGGGCAAAAGTGGCAAGGGGGAAATGGATGCGAGGGAAGCTATATCGCGCTTTGAATACGAGTACAAACATACTAAGCGAAAGAACTTACGGAACCAAGTTGGTCTGGAATTCATTCAAGTCGACGTTCAACGATCCATCGAATCGCAATGAAGCAGTGATGGAGGAAACAACTTGGGCGATCAATCTATTCAAGTTCGAAAGACCTGGTTGAGTGATTCCAAGGTTTTTCTTGCAGATGTCGTATATAGCTTCATTATCAACCTGCGTATCGTAAGCCTCAAATTAAGTTATCGATAAGATTTACCCGTACCATGAACGAACAGTCAGAATGTTCTAGGGTTGTGTGTGTCGTGAGGACCGAGTTGTAGGGCTCGACGACAGAGTTGGCCAAGGTGGGGGCAGGGTATACGCTGAACTCGAGTTTCGACTTCTTTCCATAGTCGGTAGACAAGCGTTCGAGAATGAGGGCTCCAAAGCCGGATCCAGTTCCTCCTCCAAATGAATGGAAGACAAAGAACCCTTGAAGGCCCGAGCAGTTGTCCGCTAGACGTCGAACCTTGTCCATCACATTATCAATTTGTTCCTTTCCGATGGTGTAATGGCCACGAGCGTCTGTAAAAAGGGAAAAATAAATAAACTATGATAAACAAAATATAAGCGGACAACGAACAATTGCTTGCGGCATCCTCCTTTCCAGTGACAAGAGTCTCAGGGTGGAATAAACTCTTGTACTTGCCAGTTCTGACTTCGTCGATGACATTGGGCTCAAGATCGATGTACAGCGAACGGGGCACGTGTTTGCCTGAGGAAGTTTCGGAGAAGAAAGTGCTGAAGCCACCATCGTTGGAAGAAGGCGATCCTTCCATCAGACGACCATCGGGCTAAACATGAAATGAGATAGATGAATGAGAGATGTCTGTTTAGACTCACGCTAAGACCATGCTCGACGGTATACAACTCCCCTAAGATAATCAGATCAGCATGACACCACTTTCAATAATTGACGAATATCCCAGCCAAGTTCACTGAGCGACGCGTTTGAAGGCGCACCCCGCGCGACAAAAATCATATGGGGCATTTTCATTGGGAACCAAATTAGAGAAACTTACAGCAGGCGTTTCCGATCTGGACACCAGCCTGACCAACGTGCACGGAGATGACTTCACGCATTTTTCAAAAAGAGTATGAGAGCTGAAGATTTCAAGGGAGGATGTCAATACTGAGTAACACAGATGACACGTAGGAGAGAACTTACAGAACAACAGAGAGCGAGAAAGGATGCTGCGAGGCAGAACAGAACAAAGAATGAGCAACACGCTGCACCGTTATACACTTCTTTCTTTCTCACGCTACTCCTGTCACAATTTAACTTGGTCTGTGCGTAATGTCTATACAAATGCCTATAAATACTATTACTGTGTCCTTAACATAATTACATGATGTCGACCTTGGAATGTATTTTATCGGAAGCTTTCGCTTTGCTTTTCCTCCCAACGTATCTAAGCCAGTATTGATTTAGTAAAAGTCTACGAGTTAATCTTGGCAAAATTACTTACCGCAAGAGATTGTCCCACATCCGAAGGCCATGAACCGGAATGAAGTGCGCTGTTACCTGTTGTTCTGATACCGATTGCGGAGGAGGTTTGTTAGGGTCATCATGGGGATCGAACGCAGCTCGGAGGGCATGCATGGGCCTAAGCCTGGGTATTGTAAGGTGTGTCATAGGCGCCGTATAGTATAGCGACTTCTTCAAAAGTGCAACAGCTTCGGGCTGAACCAGTTCACTCTTAGTAAATTTCCGCATAGTTTTATGGAAGTCTGTCCCATCTCACCGTATCGCGTCGTCCGGCAATAGCTGTAGCAGGTGGATTTTCATCTTCTAAATCAAGAGGACCCCATCGCCGAGAAACCTCAATCTTTCCCAAGGAGGTCTTTTTCTTGATCCGTGCCTCTGGTATGCCCTGGGGATTTGTGTTTTGACGAGGAGAATTAGCACTCTCACTGGATGTTCCATAGGACCGGTGAACAAAGCCTTGCTTTACAGCATTTGTTAGTATGCGTCCGGCTTTCTGTTTACAACGTTCTTGTTGCTCCAGCACTCGGTCTGCTTGCCTAGCGTAACGCTTGTCCCATAAATCCTGTCCTGTAGCCCAGCGCTTAGTAGGCGCTTCTTTGATGATGCCAATTTCTGAGGGCTTCAGCTGTAAAGCGGGAATGCTGCTAGCGAGTTCCATCGGTCGAACTTTGCCGTGGATATCAACCCGTTCGCGAACCATAATCGCACCTGTTATATGCTGTATCTAAACATCAGTTATATGAGAATTTCCATAATTGCTTGCCACTCACAGGGCTCATATCGCCTATTTTTGAAGGAAAAATATCTGTGTTGGATTTCAATGCTTCTTTAATTGTGGTCGTTCTATTTTCCAGATATAAGTTTATCTCGGATGCAGACGATTCGTCTCCTTGGACTGATGGTCCGACAACAGGTCTACCTGAAATAAGTCCCTCGTATTCAAGTTTCTTTTCAGTTACTCTGTCTATTCTCTTCGCTTTATTATGTGGTTTATGGGTGTCATTGCTGGAGGAAATATGGCCTTTTGCGACAGGCACAACTTCAGGTGGCCAGTGCAACTCAGGGAATGGGTCATATTGAAGATGCGCTTCGTCAAATTTTGTAACATGCTTCACAAATTCTGCAATTGAACGGTACGCATATTTCGCCTTTTTATGAGAGTAAGATAAAGATAGTTATGCAACATAAAACAATCACTCACGCTTTTGGTAAACATAAAAACCGTCAAAACATGACACATTCCGTCGAACACCTGTAAGTGAACCTGCGCCACTACATCAGTACATTGCTCCCAGAAACTCGGAAAGTAAAGAACCTTGGTTGGCACCGTGTATTTCTTAGAATTTTCCTTTTGTCGGCCGGATCGCAAGATGCCAGACCTTGTTGGATAATCGGCAGGATGTGCAGCCTTATGAGCCAAATAGATGATTTCATCACGAAGGACTTCACCGTCCCCTGCCAGGATATACAGAGGTGGAAGATTCCCCAAAGAACCCTGCAAGATAGGAGATACAAGGGGGTGTGTGAGTTGTCTAGATAAAAGTAAGCAAACCTAGATGCATGGAGGCTATAACAGAGAGTAAAACGTACTCCGTGGTTGCGTAAAGTTGGATTTGAGAACGGAGTTCTAATGGTGTAGCATTGGGATTCTCCATCAGAACTTTGGGAGGCTTTGGCTCATAAAGGTCGATATCGCAATTGTCTGGGGTTTCCTTAATAACCGGCGTGCGAGACTCGATGCTCGAACAGGCTTCATGAGAGTCGTGTTCAAGCATCTCTGCCTGAGTAACAACAAATTTTCCAGGACCGTAAACCTGACTGTTCTGATCGTTGCTACGAGCGTGAAGCCCCAACTGTGGCTCTAACGGCTCCGCACTTCCTGGTTTCGGTGGATCGTTCGTAACTGTACTGACGACGCGACCTCCATTCTCTGGTTTGGTTGGTAATGGCCACAAAGTTGAAGGTTTTGCGAGAAATCCATACTTAGGGATGATGTCCTACTTTTATTGAGAGATACCGACAATATTGAAGGAACTTAAATTAAATACCGTGTCTGTGTTTTGCATGACGCTGGGAAAACTATGCGTCAGATCAACCCATGGACTGATAAGTACAGCACCAGATGGCATAGGTATTCCCAGATCTCTAAGGACGGTCAAGACACTCAAACAAAGTCCTCCCCCAGCCGAATCTCCAGCAAAAACAATCTTTGAGGGTGGTATTGCCTTGTGTGGTGCTTCTGGGGGAGGTCGAATCAGATAAAGATCTAAAAGACAGTAAGTTACACAGTATAGAACAGTTCATGGTGGAATGAACTTTCATCCAGCAATTACATCTTGCAAGGCGCATGGCCATGGGTACTGAGGGGCCTTTCTATAGGAAAGACATTTATCAGACGTCGTGCGTCTTGCATGAAAGTTTGTGAACAAAATAGTGACCTGTAATTGACGGTAAATGCACGACCTTTGAATTTTTGAGCTGTGTAATAAGGTTATTAAGTCGCAAATATCAATGATCCATTTAATATCGCACCATAATGAAGAATTTGATATCGATGTGTATCTGAACGTGAGTGAGAGGAAGAGCTTCAAAGGTAGAAATGAAATGTAGCTTTACTTATCGAGCCCCAGAAGTAGCCTCCTGGATCGTCATGCAAATTGGTATCTTATAGAACACAGAAGATGCGTATGCATACCTCCATGAATATAAAACTTGAAGGAAATATATAAATATTTGGAGAGCACTAATGATTCAAGTGAAACACGGTACCATCACTGTATCCAATCGTTCCAGGCGCAATATATTGGTTTGTTCTCTTTTCAACTTCACCCCGGTTTTCGGATCCTTCGTCGTAGCCGGACCTGCATCTTTCTGCTCGGCTACCCATTCAGCATCTATCCCGCTTAAACCACGAACTTGCCACCATCGCTCCCCGCCAACGACGTATTTCAATTCATCGGGTCCAAACCACTCTATAAGCACATCTGCAGCATCGTTACAACTGGCAAGAGGGACTATGACTGGGCAAACCAAAGCCCAATACGGCGCAGGGACGTGTGTATTTGTGCTGAAGCAAGTCTTCACGTTAGCACACTGAAGTAAATTTGAAAGATAATGCCTTCACAATGCTTGCAGAGACTCTACTGTATTTTCAATGCCCAGCTCAATAAAGGCTAAGAGCTTTAACTTAGTATATGAGAAACGTGGTTAGAACAAATAAAATGTACCTTTGACGATATGAAAGGCTCTGCGCAGGCGTATGGCATTCAGTGTCCAAGGCGATCCTTGTTCTTAGATGTGACTTACTCATCAAAAAAGATATCGTCCTGGGGAGTCTCCTCATTTCTAGAAGATTTGACCCGCTTTGCCTTCTTTTTACTGTGGCGTAGAAATGTCTTTATAACAACTGCGCCGAATTTCAATACATTAGTAACGGTTTGTGTGCAATACCGTGTCTTCTGCCAACCTGGAAGTATGTGAACTGTTGCGGATGCTGTAGTGACAGGCATTGGATAGAAGAAAGAGGAAGTATGAAGTGAAAGGATATAAAATATATGTAATCGGGGTTTTCCTCTCCAAACCCCTTTCCCATAAGTAATCGAATGGCATGTCGATGACTGACGTCAGAGGAGTCGACCAGACTGAAGTGATTTGATGGCAGACCGCAACGGGTTACGGTGATCCTCGGTGATCGCATTGTTTGGCTACCACGATCGGAGTCATCAAACTCTTTCCCAAAGCTTAGTCATCCACGATTGCTTGAAGCATGCTATGATCACCTTCACGCCATTGTCAGGCGCGGCGCGTTCGTCAAAGACCACTCCCCTTTCCTATCTCCTTCAGGTTGACGATGTGAGGATTTTAATCGACTGTGGATCTCCAGACTGGGCACCAGAGCCTTCCCCATTTGAGCCCGCCAACTCTGAGGATGCACAGACATCGCATCCATGGACAGAGTACACCGAAGAATTGGAAAGGTATGGAAGTTACCATAATGTAACAGTATTGCAGCGCGCTCATATAATTGCCAGAATTGCCCCTACGATAGACCTTGTATTGCTTTCACATGGTGATTTAGCACACTGTGGATTATATGCTTGGGCCCATGCCAGGTGGGGTCTAAAGGCGCCGGCATACTCTACTTTACCTGTGCAAGCAATGGGAAGAATAGCTGTCACGGAAGACGTAGAAGGTCTTCGAGAAGAGGAGGAAGTGAATGACCAACCAGCCTCGACTGAGTCCTCTGGAGATGATAGGGAAAAGATGGAAGGCGCATCTCCCTCACCGCCGCCCAAACCTTCGACAGGGAAATTCATAGCCACCGTTATCGAGGTTCAAGATGCATTTGACTCCTTAAATACTTTAAGATACTCGCAGCCCACTCATCTTCAAGGTAATGTTATAAGTTGTCAGTCTTTCTTGTTCGCCTTACTTATTTTAATCGCAGGAAAGTGCCAGGGCTTGACGATCACACCATTCAACGCAGGCCACACCCTAGGAGGAACAATATGGAAGATTAGGTCTCCATCATCCGGGACTATAGTCTACGCCGTGAATGTTAACCACATGCGAGAACGTCATTTAGATGGAACGGTTCTTATGCGACAAGCTACAGGAGGTGTTTTTGAAGCACTTGCTCGACCAGATCTCCTTATTACAGACGCTGACCGCGTGCCCATTGTAACTAGCAGAAGGAAAGACAGAGAACCTGCACTTATTGGTGTGTAGTTTATCTCTCCTTGTGTAAGAATCAATTGACTTGACTCATCATGCAGACACAATAACGTCCACTCTTTCATCCCGTTCATCGCTTTTGTTGCCATGCGATTCGAGTACCCGTATACTTGAACTATTGGTTCTTTTGGATCAGCATTGGAATTATTCAAAATTACGATACCCTATCTGTCTTTTGTCTCGCACGGGTCAAGAGATGTTGACTTTTGTGAGGGCCATGATGGAATGGTTAGGAGGAACCATTAGCAAGGAAGATGTTGGAGAAGAAGGGACGAATACCCGACTAAACCAAAACAACAAAAGAAGGAGAGACGACGATAATGACGAGGACGCGCTTGGGGCATTTGCTCTACGGTTCAAGTTCGTGATCCTCTCATGTTGATGCTTATGCGACACTCATGACTGTTTCTAGGCACCTAGAATTCTTTCCTAATCCCCAGGCTCTCCTTCAGACATACTCTTCGAAGGACCCCAAACTAATCCTTGCTGTACCCGCCTCTCTATCCCATGGTCCTTCCCGACATTTATTTTCAGATTTTGCTGCAGTACCGGATAATGTTGTCCTTCTTACTGGCCGTCATGAAGAAGGCACTTTATCCCGTGCCCTTTTCGAAAGGTGGAACGATTCCCAGCGACCTGAAGATAAATGGGACAAGGGAAAAATAGGACGCAATGTTATGATGGACGGCTCAATCAAATTGAAACTACGTCGTAAAGTTCCCTTGACTGGAGTTGAATTGGAGATATATCAACAGAAAGAACAAGCTGCAAAAGAAAAGGAGGCAGCCCATCAGGCGTCACTGGCACGGAATCAACGTATGCTGGAGGCCGATGAAGACGACAGTGATTCTGACGACTCCGAAGACTCCGACGCTGATGAAGAGGATGAAGTTAGAGAAGCATTGGCCGGAGACCTGACCGATGAGGGAGCTGGTTCAACCAATAAGTTGATCAATGGGAAAAGCAAGAAAAAGCTCGATAGAGGACTGGACGGAGCTGACTGGCTTGATGGTGACGAAGGAATAACAAAGCAACTTTCATTTGATATTTATCTGAAAGGCAATGTATCAAAGTCAACCTCTTTCTTCAAAAATAGTGGACAGGGCCAACGCTTTCGTATGTTCCCCTACGTCGACAAGAAGCGTAGAGTTGATGAATATGGTGAAACCGTCGACGTCGGAATGTGGCTTCGAAAAGGCAAAGCACTGGAAGAAGAAGCAGAAAGTGAGGACGTCAAAGATTACAAGCGTAGGGCACTTGCCGAAGAGGATGCTAAGGTTTGTTTCAACATCATAGTTCGCCATCAAGAAGTTTAACCGTTGTATAGAAAGCTAACAGGGAGCCTCCCTTTAAATTTGTGACAAATGAAGTCGAGATTCAATTGGCTTGTCGATTACTTTTTATTGACATGGAAGGCTTGAACGATGGTCGAGCTGTCAAGTCAATTGTGCCTCAAGTGAATCCTCGCAAAATGGTGAGCATTTCATCATCATTATGCTGCTTTTTTCAATATTTAATTTTATTGAAGATAATAGTCCATGCACCATTACACGCCTCTGAAGCTCTCATTGAAAGCTGTAAGAACATTCGTTCAATGACCAAAGATATATTTGCCCCAGACGTTCGTGAAAGTATCAAGATCGGTCAACAAACAAACAGCTTTTCAATCAACATAAGCGACGAACTTTTGGCATCGTTGAAAATTTCGAGGGTTTGCACACTATTAAGATTCCATTGCATTGGAATTCTAACCTTTGTATCTCTAGTTCGAAGACAATGAAATTGCCTATGTCAGAGGTCTGGTAGCCGCGCATCCGACCTCGACCATTCCCACTTTAGAACCCCTTTCGTCGACATCCAATCACTCAGATCGTGGCAGTTTAGTGAAGGCCTCAGATCAGCGAAGACTTGGTTCCCGACCACGAGTTCCACTTCCGCACTCGACAATGATCGGAGAATTAAAGCTTACAGTTTTGAAGTCAAGGCTGGCTTCTGTAGGTGTGCAGGCAGAGCTTATTGGAGAGGGTGTCTTGATCTGCGGAATTACAACATCATCCGACACACTTGGTTCCGTTGCTGTGAGAAAGTTGGCTAAGGGCAAGATTGAACTTGAAGGCAATGTTTCCGAAGTATATTACACGGTCCGCAGAGAGATATATAATTTACATGCATTAGTAGCGGCTTAGTTTTGAGACGAAATATATTTATGGTACTTTCTCGTCCGTTTTAAGATAAAAAAGCGTGTGACCAAACTCCCAAAAAGGAAATTGGAGACGCAAAAAATTGTGACTAATATTCAGAAAGCAAGTTGCCCTCAGACCATACGACTTGTTGACTCTTGCTTCATCCCCACATCACTTCTTTATTTTCGTGCCCCCGACTTTTTAACGACGATGCGTGAAGTTATTTCCCTCCACGTCGGTCAAGCTGGTGTGCAGATTGGTAATGCTTGCTGTAAGTCCTGTTTATCACTTCAATGTTTCGTCGCCTTGTTCAGACATCAACAGGGGAGCTGTACACGCTCGAGCACGGTTTGAGCGTATGTCTTTTGCGTCCATTCTGTTATATAATATTGACCATATTTTAGCCTGATGGTCGCCTGGTGGAGGGCTCACCGTCGGCCAGTGACAGTGGATTTTCTACTTTCTTCTCGGAGACTGGTTCAGGAAAACATGTCCCCCGCTCCTTGTACATCGATCTCGAGCCCGGCGTTATCGACGATGTCAAGAATGGAAAATATAGGTCCCTCTTCCACCCGGAGACCCTTGTCACGGGAAAAGAAGATGCTGCTAACAACTGTAAGCCCTTATCTCGGTGCCTATGCTCGATATTCCTAATGCTGCCCGATTGTTCTTGATTTCTACAGATGCTCGTGGCCATTATACTGTCGGAAAGGAACTCATTGATCCTGTTATGGATAAACTTAGGAGACTCGCAGACAATTGCTCGGGTCTACAAGGATTCTTCGTCTTCCATTCATTTGGTGGAGGAACTGGGTCGGGTTTCGGAGCACTCCTGCTTGAAAAACTCTCCACAGATTATGGAAAGAAATCGAAACTCGAATTTTGCGTATACCCTGCTCCCCAACTCTCCAGTTCCGTTGTCGAACCATATAACTCCGTTCTTACGACTCACACGACCCTTGAGCACTCTGACTGTTCGTTCATGGTAGGTGCCAAATCTTAATGGCCAAAGGAATATATTTATGACTTACATGCTGTATCTAAGGTTGACAATGAAGCTATCTACGACATTTGTAAAAAGAAGCTCGGTGTTGTACACCCTAGCTTCTCTAACCTGAATCGTCTTATTGCCCAAGTTGTTTCTTCTATCACAGCTTCATTGCGCTTTGATGGTTCTCTTAATGTTGACTTGAACGAGTTCCAAACTAATCTTGTGCCGTAAGTTTGTCTCTATTCTACGGTCGTCACATCTTTTAACCTATCTTTAGGTTCCCTCGTATCCATTTCCCTCTTGCTACCTATGCTCCTCTCTTGTCGGCTGACAAGGCTAACCACGAGCAGAACTCGGTTGCTGAAATGACTTTCTCTTGTTTCGAGAATGGAAACCAAATGGTTAAATGTGACCCCAAAGAGGGCAAATATAGTCAGTTAACTTCCTTTTTTGGTGGGGGGTAAGCTGAATAATGCTTACTAATGTTTTACGCTTTCTCGTAGTGGCCTGTTGTTTACTATATCGTGGCGATGTTGTCCCCAAAGATGTTCAGGCTGCTGTTGCCAGCATTAAGACCAAGCGCACAATTCAATTCGTTGATTGGTGTCCTACTGGCTTTAAGGTAATAATCAATTTTCTGTATCTATCTTCGCCTAAGCGTTGAACTGAAATTTGATAGCTCGGTGTCTGCAATGAACCTTCTGCATGCGTACCGGATGGTGATTTGGCTAAGACTTCTCGCAGCCTTTGCATGCTTTCGAAGTGAGTCGAAACGTGGGTCTGCGTATTTGGATACCCTGTTACTAAATTCAACGTCATAGTACTACTGCTATTTCTGCTGCGTGGGGTCGTCTGGGTAAGGCCGATTTTATTATTTTATTGAATCTTAGCTCCTAACATCTACATGAACACTCAGACTACAAATTTGATCTGATGTACTCGAAGCGCGCCTTCGTGCACTGGTATGTTGGAGAGGGTATGGAGGAGGTGTGTCTCGATCGCTTGATATTTGTCTTTGTGGTGTTTGACCACCGATTGGTAGGGCGAATTTTCAGAGGCTCGTGAGGATCTTGCGGCTCTTGAAAAGGACTACGAAGAAGTTGGCACGGACTCTGCTGACGCTGAGGAGGAAGGCGAATACTAGGTGAATCTTCATGAATCTTCTCGTCTCCTTGGTCTTTCGTCATCCATGGTGTTTACTTGCGCCTGAATACCCCTTCCAACTCAAAATTCCCCAATGATCTTGTCTGTAATTTTCTCGCGGCGTTTCCGCAAATTTCACATCGTGTCTCTCATGCTTTGATATAGAATCATGGTTGAATTGATTTATTGATCATTGAATGATTTTACTATAAGTAGTATACTCTTGTTTAGTTCGTCGGTATTGGGACGCATACGAAAGAATATTCATTTAATATCTGCGGCTACCTTTGAATAGTTAACACCACCAAGGGCGAGACATTCTAATGACTGTAATCATATCTGCAAGAAGAAAACAAGAACGTTGGTAGCAGATAATTGTTCATGATCTGATCTTACTTTCTATAAAATGTTTCCGAGTCGGAAGGAACGGCCTTACGACGATATTAGCACCTGTGTGCACCTTTATCAAGCAAAATGTTACCTACTTCGTTACGACGGGCACCCCTCGTAATTTGCTTCCCAGCTCTTTCGAGCTCTCGCCGGAATTCCCTGTCTTCTTTAAGCCATTCCAGTGCGACATGATAGAGTGTTGTGGACGTTTTGCTCAGGTCCCAAGATGTGGGCAAAGTAACAAATGAGCCAAATCGCATATGGGCGACATGTGTTGGAAAATCATTCAATCCGTCGAAAATATGAGTCGCATCTGTAAATGAGCAAGCATAAATTTTGAGACCTCCAATTACTTGGCATCGGGACTTGCACAATATGGTTGCCCCTCGTTTCTCGCTATCCTCTTTAAGGAAATTGAGCAAATCCTGACGAACTAAGACGTCCAAATCGACTGTGACCTGCATAATTCAATCTAAATGATCCATCAGGTATCGTTAAATCTGCAGACCTCGTCAAGGAGTAAGACATCCCAAGGGGCCATGAGTCCAAAGCACAACTGGACTCGGCGTCGTTCACCATCTGAGATCTTATGCATACGCCAATCCAAGTCTACATCCAAAATGTCAAGAAGGTAATCTCTCCTTTCTTTGTGTCTATATCCCCCGACAGAGTCCAAAAATGCCGAAACAGAAATGTCCCCACGAACGACTGGATTCATGGCCCTACAAGTGCATTAAATGTAAAGGCATAGTGCCAAACTATTTCACCAACAACGAACCATTCGGTGCCCAGAAACGTTACGCCAGATGGCGAGTTTCGAAATACATCCTGTCCTTTAATCTTAACGTCTGCTCCAGGGGTGCTAACAAGCTTTTTCCCAGCAAGCAACTGCAATAGAGTAGATTTCCCAGCTAGATATTTAGGTGTTAGGAAGAGGGTATAAATGACCACAAGTCTCCCACTGAACCTCCATTGGCACCGACGAGAATAGTGCGAGATCCTCGAGGAAGAGATAGGTTTATGTCAACAAGAGAAGGGGGAGAAAAAGAGTTGTAAGAGTATGTCAGATTAGTCGCTGATATGACGGTAGATGTGTCCATGATAAAAGGGAAGGAACGAGACTTTGCAGCGCCCAGACTCGGGGCCATATGGTACCTGCCGTTCTGCTTGATTTCCCACGACCCCATCGAAACAGTCACTGGTACAGCATTGCCACTCATAAATGAGCATTCGTTACCATCCTCTTTCCCACCACCACCCATCCCCTCCTCCTCCCAGCCACTGAAAACTTTCCACTCTTTTACATATAAATGAATCCAAATGCTCTCTTTTCGCGTCAGTGTATAGATCCTGCTCAATGCACCGAACCTGCCGGTTGTACATGCGACATAACAAAAGAAGTTTGCGTCAGAACTAGTCTGTGAGTAGCGATTTTATTTACTTTTTACGTTAGTCCTTCTGACCTGACTCTACAACCAGATCATGTACATCGTGTCCTGTGAATAAATGTGTTCCAAAGGGCTCAGACAACTCTGGCAGCCAGGGTGGTGTCAGCAAAGGCGCGCTCGCAGGTGCTGTTGTTGGCGCCATCATTTTCCTTGCCCTTGCCGTAGCAATCTACCTCAGATATCGCAGACAAAACCTTCGCCGTACGGCTCGCTCCAGCACTCGTGATATAAAGCAAGATGTGCCTGCACCAGCTGAAACGGTATTGAATAGACCCGACCCTATGGAGAAGCCTCCCTCCGAGTTGAATACCATCAGAGTCTATTCGACATCATCCAGCACTACAATCGACCTCGACCCTCACGCCATTGCTTCTACATCCCAGCTTCCTCCACATCCCAATCCTTTTGATGATAACAATTCAATCCAAACTACAGGTACAGAAGGCACCAATGTCATACCAATAGCGTATGTGCCGGCAGATGCTAATCGTCTATCGACCACACGTTCCGACACCCATAGCTTCCCATCATCTACTTCATCTCAGCCAGTTCGTCCTCCTCGTTCTCCGGAATTGAACCTCAATCTCGAGCACGTCAATGTATCCCACGATAACCTTCGCACGAAAACTGGATATAGTCAATCTACGCGCTCTGGTGTGTCCGGCATATCAAGAAATTCTTATATGTCTAGCGCCAGTTATTCCAGTGATTTCTTGAACGAAGCGCCCATGATCATGACTTCTTCCAAAGGCAACGTTCGACAAGTTCTTGGCGTTGTCAAAGCCGAAGTCATCAGTGCAGGATCACTGAACTCTGGCTCATCAGACAGTCTGAAACCACCGGCTTATACCAGACCAATAACCAAGTCGCCTCTCGCTTCTACATCTTTCGGCCCGGGTGACATGGTTCAAGAAGCAGATGAAACGCAGCAGGAAGGTAGCAATCCTTTCAGTGACGAGAATATGTCAACACACGCTAGTTATGCAGCATCTCCATCCCCAACTGGGACATCGACCTTTGCACGTCTTTCTGCTTTACCCCCTCAAGATTCAAATTGGCTTACCGAAGTACCAAGTCTCCCCTGGTCACGTACCGTTGATCAAAGCCGTCCCTCTAGCTTGAGTACACAAGCAGGTTCGGTTATCGATATTGCCAGTGCTACCCGCGTTAATGTAGGGCTGAAGACCCCTGGAAGTGCAAATTCATATCGGACTACCATGGGACGGCTAGTCACACCTCCAGGAGGCACGGGAACTCTTCAAGAACAGCAACAGCGTGCACTTGCTCATGCCCACGCCCAAGCTCAAGCTCAAGGCCTCGATCGCAGGCGGATTTCTGGTTCTTCCGTTCTCTCGGCGACTTCAACCCGAGCAGATTCTATTCTGGAGTCATTCCCATTTGTTCCCCCTTCTCCAATTTCAGATCGACCCATTAGGTCTCCGCCTGTATCACCGCTTGCACAACAATCATTTACCAACTCGAGTTCTCCTCTACATCAGCACACATTTGTTGTTGCCCCTCCTTCACCACTGAGCCATCAATCATTCAGCGCTGACCCCTCTAAGACCACATTTAATTTACAAGGAGATGATCAGGGGGAGTTACTTCCTGCTCCTCCCAACAGGCGTACTTTGGGTCTTTCCACAGGCTCTCAACTTTCAACTAGTTCCACCGGTTTAGGTTCTTTCCCATTCCAGATAGAATCTGAACCCATTAATGACAACAGACAATCCCGTCCTTCGATATTCAATCGGCAACGAGCTAGTCTTGACACTCTTGCCCTTACAAGTGATCTATCGTCCTATCCACTTGGTTTCGATCGTGACAGCGTTCAGCCTCCGAAGAAATAAAAGCATGCGATTATTCCATCTTCGGCATTGGACATAAGCCTTGTCCCATTTGTGTATTTTAAAGCGTTACGATAATATCTTTGAGGTATTCGGACATGCTCTTGTCTCCGCCTTTTTTCCATTGGTTTCTGCTCTCTAGTTTCGTATATGCATTTCCCAGTTTTGACCCTGGGGTCCTGGTTTCTTTGCTTATCTTTATCACCGTTATTCGACAACATTCCCTCTTCTTATTTGTATTTACACTGTCGTCTGTTGTGCAGTTATACCTATACACTTGGTCGCATTTGGTACCAATGTACATACCTGGGTCTATATACATACTTGAATATCGCAAATGGCAATTACACTGCAAAGATGTCGTCGAGGTCCCGATTTTCCTGTAGGTTACATAAACATCACTAAATTAGAAATGGGTCTGCTTTAATGATAAACTTGTATCTAGTACCCGATTCAACCTCTGGTTGCAAAGAAGCGAAATTTTTGTCCATATACCTGTTCACAAGCTCTGATGTCTGAAACAGAAGTTTTGCAGCTAGTAGAGATGGTGCGTCAGTACACTTATCAGTGGCATACGGTCGCTCAAAGTTCTCTAATATTTCCAGGGAGCCTCAATGGCTCAGGCGCGTGCCGCTTTGAAACAGTACAAAGATGTAATGCAAGCGGCAGAACGATTTTTTGAAGGGAAATTTGATCACATTAAAGATGAGGATGTAGAAATGTCTTCTGGGGCTGCAGAAAACAAAACATCAGGACTAGCCGTGGGCTTCAGATATTATACATTTCCTTGCGACTCCATATTTATTTGATTTTGCTTTCAGACGCCTATTTTTGACGATGATAATGATATGCTCTCGGCTGAGGAAGAGGACGAGGGTGACGAGGACGAGGACGAGGACGACGAAGGTATTTACAAAAGAAACACTTTATTTTACACCAGTCATGACAAAGACCAGTATTCGCTGATTATGATTCCGACGATGGAATGCCTGGTATGTCCGGGAATCCCAGCGCAGGGAATGTGAATGTAGATCCATATTCTGGTGAGCGATTCTTCAGGCTTGCTGGACTGGAAATTGAACTAAGGTTGGCATAGGCATATTCTTTTCCAAAGATCGCAGAGAAGAAGTTATCGAAATCGATGAATACCCCGAGACCATCATTATTTCGGAAACCAACGAAAGTGTTCCTTTATTGACACAGGGACAATGGATGAAAGGCTGTCCAGAAGGAGGGGAACAGAGTCATCTATTCAGCCTATACTCCTTTCTTAGTATGCCAACCACTGATTGCCCTCATGAATGTGGCGCGTCAATTCCTCGTTCGAAAGGAGATTTTTTTGCCTTGCATGTGAGTGGTATATATCTTATTTCGCTGTGGTGTCTGACCTTTTCTTTAATTTCTTCAAGTTGGATTTCTCCACATACATTGATCGACTTCGAAGTAGAGTCACAAAAATATGCCCAAGATGCCATTCGAAAGTGTGTTTAGCCTGTGGAGAACCTGTTTCCATCGATCATGAAAAGCACGCCTCAACGAGGGATGATCCTTTGTTTCATTGTTCAAACCTTCAGGGGGTCATTCTGGGTGTCGGATTGACGATGCTTGAACAACTGTTTAATGAACAGAATCAGGAACAAGCCGATATGGCTGATTCTTTGATAAGGAATAGCAAGCGCAGGAAAACTGACCCCGTGGCTGCACACGATGGTGATGACGAAGATGTGTTATATTATGCAAACGTGAAAGGGAAAAGGGTTAAAGGCGGCACAGGATATGATGGAGACACAACAGAAGACGTATGTTTCACGCTATCGACGCTAGTACAGTGTTCACCTCGGTTTTTCTCCCCCAGACTACGGGACAATTGAAAGCCTTGGCCGCTCAAAGGGATAAGGACGAGAAAATGGGAAAACTTCTCGAGGCAATCCGCGTATTCCTACCCAACTTGAATCGTGAAGGCGGAGGGAGAACAAGTGACTATCTTGTCCATCCAACTGCACTAGCCCATCTCCGAAGGCGGTTCAATCATGTTTGTAGCAGCCTTCTTCGAAATGATTCACTTGCAGACATGTCGGACCGATCAATTCTTTATTTCGAGTTACTGGAATGGCTTGAGGTATTTCGAAAATGTCTTCATTGTCATTTTTCAAAAAAGCTGACTCATTTTATAGACTATCTCGAATCATGAAGCCCTAGCAAGCATGATGGCAATGCCCATTATGGTGGTCGCTTCTGTAAAATCTCTTGTTGCTAAGAATAATGCGATCCGTGAGCGCACAATCATCTATGAAGGGAGCTCTGGACCTAGGGAGCTTCTTGAGGGCATTGCAATCCAAGCTCAAGCTGCTATAAAAGGACTAGAAGGAAACAAGGTCACCGAAAACGTCTCAGAGGAACTTACGGAAGAGCAGAAACGTATGACGATTGACACAAAGAGCAAAGCAGAGGATGAAGCGAATATCCCAATTTCTGACGATAATCTAAAACTCCTTCGCTTTTGTCGCCGTATACTTGCTACAACCAATGCTATCGACCGGTCTCTACGCGACACCAAAGGTGATGCCTTCGTTGATCGTCTTCATGCATCGCTGCCAAAAATATCGTCAGCGTCGACTGAATCTCAATTTCGTGTCGAAGCCAACGCTTCTGAAGAAACGATCAGAAGGACATACATCGACTGGGCTACCAGAGCTAGATTTGAATATTGCGACTTGTCTATCCCTCCAGCTGCAGGGGAAGATGAGGCAGAGACAGATATGACACCGCACTACAAATTCTTTTACGATAACGAAGCTCGTATGCTCGCAAATTCTGATATACCCAAGCGTTCACTGGCCATCGCAAAGGAAGTGAGTGTTCGAATCCAAAAAGTCATTATTTTGCCTGAAATCTTTGCCTTTCAATAGCTTGCAATACTGACAACCAATCTCCCTGTCGCATGGGGTTCTTCCATTTTTTTGAGAGTAGATGAAAGCCGTGTGGATGTTATTAAAACGTTAATTACTGGGCCTGAAGGGACACCGTGAGACTAAAAAAGATTGTGCCGTGGAGTAATGTTAACCTAATCTGCGATTATTTGTAGATATCACAACGGATGGTAGGCTCTCTCGTTCACTCCTATTGGAAAACCACGCGTTTGCTTATTAACCGGTTGAAGCTTCTTGTTTGACATTTTCTTGGGTCCAAGTTACAATCAGTCTCCTCCAAGTGTGAAGTACATGACTGTGAGGACTACTGGCGTTATCATTTTATCTGATGAACAGCATTTAATCTATTTGATAAAGACCAACGGCGGCAAGTTTCGATTTAATCCCAATCTCTATGCGGTGTGTTTATATTCTTATTCTGGCAAGTACTCGCTAACCATAGAACAGGATGGCAAAGTCTGTCTATCTTTACTTGGTACATGGTCAGGCCCTGGTTGGGTGTCCGGCAAGTCCACGCTACTCCAAGTTAGTTCCTTCAAGGACGAACACAGTCGACGTTTTCTGACTCCAAAATAGGTTCTGATATCCATCCAGTCTATGATTCTCTGTGACGAGCCATATCTAAATGAACCTGCTTGGGCTCAAAGTAGTGGCACTCCCCAATCGCAAGCCTGTGTGTACACATCTTATAGTACACTGTTAGATAACGACTCACAACTTTTCATATAGACTCGGCTAACGTGCGTCGAATGGTCGTAAGAACAGCGGTATGTAAATTTCTGAACCAGAATGATTTTTGACAGGAAATGACTCCGTTTAGATGCTCGGAAATTTGAAAAACCCTCCAGAGCCATTCGCTGACATCATCCGAACGCACTTCCGCCTGAAAGCGAAGTCGATTTCAGCTCAGTTAGACGTCTGGTTAAAGGCAGATGATGGGAGGTTGACCACAGGGGATGGAGGAGCTTACTCGAGCGCCGGTGCACTCAAAACAGACAGTACCGGAAGTACAAACGGGTTCGCAAAAGACATCGAAGAGCTGAAAAAAATACTGAAGAAGCTAGAGAATTAGCATATATATTCCCCACCGTCTTCAAAAAAATTGTGTATTCCTATCATGTTGTAACACGTCCGAGTTTAATTATAATATTAATACTGGACACATGCGGGAGCCCTTGACCAATTTTAAGATGGAGTAAGAATAACCTGGAATGACCGTCGGTGACAATGGTGACATGATGACATGTGATTACACGGGAAGCACGGGCGGAGTGCTCGATGTCATGACAGTTGAAAGCTCCGATTTCCGGTAAGTAGTTGGGATGGTTCCCGAATTTATTTAAATAAGCATGTCATAAAGTCATAAAGTCAGCTCAAGTCATTCGTTCTGTTAGTTTACCTCCAATACGTCCCTTTCATCCTTGCATCTTCAATAAGAATAAGTATTCAGAATGAGTGACTCAACTATTCATGCAATCGCCGGCGCTGCTGGAGGCATTGTTGCAATGTCAGCAACCTAGTAAGTTAGTTGGTCTGGTCGACATTCAGATCCGCCAGGTATAGCTGACCTTTCCGCTCACTAATAGCCCTTTAATTTTCCTTTCGACTCGAGCTGCTGTGGAAACGAAGAAGGAACAGAAGGTGGGTTACCGATATGTTGTGTTAGCCAACCTCGTGCTCATTGAACCGTGCAATATTATCCAGTCTACATACCAGGCAATCGTAGATATAATCAAACGCGAAGGTGCCTTAGGTCTCTACAGTGGCTTAAGCTCTAGTCTACTAGGAATTGCCGTCACCAATGGGTGCGTGCTTGAGCAACAACAGTTTGAAAGAATGATTCGAACTTGTTTCGATGTTTTATGTGCAGCGTCTATTACTATTTTTATGAACGGTCAAGGGAAGCAATTCTTCGCGCAAGGTCGGGCACGAATAAAGCGCTTAGCACGCCGGAGTCCATGCTGACTGGTCTGATTGCTGGTACGATTTATACATGCATACAGTCCTAGCAATTGTGTCGAATTCTGCACACAGGCTCGGCGACAACTCTAATCAGCAACCCAATCTGGGTGATTCAGACCTCCCAGGCTGTTCAAACGATGGGTGCAGATAATCAGATTGCGACGAAAAGAAAACTCGGCTTTTTGGAAACCGTGCAGAGCATCTTGAGCAAAGATGGGATCGGGTAAGCGTCGCGCGTGCCTAGGCAATGGTTCCCACTTCCTCATACCCCCTTTCTTGCACTTTCAGAGCCTTTTGGAGAGGAATTGGCCCTGCGTTGGTTCTGGTCATCAATCCTATCATCCAGTATACCGCATTTGAACAGTTGAAAAATTTCCTGATATCAAGACGCACAAACAAGCTTCGTGCTGCTGGAGCTGCGACCGCTGTTGCGACTCTGACAGATATCGACTTCTTTTTGCTTGGGGCACTCTCTAAATTAGGTAAATAATTATCAAGGCTCCACGACAATAGTCTACGTCCTGATCTCTCTGCAGTGGCTACTACACTCACATACCCATACATGTAAGCTCCCAACAACTTCTCTGTTATTCTTAGAGCTTTGACTTCGTAAAACAGCGTCGTCAAGAGTCGTCTACAAGCAGGGTCAGCGAATGCGCTCAAATACAAGTCTTCTTTCGATGGTCTTTTAACCATTGTCAAGGAGGAGGGAATAGAGGGCCTTTACAAAGGCATCGGAAGCAAGATTGTGCAGAGCGTACTCACTGCCGCCATTTTATTCGCTGGCCAACGCAGAATTTTTGAACTCACAAAAGCTGTAAGTGCTATTGGCAATTAAGTTGTTCCATTATGATTACTAAGTGTTACCTTCCATAGTCTCTCAATCCCTTGGTTAAAACTTAGTCGGCATTAATATACCATCTAGTCATTCTCACATAAGTAGTCGAAACTAAGCGAGGGTTACAAGAATTGCAGACCATAATAATTCACGGACACGTTGTTAATTTACAAGCGCCCATTTAGTGTATTCAGTGTAAATAAAGGCAATCCTCTCAGCTCTGGGCGGCTGGAGTACCTCGAAAGACAGTTAAGTATGCAAGAACGAAATTTAAAATTTCCGACCCTGGACTTTATCCGGCAGTAATGGACCAAAATCTTAATTAGTTTATAGGAAATTTATTTGGTACGATTTGTATCCATTAAGGGGTACGGACAATATATGGCTTCGCTTCATAACAGACGCGGCTCCTCCTACTTCAGCAAGTGACTCCCTTAGCTCGTCGAGGCATTCTACTCAGCTTCTCACTCTCCTAGTTCTAATCAAGGCTCAGTCCTTTGCATTAACTGGATGGAAAGCGCTCAGTCATCGCAGGCCGACCCTCTTCCACACTCCGAGTCTAATGCGGTTTCCAGCACGATTGAACATCAATCTTTGGAAGTCCCCCAAACAATCGAAAGTCCAGCTAACGAGCAAGATATCATTGTTGAGAAGAATGAACAAGAGGAGACTCCAGAGGAACCCGCAATGAGCGCTCCAGTCGAGGAAGTAGACAATCTTCCATCACAAGAGGGTGCACATAGTAACGGGCAAGCAGAACATGACACTAGCGTCGAGCCACCACCTCCAACCCCCCCCAAAGCAAAAGAACGAGTAGAAGACAATGTTAATCACGGAGAGATCCCTTTGGAATCTAAGATTGTTGAGGTTCGGGTCGATTCACGACCGGGTACTCGTGCTCAGTCACCGTCATTATCCATAGCTAGTGGTGCATCTGCCAACGCTCACAAAAGGTCGATGACGATTTCAAAAGGACACAACGTATCCATGGTCCTTATTACTAGTGCATTAGAAACAATAGCATCTTCCAAAGAGGCCCGACGATCGACACCACTTCGCGAAAGCACACAACGGGCATTGGAATTGATTAGATCGAACCAGGGAGGGGATAAGCCGCGAGAAATCTTTGAGCCGTTGCGCCTTGCTTGTGAAACTCGAAATGAAAAACTCATGATTGCAAGTTTGGATTGTATTTCCAAGCTTATATCATATTCATTCTTCGCCGAGGATGAACATCAGGCTTCTTATTCCCTACCTTCTCCTCCTCCTTCACCGCAGCCGGCTGGTCGCCCAAGCGCTGGAGCTTCGCAGTCCTCAATACCACTGCCATCTCTCGTAGATCTTGTTGCACATACGATTACATCATGCCATACAGAAACCACTCCGGATGCTGTGTCCCTTCAAATTGTGAAAGCTCTGCTTTCCTTGGTTTTGTCTCCGACAATCCTTGTACACCATTCATCTCTCCTAAAAGCTGTCAGAACTGTCTACAATATTTTTCTGCTCAGTACCGACCCTGTAAATCAAATGGTCGCTCAAGGCGGATTGACCCAAATGGTACATCACGTTTTTTCGAGATGTAGAAGAGGAAAAGCAGAAAGCACTAGTCAGCAGGATCTCGAAGGCCAATTATCATCCAATAGAGAATTATTTACTTCACCAACACCTGAAGGTGAAGTGAACTCTAATTTGAATGGGCACGCAGAAAAGCCATCACAGGAGGATGAAAAGCGAGCAGACATTGGATTACAATCAGAAGATGCTCCCGTAAAACATTTTGAGAAGTCTGCTTTAACTTTGTATGTGTATTTTTATGACTGTTTCATATTTTGTCTAAATTGTATCAAAGACAGAGCTTCGAGACCACTAATCCACTGGATGCTCTACCAGAGGCGCACTACGGCTCGCATCAGCTTACCCTCGATGATCTATTTGTCAAAGATGCTTTCCTTGTTTTCAGGGCCCTGTGTAAATTAACTATGAAACAACTTAACACAGAAAGGTTAGTTACCATTATATCGAATTGTCCTTCGCTGATATTTGCAACACGACACAGCGAACGTGATTTGAAATCTCACGGGATGCGTTCTAGACTGCTATCGTTGCAGCTTGTGTTAACAGTGCTAAATTCTCACATGCCTCTATTCGTTGACCCCTCTGCCATAATATATTCTAGCTCCACGCACGAAGCAACGACTTTTGTGCAGGCAATCAACCAGTACCTTTGTCTTTGTTTGAGTAGGAACGCCGTAAGTTCTGTGCCCCAGGTTTTTGAGATCAGTGTCGAAATATTTTGGCGTGTCCTTGCAGGAATGAGGACCAAGCTGAAAGTAAGTTATTCTGTTTTTCAAAGTCAAGGTGTCGAAGGCTTACATCTCGTAGAAAGAAATTGAAGTTTTGTTACACGAAATCTTCATCCCAATTCTGGAGATGAGGACGTCTACGCTCAAACAGAAGGCCGTCATCTTAGGCATGATGTCCCGGCTTTGTCAAGATCCACAAGCACTCGTCGAGCTCTACCTCAACTACGATTGTGACAGTGAAGCCGCGGACAACATTTATGAACAGTACGTATATACAGTGCCCTGCTAGCCGAACAGCGCCTAATTCCGCTTCCTAGCCTCATGAACATCATATCAAAATTCGGGACCTTGACTTCTTCTGGCCCTCAGCAACGTGCTCCTGAACCCCCTAGTCCAGCGTTGAGTCCTACTCCTAAAAATCAGCACAATAACCAAGTATCGTGGAATGTTAGCGGGCTCTCTGTTCCAGGGACCATGGACACCTCTTCCATGGGGCTTTCGGAGGCTCAGCTGCGAAGGCAAGGTCTTGAATGCCTTGTGGCTGTCCTCAGATCGCTAGTTGCTTGGGGAACATCAACAGGGAGGGGAGTTGACGAAGGAGCGCCTCTTTTATCGGCACGGTCACACACAGAAGATAAATCAAGAGATTCTATTGCCCCGGAAACAAATTTAGAGAGGCTTTCAGTCAGTGGTGCTGGCAGCGTAGAAACATTCCGTCAGACAACTCCAGACATTAATGATGACCCCACTAAGTTTGAGAGTGCGAAGCAAAAGAAGACCACTCTTCTAGAAGGTATCAAAAAATTCAATTTCAAGCCGAAGCGCGTACGTCTATCAATATATCATATCTATTCCTACTTATCCATCCGAAAATAATCAGGGCGTTCAATTTTTACTCGAAACTGGTTTCATAAATAGCAATTCTCCTCAAGACATAGCTACCTTCCTGTTGACCACCGATGGCCTAAATAAGACCACCATCGGAGAGTATCTTGGCGAAGGGTATGATTTCTTTACATGTCGTCACTTTCACCTATTTACTATCAACTAGAGATGATGAAAACGTTGCTATAATGCACGCTTTTGTTGACCACCTCGATTTCCGGGACTTGCCTTTCGTTGACGCGCTCCGATTATTTTTACAGTCTTTCCGTCTGCCCGGAGAATCGCAAAAGATTGATCGCTTCATGTTGAAATTTGCGGAAAGGTACATGGCCGGGAACACCAAGACACCCTTTGCAAGTGCTGGTACGTTTTTAATGCGATTCTTCAGCTCGCAGGTGTCCTAACCTTGGTTTTCATAAGAATGCGCCTATGTTTTGGCTTATTCTGTAATCTTATTGAACACGGATGCACATAACCCTCAAGTCAAGAAGCGCATGACAAAGATGGACTTTCTGAGGAATAATCGCGGAATTAATAATAATGAAGATCTCCCAGAGGAATTCCTATCGCAAATTTACGATGACATAGTCCATAACGAAATAAGGATGAAGGATGAAGTTGAGGCAGGGCTAACTATTTCAACTCCCGGACCAGGTTTTGCCAATGCCATAGCCAATGTTGGTAGGGATTTACAGAAAGAAGCGTACGTTATGCAATCAAACGGCATGGCCACCAAAACAGAGGTACGTACGCCCCCTCGTCTCTTCGAGAGATATTTATTTATTTATTGTTAGGCCCTCTTCAGAACCATGATGCGGACTCAACGTAAAGGTTCCAAAGGTGGAGATCAGTTCTTTAGTGCATCACATTTCGTGCATGTTCGCCCAATGTTTGAGGTGGCGTGGATTCCTTTTCTGGCAGGTTTGTCGGCACCCCTACAGGACACAGATGATCTTGAAGTCGTGGACCTGTGTTTGGATGGGTTCAAGAACGCCATAAAGATTGTATGTTTCTTCGATCTGGAGCTGCAACGTAATGCCTTTGTGACAACTCTCGCAAAATTCACATTCCTCAATAATTTGGGAGAAATGAAAACGAAAAACATGGAGGCCATCAAAGCTCTACTTGATGTCGCAGTCACTGAAGGCAATAATTTGAAAGGCTCGTGGCACGAGGTTTTAACATGTGTTAGCCAGTTGGAACATATGCAGCTAATCAGCAGTGGTGCTGATGTTTCGGAATCTGGGAAAAAGGGGTACGCATTGTATTATATTCATCCCGTCTCGCGCTTCTTAAAAGTGATATCTAGCCGTTCTCGTAAAGTGCCCACAGAAGAATTAGCAAACGAAAGTCGATCAACCCATATTACCGTCGCAGCTGACATGGTATTTTCATTGAGCCACTTTTTATCTGGTGTAAGTACCACAGAATTCATGCTGCAATATCCTAATTCCTGAGAGCGCTATAGGCGGCAATTGTTAATTTCGTGCAAGCACTTTGCGACGTTTCCTGGGAAGAAATTCAATCTTCAGGGCTTTCTCAGCACCCCCGGCTGTTCAGTCTTCAGAAATTAGTGGATATCTCATATTACAATATGACACGAATCCGTCTTGAATGGGCGAATCTTTGGGATATCCTTGGAGAACACTTCAACCTTGTAAGAGGTTTACTTTTGTGAGGTTCTCTTCAAAAAATTGACGTCTCCCAGGTTTGCTGTCACAACAATCCTCATGTTGCGAGTTTTGCTCTTGATTCTCTTCGTCAGCTGGCAATGCGCTTTTTGGAGAAGGAAGAGCTATCCCATTTCAAATTCCAAAAAGATTTTTTGAAACCCTTTGAGTACACGATGATTCACAACCAGAATCCGGAGATTCGAGACCTGGTGGGGTTTTCTTAGACTGTTGCATTGAACATTCTAATAAACAATATCTTAGGTTTTACAATGTTTGCAGCAGATGATACAGTCTCGCGCACAGAATCTGCGGTCTGGCTGGCGCACGATGTTCGGCGTGTTTTCAGCAGCTTCAAAGGTTCTCACAGGTTCGTATTTTCTTCTCGACGGGCATCATTGATACTAAGCGTTCTATTTAGAACGGGTTGCGAATTCGGCCTTTGAGATTGTAACAAGGCTAAATAAAGACCACTTCAACCCAATTGTTCAGTATGGTGCCTTTGCAGACTTAACTGTGTGCATAACCGAATTCTGCAAAGTTAGCAAGTACCAAAAAATCAGCCTGTTGGCTATTGCAATGCTACGGGGAGTCATTCCTGTCATGTTACAATCCCCTGAATGCGCCTTGAACAACAATAATGCCAATCCCGACCAACCAATGGATGATAGCATGATCAAATTCTGGTTCCCGGTTCTTTTCGGATTTTACGACATCATTATGAACGGAGAAGATCTTGAAGTCAGAAGACTGTACGTAAATGTTTCTTGTTGCCATTATTTGTCTGATATCCTCTTCTGCTCAAGAGCGCTGGATTCTTTATTCTCTACTCTCAAAACATATGGTGCTACTTATCCAGTCGAGTTTTGGGACACAGTTTGCCAAGAACTATTGTTCCCGATCTTCGCTGTTTTGAAATCAAGTCAGGATCTCTCTCGATTCAGCACCCAGGAGGACATGAGCGTATGGCTGTCGACCACAATGATACAAGCACTTCGTGACCTGATAGATTTATATACATTCTACTTCGATATCCTAGAACGATTTTTGGATGGTTTACTGGATTTGTTATGTGTCTGCATATGCCAAGGTGCGTCTATCAAAACAAGAACCCTTATTATATAAAAGATTTTCATCCTATTTCTCAGAGAACGACACACTGGCACGCATCGGCACATCTTGCCTCCAACAGTTACTAGAGAATAACGTCAAAAAACTAAGCCCTACGCGATGGGAAAGGGTTACAACAACCTTTGTTCGATTATTCAGAACCACAACTCCATACCAGTTATTTGATGAAAGTCTACGCGTGGAAATCGATAATTCCACGGATGTCGTGGAGACAAATGGCAATGGTAAGTACTTCTATTAATCCTGATTCGTCATTGACCAACAAACATTCTGCGATCTAAGAAACAAGTAATGGCACACTGCTGCCCGCTCCACTGTCACCCAACAGCGATATACCAAAGCCAGCTTCCCGAACCTCTCTTACCGATCGACGTAGGATCTTCAAGCAAATTATTGTCAAATGTGTACTTCAGCTACTTTTGATCGAGACAACAAACGATCTCTTAAGAAATGATGGGGTGTACAATACGATTCCTCCGGCCCAGCTGCTTCGGATGATGAGCGTGTTAGATCAGAGCTATCAATTTGCTAGGTCATTCAACGAAGACAAAGATCTTCGCACAGGTCTATGGAAAGTTGGTGAGTATGGCAAAAAATTATTTGAATGCACCATCATTGAAACCTTCGAAGGTTTCATGAAACATTTGCCAAATTTGTTGAAGCAGGAATCAAGCAGTGCTGCGACGTTGGTGCATGTTCTTTTGCGTATGTACCATGATGCTCGTCCCGAACATCAAGCAGCGCGTCCTCAAATCGCAGAACGTTTGGTCCCGTATGTATTTTTTCTTCTTTTCATGCTTTTTTTCTTATATGTTGTATAGCTTGGGGGTCGGTGTCCTGAGAGACTTCAACAAACTGAAAGCGGACAGTCAAAGTAAAAACATACTTGCGTGGACACCCGTTGTCTCTGAAATCCTCGATGGCTTCTGCCGGTTTGATCGACAAGATGTATGTACTTCGCAAACTATTCATTATGAAAATCAACTCACTCATGAGTTGCATGCAGTTCACACAGTACCTTTCTGTGGTCTACCCATTGGCCACTGACCTGTTGTCAAGGGACATTGCTCCAGAGATTCGCCAACCATTAAAGATATATTTTGAACGCGTGGGATACGTCAAACGCATAGTAGATATCGAGTCATGACCGCACACACATACCATCTCTTCATCACTAAATTATTTATACAAATTAATGCATCAAAGGATATCCAGGGAATATGCAATGTTTATGATGACAAGACAAATTAATATCCAGTATACCCCTGATACGATTGCCCCCATGCCGGAGTTTGACCATTCAATCCTGTAACAATAATAAGTTAAGGAAAGGTATTGATTTGACAAAGATGTAATTACCCATACTGGAACTGGGAACAGGGTTATCTTCGTTGGCGAACGTCCCCGATTTCATCTGAGCGAAAATATTTGCTGGAGAAGTATTGTTGTTGTTGGACTGATTCAACGTTGGTAAAGGTGGGGGTTGTGGTTGTGACGAAAATCCGCTCATATTCCCAAAATTGGAGGTGCCATTATTCGGAGGATTAAATCCCGTGACATCTGAAGCATAGTCATGTGAGAGCGCGTTAATGAGATGTGAAGTAAACGCTTACGGCTTTGAATGGGTGCAAAGCTACTGTTGTTACCTTGCAATGATGGGGCAGGGTTGAAATTATTGAACATGCCTGTAGGTTGACTCATTGCGGGTTGGGTACCAGGGAATCCAGTAGGTTGCTGGGATAAGAAATTTGGCGGGGCCAATTGATTGGAAAATGGCGAAGAAAGAGTCATTGGTTTGGTGGGTATAAATCCATTGAAGCCTGTCTGTGTCGGTATTAAAGGCTGTAACAGGCCTTGATTCGCAGGAATGGGAGCAAATGGACCACGAGGACCATTGTAGAGTGTAGTGGGAAGAGGTGAAAGAGTAGGTTGAGTGGCGAGTTGGCCCATTGGTATCGGAGAGGTGCTCATCCCAAGACCTGCCCGATAACTTGCGGGAGGTACAGCATTAAAGGCAGGTGACGGATTTGAGGGTTGCTGAGGGGTAGCGTTTTGCCGAAGTGCGCTGATCCTTGCTATTTGATCAAATAAGTCGGAGTCCGGTGATTTGGAAAGAGTGGGGGTGGTTGTAACTGCAGGAGAAGCAGCAGGGGCCGATGTAACGGGGGCTGGCACGGGAGTCGACTGTTGTGGGGTCGGGACAGCGGTCGGGGCAGGTGCAGGTGCTTGTACTTGTACGGGCGGTGTAGGAGGAGGAACAGGAACTGCAGGTGCTGGAGAGGCCGCCTTCACCGGTTTCGTGGAGCTAGGTCGATTGGTCCAAGCATCATCATCAAATCCACTCACAACTGGTGCAGTTGAGCTTGGACGAGCAGCGGCAGAACTTGGGCGGGCTGGAAGAGAAGGAGTCTGGAGGCTGGAACTCTGAGGTGAAGTGGTGCGAAGTATTGGCTCAGGTGTAGTAGGAATGGCTTTAATGTCGACATTGTCCAGAGGCAGACTTTTCGTTGTCTGGGGACGACCGCGCCTTTGCTTCAATACACCGCCTGGGCCAGCAAAGAGGTTCGGTGGAGGTGCCCTGGGTGCATTCCCTGTTTCTTCAGCTTGGAGGCGCTCAGCTAGTTCTTTGTCGCGACGCATCTGTTCTTCGACGTGGACACTTGGTTTCTCTAAGTTATCTGTTGGCCTCCGCTTCTCTATGGCTTTACGAACTCTAATAATATCTCCCTCGCGGAGCCCGAGGGAACGCATAGTTCCTTCCGTGATGTCAGCTAGCAGCGTCTCATCAATCTTGTCTCGTTCAAAGGACGACGCATATCGAGTACAGTCGTCCAAGTCACAACCCGCGGACAGGAAAAAGTCAAACCAATCGATTTTTGGTGCTTTTTTCGCGGGAGGAGTAGCCTTCGGATGAGTAATGGCCAACGGTATATTGTCGTCATCAGTAGAAGCACGTGGAGGATTGGTAGAGCGTCGAGATTTATCGAGTAAAAACCTTTCAACGTACTCCATATCATCCAGCGACATTTTCTCTGAAGGGACCTCAACGATGACGCCATTGACCTTGTGTAACCGCAATTTTCCGTTGTTAAAGCCCAGGAATGCCGCCTCAACACGAAATTGACCGCTGCGGTCATGCCATACCCGAGTCTTGTCTGCAGGTGGACCTGTAGAAGGTATTTACTACCAACAAGATAACATTGGCATTTCACAAAAATCTTACGTGCGACAGGGCTAACTTCGATGGAGCTCCTTGAAGTCGTGTGTGTGGCGCCCGATGACCTGGGACGGTCTTGATCTTGTTGACGAGTAGGAGATTTCCTGGATTATAACTAAGTACATCATACTGCATAACGGCATATGGTTAACTCACGCTGTTGGAGGTGGTGACAGGCGCGCAGCAGCAGCCTCTTGACGTTTGCGCCTTTCGGCTTCGGCGGCGGCGGCGGCTTGTTTGCTTTTCTGTTGGGCCTCTAACTTGCGAGCCGCCGCCGCCGCCTTTTGCTGCTCTTCCTGTTCCCGTCGTCGTCGTTCGCGTTCTTTTTCGCGTTCTTCTTCTTCTTCTTGGCGTTTAGCAAGTTCCTGCGCTTGCCTTTCCTGGACCTCACGATCGGCCTCTTCATTGTCGTGGACAGCATTGTCAACCCCAGCGTCATTGACAGCCTATTTAAAAGGCTCGATTACTTGTTTACCGTATTATATGTAACACTCACCTCGAGGTATGATGCAGGCACGACGCCTACATCCCCTTTACTGTTACGGCATTTCCACCATTCATCGCCATCTTTCTCCAAGATCGTCAGTGCTTCCCCTTCACTAACAGAAAGCTCATCCTCGCCGTCAGCTTGGAAGTCGTAAAGAGCTACTGCATCAGCAGATTGTTCTGAGCCAGGCGTCGCATATGTTTCATCGACTGGGGTCTCTTCCTCGTCGCCAACATCCTGTGACGATGGTATGATAACCGAGGTCGTTGAAAAGTGAACATTTCTCGATTCGCGAGTGATTGGTTCCTGCGCAGTGGATGGAGCAGCGAGAGGCTCTTCTTCAGCTGCGTGAGGTTGTCCAGCAGCGATGGCTTTCGAAGTGTTAAGCTTAGCTACTATGCTATCAGCAGTGTCTTTAGAACCGGTGTGGAAGTGGAGAGTAGTTGAATTAGCCCCTCCTATGTCAATCGTAACATGTTTAGATTTTTCGGATGAGACAGATTGTACATCCTTGGTTTGCCATTTCTGGACGGGGGTCTTTGGAAGAAGTGTTACGTTTAAGATCTTTGATTCGAAATGAAAAGCTTACCTTGTCAGCTTCACTAGCAAAGAACACAGCGCCATTTCCAATACCAAGGGTTCCCTTCTTTTTCTTTCCTTTCTTATCTATTTCAGACACTGACCATGTCCGAATGTCATCGGCAGTGACTTTGGATGATGCTACACGGTCAGCGGGATCAACATAGGAGCTAACTGGGCGTGGCGGCTATAAAGGCATGAGTGAGGAAGAGGAAACTAAACGAGAACGAGAACTGACAGAGCCAGGTACCACTATTCGAGAAACAGTTGGAGCTGGTGTAGCTTGCTCTTGCTCTTCCTCGTCCACCACTTCAACATAATTACCAGGCACATACCCCGCCTTTCCCACCTTCGAGTTCTGGACCAAAATCCAGTCCTCTTCAGTTTCGAATACCAGCAGTATATCGTCCTCCGCTAGAGACAATTCTCCTGGTGCAGCCGCCTCGTAGTCGTACAGAGCCTTCACGATTGATGTATGTTCTGCCTAAAGCATGGTCAATACTTGCTTGTAAGCGAGAGGACGCTATCGGAACAGACCTGTTCAACATATGCTGCGGGAACGAGACCAACGGGACTGTCTGTATCCTGAGAGGACCCCTTTATCTTGACCTTCCACCAGCTAAAAGAGATTCAGCCATAAGTAGACAATAAGCAGGCAATAGGGTACTGACTCTTCGTCAACCTTCTCCACGAGAAGGAGGAGCTGGTCCTCCTTGATGGCAACTTCATCATCGGATTGAGGTGCATAGTCGTAGGAGGCCTTTAGAACGGCTAAATAATGGTCTGGTTCGTCTGAGGCCATTGGAAGGGCTGGGACTGTATATAGGTTGTGCTTAAGTAGTGGATGTGACGAAACGTTGGATTGGAATCACAGGCGCGTGATTTGACTGATCAAATTTGTGAACGGTAATCTCATCTTTCCTATCGACTCGACTACAATGAGTAAACTCAATCCTGGTGCTTTTACCTTTGTTCCGAGGTTTGCTGCTGCTGCTCCACAGCAACCACCCATCGAGAGGCCAGAGCAGACAGAGGCCCCTCCTCCAGCACCCACTATCTCACTCAACATCGGAGGCACACCTGCACCTCCATCTGCACCGAAACCAGCGCCAGTTCTTGCCACCGTCGTCCAGACACCACCCCCATCACAACCTGTACCTAAACCGGCACCTAAGCCAGCACCAACCAAAGTCACCAAAGCGGATGCTGCCTCGGCATCAAAAACCTTTTCAACAGAAAAATCGAGGACAGATACGCAAGCCATCGCAGCAGAAGTCAAGGCTGTTGCTGATCAGACTGTCATTGAAGATTTGTTCGGAACCCGTGTGTTTTTATCCGCCCGTTTATCTTGTTACTATTTCTCACTAAATCGTTAAATTATTCTAGAAAAGGAGCATCTGAACATCGTCTTCATTGGACATGTAGACGCTGGCAAGAGTACTATGGGTGGAAATTTGCTCTACATCACCGGCATGGTTGATAAGCGTACTATGGAAAAATATGAGAAAGATGCCAAAGAAGCTGGACGAGAGTCATGGTATCTTAGTTGGGCATTGGATTCGACACCTCAAGAAAGGTCTAAGGGCAAAACTGTTGAGGTCGGTCGTGCATACTTCGAGACCGATCAACGACGATACACGATCCTTGATGCCCCTGGGCACAAAACTTTCGTCCCTTCCATGATCTCAGGTGCCGCACAAGCCGATGTTGCTGTTCTCGTCATCTCTGCTCGCAAGGGAGAATTCGAGACTGGTTTTGAACGGGGTGGACAAACCCGGGAACATATCATGTTAGTCAAGACCGCTGGTGTTTCAAAGGTCATTGTTGTGATTAACAAGATGGACGATCCTACTGTCAATTGGGACAAAGCACGATACGACGAAATCAAGGATAAACTTACTCCCTTTATTCGCTCCGCTGGATTCAACCCAAAGACTGATGTTACCTTTATTCCCGTCTCTGCCTTCACCGGTATCAATCTCAAAGATAGAATACCAAAATCGGTATGCACATGGCACGAGTAAGTTTACTACACACTTGATCAACATGCACGAAACCCAAAAAACATTCATGAATTTTTTTGCAGGGGACCTTCTTTCCTAGAGCACCTCGATCACATGCCCATGGTGGATCGCAGAATCAACGCCCCACTTATGATGCCTATCTCAGAAAAATACAAAGATATGGGTACTGTTATTGTCGGCAAGATTGAATCTGGACATATCAAGAAAGGCGAGAATCTACTTCTTATGCCAAACAAAGTCCCTGTCGAAGTAGCGGCAATCTATACCGAGTTAGAAGAAGAAGTTGAACGAGCTCTATGCGGCGATAATGTCAGGATCAGGATTCGCGGCATTGACGATGAAGACATCAGCCCAGGATTTGTGCTCAGTAGTCCAATAAAGCCAATTCACTCTGTCCGTCAATTTGAAGCCCAGCTTGCTATTCTTGAACATAAGAATATCATTTGCGCAGGATACTCTGCTGTGCTTCATATTCATACCCTCGCTGAAGAAGTGACTTTACCGGTAAGGCCTCTTGTGTCTAAAATTACGGTATCGTTATATTCTAACCATCTATCCAATGATAGGCTCTTTTACACTACTTCGACAAAGCCACTGGAAGGAAGTCGAAGAAACCTCCTCAGTTCGCAAAGAAAGGTGAATGAATTCCAAACTTCACTGACTACTTGCTCATACTTCGTCATTAGGTCAGAAAATTGTTGCGCTCGTCGAAGCGGCCGCTCCTGTTTGCGTAGAAAGATTTGTGGATTATCCTCAGCTAGGGCGATTTACACTAAGAGATGAAGGTGCGTGAATTTATGCCGGAAACCCAACTTTACCTTTTCTTATTCTGTCATCATAGGACGGACTATTGCCATCGGAAAAGTGCGTTTTGATTTATTCATTTCTATTTTTAGCATATATCTCATTAATTTACTTCTAGATTACCAGGCTCATTGAGACCAGCACCATAGATGAAGTCGCCGAAGGTGTAGCAAATGTATCAGTTGCTTAAGCGCTATAACCTCAGCTTCCCTGCTCAGTAAGCTGTACATGGAAGACCCTGAAACCTCGGAGACGTTCCTGTAACGATTAATACATTGTACTGTGTGTTACACAAACAATGGTTACCATAAAACCAATTACGGAATTGCTAGTAGTGCAGAGGCTTCCTTCATCTTGAAAGAGAACGTTTAGGCACGTTGGCGTCACTGATATTTTGGTTATCGTGTTTACTTTGCCTTTTTCTCGTTAATCATCTTGTACACGTTTTCTTCCACGTTTTTTTGTTACATTCCAAGTATTTAACGGCCTAGTCTGTTTGTAGAGTACTTATCATGACGATAACTAATAGTTAGGCATCAAGATAAGATTTTGTGAGCGTAGCGAACAATTCGTTGGTATGAGGGGTCCAGCTGAGCACTTCCCCGAACCAACAAAGCCAAAGTTTGCGTATGAAAATTTCTTTGCTCAATTTCTCCGCATTTCCTATCAATGACCTATTATCAACATTAGCAATGCATCATAAAATCATAATACTCCGTGTGTATCGCAAAAAATGCCACTTTCCGCACTTTGAATCAAGGTTTTTTTTACAGCTTTTGGAATAGCATGGGCCACTGTGCGCCTTGTAGCCTCAGATGTCTGCAGGCCATCATTTTGTGGCAGATACAGTTGGCCCGGTTCTGGTCTTCTCAGGAGATGATGAGATACTTACTATTATATGTGTATACATATCTCTTCAAATATAACAGGAGACCTAAAAAGTTCCCCCTTCTTTATGACTCTCAAAATCGTACGGCCAGTGCGCAAGCTTGCGTGGCTCTCGTGGCTCTCGTCAGCTGGATAATTCCTGCTCGGAACGCGCTCCTGCTAGGATGGCGAAGAGAACGTTCCTGCGGCGGATCTTTACATTTTTAAATGTGTCACAACCTGTGTGACCTCACATCATAATTCGTGACTATGCTCACTGCCAAAAAGTTTATTACATGCCACTATAATGATAACATGGCCGCCCGTTTCGTTCATCTCGAGAGTCATCATCTGAAATAATATCCCTTAGCCAACAGATAATAAAGCAAAATATGCCTTTTTCTCTCTCCAACGAGGCCCTCCAGCTTGCTCTTGCTGATGGTGCAATTCTTCTCGGTACCTCATCTTCGTCAGACAATACGACACCTGCGTCGAACATAGATTCGCTTCTTAAAAAACGGTTACAGGAATATCATTACAGATTGACTTCCAGAGATTCTGAAAACCTTTCGATCCGTGCTTCCTCGCTGGATGACACGCAATTGTTGACCGCAAAGGAAGCTTTGTCAGTCATTCAACGAGTCCAAGCCATTCTTGAATATGAAGAGCAGGATGAGAAAGAAGACGGTTCTTCCAGGCCTCCGGCAATTGGAACTCGCGACTTATCTCAATTACGAACACTGTTATCCATTGTGTTCAAGTGGGCAGTAAATCCCCTCTTCATGCGCGTGAATGTGGCGTTCCCAACCAAAACTCCCACCCGAACTGAGGGCCCAAAAATAATCGACTTGACACTAGGATTGGAGGACTATCACCTATTATCCGATATTGTCTTGTCGTTGTTATCGCTCGTTTTTCCTGCAGGACCCGAAGGACGCATATCGCAGACTTTGATTACTACGTCCATCTTAAATTATCATGTTTCTGAACTTTTGTTTGCAGCAATCACCCTCGGTTGGCTTCCTGAATCCCTTTCATCTAGCTCTATGCCTGTTCTACATCAAGCGAGGGCGCTGGTGATGAGATTACTAAAACTGTACGTCCTCCTAGTTGGTTATATACTCGAAAGCTCACTTCGCATCAGACTTACTCCCGCACAAGCAATAATGGCTCTGGGTGCAATTCTCTCGTCAAGTGGTCCAATACCACCACTTCATACACGTAAAACCTCCACTTTTCTTCTCACCAAACAACTTCTTCGTCCGGAGGGTATTCGAGGCCTATTTGAAGCTATGTTCTCAGCCGAAGATGCAGACCATAATGAAATCAAGCTTGAAAGATTGGAACAAGTTGCGACGACATTAAACACTGTCCCTGCCAATACGAATGCAGACGTAAGTCATTCATAGCCTCTATATCAAACAGTCGATTTCAAGGCACTCCTTCCAGGACTATTATACATTTGTATTTGCACGAGTAATCAAGACGCTCACAACTGATAGTCGTACCTCGTTTAGGAGAGCGGCAGCATTTACCATATACCGTGCAATAGTTCCGCAAAAGCCTACTCAAAAACAGACTCCAAATGCCGCATTCGTCCTGGAAACGTTCCAAGGGCCTTTTTTAAAGCTTTCTGACCCAGAAATGCTCCAGGAACGCAAAAAACTTCTGACGCCGCACGAAGCTCTATCTGCCTTGGTCATCCTACTTTCCAATACAGAGCCATCACCCGTCCTTCTTTCCAAGATTCTAACGCCTATTATTCCGGAACTCTATTTGTTATCTTATGACTTGGACAAAGTCAAAACCGCCGATCCGCATCTAAAGGAATCTATCAGCGGACTGCTTCTTTCCTGGGGAAAAATAATAGATCAAGCTGAAGGGAGCAGAACCTTGTGGTCCATTGTGGAGGGAAATAAAAGTAGTCAGTGGCATTTTGATCTTGAAGGCCGCTTTTGGAAGACGAAGCAGTACGTGGATGACATGCTCAAAATTTGGATTTATCTAATGATTCAGGCAGCTTGGACGAACAGGTATTACCGGATATCATACTACCATGCAAAAGTGCACGGGGAATAGGACAAGTCGATGATATTGATGTCGACATGAACTTATTCCAGCTTTATCCTGATCCAAGCCACTTTGTTCAACTATTAAAACAATTTGAGCGGGGGGATATTGCTTCCAATCTGTTCATACAACTACTGGAAAATTATCGTGATAGAAAAGGGCGCAAAGGCGAGGAGGATTCTATGACGTAAGTATGCACCTTCAGGACCCCGGAGAAACTAATAACGTACTTTTCTTGAAGGACCCTACTCAGGCTTCAAATCATTATGCAAATGCAGAATCGTTTGGCAGAAGGAACGACTTCGAATATACTTCGCAACCCGGGACAACTCCTTTCTTTCATTCTACACGTTCTAGATTCGGCGAAAATAAACCAAGGAGAGAACATGAACGGCCCCAGGAACAAATTTGCTTTTCAAAGAGACAATGACTCTGATGAAGCGAATGGCGATGACGGAGACAGTGATGATGAAGCTCCTGACTCCGAGGTCATTGGCCCAGATGACGACTTGATCGAAACAGCCATTACTTTGCTTCTTTCGATTCTCGAAGGCACGTTCTTTGACTTTTCTATTCTCCACTAGTCATTAAATTTTTCCATAGCTGACGAAAAGTTGTCAACGCAATCTTATCCGATCTTAAACGAAATATTTACGAAATTAGAGCCGCTTGCCGTCAATGGTTCATCGACGCTGAGACCTCTGGCCAGGGAAGCAAGATTAGTTATCACTGCTCGACTAGCCCAGGGGCTCGGCAGTATCAAGACTAAGAAAAACGGAGAGGATGACACCAAGGAAATATATCAAAAAGCGCTAAAGCTTCTGCAGGATCCTATTCTACCCGTTCGAGCTCATGGTCTTTTATTATTACGACAACTCGTTGGACCTGAATACAAGAACAATCATGAACTTGGCAGTGCACTGCTGCCTTCCATTCTGTCTATTTTTTTGCAATCAGTGCAGGATGAAGATTCTTACATCTTTCTCAACGCCGTACAAGGTCTTGCAGCCTTGGTTGATGTTCATGGAAAAGAGATATTGCAAGGTCTAGTGCGTGATTATGCAGGTGGGATGGAAGGGCTCGGGGGAGGGAATCTGACTCAGCGGGACATCGATGTGCGGACAAGAATAGGAGAGGCTTTGAGCACAGTCATCAAGCGCGTTGGAAGTGCTTTAAGTTTATATGGTGAGATCAGAATCAACAACACAACTTGAGTATATTGACATCAAAATTGTTCTAGTCGATGTTCTTGTTCCGCCATTATTTACTACTGTGCGGAGGTCCGATATACCGACAACTCTTCGAACATCTTCTTTGTCCTTGTTGGGGGATTGTGTTGACACATATGCTCTGGCCATGATGCCCTACATCGAAGACCTTTGCCAAATGGTCATCGATTTACTGCAGGTTGAGAGTAAACCTTTGCGAGAGGTTCGCGGTAAAAAGAAATCCAAAGCCGACGAGGATAAAAATGATGACGAGGGAGATAACAAGAAAAAGGAATCAAAGTCGACGGTGTCAACCATGGACTCAGATCCTACATCTCGTGATTCAAAATTTCCACCACTTAGACGAGCAGCCTTGCACTTCCTTTCACTTCTTATCAGGTCATCGACCAAAATCATTTACGAAGAAACACAACTTTCCACCGCGATGATATCCCAATCAACACTCAAAAGGACAAATCTTACGCTTGGTTATGTTGCTGCAATAGACGAGGACGACGTCGTGAGGGTAATGGCGAAAGAGGCGAAAGAAAACTTGGAGGAACTACAGAAGGCAGAATTCGGATTGTGATCTATCTATAATACTTCAATGGTAATTTGTTATATGTATCATTCATTTGTTTACCTCGTATCTGTCTTAATCGCGGGGAGCTTCAGCAATGACTAAGTCAATAGGAAGGTACGTTCTCTTTTGGTACTTGTCGTGGCGACTGAGCAACACACGAAGGGAGTCGATCGAGCTCCAATCTGTGTTGGCGCGTACCGGTAAATATCAGTTTGAATGAGCTCATCTTTCATATTTGAATCAAGACACAGCGCAGCAATCATAGTCATGAGATTGCTGATGCATTGGCCGTTTGACCCACGACTCGGCTGATTTCATCGACACGACGTCTAAAGTTTTTCCATTTAGGACTCCCAACAGCAAGAAGAGGCGACTGTTCAGTGTTGCTGTTATTGATTTCTGTTGAACAATGTAATTTGAGGAATGGATTCGAGATGGATGCATAATACGCCATGTGAAGAGCTTTAAATATCTTTAAAAGAAAAATTTGAATATTCCAATGCTGCAGACTAGTAAATAACGTACCGCAGTGATTTCTGCATCCCGAACGACGGAGTCCGACAATGGCAAGGCAATGACAATCTTTACCTTCAACGGCGTAATGTATCCGTATACAGCTACATCTTCGAGGCAGAAGAGGAGTCCCAGGTAGCAGTCTCCCGATTTTCCCGCAGCAGAGACTGTGCATGGATTCAGTCAACGTTCTAAACGGAATACATGGGCTTACCTCGTTCTTCGATGACATCGAGACTGGTATGGGCAATATAGTGATACTTGATGGCCTGGTCATCTGGCTTGACAAAAGTCCTTATGAGAATGGGCTGATTCTGAGGAGATATGAACGCGACTGCATTAAGCTTGATGTTGGGCGACATTGAATGTAGTTTAAGTCTTAAGAGACGACTGGTAGCATGATCGTGTTTGTTTGGACTTGTGTTTCCCGTGACGGATTCGGAGATACTTTATGATCGAGGATTTTATAGTTTTATCTTTCCCGGGTGAGCATTGTAATCGTATACTAAGCATTTCTCATCTCATCATGTCTACCAGCACTGCCGTTCCGAATGAGGCTGCAGGAGCTATCTTGAAACCCTCAGATCCTGTTCCTTTGGACGCGGTCTCTGTGGAGGGTCCCAATTTCGAGAAACCATTAAGCTTGCAGGACTTTTTGGGAAGCTATGAGCGGATAGGGTTTCAAGCTAATAGTCTGGGGAGGGCAATCAAAATTGTCAATAAAATGGTTTGTCCTTAATTGTTCAATCCTTTTGAATTTGCTGACCTTCTTTCTGCAGCGAGCATGGCGTCTTTCGGATGAGCCAATAGCAGCGGATGAATCTGAGGAATATCTGGATCCTCAAGTTCGAGCAAACACTCGTTGCAATGTTTTTCTTGGCTACACATCTAATCTTATATCTTCTGGCCTGCGAGAATCTATCCTACATCTCGTGAAACACAAACATGTCTCTGTTCTTGTCACCACGGCCGGAGGAATCGAGGAAGACTTCATCAAGTGCCTTGGAAAAACATACTTGGCTGATTTCAACTTGGACGGAGCTGAGTTAAGGAAGAGAGGGATGAATCGTATTGGAAACCTCATCGTTCCCAATGACAATTACTGCAAATTTGAAGACTGGCTCACCCCGATACTTGATACAATGCTTGAGGAACAGAAAGCGACTAACGTCCCATGGACGCCAAGTTCTTTCATCCGCAGATTAGGGAAGGAGATAAACAATGAGGAGTCAGTTTACTACTGGGCTTACAAGGTTTTTTAATCAAGAGGTCATTCAAAATCCAAGGTCTGATCAGTCCTGTGCAGAATAATATTCCAGTTTTCTGCCCTGCCTTGACGGATGGTTCAATCGGCGACATGATTTACTTCCATTCATTCCGATCCCCTGGTCTCATTCTTGATATCGTTCAAGACATCCGGCAGTTAAACGAGCTATCAAGGAAATCAAAGAAGGCTGGAATGATTGTTTTGGGTGGTGGTGTATGCAAGCACCAAATTGCGAACGCGATGCTTATTGTAAGCTGGAAATATTCTTAGAATCCAATTGAAGCTTACCATTAGATAGCGCAACGGGGCAGATTACTCTGTCTTCATCGTAAGTTCTAGATTTAAGATAAAAGGCGTTTCGTCTAATGTCTTGTATCTAATGTCTTGTATTAGAATACCGGGCAAGAATTTGACGGATCAGATTCTGGAGCCCGACCTGACGAGGCCGTTTCATGGGGAAAGATTCGAGCAGGCGCGGAGGCTGTCAAGGTGCGCACAGTTCTATTAACATTTACCAAGAAGATATTCACCCTTCCTTCAGGTGTTCGCTGATGCTACACTAGTCTTCCCTATGTTAGTTGCCGGAACATTTGCCAAAGATTTTCAAACTGCATAACAGTATGCAAAAGATGGATTCGTCATTCAATATCTTACAAGAGCGCATTGACGGTGGATATCAATAAAATCTAGTGATGGTGTAATAATGTAACTGATTAGACTTTCTTGTAGAAGTTGTATAACACCTTGGAGAAAATGCCAACTGCCTTCTTCAAGTCATCGAGCTAAAATCCAGTACATCAGTATTGTCTTAAACGAGACGAAGGAGAAAAAATATACTTCTGCGTTACTGAAGCTAACACGGAAATGGCCAGGGTTACTGGCCTCGCTTCCAGTACGATTGGCTGCAAACATATTGCCTGACTTGATGTGATTATCAAATATACAAACTTCAAAACCAAAGCATACCTGGGCCAAAGAGAACACCTCCCTCAGCTAACGCTATCCAGAGTCTCATTTCTAGTGTTTCCTGCCCTAGACTTTTGAACTGTGGGTGGTCATTGAAATGCAATTGCATCTACGTTTTTCTACCTTTAAGCAATTGCCACAGTGGTGTAGACGGTCTCCCACTTACCCAAACAAACATTCCTGAAGTAGGAGGGACAAAGGAAAACAATCGTTTCCTTTTGTCCTTCTCATTGGGAGCAGCGTCATATGCAGTAAATGCCATGGTTCCACCAAGTTCCGCTTCTGGTGCGAGTTCCAGGTGAAATTCGTCGAAAAGGCGATCAATAAAGAAGTCACGTCTATCGGTGTATTGCACACCGAGGCCTATCACGAAATTTCTTGTAAACAGCAAGCTGAACTTTTTTTTTTGGATCGTTTACCTTTGAGCCATCGGATATACCCTGTATATTTCCAGTTCAGCAATAGCTGGGTTATCATAGACTAGAGATTTGTCGTTCAAGTGAGCCTGGATAAAGCTTAAACGAGTAATAAGTGAGAATACCTGACCGAAACCACAGGGTGCCTGGGTCGATGTTTCT
>Ga0247779_1000130_pt1 | contig 60881 bp, 67 predicted proteins | sample UWRJL221509R5_FD_179925 | JGI IMG/M metagenome (GOLD analysis project Ga0247779, IMG submission 179925) | Plant litter microbial communities from Arlington Agricultural Research Station in Wisconsin, United States - UWRJ-L221-509R-5 | ecosystem: Environmental > Terrestrial > Plant litter >... | reverse complement strand
TGGGTATGGGACTGCCGGGGAATGCTGTGGGGTCGTTGATATTATACCAAATCCTGCACGCAATCGATTGAAAGATGACGAAGCCTGTCGTTGTGGGCAAGTTGACGGCGAAGCGGTGAATCACAGCTACAGGGATGATCAACAAAACGAGCGAAAAACGACGTTTTGATAAAAAAGAGCGAGGGCGATGGGTGCCTATATGCGCTCCACACTGCTCGATTTCCTGTTGGTACCCTTGTAGAGACCCAGAACAAGTGTCCTGCTGCTTGGAAAGTCGGAGAGGCGCGTTTTCCGTGCTTGAAGTGACCGTTTCAACCATGATTTCTGATGTCGATCCTTGTCGAATTTACGAGCAGGACTTGGAAGTAGGAGCCCCAGTTGTTGTAGGAGCCCTGTGGTTCAAATATCAAGTATAAGAGGGATAGATAGCCAATTTCCTGTTCTTGCATGATTGACGCGCTCAACAGGCCAAGGTCCATGTGGCCACAGCAAATCCAACAGCTAGGCATCCCGTGGCACCCGCAGCATGTATCTCGTCATTTCGCGGCAAGTCCTCTAATTTACTGCGGTATGTACAACCAAAGCGAAAGGATCGTAGATTCGTATTACAATAGGTTGAGGGCAAGTTGCACCGAAAGGCTGGGGGAAACTTAGCGTATTGACAAATTGATGGTGACGCTCAGTCGCGGCTTGAATTTTTTATTATATTTCAGCTGAAACGAAGTAATTGCCCGGAATTTCCTCAATTACATAGGTCATACATTTTTGCAGTCACGGTATCATTGCTTACAGGCCTATCTAGAATCCTTTAACTATGTAACACATCCCCATCGCTAGTAGATTCCTGGAAACCATCTATGTCCCGCACAAGAAACGAAATTGAAGATCCAAGGAGAACAGTCACCTATTGCAAATAAAATAGTATTACATTATAAGCTGCGGAGCATGTATTCGTGACACAAGCAACACATACTGCATGGACGTAGAATACGGTCTGTGGGACAGTAGTGATGGTTCTGCAAAAATATGAGACTTATCAGAATACATGTTTTAAGAAAAGATCATAGCCCTTACGCTGTTATAATGCTTCCCATGAGGACCGGAGAAATAATAAGTGCCATACTGCCGACCATTTCAATAGCAGCCAAAGCTTCTCCTAATGTATGCATTGAAACCATGATGAGCATATTGAGATGGATGGCGGTTGGTCATAAAACAATTACCCTGTTTCGATGGGTGAACAGATCCTGCAACTAAGCTTCGGAAAGCTGTACTCTTTCCTCCACCTAAGCCTACGCCGCAAATTGCTGAAGGATCATGTCTGAAAATATATTTCGTGGACAAGTATGACTATTAACTCACCCATCATCTGGCCAGAAAATGAGTGAAGTACTCCGATGCCAATATATGACACTGCCTCGATAGCCCATGACGCAACGGCGATGTGAACGTCTAGATGGTCTGATGTATTTGAAATTTCGTCCTGACTATCGCCGGGATGATTTGAAGTTTCTTCAGGTCCTTGAAGTAAATCAATACTAGATTCTTCCGCCGCTTGATCTTCATCTGTTGTCACGAGATCTTGGTATCTCTGGCTTTCAACCTTTCGCTTGTAGAAAGGCTTCAGAAGGTCAACTATAAAAGGTACAAAAACAGTGAGGGAAACTGTTGACGCCAACGTAGAAACTGTCAGAACATATCCAGTCTGTTGGAGTGAAAATGTATCAGATGCAAGATTTTTTAGGGAGGATGACACGAACCTCCGCAGGAGTATACCCATATTGAGTCGAAAAATAAAGAACGGCAGCCACTATTGCATAGCCCTCTGCAAGGTAGACGATGAAAATGTGGATAGCACAATAGACAAGTCTCCAGTTTCGTTTTCCTGTCCGGGCATTGTGCATGGGTCTGAGAACCTCAAAAGGTTCAAAGATAACAGAAGACGAGACTTTTAGCCTGTTGATCCAACCACGGATATTTGCTGAATCTGAAGGTTGACGTTGGGCACCAAAGTCTCTGGACCCCTCTTCCTGTAGATGTTGTCTACTTGCGAGCGAGGAGGTCTCAGGAACAACGAATAGCGTATAGGTAAAAACAAACAATATACATGATATTGCAACGATGTATACCGTAGTTGTGTTATGCATATATGTCGTAATGCTTCCTCCAACGGTGGAAGATAAGGCGCCCCCTAGAATGAGAAGATATCAAGGGAATGCTCCAAAAACAGCAAAAACAGTTCAGCTTTTCTTGCCTAAAGCAGCGCATCCCGCGATTCTGCTAAGCCATACAGTTCTGCGAGGACATTGGATTCAATTTGATCTGAAAGAGGAGATTGAAACACACCTGTCCTCAGCCTTTGCTGTGTCGAGGATATAGACATTGATGGCGAAAATAATAACCCTCGTGTCTCCGACGAAATCACACAATATTGTAGAAATGAGGAAGACTATCTGGAACCAATCACGAACATACTGGAGCATCAGAAAACTCAGCAGACTGAGTGCCGCAAACATGAGCATGATTAATAAAACCGGTTTTCTCCCGTATTTTGTGACGAAGTGACTGGACACACTATAGGCCACGACACCTGAGGCAAAATAGGACAAATTAGGGCAATAGGCATTACGAAGATGTCAGAAGGACCAACTCCCTATACCGTTGATGGTGGTCATTATCGTCATAATCACGCTATAATACTTGTCGACCTCTGGCCGAGAGCAAAATTCTTGCGGTATACGTCCGGGTGGGAAGGCAGTTGGATCGTTAATGTTGTACCATATCTGGCAAGCAACAGTTTGCAAGAGACGAAGAGATGTAGTAATGGACAGACCACCGGCGAAGCGATGTACTACAGCAACAGGTATAATGAGCAGAATGGTTGAAAGTCGACGGTTAGGCGATGAAGAACGACTGGGACGACGATGTAATTGGTTATTTTGTCGGTCAACTTGTTCCACGGAAGTGGAATCCAAGGGAGATTCGTCCATAAGCAATGGGGACCTTTCGGTCAAACCTGCACCCTGAGGCATTTCCAATCCCTAGAACCAGTGCTGGCAGTCCCGTCCTGCCTGAAGTTGTTTGGCCGTCCAGGTTAGACGAATGTCTGGAAGCTTGAAGAGAGAGACAAGCTTCGCTTAGATGCAATGCGAGAAATGCGAAAGAATTATTCTTGTCTTGCGCTCGTGGGCATCACGGCGATATTTTTGCGAATATGTAAGGCGCTCACTCAGTATTGTCAAGTAGCCGCAGCCAATCACCCCATACGCAGCGAAAATAGGAATATGGGTACTCGTATTGCTTTCCAAGAGTTCACAAGTATTACAGCCTGAGCTGTTCGAGGTGTCGTCATTAGGAGTAGTAATTTTGCAGATTTTCGGTGGCCTGGCAATAAAATATGGTTGATGGCTTCGTGAAAGGGACAGAAGTATAATAATAAAAAGCGGGGCTCCGGACCGGCTCAGCATTCCACCTAAAAACCGATTACAAATCCCCATGATCAAAATGTGGCGTGGGAACTATGTGGTCTCGTTGATTTAGTCTGCCTGCCAGGTCACAGGGTTTCTGATCACGACTTGTCGTGACTTTCACGCCCCCCATCTCCTTCAATATCCCCTGCCTTTGACCCTCCAGTTGTACAGGGCCATATCTCGCCTTGTGACAATACAATCAGAGAGATTACATTTGAAGCAGGCAGACGCTGCATAACCCTCCAACTTTCCGCTTTTCCCTAGTTGCTTTATCAATTGAATAAGCCGCTAGGGCCTTTCAATCCCTTTCCCGCACAGTAGCGACGGTCAGCTCCCACCACGCAGCCGTAGAGAAAGCTTTTATATGCATTGGAGTCAAATATATTGACACAAAGAAAGCACTATAAACAAAGATCTCACACAACCAATCGAAATGGCACCAGCAACACCCGCCACTCATGATCCAGCTCTATCTCACCCTACCACCACCTCCCCGACTCCCAATGCAGCGCAAGTTCCAGCGGTACCACAGCAGAATCTCACAGCAGCAGACCTCTCCAGTATGCAGCTGAATGGACTTGATCAGAACCAGATTATGAATTTACTCCGTTCCTTGCCCGGAATGTCGAATATGTTTACCAAAGTGAGTCTTTTGCCTTCCATCCTTTGTTCTTTCCTGTTCTACCACTTTGTCCTTTATGCTCTTATGTTGCTCGATGTCCTTGCGCGTCGTTCTAATGGATCATATCTGCTGAACGGTAATTAATCTCCACGTGACGGTCGCGACGGAGAGCACGAGCGCGTCTGAAGCAGTCACGGGAAGCATGGGGTTCCTTGCACTCCAGTTGCAGACTGTGCTCCAGAAAAGCAGTGTAATGAAGTTTGTCTTTCAGAAAATGATGATTCTTTTCCTATCGTCATACAAAGTTTACCAATATCTTAGACAAGGATTCTATTGTCTTCGAAATTTTTCTTCTTGTTATAAAGATACTCTTATGACATCTCATTGGAGTTTCCATCTATTCAAGCATCCATGCTTCCATTGACATATTTCTGACCCGTTTTGTCACTTTTTTAGCTTCCTGAACAAGGTCAAGGCAACCCCAAGGAGGACGCCGCTCAAACATTGTCAGGACTTGCTCAGTCAATACCATTTGCCGGACAACACCTCCCTGTTCATTACCAGACCCCAGCACCAGGTGGCCTGCCTGGAATCAATGATCCTGGTCCGTCATCTCACCCACGGGGCCCACCAAATCTTGGCCAGCTGAGTGCGGTGGCTATGCAAGCTGCCCCGGCGCCTATGCAGCATCAATCGCAAAGCGCCCAGGACGGGAATAACGAACCAGGACCAAACAAAGAAACAGCAAGCCCTGCTCCGAAGGATGGTGAGGCAGGTTCTGTGGAACCAGTTCAAGCTTCCGCACCTGCTTCGACAGGAGGTCGTCGTGGCGGTCGTAGTGCGACAATGGGAAGCGACGAATGGAGCCGACAAAGAAAGGACAATCATGTTCGTGTAGTTTGAATATCGTGACATCCTGATCATTTCTGAACGTACTTGTTATCTGCAGAAAGAAGTTGAGCGCCGCCGGCGAGGAAACATCAATGAAGGCATCAACGAGCTCGGCAGGATTGTACCGAGCGGATCAGGTGAAAAGGCCAAAGGCGCTATCTTATCCCGCGCTGTCCAGTACATTCATCACCTGAAGGAAAACGAAGCCCGAAACATCGAGAAGTGGACTCTTGAGAAATTGCTCATGGATCAGGCTATGGGCGATCTTCAGGCACAATTAGAAGAGATCAAGCGATTGTGGGAGGAAGAGAGGGCCGCGCGTGCCCGTGCAGAGGCTGAATTGGAGCAGCTCAGAAATAGTCTGAATGGGCCTAACGGAAGTGTTCCTGCGAAGGACGATAATTTAGCAGGTACAAAGCGTAGGAGCGTCGAAGCTTCAGGTGAAGAGGTTGCCGACGCAACAGTAGCAACCGCCGATGCAGAAAGAGATGGTAAACGACAGCGAACGGAGTGAAAACAGGAGTTTTTACTTTTACTTTTCCTTCTCTCCCGATCTGTTGATTCTTTTACCCCACTTCCTTGTTTTTTTCTAGGAGTTCGATTATTCCTTCACTTTCTTGAATGAATCGGCAACTCAGTTTTTTTTTCGTGATATCTTTTGTTTGCCCCTGACCCTCCCGAAAGCCACAAAGAATGACTCCCCTTTTCGTTGTAGACCTATGTTTCTGTGGCTCAAATGTATGATTGGTTTCCTTCCTCTCGGGCCCTATGTTTTCGTATCTACCTTTTTTTCTTTCTGATTCTATATTCTTACATAGGATCTTGTATTTATTGGACGATGTTCATTGTGCCTCCTCAGTGTCGTACTCTACATGAACCAATGATATTCTATGATAGCTTCTTGCCACGGCAGTTTCAAGTTTGTGTGCTATGGAGAAACTGTGAGAACAGTGGTGGAGAGTGTATTCTTGGTAGGCTCTGAAACATGTAAGAAGTCCATGGATTCCTCACAAACCGTGAAATATTTAGAGGGCAACGGGTCATCGTGGTATCGACAGTCTAGGCAGACAGATAAAATGATCATCCGAGTCTTGAATTTTAAGAAGTATCAATCGCAACAGGTACCGAGCGCCCACAGCTTATTGACCCATGGGAGCAGCTGGAAGCAGCTGCCTGAAACGATGAGCGTACATAGGAGCGGGTGAAGCTTATTGCATTACCGGACTCTCCTATCCTCTCCGCTTTTACCAGATAACGATATACTTATAATTATACACTCTGGTGTTATCTCAATAAAGATATTTGAATGGCTATGTGTATGCAATGGATCAGGTTGGGTGTTGCGTACGTACGTACCAATATATGTACCAAAGCCATAGATACTATTCAATCCGCATTTGAGTCGCATCGAGATACCGGGTTTCTATATCGTAGATATACCATTCGGAGAAAAAGCTTCCCTATCGTGGTAAGTACGAAATATGTACTCAGTGCTTCGCCTCGAACTCGTGTTGTTGATTCTTTGACGCCAAAGTGATCGCTTAGCAAAAGTTAAAACCACGTTTTGTCAATTGATTCGCTACTCTCCCTGCAGGAACGTGGCAAGCTGTGTATCCTACACATCCATGGCTCCGGTTGAGTACCCACACTCACACTCACAGGGTACATATGTAGGGTTACTTAGCGCTAACAGGTACCGTGACGGAGGCCGAGTGGGCACAATTAAATGTTGTCGGGCTGTAGAATCGTTGGGGATTGTCCGTCGGTACCGACTGTGGTTCAGCTTGGGCGTTACTGTGGAACATATCCGAGTCCATCATAGATGTCGCAAGGAATGAAAGAGCGACGGACATGGACAACGAAAATTGTATTGCACGGATGAATCTGAGCTGAAATCTACTGAATCTAGCCAAGCCCTTTGCCTGGCTACTGTTCATATGTCACTGAAAAAGGGATATCGGGAACATTCTAGGATATCATTGGGTATAAGATAATACGAGTATATTTGCTATTTTGAATAAAATACATATACATACATGGTTTCTACAAGGTAAAAAAATGTGTAGAAGATGATGAGTTTTTGGATACCTCGTAAGGTCGATGCCTACCAACAAGGGATCGGCCGAAATAAATATCCTGCTTTAGCTGATCTCCCCTTTATCTTTTAACTACTCTTGAACTCGGGGTGTACAGTGTCCACCGAGTCTCGAGTTAACCAGGGTGTTGATAATTTAAAGTGACAGAGACAACAGCGGTATGTTGGACAGATAGAATAGAATGCAAGAAAAAACATATCCGTGGACAAAGGAAAAGACCTGAGATTAGGCGCTGAAAATATACGTGAATGGAATTTGACAGGTGTGATGTAACAGATGGGAAAAAGAAGGTCTTTATATAGATACACCTTAGGGCCGGCCTTCAGTCGACCGATAAGACAACGATAAGGAAGTCTAACGATCAGACGGTGGGACTATCTATTCAAAAATAAAGCATCTCGAGTGGTCGTACCGCACAAAGTTCAATTTTTGTCCTCCTGTGTACATTATACTTGAATTATGTCAATTTCAGAGCATATCGTCCCCAGAGCCCAGGCCACAGATTCTACTATCGGACCGAGATGCTACTTGTCCTTGTTTGCCTACAGCTTTCCCAGGGCAAATCCGGTGCGAAATCGCGTGTTATTCGCACTAAGTAATAATTACAAAAAAATATCAGGGTCTTTCGCAACATTAAATTGCAGAATTTCGTATAGTTTAACCGAGCACGTTGGAAGGTGCTAGAAGCCACGTCTTTCCTTCTTTACGACCGACCGATACGACGATGTCCTCGTCTGAAGGGTTTTTGCGCCAGCGCAAGACCGTTGGCGCGTCCTCATCATCATCCTTACAACAAGCAACAGTTGCCGAGTCATCGGGTGCGAATAGCGACCATGACAAGTCCCAGAAAGAGGAGGTTGTCTGGGGTAAAACTCCAGGAGGAGTAGGTTCGTAGTCGTGTGCTCCGCATTCTGCGTGGTCAGGAGTGCTAATGTCCCACCCCTATAGTGTTCCGCGTGCCAACAACGCATGATGTCCTAACAACTCTTTTCCATCCTGGATATTCCAAGAGTCACCTTGATTTACTAAACCTGGGCTTGCTGGGTTTTCAAATCGTGCTCTATTTCTGCCTCTCGCGTAAAGCTGCTCAGATTTTCTTTTTCTTCTACTTTGCCTTCTGGCGCGCCGCATATGACGGTGGTCTGGGCTGGGTTCTCACAAAGCAGAGCAAGAAGAAATGGATTGAAAGAGAAGTTCAGAGGCTCGGGTGGCTCGACGGGAAAAGGCGCCCCAAAGTCAGGAATTGGATTCGCAAGCAACTTGTAGACAAAATGGGAAAGGACTACTCTTTTGATGTAGGTACAAACACCCTTTTACACAACTGCTTCATTCTGACATGTTCATAATCATGAAGGAGCTGCCTTTAGAATATAATACGTGGCTTTTGTTTCGTCAAGCGGTCGACGTAATTCTTGTGAAGTACGTAGCTTTTTTCAAGTACTTATATTCCGAGCCCATATTCACATTATTTATGTGATGCAGTGACTTTTTGTCATATTGTATGTTCGCTTTTTCCTGCTTCCGGGTACCAGAGGAGTTGTCAATGACCGTGCACATCATGAGGTGATTATCTCCACTTTCGCTTCGTCTTCGGTTCGCGTAGCTCACGATTGACAGGTGGATCGGTGGGATCGCCTTAATTGCGTTCAACCTGTGGGTTAAGACCGAGGCGCACAATGTGGTTAAGGATTATGGATGGTACTGGGGTGACTGCTTTTTCCAACGAGGAGCTTTAGTCTTTGATGGTGTTTTCGAATTAGCGCCCCATCCCATGTACTCCGTCGGTATGCATGCTGTCATATCTTGCTCAGAAACCACCGATGCTGATCATTTCTATTTAAATCATCAAACGACAGGGTATGCCGGATATTATGGATTGTCCCTCATCTCCGGAAGTTACGCAGTTTTGTTCGTCAGTCTGGCGGGTCACGCTGCTCAGTTTGCTTTTCTTGTCCTTTTCGAGAACCCACGTAAGTAAAATCGGTTTACATCTGTAGGCGAAATGTAACACCGACATATCAGACATCGAGCGGCTATATGGACAGCGAAAGGCTATTGCTAGACGTACACCACTTCCCCAGTCTACTTCTCAGCTTAAATCTGGCTCCGCTGATGATTCCAACCTTCTATCATCGCGCAAAGATGCGTCAACTTCGCAAGTTGGTTCCTATATCCCAACCCCTTCTGTGACCGAAGGTGAAACGGCTACAGAAACGGAGCTAGAGACGGAAATTGAGGATGAAATCTCGATTTCTGCGAAAAAGTTGCGCACTTTCTCTGGCAAAGTCAAAGCCCCTGTGATTGCTCGGCATCAAACAAATTTATCGGTCGATAGCTCAATGTCGTCGAACGGAGACTTGGAACATAGCATTATGAATGTCACCAGTCCGAGGAACGTCAACCAGAATTTATTACAAAGGAGAAAAGTCCTGTCGCAGCATGATCTACTTAACAAGTATTTTAGGCGCGATGTTGTCGTTTTACGCAACGTTGATCTTTTGAGGTTAGTTTCTGCTTTATGCTAAAGTTCCTCGACCACACTCACATGTTTTGCGAATTGTTATAGGTCGACAGACGTTATGCTAGTCTTGATTATGTCCTACGGTTTGGCTTTCGTATTTTTTCCAACTTTATCGGCGAAAAGTCAACTTGTTGTGCATTTTCTCCATGCGTTAGCATGGTGTCTCGTGCATTACTTCGGACTTGGTTTACTTCTGCGCGCTCAGAGTGAAAACAAGTTCCTTGTCAGACATTATCTTAAGAACTACGTGTATGATTATGCACAACAAGACGGAGGACAAAGTGCGATTATTGAAGCGTTTTCGAATTGGAAATCAATCTACAACCTGAGCATGTGCATGACCTACGGTGAGAATAAACATATTCTACACAACGTCGTCGATAGCTAATGTGTTATTCCCACCGGATAGTATCTTGCCTCGGAGTTGCATGGAAAGCCTATTCTGTTCCTAACGACTGGACAGTCGGCAATGAACTTTTGCGACACACATTAGGGGCTGTGCGTTCTAGAATGCTCCTTTGAATTATAATTGATCTCTCATATACTAACATAGATTCTTATTGCTCTACACGTCTGGGCGACGATAGAGTCATATGAAGTTTTGGGGATATTCGGTAAGTCGCCTGTTACATACTCAGCGATGGCCTCTAAATGTTATTTTACGTTCCAGGCTGGTTTTTTGGCGACTTTTTCATGGAAGATTTCCCAGCACATCTTGAATATACGGGAATATACCGGTAAGTCGGTAAAGGTATGACGGGCTCCAATCCACCTAATTTACCGCTCTTTTCAAGATATTTGAACAACCCCGAAGCTATGGGCGGCGCCGGCTACTTTGGACTTGCATCTATTAGCGGAAGTAAACTTGTGCTTGCACTCGCTGTAATTCGTCATCTCGCCAATTGGTGGTTCCTCAGTAGTGTTGAGCAGTGCGTGATTTTCGGACTTATCATTGCAATTTAAATTTACAACTAATTATAATAAATTATAGTCCTCACATGCGTAAACTCTATGGCGACTCGCTGCGCAAAGACGCGGGCTTTGTGAAAGTCATGAAGACTGTCGCTACCAAGAACGCTAAAATACTTGAATCTCGCGCTGGAAAACATGCTCCCGAGTTGAAACGAGTTGCTCGTGAAGTCATAGGAACCTTTGATAAAGTATACGAAGAAACAGCGGACGCAGTCGAAGAATTTTTAGCTCGATGTAAGTACATCCAGCCTGAATGCGTCTTTATGAATAACAACCGGGTTCCCCCTATACCTTAGCTGCTCCACGAATTTCAGAAGTCGTTCAAGAAACCAAAATTCTCCTTAGTCAGTCCAGAGAGAAATTGGTCATCACGTGAGTCAAATGTTTCCCTTTCTACTCGTTCATTCAAAAAAGATCAATCCGATTAAGGCGCGTTTCGAATGATATTTCATCCTATGATACTTCCAAGTACAATTTATCGATAGCTCCGAGCTCCACTACTGGGAAAAATTCGTTCTACTTGGGTGAACCTATCACCATCAACTGGCAAGCACCACATAAACACTCGCGCAAAGACTGGATTGGACTGTACCGCGTAAGTCGGATTCGATTGGCGTGATCTCCGTCCTGACCAGTGATCCCCACTAGGTCGGTGCAAACAAGTCAAGACAGGTAACCAAAACATCGTCAATGGGCATGTGGCTCCCCGTTCATGGCGAGGAATGGGACGGAGATGTACCCCTCGGTTATGACCGCGCACCTAGCCCTCAACGTGATGCTGAAAAGGGCACGATAGCATTCAAAGGCAATACTCTTCCCTGGTTAGTGGGACGTTACGAGGTAAGGATTTTTTTAAATTAAGACGTGGCTAGAGAGTGTATTAATTATCCAATCCAACAATTTAGGTTCGCTACCACCACGATGGGAAGTATAATGTCATGAGCATGGATGGTCCGATCGAAATTTACGGTAAGTTTCTTTGACACTTTTACAGATGTATTTAAATTGACGAATGCACCCTAATCTATTTAAGTTGACAAGCCTGCAGATGTGAATTTCACGACTGTGCGACAATCACTCAAGCACATCGTTCCTCTCTGCTTGGACAATGACCCGAGTCTTATACCTCTCTCGTGCAAAGTACCCAAGGAGTCTTCGAAAGACGATGCGGTGCCAACTCTCGATTCAGAGCCTTTGTCAGTTCTGGAAGATGATGCGGTCCATCAAGATGACCGTGACCCAGACGATTTTAGCTTCTGGTCGGAGAGACAAGCCAAACGAATATGTTCAGCTATCAAGCAAATCTTCGATGTTGACTATGCACCCGAAGTGATCGTTGCTGATGCAAATTTGACCACTCTAGCTAATCGAATATTGGTTTCCAAAGAAATATTGTCTTCAGGTGCCTAGCCTATAATGTTTGTTGGTACTAGCTGCATCAAAGTGGTTGTCTTTGTTCGTTTTGGGTTGGCGTTCTTCAACACTGCCTTCGGGCATGCGGAGAACGCCCGAAACCATGTTGTTTAGTTACTTGGCTACTTACCAACTTGATTCATATATACGAATGTATACATGATATGATAACGACCTCAGCTGTTAAACAGATTTCTTGTATTGTCATTGAAGACATTGTATTGCTTGGTCTGAGCAGATGCCCTTTAAGCTTTAAGAGTGGTGCTGGGTGATGTTAACGGCGATCATATTTGATTAATTGACAGCTGTTGGTGGACATACCGATTCCTTGATTGGGATTATGAATTCGATTCTCAGCATGATGGACCAAAAGAATCGCTGGGAGGCTAGTATGTATATGTCATAGGCAATGATAAGAGATTTATGAGCATTCTGGTGGTAATGGTTGTACATAGTACATATGTTAAATTATTGAAGATCTGAGTCACCGGAAGCCTTTAAGCTGGAGGAATCTGCACTTTCTGAGAGAACGTGACGCGTTATTTAATTTTAGATAAGCTACCTAGAATATTTTGGGTATTTCAGCGTAAGGGATTGATATTGAACTTTGAAGAAACCCTGAGGACATCTCGACAGGTTAAACTGTAGCGAGTAACTCGTTTTAGCGGAATCCCTTCGACAATGGATTGTTTTATGCGTTCGTCCTCCAGGAGAGAGAAGTTCGAAATGGCTGTGCCTGATAACATATGAGATGAGATGATGTCTTCATGGATTCCTTCGATACTGTCGATTGAGCGTATATCAGAGCCAAGGCTTTAACACTCACGCACAAGAAAAATCTCACCCATGGAGATGAGAGGTATAGATCGTACCCGAGGAAATAATAAGGCTTCGAGGTTCAAGTAAAACAGATGATATTGGTGTCATATCAATCGCTTTGCCATTTCCGCGAGCAGCGGCCGTCTCGTTGCAGACTGCGTCTTCTCGTTCATACCGATAGTAGTGAAAGACTGCATGAGAGCCTAAAGATAGGGTGGCAACAACAGGATAGTACCGAGGGCCGTCTTCATGTGGCTAAAGCGAAGGTTAGATAGAGAACGTCTACTGATATTTTATTTCATCGAACCATAATGCCCTGTCCTGGTAAATACTTGGAGCCAGTCCCTGTTAGCTCCGCAATAGGCTAAGACGACAGGTTCTAGATTGTACCTCATTCATGATGACATGGTTGGGACCTTTATGAGGTGAAGAATCAAATACCCCGGTCGCTTTGATGCGAGAAATGACGTCGGGACTGATTGAACAGAGTATCATAAGTCTTAAAACGTCTGAGTGGACAGAAACCTACAATTTGTTGATAAACGAGGGTAATGGTTGGGGAATAAGAATGCCCTTGGCCGTCATATCTCCGCCTGAAATGTGCCTATTATGAACGCCAAAATCCACGAGATATAATTGAATATGCTATTCATGACAGACCCCATATTTGCAACCTTTACATAGGATAAATTCAGCAAAGAACGTCAAAATATCGTCAATTCATGATTGGGAATCGAGAAGAAGAGTAGTACCAACCGTCGATTGGCAAGCTCTTTCCACTGGGGTTGGGCAGACTCTTGAATCTGGAAACGGCGGACGTTTTGATTCATTCTAAGGCTTCTATTCATGTATTCCACGTCACTATACCTTGCGTATAATATAATCTTCTTCGTCCACCTGCCAGGTTAATGAATTCCAAAGAAGAGATATAATCGCGTGATTTTGTAATTCAAGAGAATGAGAATGCTTACCGTAATAAAATTTGGGATATAGAAGGAGTTTTCTAAGCCGATTATAGGCTTTAGTAGATTTCCATCAACTTGTTTCATTGAAATTGCCGAAGAGGATGTAGATACCGAGAACAAGAATGGTACTCTCAAGGACAAGTCACTGATTCAAAGATGGCCATTATGATTAATGGTCGTGGGAAGTACATGGCATCTCGGCATGATTGTAGACTTAGACTCCGACGTGTAAATTGTGTTGACAGATTCATTCAGCGAGTCGGAGACTTACACTTTACTTCTGAAATATTCATTTAAACATACCCATTTCTACGCTATATCCGGCAAACCTTCCCAAAGATGGATCTAGAGGCGAGTTTCCCTTGGCCGGCGCATTCAAACAAAAAGTCCAGTGCTTGCAGTTACTGCTACGTTCTGGGCGCGTGTGCGACACATCGGAGGATGCTCAACTGTCAGTGGGTTTCATTGCTCACCAGACTTTCTCATACGATCCTAGGCTATGTATCGTTGTCAGGACCTTTTTGGAGATCCGCAATCATAGCGAGACTTATGCCCCAGGCTCATCGCTCAGGTCTGCGTCACTGTCCCTCTTTCGTCGGTCGTGTTCTTGTTCCTGCGGCCAACTGTATCAACCTTCAAGTGCGACAAACACACATACCCATGGAGGTCGCTATCATAGGAGATGATGCAATTTAGACTCTAACAACATGAAGTCAATGAAAAGCCACGGTACAACCACGTTTTTTGCCCTGTAAAATTCATGAAGTTCGCTGACCCTTAGATTGCAAAATGAATCCTAGTAAAAACACCGAAACTCGTGATAACATTGTTAGGTGAGTAATGTCTAGTCCCGATTATTCGCTTATATTACAAAAATCTAAATACAGTTCTAATGTGGCCTGCACAATAAATAAAGAAGACTCTTATTTGATGCAGTAGTGGTTATCTGGATCCCGAGCTGCTTGGGTGGTGAGCCTTAAGTTTTAACATATGATGTAATTGACCTACGCGGAGACGGGGGCATATGTACAAGGATAGTTACGTTTATGGCAGTTTGCGCAAGATGGTCGCATTCCATCACATTTGAGTTTTCGGCCTGGTGCGCAGAGTCGGTTAAGCAAATTTTGTGTGGCTGTTAGGTGAGCTACCGTACCTCGACAAAATTGGCATGCCATTGGAGTTCTTTTGGGGGTTCTAGGTCCATCGTACTGGCCGTAGCTTTGCTGCGGGGAAAGGTGATTAGCCTGTCGCTCATAGGAATCTTGAGGACCTTAATTCACCTCTTCAGCAGATGCGTTTTGTGAAGAAGAAGACATAGATGTTGTTCTGATAAGAGGATAATTTGAGAGTAGGATTAGAAGTGATGATGGATTTGGACGCTGAGTTACCAGCCCTTTTATGCACTTTTTGAATGCTTTAGATCACTTTGACTTAAGTAACTTTACATTCATTAGAAAGCATCGCGGTCTCTCTAGATCGGTATAAAAGGCACCATTGGGTGTGTGGGAGCACGGTCACAGCTGTATCTCTGATCCAGAAAATGAACTTGGTTATTTGAGATCTTAGATCTGATTCGATTCGGATCTGGACTCTACTGGCGCTTACCCCAATGGTGCACTACCTGAACGGAGGACACGACAAGAGTGTAGTATTATGCGATCCCGGAGGTTATTCATACCAGTTTTGCGAAATATTCAAGATATATTGTTATGTTCCTGGTCTGTGGAAGTGGAATGTAATTTAATGCTGAGGTTATTGGGGTGATACCAGGGCTGGCCCGTTCAGCCTACCATGGTCTCCGTGGGTCCCCAAGGCCCGTACTATGTACAACAAAATAGTTAAAGACGATACTAGTGTTCTGCTATTACCAACCCTTCTTTACCTGCGATCAAAGTCATTGCTTGTCCAATTCGTATTACCCAGTATCGAAGATTCACTAAGCAATTCCTAGGCAGTATGCGGCTTTCGGTAGCTACGGGGAGCTATATACGGTGGTTTTGAAACTCGAGCCTTTGGCTACGTATTTGTTCGACGGGTGTTCGTTTTCTTTCTCAAATTAACTTTAAAACTTAGATTCGTCAACGCTCACGACACCAGCAGCTCAAAATGACACATGGAGTCAGGAAGGATCACTTTTCCTTCCTTTCCTTGAACTCCGGACTCGTGTTTCCAACAGTGCTTTTCCGGGCACTGAAGTTCGTCGAATCAACATTTTAGCTTTTTTTATCGTTGTTAAACGAAACTGTGCAGTGGTTACAAAGGCGGTTTACTATTTGGAATACTTCGAAGGCTCTTGCCTATTCTAAATTTCAACAACCTCTTCAGAGCGTACTGGGCGACCGTGCCGGAATTGAAGTCTTTTGAAATATGTCATGTCCCCACTTGGTCAACAATATGTGGTGGTCAGTACGACGTGAAGTACTTGTCGTTGTTATGAGTAAGTATGTATGTTTTGAAGCAACCGGTTAGTGCGGCGTATAGATTATGACATGTCTCAATTAGCCAACTTTTTCTCCAATACTCATCAACGGGAACGGTGGTGATACCACTGGAAATATCTATACACTAGGGGTTAAGTGCTCAGCCTTCACTCGTCCGGAGATATTACTGGTCTACTGGGAGTGACCGACAGGCGCCAAGGATTAGATTGTCTATCTGCTTGAAGCGCCGAGGATGGTTAATATTAACCGGGCTGAAGGTCGTACCGGCGGGCTCTCCAAGAAACTATGACCTAAACGGCCATTTTTACAACTGCGCCATGGGCGCCTCGGCTACACTGTTGCAGCCGAATTAGACAGGAAAAGCACGAAGTGGGTAGATGCCGAAGGTTTAAACCAGTGAGTCTCCATATGTACGGAGAAGAAACTTTGGTGCGTAGGTTAACGACGGTACGGCGATCACATTGGTATAGAACCCTTAATCAGTCGTTCGAGTAGATGTGTCCTAAAAATGTATTTTATATAGAGTAATGCAGTGACATAGCAAAAGTACGGTGGCAATCTGCAGAATGTGTTTAACCCTGGTATAAAATGCAACGACATTGTTACATGAGTAGCGCCGAAGCTGGTGCAATTGATCGTTTCGTATGCATCTGGCTTTCGTATTCTCGGGAACGTTGTTGAGGTCTCTTCAATATGACCACCTAGCGGTAAATCTGTGGAATAAGCATGATTATCGCAAACAGGGTCCCTATGGATAAGATTTCGCTTTCCGTGACCCAAACACGTAAAGGACAAATCAAGTATAGTCGAATTCAACTTATCCGTAGTATTTCGTCATCAGTTAAGACCTTGAGCTTTGTCAAGACTCAAATCTGAGAACTATCTTCCTACGCTTTCGCTCACAATGTACGCTTGGTAAGGCCGATCTCGCGAATCCTTGACGTGCGAATAAAACCTATTCGTAGGGATCTAGACCGGGTGCACAGGCTGTTAACACAGCTACCCTCGTGGCCTAGGAACTCTTGAGAGGTTGTTTGCTCGAAAGGAAAAGTAGGCATGAATACCTTTGAATAAGCATACAATTCTGCGGGCGCAAGCTTGCCGGGAAAAGACTGATATTGGTAAAGGGTGTTTGAAACTATCCTCGCCCGCATAGGTAGGACCCAGGCGTAGCCGGAACCGATCTGTACGAGGAAAGGCGTCGTTAAACCCTCCGAAGAACTATCACATGAGAAAATTACCTACTCAAAGTCTTGGTTCTTTCCCCAGATAATAGGTACGTACTAAACAAGGAATCGGAAGACTCGCAATATTTGGGATGCTGAAAAAGCGGCCAGAGCTGCTAGAAGAGCAAGTATGGAGATTGCGTAAAGAAGCGTTGCGACAGTATATCACGGCTATATTACTACCGCAGAGTACGTGACAGTACTGATTGTGAAAAACGGCACCGTATTGAATTCTTAGCGGCAAAGGCTCCAGTCCTTGAGCAATGAATAATAAACAACTCCTCTTTGGGGTTGTTGCACCAATCCTATGGTGGACAGATAGTTACCTATTTAGCAAGCAGCACAATGACCGAAATTCGGGACTTCTGAGCGCTGGCAGACGTGAGTTCGAATAAAAATACTCACTTTACGCGGTTATGTGTACCCATTGGTGAAGAGACGGGATATGCAGGCATCATACAAAACGACCAAGAGCATGTCGTTGTAATGCATTTGAATTACAGCTTCTAAGTGAAATGGAGGCAATGGGTTCGGAAGGCTTCAGTGTGAGAGCTAATGAGCATGGATCCATGTCCAAGACGAGCGTCTCGGCCCTTAGGTTCAGTGGTTTGAAGTTCTTGATTTCCTCTCACCGTACAAAGAAATCGACATCTTTGTAAGTTTGAGAGGTATATCCCTCTCCTTTTAGCATAAAGAAGGCACGAGATCTTTATCTCCGTGATGTCATCCTAATGGCTGTGTACCCTGATAGCTTCTTTTGAAACCCAAAACATCATAATAAAGGAGAGTTCTTGATACGATGAGCAAATCGTGTAATGGAGAAGACCCCCGTGATCACACCTTGCGATAATAGCGGGAAAGGTGCCAGTATCTGAAAAAATCATCTTTGTGAGCATTCACAAAACAAACATTTAACCTGAAGTTACGGATATCCAACTCCATGATACCGTCATAAGTTGACTGGTATATCCCACTAAAATGTCAAAGCAGTCGACCATGGAGGTTTGAGTCAAGAGGTCGTGCCGGAGTACGGACGAGCTAATGCCAGAGTAGGTATGCGGGCGGTCCATTTTAGGACGGCATTTATTGACGGGCCGATATCCCGACAAGCTCCGTACCTTCGGATCTCGGCAAACTAATCTTAAGCCTTCGGCGTGCTATTCGGCGCATAAACCTAAACTTCATCTAGGAACCTTGAGTCGCGTAGAATTAGATGTCTACGGCAGACATTGAAAGTGAGAATTATGGCTAATTGTGCACAAAATTTCACAAAGATACACGCTGTAATCTCAAGTCAGTAGAGCGATAGATAAATCAATATCGATAACCGGGAGAAGGTACTCGGCCGAGTACTTTTCACCTATAGTATACACGCTCACTTGTATACAATGCAATTTTTATCAGATAAAAGGTTACAAATTGCGACGTCAATACGTCCAAGCGAGTGCTTCGGTCAAAAATACACAGCGACATAAAAATACATCTTCACTGCGACCAACCGTAATCTACATTTATCTTCTCCGAAAATAAAGGCAGTAGATAGCGCACTTCGGTTAGCACCGAGAAGTACGTATAGTACCCGATCAAATAGTAACTTCTCTATCTCTGTACATGCTTCCAAGAGAACACAAGGATTATGTAGGAAATATTCACACCCCTCGGTCGCAGTTTGAAAGGAATATCAACTCCCCTAAAAGGTAATCCCCCTCTAGGACAGACACGCCACACTTATATTCATGACGGTGTGACTAGATAATATCAGGACTATTGCTGCAGAGAAGACTGTTGTTTACTGTGGAACAGAGAAGTAAGAATCAGATTGCCATGTACACTAGTTCCATCTAGTAGCTATAAAGATGTCGAGGAGTTATTTGGCGCATCTGTTGCAGGGCTCCGACGAGAAAGGATTAGGCAAAAGCGCCGAGACGCAGAATACGATATCGTCTGAAGAACAGTAGCTTAGAATCTTAAAATTTACATAATTATTTTCTCGCGCCAAGATGCCATGCTGATAACTTTCTTTGGTCTTTTTGTTGTGTTTGAAGGGTCTGACACGCTACTTAGGAATGATTAAACAAGCTACTTAATAGCTACCGTGCTCTCCACTTGTATTTACAGCAAATCTGCGACCTGATGTCAGCCATAATCTGCTCTTAGTAGTTCAAGGCCAAGTCTCTCAGGCTAGTAATCATCCACCGCATATTCTAGACAGGGTATTGTAGAGTCATTATCTATTCCTTAGAATTCACATATAGATACCATCACGGAGTCCTTGAGTAGTCAGTGATCTTCATCGACTGGTAGGAAAGCTATACAGCTTTGATGAAAAGGTATAAAAAATTAGCGCTCGTGAGTTGGCTCCTCCCGAAGGACACATTTCGGCTGTCATGCGCCGAAACATGCCGGACGGCTGTAGAGCGCCCAGCAAGTTAACATAAGGAATTAGACGCTTTGGAACGAAATCCGGACTGAGTGGTGAAACTTACATGATCATACCATCAGTGTTGATTTTCACTTTTCCTCAAAAATTGTGGCCCACCTGAAAATACATAAGCACTTGGTTATCTATAGTACTTGAAAACTGGCAGGTGACGACATACATTCTGGCACGAAGCACCAGATACCACGGCTGGCGCCGAATACGGCTTATACGGAAATGTTTTCTGCTTTTTGACTACTGTTAACTTGCCGAATAGCGGTCGGGGCCAGCTGTGTACTGCAAGTCGAGCTAAGTATGCACGATCCTGCTCAAGGCTTTTCAAAATACATGTCGAACCTTCAGAGGTAAGAATTCTGTCATACCTGCGGCTTCCCTGCGGCGCCCAAGATCTTACGAGGACAGGACTTTTTTTGGGGGGCAAGGGGTCAGTGGGGTAGTGACACGGTGTCCCTGACGCCTTTCGGCGGTAATGCGGGCCGACATCGGACCCTGACATGCATGATGCGTGCACGACTCGAACATGCACCGCCAACAAGGGGCTCTGTTAGTCTTTCCTTCTCCTCTCCTTCACCAACCACCATAGCTTCCGATATTCTCATCTCATCAGCCTATTCCCCTGCATTCCTTGTTTTCTCATTTGGAAATGTCCCCTATCAGCGATAACTGGCCAGATGTCGCCGCATCTCTGGAAATATTGGAACCAGAATACGCCAATCGCGTAATTTCAACAGTGGAACAGCTCAAGCCACATCATAGACAGGTGGAGGAGTATGCCACCTCTTTTCACCCCCAGAAACTCCCTTGCAAACTCCTCTCCGACCATTATACATGGGGTCAATCTTTTCTCGTGTATGAACTCCTATTCAATGACAACACTTCCTGGATCATCCGATTCGGCATGCCGCCTATGGATGCCTATTTCAATACTGCTGCGCAGCTAGAACGAAAGATTTCGAATGAAGTCGCCGCGCTGCGTCTCGTTCGTCAGCGTACAACGATCCCCGTCCCAGAGATTTTATCTTATCATGCGCACCCGTCTCCCGCCAACCCGTTGGGTCCTCAGTTTCCTGCATTCGTGCTCATGACGGCTATCAGAGGCATGACTATTGACGAATGCGGAATATCCATTGAAGAGCTGGGCTCTGGGTATAGCACCGCTCTACCCGATCCCTTTGGAGACGACGAGAAGAAACGCGGGATCCTTCAACAATATTTACGCGACATTGCAGATATCCACGTGCAACTCAGCAAAATTACTTTCAACCAAATAGGGTCTTTTAAAATAGACTCTGACGGTGACGTATCAGTAGGGCCTGGTGCAGACTTTGGACTGGGCCCTTTTAACTCAGCGCGAGAGTATTTTGCCATTCAGGCTGAAGCTTATGAGCGGCTAGCCGTTGCAGCTGGCTTGGAGGACGAATACGAGGAAGAGAATGAAAAACCAAATGATGCCCAACTAAAGCGACGCTTTGTTGCATCGCTGTGGAAAAAGGCAATGATGCCTCTCGTTGACGAACGTGATGATCGTGGTCCTTTCCCTATGCGACATGGGGATTTGCACAGCGACAACATTCTCGTGGACGAGACAGGTCATATTGTCGGGGTCCTTGATTGGGATTGTGCAGGAACCGTTCCTTGGGAAGCCTTTGCTGTCCCAACCTACGAAGTATCAGGCCACTTTACCGATTCTGATGCGAGCTCCTTCTACTCGTGCTCATCGTCAGAATCAACCTCTTCCTCGATATCATCTTCACCGTCGGTCACGCGTTCGATCGTTCATAATGCTTTTAACCAAGAGTTGGCGGCAGCTGAATCACAAGATGGCGTCGTTCTTGTTAAACCCGCATCTGGGAGAAGTCTTGCGGCACTCCATGATTCAGATGCCGGTCATGTTGGTGCCTATCTCGCTTACTGGATGTATTCGCTCGCTTGCGATTATGATCACACCGGAAGAGCACTGCACAGGATGTTGGGCTCTGACGACAACATGGACCAGGATTTCCTCAAATTTACAAAAGAAGTAGATGCGATCTCTGCCCTTGAAGGGCAATTCGAAGGATTCGACTTAAATTAACTCTTTTTTCTTCTTAATCTGGTCCAGGCGACTATTAAGGACGGTTGCAAAACATTAAAACACATCTGTACCATATTATTCACTCTGCACGCTTAGAACGCTTTTTGTATAGCTTTGTAACGGTATCCTCTAAAACTAGCTATCTTTATGTATTTGTTCGTAACCTAACATAAATAACATGTATCAATCCACCATCATTATTGTACCTTCCCAATCTCTTGAATTCTGGAAGACTGTTCTCAATGTTTAGCTTCATACGCACCAGGTAACCGACACAATAGTGCAATTGTCCATTTAAGTTTCATTCTAATTTTTATTCCGACCACGGCCGTCGTAATTTCATACTTGGGAACTGTTGAAATAGATCTAAGTATCAAAGATTGAGCATGAGGGCATAATATGTGTATACCACTTAGCTCGGTGTCATACGGGTCATTGGCCCTGAAGGTCCAAGGATTCAAGGCCTGATGTTCTGTCTTTTCGAAGTATGGACGCTTACAGCAAAGTTTATACTGCCCCCTCCGTACATAGACTCCGAGTGTGTTACAATGACAGAACTACAGTAGCCGAAAATGAGCACTCGTATCATTCTCTGATAACTTTGGTCGAAGTTGCCTTCCATTCTGTCTCGGGTGCGCCGGTGTCGAGGATTAGACTGCTCAGAGTAACTACGGAAATGATACTTTGCACATAGAAGAAGGACTGCATACATGCAGAATTCCTGGACTGTCGGACTCAGGAATCAAACATTAACTATTAATATATTAGACGCGTCGCGCGACGCGCCCCGAAGTATGTAAGACCCAATTAGTTGAAACTAGGTCACGCGATTGAAATTTGTCACCTGGGCTTTGTTTCGTTACTAATAGTAATAGTAATACTACTATGCTTTATTGGTATCGTGGCCTTGAAACTTGCAAAATCCATGGTATCTTTAAATTCGGACAGCCAATATTTGCATTTTTCTGCAAACGCCGCTTTCTCGGACGTCCTGATAGTCAGGAAGGTCTTGTCGGATGCACTTACGCAACAGTTTGGGATGACATCTGCTGGAATTCATCTTGATATTCTCTGGCTCAAAGACGACGGGAGTGAGTTCATAATCAGGACACATAGAAAGTACGTATACGATTTTTTATCGATTGTTTCCTATTCTTATTCTGGCCTAATTTAAAAAACACTCCAGCGATGTAACAAATGTTGCAACGGCACTGGCTTTGCGGACTAAATCACCAAGAATATCATTAATACGGGGATCATCCTTTCTCCCATCTCTCCTGCGTAGATCCTCGACATTGTAATATTTTTGGCAGACAAGACTGAACCGAAGCCGACATGAATCACTATGCGACGTACAGAAAACGCAGCTCCGTCCTTCACACCCCACACCCCATAGTATGGACTTAACTGCCGAAGATTGTCATAAGGAGAGATACATATCTTCACGCGTCAATCTAGCGAACGGTGTTCAGCGTTCAACTCCTTGATATCGATGCCCATGTTTTGCCCGCTTTATTGTTAGCAAGGCATTCGTTGCTGTCCCACCGTGGTCTAAAATTTACCATTGGCAAGATCCTGTGGTGCACCAAAAGCCAAGAGTCTGCATTATTTGGATCGACGATAGACTATCCCGCTTGCTTTAAAAAATGTCGAATCGATTGCAGGGGTGATAAGCTAATACCAAATAGGAACAACTAAAATTACAATTCTTAGGAGGATAAACAGCATGTCTTGCTTACATATAATGCCTACAGCGTACAGTAAGTAGCGGTAGGAAAGCAGACGACTAATGTATCTTACAGATACTTTTATTGTCAAGAAAGGGATTTTGGTGGAATACGAATAAATTAAGCAGGAGAATCCGAATTCAAGAAACAAGCAACATGCTACGAAGAAGGGGCTGTGGCGGTGCCGTCGTTGCTCTTGACCTTCTTTACACTAACAATCGTTGGAGGAGCGCCCTTTCCGCGAATTCCTGTATCAGGGCCACCATCGGGTTCAACGGCACGTTTCCTCTTCTCGCCGACTTCCTCTGCACCGGCCTTTTCCTTCGCCTCTGCGTTACGATCACCACGATCGGACCTGTTTCCTCCACGCCCTCCACGTCCACGTCCTCCGCCTCTGCCTCCGCGTCCACGAGCCCCACCACGTCCTCCTCTTCCTTGCCTTCCATTATCCCTCGAATTGCCTTGGTTGAAGGCGTTTTTGGCAGCCGCTTGTGCACGCTCTATCTCAAACTGTTTCTCTTCCTCCTCTAGAGCAAAGGAATGTTGTATTAGCAACATGTTCTAATTTACAGTGGATAAACAACGCACCTGTAGGCAAAGACCATGTTACTTCATGTTTGTTGATGGTTTTGATGGCAGTTTTCACGTATTCAATGTCTTCTTCAGTGAGGGGTTTGTAGAAACCAACGAGACCGCTGTTCTCGCCCCTGGCATACTTAATGTATGGAGCCTTGCCGTCAAATCTAGCCTTGATAGGGTCCTGTGTATGTGACTTGAGAAATAATGTTCGTGGAGCACATCGAATTCCTCACCTTGACCTCTGCCCAAGCTACATCACCCCCACATCCGTCGAATTTCAGTGTGACACCCTTAACGAAAGGAATATCCGCTTCGTCAATGACGCCAAAGCCATCCTCATTCTTCTTAATAAGAATTTTATGACCAAGGAATTCAAGGAAGACATCCTTCTTCTCTTCTTTCTCATCCCCATCTTTGGCTGGGGTGTGCTTCCCTTTAGCCATTTCTCGGAAAGCGTCGAATTTCTTTGCGGAAATCAACTCCCTTCGGAAGTTGGCACTCTTTCCAGTCAGACCCTTTTCCTTGATCTTCATGTCGCAGTACCCCTCCCTATCATTATATTGTTGAGATACACCCCGGGAAAGAAGCTATGCGCAACTCACTTTGTCATGATCAAGAGTTCTTTCCCATCCCATGTAGGTTTAGGTTCAGCCTTCAGGAACTTATCCACGGTCTCGAATTCAGTGAACTCCACGAAGACGGATCCCTAATAAAAGAGCGTCACTTTGAGGTAATTTCTGATGATTCAGCGGATGTATCGTACTTTGAACTTCTTTTTTTCGTCCCTCCTCATGCGCACAGCGCTGACAGAACCATACTGGCTGAAAAAATCTTCTAATTTGTCTTGTAAGGTATCGTCTTCTTCTCCGAATCCTTTCTAAGAGGCACAAGAAGAGAAAGCAAGTCAGGATGCATCGGCACGGGAAAGGGTGTCCCACAAACGTACGGCGTAAACACTGCGTTCGAATTGGTTTCTCGGTTCCTGAGGTTCAGTAGTTCTACGGACTTTTGTGCCAGTTGGGTCAACTTCGAGGAAGGTGCTCAATTTGACAGCCTTCGCGAGAAATTCAACTCCTTCAGCAGTGAAATCACGCATCCTCTTGAACGAGCCCACGGTCTGGAGTGACACCCAGTGCTCAGGATCTTTTGTATAGAGAGTCCACATGAATCTGTGATTTGTGAATCAGAAAAAAAGTTGGAGCGCAGGCTCTGGAAGAACACAGACTTGTCATATGGAAGGTTGGCGTCGGCGAAGTAGAATTCAACTATCGAGATTTTTCGGTTTGCTGAGAAATTGCCCTTCTTTCCCGAATACTTTGACACTCACTCTGTTTCATGGCCTTTTTCAGCTTCTCTGAAGACAATTCGTCTGCCATTACCACATCACCGGTTGAATCATTAGTCGTGGTCGTTGCTGGTGCTGTTGTCAAACTTTCGCCTTCAGTGACCTCGGGGGCAACTGTTGTCGTAGTCCCGACAGGCTGTTCGATGGCTACGTCGGCCATAGTGGTTATATGTAGAGAAATAAAGGAGGAAATGACCAAGAAACAAAGGTTATGACAGCTTCGAGAAATGAGCGAGTCAGATTTTTCGATCACTGTTTACAGAAGAGATAAGCCTCCGATCATGCCACTAAGGTTAGGGTTCGGCGGACAGCCTCTAGGATAAATTTCTCACAGACATAAGCGCTCGAACATGTGACGCATTCTTTTGTTTTTATCCAGAATCCAAAATCAAGAAAACCGTTTCGTCCTGTAATCCCCATCATCTTTGCTTTTCACAGGCTTCATTTCTTCCTATTAATCTCATCTCAACCACTGGACAATAATTCTATCTAAAGAACTTGTACTTTCGCGTTTATGTCACTGTGACAAGTTTGAGGGAAAGCTCACCCTTCGGAAAGGCCATACATGACGAAGCGACGGTCCTCGATTGCGAAAGAGATGTGTAACCTTTAAGTCATGGATATCTGACACTGCTGAAGGTTGCTGGAGCACACTTTCAGCGTCCTGCTCCTTCTTGTGACTCATGGAGCGTCCCCAGAATCAGCTTTTATGTAAAATTAATTGGTATCCAAGCAAAATGCTGTCTTCTTTTTTCTTATCATTCCTCAGAGTTCAGGTAGCTTCTCGAAAGACTTTGATTTTTCTGTAAGGCTCAGAAGCATCACCAAATCGTTTCTTTCCGCATATAAATTGTGCTGCGTTTTCGACATTTTGTTGACTTTGTTTTTTCTCCGATCGTTGACCTTTCCGGCAGAGGCCAGCATTTCCTTCAAGATTTTGCTAGCGGAATCTTCGCTTTCAATCTGTGCTCCCAGCAAAGGTACATACTTGGCGCGCAAATCTAACAATACTTTCAGGGGTAAGCGTTCCTTTGTGCCAAAGGTTTAATCTGTGGTTCCTGTCGGTTATGCATTGTATTTTCAGGTTGAATGTGCGCGTTGAATGATATCTTTTTTCAGGAACTTTTGACCACGCTTTGGCGGTTTTATCCTCTTCTACATTCTGCTTCTCTTCTCTTGTTTCCCTTTCCATCTTTCTTTCGACTTGATCAGCTTCTGGTCTCTCACGTTCGTTATAAAAGTGGGCTCACCGCCCTTTACTCGACCTTCCAAGTGCTATGCGTCTTGCACTACTTCACGTCTTGGCTATAGCATGTTCGGCCGCTCTGTCTGCTGCTGGGCCTCAAGATTCCTCTCAAAGGCGACGAAAACGTAACTGGAATGTTTATTCTAACGGTACCTCACTCGATGAAACAGGCGAGGGATTTTTGTTGGAGGGTCCGGCCGGACTAGCAAAACGCGATGGTACCAAATACGTTTTCATGCACCATGTACGTTATAATTTTCAATCTTCTTTTGTGTTTCTTATCCAATTCGATGTCTATTAGATCGTCGGAAGTGCGTACATTAAGACTAACTCGACCTGTTGGGCGTTTCTGACTAGAATGGTCAATTAACCTTTTAGACACGTAAGGAACCCCAGAGCCATGTGGATGTGTCACTTTATGACTGATTGATGCGTTCTTTCTTTCAGATATCCCTACAGATATGCGGACTGGCTGGATGACATGGTGAAAATTGCGGCGAAAGGCGTGTACGTACTTATTTTGACTGTGGAGAGAAATTATCGAGCGTCAACCCCATCTTAGTGATGCGATAGCACTTAACGTCGGTGGTAGTGACTGGCAAAGAATGCAAGTTGACAGTGCCTATGCTGCGGCGCAAGCATCTGGGACTGGCATAAAGCTTTTTTACTCCTTTGATTTGACTGAAATGGATTGCAATCTTGGTGACTTGGTAGCCCGCGTGAATCGCTTTGCCAGTCATCCCGCGCAATTCAAGGTCAATGGGAAAGTGCTTATTTCTAGCTATTCTGGAGATTGCTTGGGGAATACTGGATGGGCTGGCTTGAAACAACAGACTAATGGCTATCTTATGCCTTTCGTGTGGGGACTCGAAGGTAAATTCAATGAGTGGTCGGCTTTGGATTCCTGGTACTGGTCAGTTTTCACCTCGTTGAAGTACTTTGGCCCAAGTGGCTCACTATTTATATGTCACAGTTGGGGTTGCGCATGGCCTCAAGGAAATTACCCCAAAAATGTAGGTTTGTAAGGCTACAGCTTCAAGACGTGTATTTATTCCTGTCTGCCTTCTCTTCCAGACCGACGACGATAATTATTGTAAATTCAATCATCTTCCGTATATGCGCTATTTTCAGCTCACTTTCCTTGGCAGACATAAATCAGTTGGGATCCCGATATGCCACAACCATCAGTCCATGGATGTAGTACGTCGAGTTATTATTTTACCGGAAATCTACCCCTCACTGCCTATCAAAGTACTCATCTCAGTTACAAGAACTTCTATCTTCGGGGCGACGACTGGCTGATTGTTAGCCGGTGGGAGCAACTAATGGAGATGCGAAACAGATTAACGTTTGTCGAGTTGGCTACATGGTATGAAGTCTTGTCGGCTGTGTTCTGTTGGTTCAGTTGACGAGCTCTCATCGTACAGGAATGATTACGGCGAGTCTCACTAGTGAGTCCTCACACAATATTCTTGAATACTCCGTGAATAGCTATCGTATATCAATCCGTAGTCTTGGGCCCATTAAAGGAGCACAACCATCGGGAACAACTTGGGTCAATAATTATCCTCATACAGCTTGGTATGATTTGTCGGAGTATTATATCACTGCATTTAAAACAGGAGTTTATCCTCATATTACCGTTCGTCGCTAAATTCATCTGCAAATTTTCAATTATCTTACTCTTATATAGAAAGATGTCATTTACTTCTGGGCGCGTCCTCATCCTGCTAGGGCGACTGCATCGGCCGATGGCTTTGGCAAACCATCTGGATGGGATTGGACTGAGGTAAATGGATACATATTGAAGGTGTTTCAGGGTTTGACAACTTTTTGTTTAGGATTCCATGTGGGCCGTTGTTTATGCCACTGGCCCTGCTACAGTCGTTTTGAAATGCGGCAGTTCGACGAATACGTTCCAAGTTATTGCAGGCGTGAACAAGCTGAAAATCCCATTGTCACCAGGCAAAATGACCGTTCAAATGACGCGCAGTAATCAAAAGATCATTGATTATACTCCAAATGATTATACATACACCATCAATCCCGTCCTCTGTCAGTTATTATATTGAATTATATTGTCCGATAACCCACATGATGCTGACATGAATATAGATAATTACAATGCCTGGGTTGGCTCCGCTGGTGGGTTCTCTCCGCCGATTCATTTTTTTTCCCGGTGCTCAAATCCACTCTTGTAACAGTTGCTTCGGCTCTTATCTCAAGCTCGACATCCCTGTCTTCGACTTCAACGATTTTACAATCTACCACTAAGACTTCGACTTTTTCCCATGTTCCTACCACAACTTCTCCGGGATGGAGTTATCAGGGCTGTTATAAGGATGATGCTGTCAGAGTTTTGAGCAATGGGCCATTTACAGACAGCGCGCAAACAATCGCAAAATGCCTCACCAGATGCCAGGGTGGGTCGTTCGGGTACGCCGGAGTCGAATACGGAGTCGAATGCTTCTGTTCCAACTCGTTGAAGGCTGGAGCTATTACAGCACCTGAGAGTGACTGCAGTATGCCTTGCGCCGGTAAAGGTGTGTTATAAAATTATTGCACCCGAAAGAATGACTGGATTTTATCGGCTCAATACATACCTACAGGGGATGAAAAACGCGGAGCTTCATACCGCATCAATGTTTACAAAGTTAGCGGAAGCATTTCTGCTTCTACCTTCAGCTCAAGCGCCTCTACGTCCATTGTATCCATCACCACAGGTAGATCAACAAGCGCTACGCCGACATCTACAACCACGTCAAGTATATCCACTGCCCCGACCACAACATCTACTTCATGGTCTAATTATGGTTGTGTTGCGGAAGGAACTTCTAATTCTCGTCGCGCCCTGACTGGTCCAGCATTCAGTCAGGTGAATATGACACCGCAGGTTTGCCAAAACCTTTGCTCTGGCTATACATATGCCGGCGTGGAATATGGGTGAGTAGAATTGTCATATACTTTTTTTTTTTTACCACCGCTGATTGCTTGGGAATTCTCATTGCTTAATTCCGGATTTCTATCTCGTAAAGTATTCAATGTGGGCTTATCCTTTTAGCGTGCTTTGTTTCTTTCTCGGACTTACGTTGTGAATTTATAGGTTATTGCGGGAGCTCACTGACAAATAATGGAGCAACTGGAAATGTTATTTCATCATCGAACTGCCAGTCCAGTTGTGGAGGCGATGCGACCCAGAAATGCGGGGGCTCGTGGACGATGAATGTTTATACAAAGGTGGTTCTTACCTCCTGGTCTAGCGCTGGATGCTATGTAGACGCCTCTTCGCGAATGCTCCGCGGATCAGCCACCACTATGACTGGCATGACCCCAGAGAAGTGCATCGTCTCTTGCTCAAATGCTGGTTTTTCCATGGCTGCCACTGAGTATGGGCGAGAATGTTATTGCGGCAATCAGTTATACAAAGAGAATGGTGGTGGAAATCCTGCTTCTTCGTCGCAATGCAATGTCCCATGCGAAGGTGAATACGAGCAATCTTCTGCCTCGTATCAAGTACTTACTTTTTTATGCAGGAAATACGGCGCAAATATGTGGAGGGTCGTGGAGAGGAAATCTCTATATCAGGCCGGGAACTGTTCTATAACTCCATCCAGTCATCTTGATCACTTCTGCGGTTTAACGTTAAACTTTAATTTATCCGCACACAACCGCACACCAACGCACATGCGACCCTGTCTGGTATTTATCCCCATTCGTTCATTAGTTAATTTTTATCGTTTTTCGATTGCTGTGTATGATGATGTTGTTTTGTACATTTATCTGTACATTTGAATTTCGAATTTCTGTTTTTCCTCAGCGCCATTAAAGTCATTAGATACACGTTTATTGCCGTAGTAGATCATGCTCTCCTCACACAGAGATAATATAACATATACCCATCCAGTCCGTGTACCAGCTTTCTTCTCACTTTATGTTGCATCTCTTCGTAGTTTTGTGCTATGATAAAATGATAAATCTCCAACTGTTCCTTTCGCTGTTGAATCGTTTATGTTGTGCAAGACGGTGAAGTAAATAATACTTATATTAACCACTATAAGGTATACAGGGAACAGTGTATCAAATGGGGCAAAATTTTCACTTACAATCTACGCATGTTTGTTTTGGCAACATATAATACAGCGAGCATCAATAATAAAAGGGGGTTGAATACCATCTGCATGGATGATGAGGCTGCACCTGTGTTCACGGGATTATTACCACCGGAAGTCTTGGTCGCTAGATTTCCTGACGTAGACTGAGACGTAGAGCCGATGAATGGGGAAGATCCAGAACCTCCAAGCTGGCGTGGACTATACTCAGATGGGACAGCAACGATGATGCTGTCCAAATCTGAATTTATGTTAATATATCCAAGCGCCCAACGATGTGTTTGAAGTACGCACCGAAGAAAGACCCGTTCACGCCGGCGTGGTTGACCAATGTTAGGTTATGGACAGAATTATCAAGGTTCGAAGCCAAGTATTTGATAGACGGTTGCTGTTGCTCGCAGGTCATACCAAACGCGCCTCCACAGCCCGATACTCCGCTTAGAGTTAGAGCTGGACGGTCGTCGAGGATGACGCTGTACAACCCATGGTCATTCTTTTTATCCCCTAAGACATATATGGCAGATCCTAGATACGGAAATGAAGATTATCGTTTCAACGGCGAAGACTGATACGCACCCTGGAACGAAAAGGAAAAGGAAGCCATGTCTTGGTTAGTAAAAGTTGTTGATCCACCACTGAAAACCGGGCCTGTGTTGTTGCCCCATGTCCCCGAGTATGTGATTGCTGGGTCGTGTTCTTCAAACGTCACATTTTTGACTGTTGCTCTGAGGTCAAGTTCAGCCCTGAAACGCCATTTAAAATGAGTGCAAGGAGACATACCCTGCTGGTGCTAGTTGGATCGTTGACAGAATGTAATCCAGCAAAAACGCGTCTCCTCCCTTATCTCCTAATTGTTCCTGTGCTCCTAAGTTGCGTAGAACGATAGTGTGGTCCGCAAAAGTCAAATTGTTGGCTGCAAATAGCAATGTTGATGCGTTGTTAGCCTCCGTCCGATAGGCACTGTACTGCAACTTGTCGGAATCAATCTCTACTTCGTACGAGCCAAAAGATGGCCCAACGTTTCCGTAAATATACAGTGCCGGACCTATGCTTTGGCGTGAATACCATAGGGAAACAATATTATGCGCGCTTACCAGTGATGTTGAGGTTTACAGAGGCCCCTTTCGTCGTCGTTTGATGAAATGTCCCTCGCAGCCAGGGTGAATTGATCGCTTTGAAATTGGAAGCTGAAGGGTCTGGGGTGGTCCACACCGACTGGTCCTCATATATGAGGATGCTATCAAAGTCGTCGATTGTAACGTTCAAGTTGAATGCAGAAGAGTCCATCTTAATAAGAATGACTTGGTTCACTGATATTCGTATAGGCGGAGGCGTTTATTTTTAACCCCGCCGCAACACGGATGTCACACGTCACAGGCTGGTCACAAGTCAACTACTAGTCATCATGTTACCAGTAATTCGTCCCAGCTTAACGTTAACCACAACCTTGCCACAATCACTACTAACTATAGTTCTTTCCTGCACAGTCAAAGCTTGCGATGTTCCTCCAAAATTCAGAAACTACTCCTAATATGATAGCTCGTTACGGGATGGCCGAAACTCCATATAAGCTTACTTAGATGAGGTGGCGAATGGCATTATTCAGTCTTTATCACGCCGCAATGATATCATTGTCCATCTATTAAAACTACACCGTAAGTCCATTGTAATTATACTGGTTCTCTGCCGTTTGACGCCACCCAAGTATTTCAGTGAAACTCTTTCATCAACATTGATTCATCAAGCCTGACATCCTGGGAGTCAACTGGTTATGTCTGGCGAACGTCTTCGGAGAAAATCAATAGCATCGGATGTCAATGAACTTGAAGTTGCCATCTCCGAAACTTAAATACATCCACAGACCGAGGGCCAAGCCCAATATATACGAATGGTATCTCGTAATCTAGGGCCTCAACATGGGACGAATAATTTCTTCCTATGCGGCTCTTTGACAAACTTATCGCAGTCAAGTACTACGACTACGGCTGAGTGCATGCTGGTGAGATATCATGGTGTCTCGTGTGAGAGATTCATGGTTTTCTCCGACATGGGGACAACTTCAGTTTTGGAAGGGAGGGGGTCGGGTGGCGCCAACGCCTCTTTTGCTTATTCTGTTGACAGATAATTCACTACCAAATCTTGTGGGCATCCCTGCGACACGATTACATATATTAATATTATGTGGCGGTTTAATAAGTGCATTTCTTGTCGTTTTTGCTTTGGCTTTCTTCGCTCCCCATGCCTACTTTTGATACATTAATTGTTTCTATAGTCTGCCTTACGACCTTCTACCTCTTTCGATGGAGGGGAAGGCGTCATGGCTCCTTGCCCCTCCCACCTGGCCCCAAAGGACTTCCGATCATAGGCAACCTCTGGGACATGCCACCAGAGCATGAGTGGCTCACGTACTCGAAATGGTGCAAGGACTATGGTGCGTTGGCAGTTGCACGAAGACATGGGTCGTGTGCTTACTATGCTTTCTCAGACACTAATATAATTTCCCTTAACATTCTTGGGACGTACATAATCGTTTTAAATACATACGAAGCATCGACAGAGCTACTTGAATCGCGCTCATCCATCTATTCTGGCAGGTTGGTTATTTCATGTTGTTGAGCATAAGCTTTCTAACTTCCCCCAGACCACAATCCACAATGGTCAATGACTTGATGGGCTGGGATTTCGATTTCGGGTTCATGCAATACGGTACATTTTGTTAGCACCTGTACATTCCTAAGCTTAGACTTATCCGACCACCAGGGAAGAAATGGTTAGCGTGGACTTTTGTCGACATCTTACTGACTCTGTGCTGAAAGTTGATCTCAGGCGTCAGCATCGTCGTATTATGCACCATGATTTCCATCCGGCCGCTGCCGATAGGTTCAAGCCTCACACCTTGAAAGCTGCTCGAGACTTGCTGCTACGCTGGGTTGAAGACCCGAATGACATACTAGCCGGGTTTAAACAGTAATCAAGCCGTTTTACTCCTTCTGCGTCCTTCCGTGCGACTAATATTGCCGATTAGTATGACCGCCCAATCCATCATCTCTATTGCGTATGGTCTAGACGTTATCGCCAAAGATGATCCCTATATCACTATAGCCGAAACTGCAGTTTATCCTCTGACAATAGCAGTTGTTCCCGGGGCATTTCTGGTAGACGCGATTCCAGCTTTGAAATACACACCAGAATGGATTCCAGGAGCAAGCTTCAAAAAGAAGGCTAAGGAATGGAATGACCAGAGGATCGACATGATAGAAATTCCTTTTGCAGGTGCAAAAGAAGCTATAGTACGTATGCAATGTTTTGCCCCGATGTTACTTGTATGGTGACTTGGTACAGAACAGCGGAAGGTTTCGGCCATCATTTGTTTCTCAGAACCTTTTAAATGTGGAGGACAACGATATCGACGAAGATTCTATCAAATGCGTAGCTGGCGTCATGTACAGTGGTTGGTACTCATTTTGAACTGGGGAAACGACGAGTAGTCTAATTTGATATATTTATTTTATCAGGTGGTGCTGACACAGTGCGTTTTATTTCGTGGTTATGGCCTACGAGTTTATTTGATGGACAATTGTATAGACTGTATCTGCCCTGGCGTCATGCATTCTTGCTCTTCTGGAGCATCCTGAAGTTCTGAGGAAGGCGCAACGAGAATTGGATGGTGTTGTAGGGTCAGATCGTCTGCCAGATTTCAAAGATATGGCTTCTTTGCCTTATAACACCGCTATAATAAAGGAAGCCCTGCGCTGGAGGCCCGTCGCACCTATGGGTAGGACTTATTTGCATACAAACTTTCCGCGGGTTTCTGAAGCATTGGGACGCCGTAGGCCTACCTCATCAGGTTATTGCAGAAGATGAATATCAAGGGTATCGCATCCCAGCAGGCTCCATAATCATCCAGAATGCATGGTACCAATTTTTCTTCTTTGTTATTGGACCAATTACTGAATATTTTTAGGGCTATGTTGCATGATGAAAGCGTATATGCTGACCCACTCACCTTTAACCCCGATCGTTTCTTCAAAGACGGCAAGCTGGATCCTTCGGTTCGCGACCCTCTCAAGATTTGTTGGGGAGCTGGGAGACGGTAACTACTCCCTCTATCCTTTCAATTTTTTATTGGACTATTTACTGTCAAATCTTTAAACTTTTCAGAATTTGTCCAGCCCGGTTTATGGCGTTCCCCGCTGTTTGGATTGCAATTGTATCGATGATAGCCGTATTTGATATCAGAAAGTCAGTGGATAAGAACGGGAATGTAATAGAGCCCAATCACGAATTTTTCTCTGCGATCCTGTGGTACAGTTTCCGATTCTATTATGCGTATTCTTAACAATTCTCAACGTGCTTTTCTGTTCCAGTAAGCCTAAACCTATCACGTGTACGATAGAACCCCGATCCAAGGAGGCTGAAGCTCTTATTCGAGCATCTGCGAACTCAGAAATTATCTACGATTGAATCTACCTTATGAGCGAACTTTTAGCCAGAATTGTACGGGTATGGCTTTCCAGTGTACAATGCTGTATCAACTTCTTTGCTATCATCGAAATTGCAATCCTTGTTTTGCCCTGGGTCCGAAGAGCACGATAAATCCTAGAATTCGTCATTGCAATAATGTGGCGGTTAAATTGGCCTGCTTCCAGTCTCAATCTCGTTTTTTTGAGGGCTTTCCTCGCATCCTATGATTATTCTTGATACACTGACCTTTTCTGTAGTTTGTCTTACGACCTTCTATTTCTATCAATGGAGACGAAGACGGTCTGGTTCCAGGATATAGATTTTCTGCCTTACAACACTGCTGTCATAAAGGAGACCATGGGCTGGAAGCCTGTTACACCCGTCAGTATAATTTATTTCTGTGCAAACTTATGCTTGGTTTCTGAAATATCGGAACACTGTAGATCTACCCCAGCATCAAGTTATTGCTGAAGATCACTATCAATGATGTCGCATTTCAGCAGAATCCATAATTATTCAAAATGCCTGATGTTATTTATTCGCTCATTGTGGTTATTCCAACCCCTTAGTATTTCCAGGGCTATATTTCATGATGAGGGTGTATGTGCTGAATGAAACCCCCTCGATTTTGTTTAAACAAAGATGGAAAGCTGGATCCTTCGGTTCGCCAACCTTTTAAGATATATTGGGGGGGTGGGAGACGGTAAATAATTGTTATTCTATTTTTTCCAATCTCTGATCATTTATCGTAAATTTTGAACTTTTAGCATCTGCTCAGCATGGTTTATGGCGTTTTTTTTTAAAAAAAATTTGGATTACAACAGTATCTGTGATAGCTGTGTTTGATATCGAGAAGTCGGTCGATAGGAATGGAAATGTGATTGAGCCCAATCACGAAACTTTTTGTCGCTTGTGTGGTACAGTTCACTATTTTTCTACTCGTTTTCTGATGAATCTTAATGCCCTATTCTATGCTAGCAAACCTAGTCCTATTACCTGCACGATTAAACTTCGATCCCGAGAGGCGGGTGCTCTTGTTCGAAAATCAACGGACTCAGAATTCATCCACGATCGAATCACCAGATGGATACTAGAGTCGTAAGGGTATGGTCTTTCCGGTATACGGCGTATCGACTTCTTTGTTACCATCGCACAATGATGTCCTTGTTGCGTCCCTAAATTATGAGGTTCGAGAGCCTCCTTACGAGGAAAGCTGCGGTGCATGATAAACTCTGGAATTCAACTGAATCACCAACAAGTTGGCCTCTTCAGGAAGAGATCGTCATTCCATGTACCTTCAAGATAGCGCTGAGTCTGTTTCCGATCAATATCACATCACGTCCTCATGCTCATTCCATCAGTTAGTGGCCTCCTAAACAGTTGATTCAATTGTGGAGTTGACCCTTCAATCAGAATCGGATTTTCTAGTTATTCACGCACGTCCGCCACTGTGCTTCGTTAAAAAAGGCTTGCACATCATGGCCCTTACTCCTTCGGTTAAGCAACACGCCTGCACAGACTTTAAAAACCTGAGGAACCGCCTAGACATTGGTATCTTCTGCATGGCAGCGACCTTCTCGCCGTTTTGGCAGTCATGGTCATTATTGCCTACCTTGTCATACGAAAACGAAACCGTATTGCTTCGAGTTTACCTTTGCCTCCAGGTCCGAGAAGGCTTCCTATCGTAGGGAATTTGTTCGCTATGCTAAATGGTTTTGAATGGATCACATATCATAGATGGTCGAGACTCGAAACTATATGGTTCGTCGAATAGGCGCCTTTTTTCCAAAGAGGTACTAATGGAAATGCCAGAAACTGATATTATCTATGTCGACGCTTTTGGGACCCCTCTTATTGTATTGGACAGTTATGAAGCTGCCTTCCAACTCGTGGTGAAAAAATCTTCTCTTTACTCAAGCAGGTTTCGTTGGCGTATTATCCTCTCCTCCAGTCAGCACTCACAATATTATGTAGGCTTCGCTTTGTCATGGTTCACGAGTTAATTGGATGGGTGTCCATGTCACTGTTATCATAAAGGAAAACTTGCGCTGGCGAATTGTTGCACCAATGGGTTGGAAATGGGATCTTCGTGGAACTTGGGTACTCATGGATGCTTAACAAGTCTTGAATTTAGCGGTACCCTATCAACTAATTGCTGGGGGTGAATATAAAGGATACTGGATTCCGGCTGGCTCTATTGTCATTATAAATTTTTGGTTATTTGTAATTGTCTCTTCCTTCATTCGCTCCAGACTAAAGTGCATTTCAGGGTCATGCTTTACGACAAAAACATTTATCCAGATCCATTCTCCTTCAACCCGGATCGATTCCTGAAGGATAACAAGTTGAACCTTCCAGTGCGTGATCCTGCTCATGCTTGCTGGAGATTTGGACGACGGTAAGAAGAAAATAATTCATGTCATTTGAATCTGCATTCATAAAAGAGTATGACGATAAGATATACCCCGCGAGGTTCATGGCTTCCTCAACTGTATGGATTGCGATTGCTTCAATGATTGCAGTATTCGATATCAAGAAAGCAGTGGATCCAGGCGGAAATGTTGTTGAACTCTCACACGAAACATACCCAAACCATTTAAATGCTTCATAGTACTACGCTCAAGAGGCCAAAAACACATCCTTGCTTCGATGATTCTAATTGATGGAAACTCTGGATGACAAACGGTGTAAACAAAACTTAGGCAACACGAATCACTATCTTTCCGACGTGCTTCTGCGATTCAAGATGCTCGTATGCTTTGATTGCATCCTGGAAGCTGAAAACTTTGTCGATGACTGGCTTTGTCTTCTCCGGGTTGGCCTCGATCAAGCGGTTCATGTCGCGGAATCTGCGCGCAATTTTTTTTTGGATAAATAAAAACCTTTACGAAACAGTATCCATCTAGACTCACTGAGCGACTGATCCGATATATACTCCGCGAACGTGAATGCTCTTCATTATAACTGGGACGATGATCTCCGCAGAATTAGAATCCTGCATCCGGCCATATTAAGCAAAAAATTTCAATCCAAATCTTGAGGAATGAAAACGTACTTTTGAAATAAAACCAATGACGCTGACTTCCCCTCCAATCCTGACGGAGTTAATAGATCTTTGCAACGTGCCTTGGCCGCCGACTTCAACCACATGGTCTACACCAATACCGTTCGTCTGGAATGATATTTGCAAGGCGACATATGGCAGTGATACTATCAATACCTACAATTTTTAGTACCTCTTGATCCCAATCAGGTTTTTCTTTATAGTTGATCAAGTGTTTTGCTCCAAGTTTCTTAGCAATCGCGAGTTTGTCATTAGACGAAGAAGTTGCTATCACCGTTGCCCCGGAAGCCACTGCGAATTGGAGGGCAAAGCTGAAGAGATGGTTAGCGCCTGTCATACACGAAAAGTGTGAGCTCACATAGAGACACCTCCTGTTCCGAGCACAAGAACAGTATCACCCGCCTTGAGAGGCTTTGGTCCAAGAAGAGCGCTATAAGCCGTCAGCGCCGCACATCTGAGCTCTATGTTAGCGCCGGTGATGCGGTAATAAAGCACATACTTACGGGAGAGTCGACGCCTCTTCGTAGTTAAGATGACCTGGAATCGAAACGATAGCCTACAGACAGCTTGAGCAAAACACCGGACGATTACGGAGTAAAATATATGCATACATTGGCCGGGAAACAACGATACTCGGTCAAAATTCCAGGGGACTGCGCACCCATCGAGCTTTGAACACTCTCGCTAGTGGCGTCACCAAATAGGTGTTTAGGGGCGAAATTGGCACAGACGCGATCGCCCTTCTTCCAATTCTTCACCTCGTCCCCGACAGCAATAATTTCGCCCGCCATATCAGAGCAAGGAACAACACCTGGTTTACTGATGCAAAATGTTATGATAAGAATTTATGCTGGGTCGTGTTTGGATAAAGCCATCTCGCACCCGACTTTATATATGCCCAAGGCCATAGAAAGGTCGCGATACTGCAATAAAATGTCAGATAGACATACGATGAAAATGAATGGCTTGCCTGGAGTGAAACAGCATGAACTTTCACCAGTACTTCGTCTGATTTTGGTGGTTGGACTTCTGCTTGTTGTATTTCAAGATTTTTATACGTTCCTATCTGGTTTCGGTGTCAAAACGCATAGTAACAATAAGTAGCGAACGGATAAGTGACCCACATCTTTGAGGACATATTGGTGGGCTTTGGTGGGCAACGACATCCTGACTGAGATACCGTGAATGCAAGAGTTCGGGTGCCACAGTCTTCATGATTGTGTTTCTTATATCTGCCTGTGAGAGACCCATGAGACAGGTGACAAATTTGAGTCTACTGTCTGAGAAAGCTAGACAAAAAGGGCCGGAGTTCCTGAATCTGTGCGTGAGAACAGTTTCCTGTGTGATTCTAAAGTCATGTGTAAGACGTGCACTGGTGAGGATTTTGTTTGAGGACAAAGTCTCTTCACAATCGGTTTAGTAACTCATTTTTCGTTCGTGGAAAAGATGGTGGCAGATAAATATTAAAGATACCAATGATATAGGAAATGCAGTCCCATGAGCAGTGCTAATTTTATAAAGATAGTTGTTAGTTAAAACCTTATACATATGGTTTGAAACCCACCTTGCATATGGGTCCTTTTCTTTCGAAGATTCTGGTCACTGCACGTTGTAAACAGGGAGAACCTATTTAGACGCCGTGAGAGACCGATGTTCGGCCCGGACTGCCATTTACATGGAGTCGTGGGAAATTTTCTAGACTTGATGATAGAGAGGCACACATAGGCACACGAAAATTTATGATGTAAGTCAGTGACGATAATGGACTTATGCCTAATATGTGGTACCGTTGTACTCGGGACACTGTAGAAAAATAAGAGATGCACTGGGCTTCGAAAGTGACTAGTGACAAACACTGTAAATAATGCTAGTGAGCTTCTAGCTGGCGACCAATGGGTCAATTCATGTAAGTAGGTCAACATTATCTGTAGTAATACTTGTTACAATACTTCTTGGTCTGTCTAAAGGGAATACAACAGTTCTGAAGCAGAAACGCCGCTAAAGTCTTTGGTATGAAATATACTTGTAAGGTCATCCATAAATCAACCGAAGCCCTGAGGGTGCTAAACCGTTTTTCGCTTTTCAACACAATGTGCCGACTATCATAATCATCGTTCCAGAAACCTCAAGCACTCAGATATACAGAGCCAAGGGAAGACAGTTTCGGGTCCTATTTTCATATACCCCGTGTTTGAATGCAAGGTTATATCAATGGGTTGAGAGCAGCTTCTAGGGAAAAATCACAAGACTGTCGGACAATAGCAAAGTTCGCTAATTATGTCGAATACATTTCTTGCACTATTCCCAGCACCAGTACCACGGTTGCAGGTTCACATGCTGGATCTCATATCCAGTCAGCTGCCCGCTGACATGGGGTACTTATGAAGACCTACCTTTCTGGTACCGCTATTCGTTGCTGCCATCTTTCACCAGCCTTTGAAAGCTGGAGTAAATGATGGTCATCTGAGACTCAATTTAGAGAAGGAACGGAAGATAAAGCAAGTATCCTGGATTTGAATGATCACGTCAAACAAGCTTCAGGTTCAGAAAGTACTGGTTCAGAACATGTGTTCTTGAGTTCGAGCTAGACATATCCGTGAGTATCCAACTGGTCCGAAGGAAGTATGTTGGGTTGGCCGCAGTTCGTTTGGATATCAAATCCATTGTTCATCTGTGGATTGACATGATTTGGATGAACTGATATCCTTGGCACTAGAAGATGTCAGAACCAGACCAGTTGTTCTTGAGAGTCCCGTACAGTTTATCCGCCTAGGCTGAAACCAACACACTGTGCGACAAGAAGGGGGAGACGGCATATATCACGAACGACGTACGTGAAGTAATGGGAGCCAAAGACCCAAATAGTCGGAAACGTCATTCAGCTAGGTAGATTTAATGGATCTACGTCTCCGAATGTCTGGGTGAGGTTGACAATAGGCGGCAAGGAGGATGAAATTTCCAGGTTAGGTAGCAGCTCCATTGACAGAACTATGTGCTGGGCAGAGTACGGCATAAAACTAACCAGATACTCGTACATTAAAGTTTCGAATGACTCCTGCAGTCCATTATAGATAGATACGGCAGTTAACTGCGGAGATACAAGCGTGACAGAAAAGGCCCTAAAGTATTATTGCGGTTGGCATACATAGCCTTCTGCTTAACATAGCATGGAGTGATGCAGAGATTGATCTTGGAGACCAAGACGTGGTTTTCATATTTATATCAGGTTGAAAAAGGATCGGCGAGTTTGTTTCCAGTTAAGCAAGTGTCAGTGTATACCGAATAGTGGGAGGAGTGATGCAGAGATTGATCTTGGAGACCAAAACGTGGTTTTCATATTTATATCAGGTTGAAAAAGGATCGGCGAGTTCGTTTCCAGATAAGCAAGTGTCAGTGTATACCGAATAGTGGGAGGAGTGATGCAGAGATTGATCTTGGAGACCAAAACGTGGTTTTCATATTTATATCAGGTTGAAAAAGGATCGGCGAGTTCGTTTCCAGATAAGTAAGTGTCAGTGTATACCGAATAGTGGGAGATCCAAATATCAATCGGAATCGGTGTAGAGTACTTTCGAGTCTTCCAGAGAGCGGCTAGCCAAATTCTACCGCAGGACGTATAGCAATGGGATGTAATGGGATATTATTCAAGATAGAGGGAACAATCGGCAGCAGCTGGCCTGGCGTATTAATTATAAGATTAGCTTGTCTTTCTAAGATGAGGTTGTGAAATTTAAAAACATCACAAAAGCAAAGGCAAACACGAACATACATATGTACCTTATGTATCTCTGAATAAGGAAAAAGTTTCATTCCAATATCACCATGATTTTTGTCTTCACCTTAAAAACGTAACACGCGATGGACTCTCCCTGGGAAGAAAATCCTGACGATTCGATTGTCCGTGAAGTCGAGTGGTCCAAAATCTCCTCTGAATTCTCTAACGTAAGTCAAAAACGCGTAATGCATCATCTCATCCTGATCTTCATTACGCATATGAAAGGTTGGTTACCGCGAAGGAATTATAGCTGGGAAAGAGGCAGCCTCCCAGGAAGGCTTTGATGCAGGCTACGCGATTGTGGGAGTTCCGATCGGCAGAGAATTGGGCATCCTCCGTGGAATTTCGTCCGTCTTGCTCGCTTTCCTCAAAGATTCCGTCGACATGGGCGTGCAAGAAAAAGACCAACTTGTTTCTGAAGCCCGCAACATCTCTTCCCAGCTTTCCAAAGTTCGATTCTCCGATATCGTGCCCCGCGATTTGGAGGCGGAACAACATGCTAGAGAACATCTTGAAGCAGAGGGAGAGACTCTTGACGGCAATGAGGACATCGCGACTAAGAGGGACATCGAGGGATTGGAGGACATGCTTGCTAATCTCGGTGCAAGTAACGATGCTGCCAGACCAACTATTGAGGATGTTCGTGCTTTGAAGTCACGGCTGGAAGTTTTGAGCATCCGCTTGGGCTTGAATCTTAATTGGATTCCCTGAGAAAGCTGACGATCTTGAAACGTCTTTACAATCCGGTCAGCACACCTAGACTTGAACAGGACGTGCAATCGGCTGATACTCTTGCAGGTGGGGTCTTTTCATCCTAAACGAAGGATAGAAAGCCTGTGTATCAAGACATGCTTATTACAAGTAACACATCCAGTATAGAAAATTAATCAATCAACATTCACAATAATGCAAGTTATTAATGCAACTAAATTTCCATTATATCTACCTAGGTATATGGGAACGCGTATGGCATGGGTCAACAATGAAAATAAAAACGCGGCTCAGTTGGTTTTTTCTCCCAACGCAACCTTAGTGTTTGGGAAAATTGGGAGTCATTGCCTAGGGCACAGACTGGCTAAGCCAATTACCTATAAACGAGGTGAACTTGAGGTGGTTTATCATGGTCTTAGGACGCTAGAATTCATATCTGATAACAATCCGCTCCAGGTTCACTGTTTTAGGGATAAAATCGTGTACTACGCTCCAGCTCTGTCTGCACCAGTGTTCATGTCCATCTATGAGAATGTGCCTCTTCATACACGAAGGGCACTAACCTGGGCACTATTAATGTCACAATCTGCCCGAAGAACACGCACAGGGAATGCTTTCAGGAACAGTGTATCGGAGGCGAAGAGAAGAGTTTCATTTATGTAGGAGCGTTATTGCTGGTAATTAAATTATTCGTGTTCTGATGGTATTAATAACGAACTTCTATGGCCTCACAGAGTGATCGTCCGTTCATGCTGTTATACTTTATCCGACAACTTTGGGTGTTTCTTCTCTTTTAGGACCCATCAGGAAGGAGCTCAGCGAACTAGAGGTTAATACCGTCTTTCAGGCAGAACAACCACAAATTTCGTCCTTTGGTTAAGAGCCACATCATTTGAGGGTGGTACGACCAAGCACTCACGGTTGCTTTCCGGGAAGATGGAGGAGAAGTTGGATGGAAACGCAGGAGTGCATTAAGTTAAAGCCTTGAAGATCTTTCTTCGACGGCTTGTGCAAAAAGTGCAGCGGAGGATCCAGCGGTTTGCCCAACACGATAGCTGAATATCTTCAGGTCCTCAGGACAAAATCGGAAAGCATGTGATCGTACTGAACGCGACCGTCACTATCATTGGCCTAGAAACGGATTCACCAGCCTCCGGGATGATTGTCACTGCTGCTGGAAAGAACCACCAGCATTCCCTCGTCATTTTGACAATTGTAATATGGTCCTTCCACCAAAGCCGGGTATCCTGTTCAACGGGACATGGTGGACCAACGGTGAAGACAAAGACGGCAATCCCTTCAACATCGTTGGCGGACAGTCCTTTACTGATATCCCGATTTGCTCGGTTATTTGCCCATCTCACTGAGTGTACACTTCAGATGTCTCGAAGACTCTCATTACTAGTTATTGCTGGACCAACGATGCCGAATGGGTTCTCTAATTGGAACCGGCAAAGCAAAATACGAGGAGCAGCTACTAGAGTGGCGCATCCTAAGCAACCTAGCAACTGTCCACAACGTCGAGTACCGAGTACTCAGTACTCATACCTAGAGAGCCGGATCATCGACATGTATTCTTGGGACTGGAACGACGACCCTTTGGCTATGGGTAAGTTTAGTTGAATTATTTGGAATTTGCAATGAACGGCCCCACAATTCATTAATTTTTCATGATCTTTCAGGCGTATTTGCTTTTTTCGACCCCGGAAATTCCCAAGACTTATGCATCAGCTTCAACAGACCCTCTGCGAAAGCTAAACTCCATTTCGTCAGCGAGGCGTCAAGTATTCGTCATGCGCATATTTCTTCGACCTAATTTCTCTGTTTTCCACATACTGATTTCCTCCTATTTGATTGTAGGTACTCTTGACAGTGCATGGAGAGGTGTATACAGCTATCTGGTTGTACTTAGCTGATTCCATCAATGGTCGTGGAATTCTTCAACCTAGCCGAAAATCCTGAGTGGTTCGAGGAGGTTTCTGATGTTGCGGAGGATCGGTTCAGCCTACTCAAGGAGTATCTTTGCCGAGCACACCGCCTTTGTTCTTGAGCTTTGTGTTCGTGTTGTGGTGAGAACTGGGTAACAGAACGTAAGAGCGACAAATTTGAGCGCTGAGCGACGCTCATTATTTTCTGTCCTTCATTTCCCCTGTTTAATAATACGTACATGCATGGGTATCCACCAATTACTTATGTACACTGTGTCCAACATTCAATAGACCTGGTTTTTTGTGCCTGTACTGCCTGTTTCAGACGTCTTTTGTATGCATATATGCACAGATTCAAATTTACTATGTCACTTGTGTCTTAAGTCAGTATACAGTTTGTTGTGCTTCTATTTATACAGGACTGGATGTGTGTAGTAGTAATACTCGGCGTGGAATATAATAATAATGTACATAATGCTCAAAAAACCCCAAGAACCCATCAAAATCGATCTACTTGGAATGAGCGGCGTAGTCTCTTTGAAGGTCGATTTCTCCTTTGAGATGTGTATTCGTGATACGGACCTGGCGTTGTCGAGGCGCGCCACCACGTTTGCCTTTCTTTTTGACAGTTGGCGCCTTTGGTGCGAGTGACTCTGCTGCAGTAACTTGTAAACCCTCTGCGACGGTTGTCAGTAAAACATGTCAGACACTGGACATAAAAGGGGAAAAAATACCTGACGACAACTGCTTCAATAGATCCACATCGTTTGGTACTTTGAGAGAATGCCATAGATCGTGAAATTCTGAGCGGAGTCTGAGCTATCATGAACATGCAACGAATAGGCCAAAATATACCTTTTTCGACAGGCATGCCACCACTTTCTTCTGTGGGCTTGATCTCATTCCAGAATACCATTCGTAGTTGCCCATCTTTGACAGTCCGGGTAACCAGCACCTCGCCTTCTTTCTCAAGCTCCTCTATAGCTTGTGGGGCTTCTTTCCAAGACTCCTTTAATGCTCTCACGGAGATGCCACCACCTTTCCTTGTCTGACGCTGAATTTCCGTCAACAGAGCAACTTTATTTCGGAAGGTGAATTCATGCTAAATGTGAAAGTAAGTTAGTGTAGAAAATTGCTCTAGTATGCGTACCTTGTACGAATATAGATCTGTTTTAGGGTCGTACTGAATTTTATCGTGGCTTTTGAATTTGTCAAGGAGCAGCGGATCAGTGTCGAGGGGAGTATTTGTCACAATAGCGATGTCTTGCAAACGCATAGGATTTTGTGTAGACTATTAACCGATTTGTCAGTCAATAAAGGGGAAAAGGCCATTTTAACGAAACATGATTGTATGCAACTGACTTTGAGATGATTCACTGCATAAACCAACTGGGTATTGATATTATTCCCCGATCCAGTATCCGCTGGCTGCGAGTACACAATATCTGTCAAATGTTCACCATGTGCTTAAAATCAAGAAAAAGAGCCACAAAAAATGAGAATCCATGCATACTCGTCTTTGGGCGTTTCTTCTTGCCAGAAGAATTCGAAGGACTCTCCCCGGCAATCGCTAATCCTGCTCCAGAAGATGTGGCAGTAGTAGTTGTCGTAGTTGTCGTTGTTGTTGCAGGAGTTGAAGGCTTGGGCTGCGAGTGCCATGAGGCGTAGTTTTGTCGTTGAAGGGTATTTTTGAACGAGGCTGCATCTTGCGCTAGCTTTGACATCGTGAACGAGAACAAAGAGAGAAGGTGGTCGACAAGCTTGTCTACCACACGCAGTCGTAAACGGTTGTGCCGATCTTTGTTTACGTAATATACGGGCCGGGCTACATATCTAAAACAGGGCTCCAGCAGGACTTCAGCAAGACTTCAGATCTTCAACGACCAATCACCATGGCCAGAGCAGATCGATTTTTGGTTATTTCATCATCCCCCTGGGTTTAAGAGTACTTTATATTTGAAATGTCTTGAATATCGATCTTTCTTTTTATTGTACAGATATTCATCAAACAAGGACTACTTAGATAATAAAAAGAATAAGAAAGTGGTAAAGCAAACGTAGCAAAGATCTACAACTACTGTAAGGGGGTATATAATCTAACCAGAAGAGATGCAAGCAGCGGGATGAAGGCTAGTAGTAGTGGTGTACCTGGGATAGCGCTAGTAAATCGTTGTACAATATACATGATCATCGTTAGGTTTCCAAAAAACAAAACAAAAAAACGCGTTTGCAGAGATGAATTCGCAGTTCTCAACGTCCGAGGTCGTCTGAAAGAGGATGCCGTCGAGTAGTGTCCAATGTGGAGTATGGAGGGAAGTAAGAGTCTCCTGTACTAGCCATAGTTGCGGTATGATAGGACGCAGTACTAGCCGTTACTCGACTCCCGGCAGTCGACGACTGGCCTTCGTTAACCACGCTAGCAGGAGTTTCTGGAAGAATACTTGCAGGGTTTGACAATCTTCTCATCATATCGGGTCTACCCATCAGTTCACCGTGTTCAGAAGTAGTGGTACTGGGAGTTGTTGAGAGACCGACAAGGAGTTCAGCGCGAGCTGATAGGCTGTTCGCACGACTAAGCGTAGGGCTAATTGGGCCACCTAGTTCGTATTCGGCGCTACTAAACGACAGAAGAGTATTCCGCGTTGGCGGTCTGCTGGATGTGTGGACGCTGTCTCCACGATACATACTCGAAGCTCCTATGCTAGAGCTAATCTCGCCGGAGCCCATGGATTCAATGGTAGGCATACGCCTAACATAGCCATTCAGAACGCGCACGTCCTGCTCTGGAGGATATGGTAACCCGAATTCGTTGTACCCAAGCATCGGAGGAACCGGTCGCAGGTTATAAATATTGTATATATTATCGTTATGGCCGTAAAATTGCACGTTAACATCTTCGTCGTCATCGCTTTCGTCATTATGGTCATCACGAGAATAGGAGTGGGATCGCGCTTCGACGGGTGGAGGGGCGTAGGCTTCGTTCAGAACGTTGTCATGAAGAGAAGAATTTTCGCTGCGCGCGTATTCCAGTGCTTCTTCTGTTTCTTGAGCGATTTGGCTCAATATCGACCTAAATCGGTCCGGGTTTTGTGAAGAAGGGTCATGGTCATTTTCAGAGTCGGAATTTTTCCGTTTAAAAGGGATTCCTTCCGCAGAATTCGACTCTCCAGAAAGTCCCGATGAACGCGAACGAGCTAGACGAATACGGTCTAATGAACGACTCGATTCCCCTCTTAATGTGGCACCATCTAAAGATATCTCAGAAATGTGTTGATGGAGGGCCTGATGATTATCACAAAATGAAATGGAGTTCGTCGATCGACGGCGTCTTTGTCGTGTTGATGGTGCGGGGGTGAAAGAAACGGACCCTGATCGTAGTCGCTGGTGCACAGGACGACGCGGCACCTCGGGATAGAGGAAGGCAAGAATGTGGTACACAACCTAATCAAATGATCAAAACATTATTTCCAGCGAAACATCTTATAAATACTTACCAAAATAATCAATGTTAGAGCAAGACGGAGAACCGATACGAGAAGCCATATACCCCACAATGGAGAAGCGCCATTGCAATGATTCTTGGTGACAGACCAAATTGTGTCAACATCAAAGTGACACCGATAGCGCAAACCATATTCCTGGTTGGGGGAACTTCTCCACAGGAACACCATGACAAGATTGACGACGGAAGGCGAAAAGAGCAATATGGAGGAGCTGTAGTGAAGGAACGAGCAGATGCGCGTAATAGAGCGATAGACGATGCCAAAGTTGAGCATCCTGTTAGCAAGTGATGTTATGACAACGAAGATAAAGGTCAATGCAAAAGATACGCCTGTGCATATTCCAAGGGTGAGAGACAAGATTTGACCAAAGTGGGACCCATGGTCGTAGAGCGCAAAGGCCATAAAGTATCGCACAGTATTGTATATGGCCCAAGCAGCTAAAGCGCCCGTTAGATCAGCGTAGTTCAAGAAAAAACAAAGGGTCAAAGTAAGAGTATCCACTTACCAAGTACCATTTGGAGCGCATACTTTACGCGTCGTCTGCGTCTCCAAGGCTTTCGACGACTTTGATTTGATACTCTACCCTTCTCATTCAAATTTGCACTGGGATTCGTTTGCAATGTAGGGAGATTATCCCATCGCAAGTGCGCCGGTGATCCGTCTGGATTCCTTGGTTGATGAGAAAGCTGTTCATAATAGGCCAATGTAGCTTCGTCGGCGCCTGCAGTCAGCGGCGGCGGCAGTAAAGGGTCATTGGGATGGGAGTGCGAGGTTGTGCTAGTGTGTAGAGTGGCACTTGAAAGAGTGGACAATTGCCGAAAATGTTCAACCGTTGTGGTAGTTTCTGGAAGACCTTGAGTGTGTTTTGTGTCGTGAAGATATACGGCTGCCATAGATTCCTGGTTACCGGCCACTTCGACCAGATTCGTAGTCTTTTGTCGTCAAAGACTCGTGTATATAGACATGAGCCTCTAAAAGTTGTTGGTTACAATGTTGCAGGGAGAACGACAGGGGGGATTTACGACGGCCTCTGGCCCAAGTTAGAGAAATAGACTAGAAGACAGTAAGTGGACGTCGAAAACAGGAGCTTTTGATGTCCCTGAGGCCTGAGTACTTTTCCCGAAATATCCTGGCTTGGCCAATTATTGTTTGGCTGCGTCCCATTTATCAAATATCAGTTGCGCGACTATGTCACTATGGAGGTACTAGCGGTCCGTCCATGATGCATGAGCGTTTAAACTTTGAGTATTCCCGTCCTCCAAGTGGCTACATGCGTTTTTCCATTGTTCAATGACAATCATAGACCTGCAAATATTCAAGATCATGAAACGACTTCCTGCATCTGAATCCCGCTTTTCTGAGACGAAGAACCAGCGGAAATGGCCTTCAACGCGCATACTAGAACACACCGTCACTATTGTTGGGAACGGACTAGGGAGTAACAATCAGCCCCATGCGGGTTTCTAGGATTTATACACCCAATGTCGAGAAAATTTGGATCAGCGAGAAGCTTTGGAAATTTGGATGAACAATCTTCAAAGAAGACAAGTCAGGAGGGGTCGTCTTTGGTCCTCTTTCAAGATCTCGGCAGAATGTCAATGACCTTGCGCACCTGTTATTCTTCTTTCGTGATTATGGCAGTACTTATTTTGAGGAATACTGCGCAGCAGTCAACAAACGCTACCAGTCATCGCTCAGAATCAGACGAAGAAAGGGGGAGTTACATATAAAGGTGTGACACTCACACTAATTATGTCCTCCCGAGGTTCAATCGCAAATTTACTGTGGAGTACATATCACCCAACGTTCTCCGATAGAACTTACGAGAGTTCACGCACGATTGGATAGAAAAAGAGCACCGTAATGGGCCACTTACACTGTTTTTGTCTTCTCTAATCATATAAAAATCCATTTCAGACATCGCAGGTGCTTGCCAAATGCTCTTTGCACCTCATATAAACGGTTAAATTATCTCATAAATGTCGGGCCCATCGTGCTGTTACCTTATGAACGAGCCCTGCACGAGCCAGAGATGCATGCGCAAGGATTAATACAATGGAGTCTCTCCTACCCACCGGGTAGCAACTTCACACCAAGGTTTTACTTCTTGTCTTGGATGCTTCTTTTCTCGAAGTTACACGTCCATGAAACCTTTTATATCCTCTACACCTAGCAACTTCGACTGCCCTGTACTTGGCTATCACGATGACGCGTAGAAACGATCCAGGACCTTGAACACATCTTTCCTCCCCCCCAATCCCTTTCATGCCCCTCCAATGTCACCTGCCGCCTACACGAAGAAGCAGCAGCTAACATAGATACCTACGATGGCGTTAAAGTGGATTTTATTCCTTCCCATGGATTGGCACATCAGAATCACAGCGACCCCCCACTCCCCAAAGAAATCGAAATGCATCGACAGTAAGCACCAAGGGGGAAAGAAGGAAACATTCACCTTAGTACGCCCTGCATAGCCTCGTCCTGACAATCCCGCTCGCCAAGTTAATTTCATAGACGTGTGCGAAGCGTCCTTGGTTCAATTCGCAGCCGCTAAACGGTATAAGGGCAATAGATCTCTTGGTCTTGGGACTCCCGTTATCCGATGATATGTAAGTGCAGTGATAAGTAATTATAAATGAACTCACCCCGTTCTTCCCCAGGCGATAAAATTGACCTCTTAACACAGCCTACGGAATTTGTGTTTTTGCACAACAACGGGGGGGACGGAATTAGTTGTGGAACACGAGTTCTTTTTTATCCTGTCCGAAATGACCCTACGAACGGTAGCGAGTACGTGTATACATATTCTCGTTGTTGATGCTCCTTCCAGTAATATTAACAAACCAAAAAATTTCTCAACAGCAAGTGGACAAGAGTTTTCCACGAGACTGCAAACTGAGCGGTTCGCTTTTGTGAAGACACTTGCTTATCAGCAGCCTTCGTAGTGGTCCCCCAAAACAATGTACGCGGAGGGTTCTTGGTACGTACACGGTTCCGACGTCATCCTGTTTTCTGGGTTCGTCTTTAGTTTTTCTTGGGCTCATCTGAGCTCGTCTAATATCAAATCCTCAACAAGGATTTATTTCGACACTGGAAGTTGTACTGAGACGTTGTACGTCATCCTGAAGTAGTGATTCTGTAAACCGTATTATTTCGGTCATAATGTGATTATGCCAGAGAGCTAGGAACCACATGCAATCAAAAATTGCCGATCCAGTACAACGGGGAGACAGATATAATCAGTCCACGCCGAATACACGAAGCATTGACAATGACAGTTTACGAAAAATGTCTGGACACTGCATCAGCCATACGGTCAGAAAAGACAGGGATATATTCGATGCTAGTGACAGAGAGGCAGAGTACACCACCGTATCAGATATGTCGGGGAGCAGGTTGAGGCCGATCGACGCGTTTGAGACCCTACAGGGATTAATCCCGAGAAATGACCAATGTCCTATATAGGATGGACGGTCGTTACGTCGGGAGACAGCGTGGTGTACTCAGTACTAATCAATCATGAGCAGGCCAAAAATTGACCTATGCAAAAGGGCGGTATAACTCTCACAGTAATTTTGACCGTGATAAACTAGTCTGATCATGCTACCGGTTACCACAGCACAAACCCTCAGGGAAAAGAATAAGGGGAGGAGAACAGATCGAGCAGAAGACATCAGAGGGACATACCAACGCGCCGTAAGGTAAGGACAGGCTTTTACTCGGGATTCTTCTTCTTCTTTTTCTGCTTTTTGGCGACTGCTTCTGATTCTCTGGTGGTGTCATCGCGTTCCCGGACGCGTTTGACTTTCTTTTGACGTGCGGAAGTAATGATACCGTCAGCCTTTGACGACATCACAGACGAGGATGATGCGTCTATATCTTTAGGGTCGTCTACGCCCGCGGGTTTCATGAAAGCAGTAGTAGCAGTAGCAGAGGTAAACGATTCAGATTCGATCCGAGCCTGAGCACGGAGGTCTATACCGACGCCACTGCTTTCAAAGATAGCCTGCCTGGCAGTTTTCGAATTTTTGGGTTTTTCCAATTCATCAAAACCACGAAGCTGTCCAGACGTTCCCGAGGCAGATATTGATATGGGTCTAGGGTGAACCTTTCGGCCTTTAGTAGCTGAAGAGGATGGATCGGGAGGAGTAACGGTTTCGCTCGGTTTAGATTCAGATTGCTTGACCTAGATAGAATCAGGTGTGGCAAGAGCGCTAAATTTTTCACGTACATGTATAACGTCTTCCTTCCCTTTCTTGTTGAATACTCGTCTACCAACTGCACTTCTAGCAGGTACGCCTGTGTTACCGTCGTCGTCATCGTCCTTGTCCGATGCACTGCTCTTGGACGAGAATAAAAATGGCATATACGATTCCTCATGCACATTTGAAGATCTGGAAAACATTAAGAGCACTTGCATATACAACAAGGACGACCTTACTCTGCTTGCACCTGCTTTGTTCCCCAGGACCGTCGAACGACTTCGCTGATCTCCCATTTCCCATCATCCTTCACTTCAGCCCGATCCAGTTCGACTTCCTTCAGCTGCTTAGCCCTGTGAGCATTCTGCATAAATTTTAAGCTCAAGGTACTCGTGCTTAGGGTCTTGTTCGCCATTTTCGGGGAGGAGATGATTCGGCCGCCTGGTGGTTATCGCGTCGGCTGTAGGAAGTCGATGTGTTTTTTGGAAACGGAAAGCCTTGACAAGCCTTGACAGACAGACACCTTTTCGCGTCGTGTTTGATTGCTTACGTGACAAACTCGTGTGAAAATAGTTGATGGCCGTCATTATGCCGACAATGCCGAGAAGGATCGCTGGGAACATTGCCAAATTTGCGATTCATGCGATGTCATGCAGCTTAAAATTGCTATTATTTCTAATGTTGAAACGTTAACTGTCAAAAGCATAAACCCATCTGTCACTCTTCTCTATGTTAGTAAATACTTATAGAAGACTCCCCCTTTTTTTGGCAACGCAACCGTCTGACTTGTTGCTTCTTGTTATCTGGCATGGTCACCCAAAGCTTTCTGCTCCAAGATCTTTGTTAAGCACCGCATGGTCGGTGAACGATTTGACCGCAAATTCTGATAGACACGTGAATGCTTAAAACTTTCTTAACAAGTATAACTTGAAATTATGGACAGGGTCCTTCGCCTCTTTAATCAGTGGCGTCAACCCATGCCTTATCTTGAACTAAATTCGCGGAGTCGAAAAACAATTTCCGCCTATCATAGAGCTTGGAGGGTATACGGCAGTATAAACATCAAGTTCGCCGCGAGCTTAGCATAGCCGCAAAATCACCCTAACCATTAGTTGGGTGCCCTGGATCAGGATCCAGGACTGAAACCGCGTTCTGTTTCTGAGCTAACCCAATTTCTTTTCTCGTTACTACTGTAATGACGACTTGCCCGCAGCTCCCTGAGTCTATGTGAGTCTGACTTGAATCTATTCAATCAACACGTCGATCCAGGGTTGAAATCGAAATACAATATCAACCCCATCTGTGCGAGCAAACAAACCATTAACAATCATATCATCCCAGGTTCGAATGACGAGCGGCTATGTAATGCACTATCATCCGCCCTGTGGTACATATTATATATACACGCCAAGCATCGCACGAGGCGAACCACCCACGTGGTAGTATTACTACTTGCCTAACTCAGTTAAAGTTACTCTTTTACGGAGTCATATTGTATTCCTAACAAGGTAAAAAAAATCAAGCGCTCGTGATGACGAAAACAAAAGTCCACCGGTTCATAAACTATCTCTCCTTTTCTACAGGTCACAGACACGTCCGTTGTGCATACTCAAGTCCGTAAGCTATTTCCCAGTTAATTGATTTACCTTGAAGGGCTTTTTCATGGTATGCGTATGTACTATGGGATAACATAACGTTTGTATGTAGTAGCGATGCCGTCAACGGACCTTTTACATACGGGCCATCCCTCGGTCTAGGCCTTTGCGTATCTCAACTTGTTCTTAGTTTTTTCACAGTGTTACCGGGTCTCGGGAAATTCGGACGTCATGGTAATTTTGACCATGAGATATGTAGTATTCAAGTCAGGCTGGTACTGCCCGCTGACGATCGCATCCCGCGAGGGTTACAAACTTTACGCTATCACAGGGTTTACTACTACGTACCCTTCTGCTATCTAGTCAGATGTCGAGCGTATTTCGCTGGAACTGAAGCCTTCATTAGCTGTCCGATTCAGAAGCCGTACTAAAGAGATTAAACCTCTTAATATTGAAAACGATATTTTCTCTGATGTCGGATGGAAATGAAACGGTTCCCAGAAGATCACGGGCAGACGTCATCTCTTCAAAGAAACCTAGCGGCCGATAACACCACCGTTCTATACATACTTATGTAACAATACTCACTCATTCATTCATTCAACTCCGGCTGGTAAGTACATTGATTAATCGTCAACAAGAATAGAAAGTCTATCGCCGGACACCGTCCGGCAAGTAAAGGATTCAAAGATAAGGCCCTCGACAGCGGAGAAACAGGGCCACCTGTTCTTAAAAGCTTTTATTAAGTTCAACTGTTTTGCGAAGAAATCTCCGCTCTAGATACATATACATAGATCATCCAACATCCGTCAAACAAGCTCCAGAACTGGCTCGTGAAAATGCCTTTCGGGTGCTACCTCTTCCGTCGCACTCATACATGCGTATTTCACAACCGACACAATCGGGAGTGACTCGGAGTGGGTGAGTAGGGGTAGAAATTAAACTGATTTGACCTTAGTAGCAGCAACTAAAATTGTACTCCCAGAGTAGCTATGTGCTTACTTGGTGCATATTTCCTGAGCCGGGCTCGCTGAGATCGATGCGATAGTCAAGGGATAAGTAATGAGATATTAACGCGTATGCACCAACTTACTCATGTTCGATGATCCAGTTAGTACACATGCAACTGAGCGATTGATCTAATGTTGTATCTTCGTTTTTGGGGCAAGTGGAATTCCACCAAAGAACGTTTTGCTTCCAAGTTCTGAGTAAGTAATATAGTAAAATAGCTGAGTTATTTATTTAGCACTTCTGATCATGATCAGGGTATATCAACGTCACCCCTCCGGATCTTGTTCATATTCCACCATTATCGCAGGCATTCATACTACTAGCCTGAGTATGCAGTACCACGGTAGATTTCTGTTCCTTCCATCTATTATGTCAACGAAAAGAAGAAGAAGTTGATTTTGAGAAGGACACCCAAGCCCAAGGTCAGATGGATAGATGATGCATTCCTGAGTCCTTCCTGAGCATGAGATCAGAAGTAAATATGTACCCCATACTACTACTTGGCAGGAATCTTCAGCTCTATTTCTGACTCACTCACCCATCGTCCGAAGGTAAGGTACCAAGAGGAGCACGAGGTCTGTCTATATGTCTATCTGTCCATCCGTCGGATGGTGTTCTATAGCCGAAGTCATGTCACTTGTGATGAACTATATGGAAAGTTATGGATCGACGGACGTACATAGTAGTGTGAACTATTAATCCGCAGTGAACGACCTGAGGGGGCTATGTAAGTAAAATAACATTTATCATCGGTGCCTAGAGTTGCAACAATATATGCCCCACGTCCACGTCCCGTCCATCATGATTGGACCTGTTGAACCTGTCCCCGCGAAAGGATGGGATGGGACAGAAGTCACCAAGAATCCAGACCCCCATTTTCCCGTCGAAAGCCCTATAGGTTACGCTAGACAAAGTAAGCAAGGAACATCAGGATCGGGAAAGAGAACATATTAGGAAACCCTTGGGTAAAAAAGAGCCCAAAATGTCGTAAAGCGAGTAATGACAATGGTAATGTAGAAATAGAAAAGGAAAAGAACGCAAATAGAGACGACGATACGGCTCCGCGCGGACCTTCTTTCTTTTTCGTGAGCAGTCCGGCAATTTTAGGGTAAGCCGAAGAGAAAAGAAAGGCGTTATCGTCGCAAAACCTATTTTCACACCGTCGTCGGGGTCCGTATGATACCAACGTGGAGACAGCGTGAGCACCGGGAAGACGTATAAAGAAAATCGAAGGGGCGGGGACAAGGTTTGTGTTCTCGTGCTCTGCAGCTCCCTCGCGAGTCGCTTTGTCGTGGAGCGGCCATCGAGAAATTGTAACGTGAACATAACAGCATGATTCTTAGCATTCCATTTTTGTAGAGATCGAATCCGAGAAAAGAAACGAATCGAGCTGAGCCAGAGCCAGGGCCGTACCCGTACCGCAGAAGGCTTCTATTTATCGCGGTAAGAAGGATGTGTGATGGGCAAATGAGATCAAGAACGATGCAATTGGATGCAGAGACTGCGGGTGTTGCACCAATATAATTAGGCTATACACCTGCCTAGCACTCCGAGGGACCGCGTCAAGCGTTGAGAGAAACCTTATTCTGGGTTCAGTCCTCCTCGTTCGTTCAAATAATTGAATAGCTGTACTAGCATTTTTGCGAGTATTTTCCTAGAATTTAACACGCGCAACTGCCATACCGGGTGCACTGTTCAGAAAAGTCCCAAGAAAAGATTTAAGCCCCAGAAGACGGGAAACGAATAAATGAAGTACCTTGCGAGCGTCTCTCGACACACATTCGTAATTCCGTACGGTAGCAATTTCCCCAGAAAACGTAATGATATAATAGAAGGCCGAAGGCCGTTTGAAGGCGATGTTAAATCTCGGAGACAATTGGGTATAAATTACCGGAAATAGATATGGACCGACATTCGACTGAATGGACGAAGGATGCTCCTGGCCCAGCAGAGTGTCTTGTGGTACAGCATGGAAATGCTCATGTCAGTGAGCGAACACGATTGCTAGAAATGGTAATAAAGTTGACAATCAGGCCGACGCAGGGTGTAAAGGGCGTGTGAGATGCGCCGCAAAGCGCGGCTGGACGGTTCTCATGTCTCCATAAGACAAAAAGACTGCCTGCAGTACCCTGGCTTTCCTGTTTAAACGCCACAGAAAGACTTGTAAAAAGGGGGGAGTGAGGACGCAAGATAGCTGCCGACAGGTACGGCGCGCAACTTGCTGAGCGGTTTCTGTCAGATCTCTGTCAACGTGGGTTGTCGCGAAGGAAAGATATTATTACGTAACTCCAAACTGAACCAGATCAGATCTTTCGAAATATCGAGCCAGCTCCGATCAGGAATTAGCACGATCGCTATAAAAGTCGCGTCTGCTATCCACGCTACCAATATTTGCCCCCCCCATGTCAGCGACCTACCATCTCCGTCCTGTCTCGACTTCCCCTTCCCCAACTGCTTCAACAACTTCTCCAGCAGCCAATAGCCCACAATACAAATCCGCAATGCATTCACCGCCCCCTGCAAATTCAAATGGTCGTTTACGTCGTCCTTTGTCTCCTAGTTCTCTAAGAGGTTTGTCTTTTTTTTCCATCTTTCTCTGCTACCTCTTATTCCTTTTATAGATGTCGACCTCACACAGACGCCTGATCCATCACATAGAAAATATCCAACTCCTCCAACAGGTCATGATTTAATGGCCATGTTTCCCCCTGCACCACCAGATAATTTCCCTGAAATGAGACCAGGGCCAACAAGCGGTTTCTTTCAGCGTCAGGAACGCGCATTCTTCGCTCAGGCTGGCAAAGAGATCGTCCGTGTTCGCATTGAGGTTGACTTTCCAAATGGCACCGAACCAGAACCTGCAAAATCTAGAACCGCTTCAACCAGTAGTCGGCCGTGGATGAATGGAGGTCCCCTTCCACCGTCACACCATTCCCCTGTCCAGTCATCATCTGCAGCGCCTGCTTTATATCCACATCCATCTTCATCATCTCGGCCACAGCGCACTGCAATCTCCGTAACGCCCGCTACCCTGTATCCCCAATCATCACATACCCCGCCTAGCACAAACCAACAACCACCATCAAATATCCATGTCCCGTCAATGCAGTCCCAAGATCCTTCTTCTGGCGCCCCTATAGGCTCCAAGTCAGAATATGCAACAGAGGACCTCGACGATGAATCTTGGAGAAGGCCTATGCCCTATGCTGAGCGGAGGCGAGCGGGGAAGCACACAAGGCGTGTTATCGTTCGAACATGAATTATTTCAACACCATCATAACCACATCACTCTCATTCGTCAGATAACTGCCATTATAGATAACGAATGTTCCACCCCGATGATTACGCAACTCCTAACCCGACAAGTTGGCAACAACCCCCTTTTTTGCATGTCCCATATCCATTTGCTTTTTCTGTGAAATTATGCGGGGCTTTCTATTTTTTCTTGTTGTTCGTATTTTTTATACCTTTGTAACCCTCCCCATTTTTGATACTACATTCTCCCACTCTATTCGTACTAATTCTCTTGTAGCCCTCTATGTTTTTTTTGGTCGAAAGTCACTATCACCTAGCATTCAACCTCATCTATTACCCCTGCATCATACATACATACATTTGTCCGTATATTATCATCTCATATCCCTATCCCCCATCTTTGAAATTCATTAGGCTTGAAACTGCAATGCTTGCTCGCTCATCAAAGTCGCATCATCCAAATATCCTATCTCGGTGACACCTTTTTTTCATCATATATTCATAATGTGTCCATCTTTCCATATCCGAGGTCAGTCCCCTCGAAAAAAAAAACAGGGCAGGCACACGTACACGCAGAGAAGAAAGAGGGTGCGAACCGAACGAACTGATGATGATTATGACATGGACTGACGCCGTCGCGCGTATGCCAGGCCAAGTATGATACTATTATAGTGCTCGCGCGCAGTACTTATTAGTACACGGTCTAAACCAGACCCGACGTCAGAAGTTTTCCACTAGAAAAAATGACATGCAGTACGGCGCCGGGGTACGGTACTTGGGCCATCGATTTGTACTAATCATATGCATCATAGCATGTATCATCATCAATATTAAGTTTCAAGTCGTGTTGGTATGCATATAGTGTGTACATGTACATGTACGTTTGCCCGCCGCACAATTGACAAAGGACGACGAGCGTGAGCGCGAGCATTGACAACGACAAGTTAACTGCCCGAAATGGAAATAGAATGAATGGGGCCTCAATCAAACGTTGATTCATTGACAGAGTCAGAGGGTGGAATTACTTATCTGATATGATTAAAACGCTCAGACTGGTTGCTCGGCAGGGAATTTTAGGGTTCAGATTTTTTCGTTGAAGACTCGATCCAGCTGAGCCACAGGGTTCATTATATCAATCTAATAGCAGGGTCAATGATATCAATGGCTGACGTCGACGTCCATATCCAACTCAACAAATATCCTTCCAACATACAACTTGAAGCTTGAAATCTAAAAGGGAACTCATCAAATATGAATATAGAACGACGTTTGTACCAAAGTACAAAGTATCTATATATCATCATGCCCGGATTCCGGGTATCAGACAGCATGGCTGCCAACTTGTTGTACACATGCAAGTCAAATGGAAAGAGTCACTTGGTAAGCGGGCTGTACATCGAGAGAGAGACAGGTTCAGCAGCGACTTTCTGTCTGTCTGTCTGTCTGTCTGTCCTGTCAGAACTTGTCCGAGCTATCTAGGTATCTTTCCATCTATTCATTTATCTGTCATCTCAAATCATTCGTTCTAGTAAATACTTGACCCGATCTGTGTTTATCTATTTAGCTAGTTAAAAATCAGATGGTGGAGTCCCACTGATCATGATCGATTTTCTCCGTGCTCGGTCTCAACCCCGTCACTGGACCTGAGCTCAGCCCGAGGGTGAGAAAACAAATGGCATTTGTTTTCTCACCCTTGTGGAGTAGAAAAAAACAACGGAAGATATCGATAAATAGATACAAGATGATGGATGCATTGGATGATTAATATAGATATAGCACAGGCGGAATGGTGTTTATGTATAGCATCGGAATGATCACCACCAGCAGTGCGCCTCGGTCGATGACTACTTACTCGAGCTCAGTGTTCTCAAGTTTGATTTCGGCGCGCCCGCCCCAAATTGAACTCTCTCCGATGGCGGCTTGTGTGTCTTGGCTTTCGGCCTTGGCTGCTGTTTCTGATAGCTATCGTTTAGTACTAGATTATCATATGTACACGGTATACTTCCGTCGGTGCCTGGAAATATCACGTACAAGTTCAACCTGTATCTGAATTGATTATTGCGCACCCGTGTACTTATGTACATATACAGACAGGACACCATTTTCCCGAGTAGGCTAATCAGCTATATTACATTTACCCAGGGCCTTTGGAACAAAGTACGCAATATATTACGAAATATATGTACCGCATGCTCGCCGGGAGATTGCAGGCCCATAGAATTTAAATGCTCATCCAAAATCAAGGTATTTAAGAGCGCTAGTCTGGTTTCAGTGATATACTAATTACGCAAAAAGGGGATTTCTTTATAAGCGCCGGCATTCACAACTCGTTGAGTGGGTCACGCCACAAGTTACCCGTTCCGGAAAGGGGTTGTTCTGGGCGTCTGACTCACGTTTAAATAACATCATCGTGGGGG
>Ga0247779_1000129_pt1 | contig 60930 bp, 44 predicted proteins | sample UWRJL221509R5_FD_179925 | JGI IMG/M metagenome (GOLD analysis project Ga0247779, IMG submission 179925) | Plant litter microbial communities from Arlington Agricultural Research Station in Wisconsin, United States - UWRJ-L221-509R-5 | ecosystem: Environmental > Terrestrial > Plant litter >... | reverse complement strand
ACCGGCTGCCGCTGGCCGAGGAGGCCATGCAGTTCCCCGCCGTCGAGCTGTTCGTTGCGCGCGCCTCCGCGGCCTCGGGCCGGCCGTTCGCGATCACCGCCGACAACGTGGCCGACGTCTGTGCGCTGGCCTGGCATCTGGACGGCTCGCCGCTGGCCGTCGAACTGGTGGCGGCCTACCTGCCGACGCTCGGGCTGCGCGAACTGCGCTCGCGCATCGGCAATCACCTGGCCCTGAGCCTGCGCGGCCGGCGCACCGCCGCCCCGCGCCACCAGACGTTGGCGGCGACGCTCGAATGGAGCTACCGGCTGCTGCCGGCGGGCGAGCAGCTCGTGCTGCGGCGCCTGTCGGTGTTCCGCGGCAGCTTCGGCCTCGCGGCCGCATGCGGCGTGGCCAGCGACGGCTCCCTGGACAGCGCCGCTGTGCTGGCCGCGATCCTGAACCTGATGAGCAAGTCGCTGGTCGGCGCGGACACGCGCAGCGACCCCGCCGAGTACCGGCTGCTGGACACGACGCGGACCTTCGCGCTGCAGAAGCTCCGCGAAGCCGAGCCGATCGATCCGGTGCTGAGGCGGCACGCGCTGGCCGTGCAGGCCATGCTGGGCGCCGCCGACGCCGACTACAACGGCATGTCGCGCGCGCCGTGGCTGGAAGCCCATGGCGGGCAGACCAGCGACGTCCGGGCCGCGCTGGACTGGTGCTGGTCCGCCGCCGGCGACCTCCAGATCGGCATCCAGGTGATGCTCAACGCACTGCCGCTGCACGAGCTGGGCTTGCTGACCGAGCAGACCTCGCGCATCGAGCTGGCGCTGGCGCACCTGGCCGGCATGGTGCCGCCGCGGCCCGATCTCGAACTGCGCCTGCACCTGAAGCTGACTTGGCCCAGCCTGGAGCCCGACTGGCAGGGGCGGCCGACGGCGGTCCTGCTCGCGCGGGCGACGGCGCTGGCGGAGCAGGTGGACGAGCCGGGCGCGCGCATCGGCACGCTGTACTGCAGCTGGCTCAGCGCCTTCGTCAACGGGGACTACCCGACAGCGACGCGGATGGCCGAGGGCGCGTTGGCGATTGCGCTGCAGTGCCAGGACGAGGCCGGCGAGGTGCTGAGCAGCCGCTTGCTGGCCTATTGCCGGCACTTCATGGCCGAGCACGACGAGGCGCACCGGCTGGCCGAACTGACGCTGGCGCGCGAGGCCTACCGCCTGCCGCCCGAGTACGCGAGCACCGTGCCGCACGGCGTGTCGATGCGGTTGCTGCAGGCGCGCGAACTCTGGCTGCGCGGTCGCCCGGACAGCGCGCTGCGCAAGGCCGAGGAATGCCTGGCGCTCGCGGAGACCGCGCATTCCCATGCGCAGCTCCAGACCTTGGGCTTCGCGCTGATCCCGATCGTCATCTGGCGTGGCGAACTCGAGCGCGCCGAAGCCCTTGTCGAACGGCTCAGGATCGTCGCGGGCAAGGGCCATTCGCCGCACTGGGGCTCGTGGGCCGCGTCCTTCGCCGCGGTGCTGAAGGCGATGCACAGCCACCGCATGCCCTTCGTGCAGGCGAGCAACGCGAAGGAGCTCGACTGCATGGCCAGCGTTGCCGCCACCTGGCATCACCCGCTGAGCCTTCAGCGGCTCGAAGCGGGGGCCAGCGACTGGTGTGCGGCCGAAGTGCTTCGCAAGCAGGGCGAGTTCATCCTGCATCGCGAGGGGCGGGCCGGCGTGGAGCCGGCCGAACGGGCGTTCACCCGATCGCTGGAGCTCGCACGCCGGCAGGGTGCGCTCGGCTGGGAGCTTCGCGCGGCCATGAGCCTGGCGCGGCTCTGGGTGGGGCAGGGGAACGGGGCCCCGGCCCGCGAGCTGCTGAGCGCAGTCGTCGCGCGCTTCAGCGAAGGTGCCGGCACGGCCGACCTGCGCGCCGCGGCGGAGCTGCTGTCCGCCTGCGACGCGCGCGGGTCAGAACGCGCTCTTGACCACGCCCCCGTCGACGCGGAGTGCGGCGCCGGTGGTCGCTGAGGCGAGCGGGCTGGCCACGTAGGCGACCAGCGAGGCCACCTCCTGCGGCGTGGCGAAGCGCTTGATCAGCGAGGTGGGGCGGACGTGCTGGAAGAACTCGGCCTCGAACTGGGCGGCGCTCTTGTCGTTGGCCTTCGCCATGCCCTCGACGAAGTCGCCGACGCCGCGCGACTTCGTCGGCCCCGGCAGCACGCTGTTGACCGTGATGCCGGTGCCGGCGACCACTTCGGCCAGGCCGCGCGAGACCGCCAGCTGTGCCGTCTTCGACATGCCGTAGTGGATCATCTCGGTCGGGATCTGCACCGCGCTCTCGCTGGAGATGAAGATGATGCGGCCCCAGTTGGCGCGCTTCATGTCGGGCAGCACCAGCCGCGCGAGCCGCACGCCGCTGAGGACGTTGACGTCGAAGAAGCGCAGCCACTCTTCGTCCGGAATGTCCTCGAAGGCCTTGGCGTCGAAGATGCCGAGGTTGTTGACGAGGATCTCGATGCCGGCGTGGCGCCGCACCACGTCCTCCGCCGCGTCGGCGCGGCTCAGGTCGCCGGCGAAGCCCTCGACGGTGCCTTGCGTTTCCGAGCGCATGCGCGCCACGGCCTCGTCGACGGCGGCCTGCGTCCGTCCGTTGACGATCACGCGGGCGCCTTCCTGGGCCAGCGTGCGCGCGATCGCGTAGCCGATGCCGGCGGTGCTGCCGCTGACCAGCGCGAGCTTGCCCTTGAGTTGCAGATCCATGGGATTTTTCTCCTTGTGTGGGTGGTGCGAAAGATGCGTTGAATCGGCGGGTTGGTCGGTCTGCGCTTCAGCTGCGGACGAAGGCCAGCGGCGCGCCGGGCCGCGTGGCGCGCAGCCGGCGTGCCTGCAGGCCCGCGCCGATCAGGAACAGCAGGAAGCACAGGCCGTAGAGTGCCTGCAGCGTCGGGTCTTCCGGACTGGCGATCAAGGGCTTGCCGAGGGGCAGGCGGGTGAGCGTTTCGGTCAGCCCCGGCACCATGTGGAAGAAGAAGGTCAGCGAGTAGCCGATGGTGGCCACGTAGCGTGCGAGACGGCCAAAGGCCCAGCCGCGCCGTGCCATGCCGGCGAGCGCCAGCACCACCAGCGTCATCACGCCCAGCGCATGGGGCTTGCCGAAGCCGCCGTGCTGGAAGATGCCGAAACCCGTGATGCAGGTGGCGATCGTGAACCAGACGTAGACGCGGCCGGCACCAGTGGCCGGCGAGATCTCGCGGTCGCGCAGCAGCGCCTTCGCGCCGGCGATCACGGCGACCAGGCTCAGTGCCGTGTGGACGAGGCCGAGGGAGGTGAGTCCGAACATGGTGCGTTCCTTTCAGTGGGTTGCAGCGCCGTTGGCGAGTTGCCGGGCGATCGTCGCCACGCGCCGGCCGAGGTGTTCGGCGGTGCGCAGGTCGGCCGCGGTCGGCGCGACGTCCGGGCCTTCGTCGGCGTTCGACTGTGCCGCGGCGCCGAGGAAAAAGCCATGGCGGTTCAGCGTGTCCTCGCTGGTGGTCGAGCTGTTGTGGCCGGGTGGCAGGCCCAGGTTGACCCAGTGCATGCCGTGCTGGGCCGCGAAGATGGCGAGCTGCTGCAGCGTGGCCAGCTTGTCGCCGGAGCGCGAGGCCGAGTTGGTGAAGCCGGCGGCGAGCTTGTCGCGCCACAGGCCGCCCTTGGCGAACACGGTGCGCGAGGTCGCGTCCATGAACTGCTTGAACTGCGCCGAGGCGCTGCCCATGTAGGTCGGTGCGCCGAAGACGATGGCCTGGGCCTGCGCGAGCGCATCCCAGTGGTCATCGACCTCTTCGACCTTGATGAGCTGGCAGACGACGCCGTCGACGGCGCCGGCGCCCTCGGCGATCGCGCCGGCCTGGCGGGCGGTATGCCCATAGCCGCTGTGATAGACGATGGCGACGCGAAGGGCTGGGGTGTCGGTCATGGAATCCTCGCTGGAACAGGAGTGAAAGGAAAGAATGGGACCGGCGAAGCTTCGACGAAAGCGCCACCTGCGGCGAGTGAATCGTCGTGAATCGGGAGTGAAGCGCCTGCGGCGGGGTGTGAAGGCGGTGTGAAGACGGTGTGAACGAGCTTTCTCAACGCTTCACTGGCCGTACGGGGCGCCGGCGCGGAACATGGTTGCCAAGGGTGCACTTCAGCGCCCTTGGAGATGAACATGCAGATGACTTCCCCGATGCGCGTGCTGGTGGCGCATGCCGAGCCGATGGTGCACCTCGGCCTGGTGGCGACACTGGCGCGCGACGAGCGCTTCGAGCTGGACGAACAGTGCGCCGACCAGCTCGACCTGGCCCTGCTGTCGCGCGGCGGCGGCCCGACCCGCGTGCTGGTGGCCGACCTGATGACCGGCATCGCCGCGGCCCGGGCCGTGCGCGAGGGGCGTGTCTCGCGCCTGGCCGCGCCGACGGCGGTGCTGGTGGTCTCGGCCGCGGAGGGTGAGCTGGTCATCCGCGGCGCGCTCGAGGCCGGCGTGCTGGGCTACCTGACCTATGAAGCCTGCGCCGCGCAGCTGCTGGACGCGGTGGCGCTGCTGGCGCGCGGCCAGCGCTTCCTGGCGCCCAGCGTCGCGCTGCGCCTGGCCGGCGCCGTGGCGCAGGACCTGCCGACGCGGCGCGAGATCGACGTGCTGAAGCTGGTCGCCACCGGCCTGTGCAACAAGGCCATCGCGGCGGAGCTGGACATCGCCGCCGGCACCGTCAAGGCGCATGTGAAGGCGCTGCTGCAGAAGCTCGACGCGCCGACCCGCACCGCCGCAGCCGACATCGCCAAGCGCCGTGGCCTGCTCGATCCGGTGGGCGAGCAACTGGCCTTCGACATCGCGCGGCCCCGCCCACCGGCGCGGCGCGGATCGGCCATGGTGGCCTGAGCGTGAATCCGTGCGAATACGACGTCCTAAGCTGAAAGCCCATCTGCCATGCCTGCATCACTCGCCGCACTGGCGCTCGCCGCCTTCGGAATCGGCACGACCGAATTCGTGATCCTTGGCCTGCTCTCCAACGTCGCCAGCGACCTGGCGGTCTCGATACCGATGGCCGGCTGGCTGGTGACCGGATACGCGCTCGCGGTCGCGATCGGTGCGCCCGCCATGGCGATCGCCACCGCCCGGCTTCCGCGCAAGCAGGCGCTGATCGGCCTGATGGGCATCTTCATCGTGGGCAACGTGCTGTGTGCCGTCGCCGCCGGCTATTCGATGCTGATGCTGGCGCGCGTCGTCACGGCCTTGTGCCACGGCGCGTTCTTCGGCATCGGGGCGGTCGTGGCCTCCAGCCTGGTGCCCGAGGACAAGCGCGCGTCCGCGGTGGCCCTGATGTTCACCGGGCTCACGCTGGCCAATGTGCTGGGCGTGCCGCTGGGCACGGCCCTGGGGCAGGCCTGGGGCTGGCGCGCGACCTTCTGGGCCGTCGCCGTGATCGGGGTCGTCGCGCTGGCCGCGCTGGTCCTGCTGCTGCCGCGCGAAGCCGTGCAGCAGAAGACGGATCTCCGGCGCGAGCTGTGCGTGTTCCGTGAGCGCGGCGTCTGGATGGCGCTGGGCATGACGGTGTTCAGCTCGGGCTCGATGTTCGCGATGTTCACCTACATCGCGCCGATCCTGGGCGGTGTGACCGGGCTGTCGCCGCGCGCCATCTCGGGGACGCTGCTGGTGATCGGCGTAGGCCTGACGATCGGCAATGTCGTCGGTGGCCGGCTGGCCGACTGGAAGCTGATGCCGACGCTGGTCGGGCTCTTCATCGCGATGGCCGTCATCCAGGTGATCTTCTCGGCGGCGGCGCATTCCGTGATCGGCGCCGAGATCGCCGTCTTCGCCTGGGCCATGATCGCGTTCGCCGCGGTGCCTGCGCTGCAGATCGGCGTCGTCACCCAGGCGCACGAGGCGCCCAACCTGGCATCCACGCTGAACATCGGTGCGTTCAACGTGGGCAATGCGCTGGGCGCCTGGGCGGGCGGGCAGATGATCACCGCGGGCGTGGCGCTGAACTTCGTGCCGCTGGCGGGTGCGCTGCTGGCCATCGTCGGACTGGCGCTTGCGCTACTCGCGCTGAACCGTCGACCGGCGAAGACGCTCGCCTTTCCATGAAGACGGCGCGCGACGACATCGGCGGGCGGCTGGACAGGCTGCCCGTGACCGCCCTCCACCTGCTGGCCGTGGTGCTGTGCGCCACCGGCTTCGCGTTCGACACCTTCGAGCTGGCGCTGGGCGGCGTGCTGGCGGCGGTGTTCTCGGTGCCACCGCATGCGGTGGCGGCCAGTGAGCTGTCGCTGCTGCTCGCCTCGGTCTACATCGGCGCGACGATCGGCGCCCCGGCCTTTGGCTGGGTGGCCGACCGCTACGGCCGCCGCCACACGCTGATGGGCCTGCTGATCGGGCTGGGCCTGAGCTCGCTGGCCGGCGCGGCCTGCCAGTCGCCGGCGATGCTGACCCTGCTTCGCGGCGTGGGCGGCATTGCGATGGGCGCCTACCCGCCAATCGTCATTGCCTACCTCACCGACCTGATGCCGCCGGCGCGTCGCGGCATGCTGATCTTCTCGACCGCGGCCTTCTCCGCGCTCGGCCCGCCGGCTGGCATCTTCCTCGTGCGCTACCTGACGCCGCTGCAGCCGCTGGGCCTGGAGGCCTGGCGCTGGGGCTTCATCGTCGGCGGGGTCGGCGTGCTGCTGGTCGGCCTGCTGTTCCGGTTGTTGCCGGAGTCGCCGCGCTGGCTGCAACTGCGCGGCCGGACGCAGCAGGCGCAAGCCGTGCTGGCGGCGTTCGAGCGCTCGACGGTGGTGCTCGACGCACCGGCCGCGAAGGGCGCCGGTGCGAGGAGCCCGACGGACGCCGTCGTGCGGACACCGCGGCGTGGCCATCAGTTCGTCGTCGCGCTGATCTTCCTGCTGAGCCCGTGGGCGACGGTGGCGTTTCCGATCCTGTCCGGCGCGGTGATGGCGCAGAAGGGCTACCGGCTGTCGGACGCGCTGCTGGTGCTGGGACTGTCCTGGTTCGGGCCGATGGTCGGCACCTTGCTGGCCTCGACCTCGATCGACAAGCTGGAGCGGCGGCAGGCGTTGGGCCTGTGCGCCTGCGCGATGGGGCTCGCCGGCGGCTGCTTCGTGCTCGGCGACGGCGCGGCCTGGCTGGCGACGGCCAGCATCGCCTTTGCCTTGTTCTCCGCGCTCTACGTGCCGACGCTGACGATGTACGGCGCCGAGCTGTTCCCGACCGAGGCGCGTGCCCGGTCGGTGGCTGCGGCGTGGGCGCTCAATCGCGTCGGCGCGGCCGTGGCGCCGCTGCTGCTGCTACCGCTGCTGCGGAGCTCGGGGGCCTCGGCGATGTTTGGCGCCGTGGCGCTGACCTTGCTGGCCAGCTTGTTGCTGCTGGGCCTGGCGCCGCGTGGCCGGCAGCGGCAGGCGGTTGGCTGAGCGCGGCTCAGAAGTCGTAGCGGGCGGTGAGCAGCACGGTGCGCGGCGGGTTGTAGTAGGCCGCGTCGACACCGACCGAGGGAATGCGGTTGCGAAGCAGCAGGTAGGTCCGGTTCGTCAGGTTCTTGATCCGCAGCGACAGGCTCCAGCGCCGGTCGATCGACAGGTAGGCGCTGCTGAGGTTCAGGTAGGTCTGGGTCGGCAGCTTCAGCAGCTCGGTGTTGGCGGCATCGGCATATTGCTGGCCGACGTACTGGGCCGAGACGTTGAAGCTGAGCGCGTCGCCGCGCGGCAGCGGCAGCAGGTGCTGCAGGCTCGCGCCGAGGCTGGCGTGCGGGGCATTCGGCAGCTCGTTGCCGACGAAGTTGCCGCTGACCGCGCCGGTCGGGTTCTCGAAGGTCTCGAAGCGCGAGCGCAGCAGCTCCAGCGACAGCGTGGCCTGCGTGTTCGCGCCGAGCTTGGCCGACAGGTCCAGGTCGACGCCGTAGGTCTTCGCGTGGCCCGCGTTCATCAGCACGCCGTCGGTCACCAGCACGCCGCCGAGCGTCGTGTTGGTCAGCGTGGCGAGGTAGTCGCGGTAGTCGTTCAGGAACAGCGCGGCGTTGGCCTCCAGCCGGCCGTCCCAGGCGCGGGTCTTGGCGCCGACTTCATAGGTGCGCACCTTCTCGGGGTTCGACACGTACTCGGCGGCGCGCAGCGAGGCGGCCGCGCGATTGAAGCCGCCGAACTTCGCGCCCTGCGCGATGCTGGCGTAGAGGAACAGGTCGGGCGTGGCCTGGTGGTCGATGCCGATGCGCGGCAGCAGGCCGCCCTTGCGCGTGGCCAGGTCCGGCGCCGAGTAGATCTGCCGCGTGTGCTGGTGGGCCGCATCGACGGCCCAGTAGTTGTTGGAGCCGGTCTGGCGCGTCGTGTAGGCGCGCAGGCCCGCGGTCAGCGCGGTGCGCTCACCCAGCGCGTAGTGCGCCTGGCCGTACAGGCCGAGGTCGGTCGTGCGCAGCCGCGTCAGCGCCTCGGTGCGGTTCGGCGTGGTCGCGCCGAGCGCCAGCGGCTCGGCGAAGCGGTCGAACAGAAAGCGGTCGCTGACCAGCATCGCGCCGGCCGTCCAGGACAGCTCGCGCGACTGCTTCTGCCACTGCAGCTCCTGAGAGAAGGCCTGCTGGTCGACCACCTGCTGCAGGCCGTAGCGCTCGACCTCCAGGCCACCGAAGCCGCCCGAGGAGGGATCGTCGCGGTAGCTGCGCAGGCCGGTGATCGAGCGGAACACGACCCCGTCTTCGAGCTGGTCGACGATGCGCAGGTTCAGCCCGCCGGCCTCGCGGCGGAACGCGGCCGTGTCCACCGCGTTGAACAGCACGCGCGGCGCGGCGTCGGGGTGGTTCAACGGGTAGTTGGCGGCGTTGTTGTCGGAGCGGTCGAGCAGGCCGTCGACGGCCAGCACCGCGCTCAGGCCCGGCGCCAGGGCCCACCCCAGCTTGGCGCGGAACTGCGTGGCGTCGAGCTTGTTGACGCCCTTGTCCAGGGTCGCGTTGCGGCCGAAGCCGTCGTTGTGCAGGGTGGAGAAGGCGAAGCTGGCCGTCAGCGGCGTGCCGGCCGTTGTGCCGGTGATGGCGCCGGTGGCATAGCCGTGCGCTTCCTTCGCGCCGTAGTTGCCGATCGAGGCCGAGACCCAGGCCGACGACACCGTGCTCGGGTCCAGCGAGATCAGCTTGACCGCGCCGGCGCTGGAGTTCTGACCATACAGCGTGCCCTGCGGGCCGCGCAGCACCTCGATCCGCTGCATGTCCGGCAGGTCCCACAGCGCGGTGGCGTAGCCGCGGATCAGCGGCACGTCGTCCACATAGATGCCGACGGCCTGGCTCATCGCCGGCATCGACACGCCGACGCCGCGGATGCCGACCGCCTGCGGCATATTGCTCGAGCCATTCGGCACGGCCACGCCGGCAACGACGCCGACCAGGTCGTTCAGCTGCCGCACGCCACGGCTCTCCAGCGTGGACTGGTCGACCACGCCGACCGACACCGGCGTCTTGCGCAGCAGCGACTCGCTGCGCTCGACGGTGACGACCACCTCGGGCAACTGGGCCGCGGCATCGGTGGCCGCCTCCTGTTGCGCGAAGGACAGGGCGGGGAGGGCGAGGCAGAGCGCTCCCGCGCTCATGTGCGGGTTCAGGGGCAGCAGTTTTGGCATGGCGAAATGATCGCCGACCCCCGGGCGTTCACACCGTGAAACGGTGTGAATCCGGCGGGGCGCCGCAGGACGCCAGAGAAATTGCACCTGTCACTTGAGTCGCGCAAAGCACTTACGTCGGTTCGCGCCACGGACCTTCGATCAGTGGTGACGCAGTCATTGCGACAGCCCTGAAGTCGCGCCAGGGATGCGCACTTGGAAGACCGCACCTTCACCGAACATGCGAACTGACATCGCCGTTGGCGCTTGGCTGTGTAGCCGGTCTCGACCCGTTGGAGTCGTTCGCCGACCTTCCGCGAGTACCGGCTCCGCAGCGGTTGCCGCCGGTCGACTTGAACGGATGAACTCACGCTGTCGGCCACTAAGCGGCCCCTGGCGGCGGCCTCATGAAGATTCGTTGAAAGGGAGCTGCGTCACACGAAGGTGACACCATAGGTTAGCTCTTCTTCAAAGCCGCTGAACCCACTCTTTTCGTCGAGCGTTCTCACACGCCAGAAGTAGAACGATCGCACCTGCTGGACTGCCTCATCTTGTGATGTGCGATATGCCGTGCCTCTGGAGACAAGGGCCATACCGCAGTTTCCGTCGAACTGCCTGGGGCGAACCGATCCCCAGCCTGCATTCCAGTAGCAAAGGTCTGCGACGACCTCACTACCGGATTTGACCTCCAGTCCTCCACCACAGGGCGTGACCTCCAACTGTCCACGCCCTGGCATTGTCGGCAAGAAGAGCCGCCCCGGGTAAAGGTCGTGCTGTAGGTAGCCTAGCCGGTTGAAGTCGAGCGGCTTGGCTAGCGGCCATGCCTTGCTCTCCTCATCGGCTATCTCGTGGGGAGCTGGCGACTCCAGGACCGTAGTCGTGTCCAGAGGCTCGTGGAAGTCACTTGCGAGTAGTTCGCCGGTTCTCCACAGGTCCTTCAAGTGCTCCGCCAAGCCGTCATCAGCGACGCTGCCACCTGCCGCCTGCGCCCACCGGACGACCGAGACCTCCACACAGCGGTCCATCGACATCACAACGGGAGACGAGAAGGCCAGCAGCTCATCACCAGGACGCTCCAGCTGAACCCGTTCGACGAGGCTGCGGACAGCCCCACCAATAGCCTTGTCATCGCCGTCGAATTCCGTTCGGCCTGGAAACCAAGCCGGTCGTCTAGGCCTGAGCAGCGCAAGTGTCGGGTGAACAGGCAAAGCCAACAGAGCCCGGTCTTCCGCCGTATCGGCAGGCATGCCCCAGAACGCCTCAGCAACCGCCAACGTGCGGTGGTAGGCGGAGATCATCCGCAAGGCAGTCCGAGATGAGATTTGGCCGCTGAACCCGTCGCCCAAGGGGCGCGAGAAGTGCCAAGGGTCGCCCTGAAAAGGAGCATCCGGGTAGGCGCCTTTGTTCATCGACCACTCGAAAGCCATCTGGCGGATGAACGGCAGCCGCGTAGCGGCCTCAAGCTCCGTCATGGAGGTGCGGAACATCCGCGGAAGGTCTGCACCTTGCACCCCGTTGAAATCCTGTGGGATCTCGAAGTCTTCAGGCACTTCTTCTAGGCCTTCGTCCGGGGTATCCGCCCATAGACCGAGGCTCTCCAGCAACAGTTCCGAGAGAATGGACGTCTTAGGAATGCTCTCGGCCAGTTTCGGGCTGGCCTCGTACCCGTGCGCCTGCGCGGCCATCCAGAAGACGACGAGCGCCTCCACCACCTCGGCTTCGAGCTTCCTTGTGCCGAGGAATTCAAGGAGTGCGGCCTCCGTCGCCGCTTTCGACGCCGGCGCGCCCAGGCGAGCGGCGAGCTCCTGCATGGTCCACCACCGTGCAGCGGTCGACGGCCAGCCCAGCCTGGCGACGAGGATGCGCAGGTCGTCCATCACGTGCCCTTTGCCCTCGCAGCGTCGAGCTCTTCTGCCCAGCGCGGCCGTTCCAGCGGAAGAGTTCGGGTGTCTTCGAGCACGCAATTCACCATCATCTCGGCGAACTTCACGGCGTCGTCAACGCGCTTCTGCCGTGCATAGAAATAGACCATCAGATCCGTCGGCGCTACACGCGGCGGCTCGGGCTCTCCGAACATGGCGTACGTCGTCGCCCCGACGAACTCGTCGCAACGACTCGGGTAGTGCTGAACGACCATGTCCAGCCGCTTGCGCGTCTTTTCTTCGCTCTCCGCAAAGCCAAGCCATGCACCCTTCCGGATCTGCGCCTGGACGAGGTAATTCCACGCAGCCTTCGAGCCACTCAGCTTGCGCCTCGTCTCAAAGGCGACGTCAGACAGTTCAAGGATGCCGTTCATGCGCCCCTCGTCTGACTGAAGAAAGCTGTCCAACGCCGCGAGAAGGCGCTTGCCCTGCCCGGCCTTATCCCAGTACTCGTACCAGGCTCGAAGCAGCCTCTTCTTCTCGTTGTAGCTGGTCGACAGGCTTGCCAGCAGCTCGTCTACCTGCTCCGGCGCAAACGTGGTGACGTCGCCCGTGTATGGCTCGCTGTCAATGTCGCCGCTAGACGAGTCTTTGCGCTGAAGCACGCCGACGTCCCAGCCGGCATGCTCCCTGAGAACACGCAGCCGCCCGGCAGCGCCATCCTGACCATTGCGTTCAAGCTGCATCAACGCGTCCTGGACCTCTGGGTGAACACCCGTGCGCATAAGCGCATCCAGGGGCCAACCGTCCCTCACGCCCTGCTCGACGTACGCCCGCAGGCTGTCCTCCGCATGCGACCAATCGCCCGCGTCCGTGTGCTCCTCATACTTCGCCACCAGAGCTGGCGGGCAGAGCTTCGCCAGCAACCGGTCCGCGGCTGAGAGCACGTGCCTCGTGCCCTTTCCGTCCGTGAAGTCCAGCACGCGGTGGACCTGGGGCGAAATCAAGCTGAGCAGCCGTCGAGCATCGTCTGGGACGACCTCCACCAGGTAGTCAATGGCGTCGGCGGTGTTGTTCAAGGTGGTGTCCTTGCGGTGCCCGTAGCCGGTCACCAGCTCCCAAGTCTGAGTGCAGAGCTCGCGGGCGCTGGTGTTCAAGCCGTGGCTGAGGGCGATGCCGCAGAGTTGCAGAGGCGTCTGAAGATGAATGCTGGTCTCCTGGCGGATCTCGGCATCGAGCAGGACGCGCTGGGATTGGATGAAGGCCGCTGCTGCTTCATCGCTCATCCTGGTCAGCAATCCTGCCTCGTACTGGGTGCGGAAAGAAGCAGGGTCGAACCACTCGCTGGTACATGCGGCGACCATGGTCGCCTTAGTGACGCCAACATCGTCGCGACCGGCGAGCAGGCAGCTGCCCAGCCGGATATCGCAGGCAATGCGATGCAGTCCAGCCCGGAAGTCCTCCGCAGCTGAGCTGGCGTCGTACCCCTGCCTGAAGCGCCTGAACTGGACAGGTTTGAGCAGTTCGAACAGCTGATTGAAGTCCACAAACTCCCCGCGCCACCAGCGCTCGGCAACGTGGGCTGCAATCGCTGAGAGCGAATTCAGGAAGTAGCTGATGTTCCTCCTGTCCTCGTAGATGGGCGCCCGCACGAACTCGAAGCCGGTTTGTCCTTCCGCTTGCATGCAAAGGCTCAGGTGCACGCCGCTGAAGAACCAATGGTGGACGAGCGCACTCAGATCGTCCTTGCGCTCGTAGTAGTCACCCTTGAGCCACTCAATGGGGATGGGCTCGTTCAGCGGCTTCGAGACCCGTGAGCGGGCGGCCTCCAATGCGGCAACGAACGGGGTTCGCGTCAGCTTGCTGAAGTCGTCGCGGTCAAAGATGCTCACCCCGGCCGTTGCAGCCGCGCGGGCGCAGACGTCGCTGAGAACACTCTTATCCGGGTCGTCGGGCGGCAGCGAGGTGGTCGCGTCCATCAGGTCGTCCAGCATTCCCTCATCAACCAGCATCCGGGCTCTCGGCATCCACACGATGGGGCCGTTTTCACGAACCAGCTTGGCAAACGCCTCCGAGGTCGCACCAAGGACACCCAGGCGCGCGAATGCCTCGACCAAGAACTTGAAATCAGCAGTCCCTGCGTTGGACGAGTACCGCGTGGAGAAGCGGCTGAGACCTCTGAAACGCCGCAGTGCCTCGGCACCACAGGTCTTGGCCAGTACCGCCTGTCCTCGCGCCTGCAAGGCCAAGCCAAGGGCGGCCACACGAAGGATGTCCGCCTCGTGCCGCGACGCCACAGCCTCTCGGACGACACCATCGTCGGCTGTCAGCCTCAGCGTAAACGACACAAGCCGAGCCATGTCGTCGTCCTGCATCTGGAACTCGCTGCCACGAACCATCCGTGCCTTGAGATGGTCAAGGCGATAGGCATCGGCGAACGCATTGGTATCCAGCGCCGCGACCATGGCCTCCGACAACAAGGTATCGAACAGCGACTCTGGATAGCCCTCCTCCAGACGGAGCATGATCCAGTCGCGGGTCAACCCGGCAATGAGGTTCTTGGGGTCACCGAGCTTGGCCTGAACCGACCAGAGCCAGTTGACGCGCAAAGAGGGCGGCGCCGATGTTTCCAGCCAGCTCGCCACCGCCGGCATCAGCTCCTTGATGCGCTCGTCGTATCCCGGAGTCGAGCGCACAAAGACGGCCAGGCTCTCGTGGAAGACCTTCAAGCCTGCGACCGAAGAATGCAACAGGTGCTCCACCTTCGCGACATCGGGCTGAGCAATGCCGAGCTTCGCCGCAATATCCAAGAACGCAGCCCTCGGCCAGAAGAAGGGGAACGCGCACACCAAGCGCAGCGTGTCCTTCAGACTAGGCGGCAGCTCTTCCCACAGGGACGCGTAGTAGAACTTCACCTCCTTGGTCATGTCCCCTTGCAGCCGCCCGATATCCCAGCTGTCCAGGTCTCCCCCGACGTGCTCAAGCTCCGCGGTGGCATAGATGACGTGCAGTGGGTGGCCGTTGGTCTTCTTGCGAAGCGCGGTCGCCACCTCCTGCAACTGGCGCTCCGATTGCTCTTCATGGTCGAATCGGGTCGACAGCCTGCCCTCGTCAACGGCCTTGCGCAGGTACGACAACACCGCGTTTTCGGACATCGCCGGCAACTCTCGCCAGCTGGCCTTCGATGCGACGGCCAAGAGGTCCTTGGGCAGTTGGGCATCGTCGACCGGCTGCGTGCCCACCAAGAGGACCATGTTGTCCGGGCACGGCAGGACCTGGGAGAACAAGTCGTCCAGCGGGCGCTTGTCGGCTGCGTTGATGCGCCAGACATGGTCCAAGCCGTCCAGAACCAGCACGAACGGCTTGCCCTTCTCCTGGTAGTAGGCCGCGCAAGCTTCGAGTAGCCCTCGCAAGTCACCGCCGGGCGCCTGAACGCCTGGATGAAACTGCTTGACCTGTGCCGCTATGGACTGCTCAACCACGTAGCTGTGTACGCGGTCGCGCCCCCGCTCGGTCGTCGACAGGAAGTAGTGGTGACGCACCGTGGGAATGTCCAAGCTAGCAAGCTTGTCGCACAGCGCGCTCAAATACGTGCTCTTCCCGCGTCCAGGCGGCCCCGTGAGCACGAATGCCTGCCCGGCACCAGCGGCGGTGTCGCGCACGAAGTCCCGGTGGAACGTCTCGTCCGGCACCTCATATCCGAGAGGCACGAAAAAGTCTTCAGGCAAGGGCGCCGGCGGCGCTGCCCGCAGGATGACGCGCACCTGGTCCAGGGAAATCCACCCGTCAGGCGGCGGGAAATTCTTCCGGATCGCCCAGTTCAAGGCGACATTCTTGAGGTTCGCGATGCCCTCAGGCGTGCCGTGCCGGTGCAGTCGAGCATCGACCTCGTGCTCGAGCGATTCGAACCCCTTGTCGCTGTGAAGAACCTGCAGCAGACTGAAGAAGGCTTCGCACTTCATCTCGTCACCCAGCTCGGCGAGCAACGCTGAGCGCCGAGGCTCGGGCACTTTGGCGAAGTCGATTCGCCCGCCGGAGAGGCACGCCTCAATTTCCGCATCTGGCCGACGATTCGTCTTCAGCGAGATCACGCCAACCCGAGCCGGGTCCAACACGGCGAAGGCGTCAAACCACTTCCGTAGCATCGACCTAGACTTCGCCGTCCTGCCGGACTTTTCGAGCATCCACTCCCAGCTCAGCGCGTGCACCGCCGGGTTCGGTGTGTACTTGACCTGCTCAAGGTCGACGAGGCCGCCAGTTCGCTCGGCCACGATGTCGTCCAACCCCTTCGGCGCGTCGGCCTCGTCGTCACACTCGAACTTCACCCGGGTGTAGCGCGTCGGTGCGTCGAGCCAGTCGCACAGGAGGCGTAACCCTTGCCGATTTTGGTATACGTAGCCTGCGGCAGTTATCGCAGTGTTCTTAATCTCTTCAGACATGGAATGGGATGGCCGGCAAGGGTAGTCGCGCTGTGAGAAGTTAGCGATGCCTCATCGCAAACCTTGCAGTCGCTGCCGCTTAACTTGGCGCCACGCCCTGCTTTGCGTTAAGCAGCGCAACACGAGGGATCGTTTCGGTTGACGGGTACAGCTTCTCCAGTACACCGAGGAGCCCATTGACCAGCTCGGCGCAGTCGGGTTCAACGGACGGCAGAGGCCGATGCGCCATCCGCGGAACTCGGTGCAGCCTGTGCAATGCGTTGTGGCACGTCACGAAGTTGGTGTCGCGGACTGCAGCCCAGTTGCCGTGCATAAAGCCCGATGACCAGTCGTAGTAACGATCGTAAATATCCTTAGCGCCGCATTCTGTAGCCAGTTTTCGCAGGTTGCTGTTTGCCCAGTGGCCCACGTCGATGCTCAAAAACTCTTGCCAGAGGTCTTCATTGGCAATGGCGTGGATAGCTGCCTCGTCGACAAATGCTGGCAAGTCGCCCAGGGTTTGTTGGATCTTCAGGAAGGCAAGTTTGGCTTGCCCGGCGCCGTAAACGCGATATGACTGCCACATCGGCGGCGTATCCACATGCGCAAGGTATCTGAGCGTTATGCACACCTCAGCCAACGCTCGGAGCGACACCACTCCGATGATCCGGGTGTGTATGCGATGCATACCAACCTCTTCGAGCACACTCAACGCATACAGGGCGAGACCGAACGCGGAATCCAATCTCGGATCGACGCGCTCTGGAGAAATGCTCCTTCGAAACCGCTCCACAACTTCGTCGCGCGCAGCGTAAAGTGAATCGGGGTCGATGTGAGTGTCGATGAAGGTGTAGCCTTGCCCTTCGGAGGGGTCTAGGCATCCCGTACTACTCATTGCGAGGGACCAGAACTCACCGGCCCACAGGCTGGGTGGATTCCGCCTCATCGTCATCTCGGCGGACCTGATGAAGGGACGGACTCGACGCATGTCCCCCTTGTCAGGGAACAGTCGAAGCTCCTCCAAGCTTTCGGCGGCAGATTCTGGGAAGAACATGCGGCCCGAGATGATCGGGAGGATGACTTTGAACCATCGAATGTCGGTCGAAGCCTCTGATTGATGATCGAGCACACCGGCGACCGAGCGGGCGAGCGTGTTCCAGTCATCACCCGTCGGCTCGACCGCGAGTTCGCGACGCCACCGCTCGTGGCCAGGAAGACAGTCAAGTAGTAGCAAGGGCCGGAGCGCCGCATATCCCAGTGGGTGCGACAAGGGAACGGACAGGAACTTCTTGAACTTCTCGTCCGAGACTTCGGCCAGCTTTGTGTGATCGGCGATGACCTTGAAATCGAGCCCGGCTTCTGAATCTCCTGCAGCTTCGGCTTCGTCCTCGGCTTCGGCGGTCTGATCACTCTTGAGGAACCACTCTCGACACACGACTGCAATCCTGCGAAGGCAATTGAGGTAGTGCCGACGCTCCATGGTGCCAGCTAGCAGTACAGCCCATAGCATCTCAGGCATGTGGTGATCGACCCATGAAGATGTCGCCATCTTGGGCAGTTGCGCCAGCGGCGGAATAAGCTTGCTTCCGACTCGCTGATGGTGATCAAGCATGCTGATGTTGTGCGAGGCGAACTTAGAGTTTGCTCTCCTCGCTTGACTTTTGGCTTTCTTCTTCCCTGGCTTGCTCATTCGTTCTCCTGTGTCGCCATCCACGCCCGCTAGACGGCTCCGTCAGTCGCTCCGACGTTGCCCTGCATCTTCATCGGATGGTCCAAGCTTCCAGTTCTCTCCTTTGGCGTCTCCCGGATGCTTGAGTGCCCCGCCCTCACGCGCGGTCGCAACTGGGTAATGCTCAAAGTAGACCACCAACCAGTCGTCAGGCGAGCGGCCAGTTCCAGGATTGAAACTGCTGACCGAGTTACCGGCGTTTAGTGGCCGGTGTTGGCGGGAGCTGTCGCTCAAGCCCTGAACCGTGAACGACTCAGATCAGCCTTGACTTGGCGGCCGCGCCGGTTATGTGACCGGCCGCTCCCGGCCGACACGAGCCCCATCGATCAAGGCACCCTCTGCACCGCGGCCTCGCCAGGAATGACCCCGCTCGCCCACGGCGCATGCATCCGCCACCCCAGCGTCTCGTAGAGCCTGCGTCCTTCCGGCGTGGCGACAAGGACGCCGCCGTGGCGGCCGTGCCTGTGCGAGAGCGTCTGCAAGGCCTGCATGACCGTGCGTCCAAGCCCGCGCCGTTGGTGGGCGGGCTCGGTCACGATGCGGTCGTAGATGGCTAGCTGGTCATCCAGCGCGAGATGGCCGGAGGCTGCCAGGGTGCCGTCGTGCGCGATCACCAGCACGTGGGCGCGTCGGGTGCGCGCGCCATCGTCGGTGACCTGCAGCGCATAGCCGGGCGGGAGCGCGCTGCTGCCAGGAAATGGGGCGTCGTCGCAGGTCATCATGAATGCGTCGGGCTGCATTTCCCAGCGGGCTGGAAGCAGCGCGCGCAACTCGTCCGCTTCAGCACACGCCTTCAGGAAGATCCAAGGTTGCGTGATGGCAGCGCCGAGTTCGCGCAGCATTGGCGAGGCATGCGGAAAGACATAACGGGCGACCTGCGCGGGCAACCCGACATCGATGCGCAAGCCATCGCCATGCGCAGTCGGCGGCGCCACTTCTCTCGTGAGGGCCCAGCCGCGAGACCAAGCGGCGAAGGTCGTGGTGGAAGAGCTCGAAATGGGCATGCGTCACTATAGCGAGCGCCGCCACGCGGACGTGGTCGTCAGAAAATAGCCAGTCACTAGTACCCATAAAACTTGGGATCGGCCGCTACAGCCTGTGCTGTTTGCAGCGACTGCGCATCTGACAGCTGCGCCTGAAGGAGCACTTGCACCATGGCTAGAACATCCCTGGCTCTTGCAGCGGCACCGAAACGGTCAACAAGGCCGAAGTGACAAAGACGTTCATTCAGCGTCATGCCTCCAACGGGTTGCTATTCCATGGCTTTGCTCTGATGTGTGCCGGCTTAGCCTACCCGAAACCTGTCCTTCGCGAGCGAGGGCTCCAGGCCGACCGCCGCCGCTCGATCCATCAACTCGAAGCGCCTACACCGGCGCAGCCGCCCACGACGCTACTTGCGGAGAATGCGCAACGCGAGCCAAGCGCCGCAGCTGCTGCAATTCGGAATCCTGAAATTGCGAGGACAGCACGCATCCGAAGGCCTTGGCCTCATCGGCGAACCGCGCGGCTGCATCCGGCAGCGCATCGCGACCCTCGAGGCGAAACGAAACCGGCGCGAGCGGCCCGAACAGCAGGGCACGCCTGAGCTGAGGCCAGCGCTGCGGGTCGGGCTCCACGCCCGCGGCGCGCGCAAACAGCAATGACATCAGGTTCATCTTGGATTTCTGCGGCTCGCCCCGCTCCCGGCACTTCGCAACGCCCAGGTGCATCTCTTCAAGCGTCGGCGCTGCGACGACGCCGGCCCATACATAGGCCATCCAACGGGCCTGCAACTCGATCGGCGGAAACATGGGGCCCGATTGGTCCCACATACCCACGAATGCAAGGCCGGGCAGTTGCGGATGGAACGTGTGCTGAAAGAGATCGAGCCGCTGCGCATCGAGCTTGAGCGTGCGACGGATCGGCTCGCCGAGGAAGGGCATTCTCAATTCGAAGCCGGTGCCGAACAGCAGGCCATCAAAGGTCTCCGCGCGCCCGTCGCTGAAGGTGACTCGCGTGCCTTCGACCTTGTCGAACCATGGGCGAATTTCGATGCGTCCCTCTGCAACCAGCGGAAGGAAATGCTGACTCAAGGTCAGGCCGGCATCGAGGATGCTGTCGGAGGGCTTGGGCGCGCCGAACTGTTCCGGGCTGCCGCCCCAGGCCAGCACCAGCTCTTTCAGCATGTCGCCGAATTCGCCGCGCGGCAGCGACTCCTCCGCGAGCGCCTGGAAGCGTGTGAATACGCGATGGTCCGAGGGCACCCCGGCCGCCAACTTGGGCAACACATAGCGCTGCCGACGTTGGCACACGACCACCCGAGCCGCGCCAAGCATGCAGAGATCGCTGGCAATCTCCAGGGCACTGATCGCGCAGCCAGCGACGAGCACGCGCTTGCCGCGGTAACGCTCGGGATGCTTGTAGGCCTTGGTATGTGCCACGCCTTCGCTGCCCGAGAACGATGCCAGCCCCGGCACTTCGGGAATTCGCGAATGCTGGAAGCGGCCGCAGGCGACCACGACTTTCTCGAAGATCTCTTTGTCGTGCGCGTCATGACTCACCGCCCATCCCCCGGGCGCCGCCGCAATCTCGTGCACCTTGGTGCCTGAACGCATCTGCGCAGACAGGCCGAATCGGCCCGCATAGCGCTGCAGGTAGTCGCCGATCTCGGCATTGGACGGATAGACCGCCAGGCCCGGCGCATGCGGCAGGTCGCTGAATTGCGTGAGCACGCGGCTGGTGTTGGTGCGCATCGATGGCCATACGCCGCTGCAGATCGCGTCGCCGCTCCACTGGCCGCCGAGCAAGGGCGCCTGCTCGAACAGCACGGGCTCGAAGCCTTCGGATTGCAGGTAGCGCGCAGCGACAAGGCCGCCGGGCCCGGCCCCGATGATGGCGACTCTTGGCATCGCTGGAACCTCCATCCTCATCGGTCCGGCATACGTGCCGAGCGTTTCAGGGGCTGGCGGTAACCACCGCCATCGAGCAGCCGCAAAGTAGAAAATCTACTGAGCGATTTCGTCGACCACCGGCGCTTCATCGGGCTCAGGCGCCGGGATCATCGCCAGCGCCAGTTCAGAGCTGTTCAACGCACCTTCGATGAAGCCCTGATAGTCCGAATAGGCTTCACCCACGATGTGCACGTTCTGCGCACCGCTTCCGAAGTCGAAGGCCTTGAAGGCGTCCATCACCTTCCACGAGCGAACGCCAGGCTGCCAGCCGTGGTTGGCCGCACCATACGGCGCACGCGCCCAGTCCCGAATGCCATAGGTATGGATGGCACCACGAATGTAGCTGGTGGCCTCGTTCAAACTCATGTCGCTGAAGATCCGTCGAGCATGTTCGGTCAAGCGCAGCGAACTCTCGTCGTTTGACTCCAGCGAGCGTTTCACGTCGCGTGCGATGAACAGCGCGAACGCATCCACGATCCGGCCGTTCTGATCGATCTCCGCGCGGTCGTGTCCGCCGCCATCATTGACGTAGTGGCGCCAGAACTCCGTGGAGGGGCGATCCATGTACAGCAGCACCATGCCGTGACCATCGTGATCCTGATCCCGCGGGCGGCGGAAGTAGTGGATCTCCCGCGTGGGCATGCAGTTCGCGTACTGCTGCGGCGGCTGATCGTAGTCCCACCAGGGCGCATTGCTGACGAAGAACACCTTCAGCATCGGAAAGCCGTTGACGCTGTCGAGCTGGGCCGCAATATGGTCGGGCAGCTGCGAAGCCAGTTTGACGAGCGGCAGGCGCGGGAGTGCAAGGATCAAGCGCCCGGCGAACAGCGTCGTTGTTCCGCTTTGCGTGCGCAGGGCCAGTTCCAGCGTGGGTTGCCCCAGTCCGGTCGGCCGGAATCCCAGCAAGGTGTGACCGCCGGCCAGCGTCACGTTCGGATGGCTCCGCAAGCCGGCCAGCAGTCCTTCCGTCAGTTTGGACGACCCACCCTCGATGCTGGCCAACTGCTGGCCCACCGTCTTCAGTGCCCGCAGCCACCAGATGATCCACTCGGCAGCATTCAGGTTTTCCGGAATCATGTGATAGAAGGTTCCGGTGTCCCGCAGCTTCACCAGCGCCCGGTGGCTCAAGATGCCTTGGGCTGACAGCGCATTCCAGAAACCAGTCGCCCACAGTGGCTGGCCGTGCAACTGCGCGTGCTTGCGCAGCCGCATGTAGTCAGCCTCAGTCAGGCCGTCGATCCAGGCCTGATCGTCTGGGGCGCGGCCCATGATCAGCATGATGTCGCGCTTGAGCAGCTGCAAGGAATTGAGTCCGCGCTCCTGCTGCGGCAGTTCCTCGTCGGTCGTCGTCATGCCTTCTGCGGACGGCCCGGAGAAGTCGACCAGGCCGACGCCCAGTTCGGCGCACAGCTGAGCGAAGCGCGGTTGCAAAGTGGGCTCGAAACGCATCGGCCCATACTCGGCAATGAAGCCATCCATGTCCTCGGTCTCGATGCGGCCACCCCAGCGGTCCGACGAGGCTTCAAGAATGACGACCTTGTGGCCGGCATCGGCCAATCGACGGGCGCAGTAGAGCCCCGACACACCACCGCCGGCGATGACGATTTCTGTTGTGGTCATGAATGCCTATGCTTTGGATGAGGCGGGTGCAGGGAAGAATAGCTCAGCCCTGGCCCTTATTGAAAAGCTTCGAAGCAGTCGTCAGTCGGTACCCGCTGATGGCCGATCACTGACTTTCGTCGGCCGCCAACACCGCTTAGCCTGGGCGGCCTGTCCAATTCGCTTGTCCAGGAACGTCCAGGTGTCAGTGCCGTCGAACTTGCGGACACGGACAGGGGGTGAGCAACTGCGTATTGGAGCTCCCGAGATGGCCACCATGTCTCGCGCCAGTATCGTTTCCGAGTGCCTCCCATTGAGTAACTCGTCGTGACTTCCAGGAGCTTGCCGGCCAAACCTATCGGCTGGCGCATTGCTTCGACGAGCTTGCCTGCCAGCAATTGAGCATCGCGTACATCTCGCAGGCCCTCAAGGATCACGGTGAACTCGTCGCCGCCGAGCCGGGCCACGGTGTCGGACAAACGAACGAGCCCGGACATTCGCGTGGCGAACACCTCCAGCAACTGATCGCCCGCTTCATGGCCGAGCGCAGCGCTTGGTTGAACCAGGGCAGGAACCCCCTCGTCGGCGCCGAGGTGATCCAACTATCACCAGGGCCGGGCGAGCGTGAACAACGCCAGAAGCGCAGCGTAGAGACAGCCCGAAGACAGCCCGAACACACAGGTCCTGCGCGTCTATTGGCCGAAGGACTTCGTCGCCCACACGGCAGCGGCGAACGGATTCGAAAGCGTGTCTCTGAGCAAGTGCAAGCCTCGCGGCGCGCCGCATAATGACCGCAGCCGGTGGCCAATACGGATTCCAGGGTTCAGACATGCCAAGCCAGCAGCCACCCAGTTGGAACAAGGCCCATCCCCTGGGGCAGGGCGTGGGCGTGCTCTTGGCCATGCTGGTAGCAATGGCCTTGTTGACTGTCGTGTCAGCGCTGATGGCCGGGCATGCCGCCAGGGAAATCTCGCGCCAGAAGGACATCAACGCCCGGTTGCCGGCCATGAACGCGGTGCTCGTGGAGCTGTTGAATGCCGAGACGGGCCAGCGCGGCTACTTGCTGACCCATTCGCGAACCTATCTGGAACCCTACCTCGAGGCGTTGAAGGACCTGGATGCGAAGCTGCAGGCGCTTCAGCACAGTGACGATGAGGCCGAAGGCAAGTTGCAACTCGAGCGGCTCCGCGAGCTTTCGCAACAGAAGCTGGCCGAGCTGACGCAGACCATCGAGCTGCACGACGCCGGCCACCGCGACCAGGCCTTGGCCCTGATCATGGCGGGCGAAGGCAAACGGCGCATGGATGAACTGCGCGCTCTGCTCGGCGCGGAGATCGGGCGCCTGGGCACCGAGCGGGACAAACTGTCAGTTCGGCTGAGCAGGGATGCCAGCCTCACCATGTTGATCCTGCTGGTGGCCGTGGCTGGCCTCGCCATCTTCGCCGTGCTCGCTCTCAGACAGGTGCTGGCCAGCGTCCGCCGCTTAAGCCTCGCCGAACGTCAGATCCGCGACATCGCCGATAGCGTTCCGGCGCTGATCACCACCTTCGACCGTGAGCGTCGGATAACCTTCGCCAATGCCCATGCCGCCGCCACCTACGGCATGGGGCAGCACGAGCTGTTGGGGAAGACGGTGGCTGATGTGAGAGGCGTGGAGGTCGCGGCCGAGCTCGCGCAGTACATGGACCGGGTGATGCAGGGCGAACGGGTCGAGTTCGAGAGCCATTCAACCATCGGCGGGCGCCTGAGCCATTTCCAACAAAGCTATGTGCCCAGTCGCGGGACGGGTGGTGAGGTCAGCGGCTTCTACTCCGTGTCGATGGACATCAGCGAGGCCAAGGCTGCCGAGCAGCGGCTGCGTGCCATCCTCGACAACCTCCCCGTGCTCATCACTTACCTGGACGACCAGCTTCGCCTGCAGTCCGTGAATGCGACCTTCGAATCGTGGATCGGTGTTGCGCCGGCTGAAGTTTTGGGCCGGCCCTTGAGGGACGTCATTGGTCCTGTTCTGTTTGCCCAGAGGGAACAAAACCTCAGGCGCGCATTGGCCGGTGAGCACGTCCAGTTCGAGTTGAGCTCCACAGCGCTTGGGGTCACCCGCGATCTGCATAACATTTACGTGCCAGACGTACAGGCCGATGGTCGCGTCGCTGGCGTGTACGTGTTGACATCCGACGTCACTCCCTTGAAGGGAGCCCAACGGCAACTCGCAGAACTGGCGCGGTCTGATGCATTGACCGGTCTGCCCAACCGCCGTCAGTTCGATGAGGCCTTGAGCCACGCGCTGATGCGATCCCGTCGCGATGGCAGCGCAGTGGGGCTGCTTTATCTCGACATCGATCACTTCAAAGCGATCAACGACGTTCACGGACATGCCGCTGGCGATACCGTTCTCAAGGAATTCGGGCTGAGATTGCGGGCCTGCGTACGCGCGACGGACTTGGCAGCCCGGTTGGCCGGAGACGAGTTCGTCGTTCTCCTGGTGGGCCTTGCTGATCCCGAGGATGCCAGCGCGGTGGCCCAGAAGATCTTGCACTGCATGCGTAAAGCAGTTTCAGTAGAGCACCGGGAACTGCATGTCAGTACCAGCATCGGCTTGGTGGTACATGACGGCGGACCAGTCACCCCACAAGAACTTCTCGGGCGCGCGGACCGGGCGCTCTATCAAGCCAAGCGTTCAGGCCGCGACGGCTACGCCCGATACGATGAAAACGCCGCCGATGCTTGAGCTTGGCACCTGCACCCAGCGGACGACCTGAATCTTGCCGAGCGGCGAGGCCGGCCAGTAGTCACACCTGTTGAAGCGCGCTGGGCCGGCGAGCCTCGATGACGCTGAACACCGATTTCTAGCCTTCGGTCGTATGGACTTGCTGCGCTAAATGGATAAATACGACACCGCTCGGCGGAGTGCGCTCAGGCCCCGTCCAGCAGCGCCGCGGCGGCTCGCAGGTCCGCCGTCTCGAAGCCTTCGGTGAAGCGGCGATAGACCGGCGCCAGCAGATCTTGCGCCTCGCTGCGCTGGCCGAGCCGCTCGGCCAGCAGGCGCGCCAGGCTCGTCGCCGCCCGCAGCTCCCAGGCCAGCGCCTGCTGGCCGGCGGCGATGGACCGGGCCTTCTCGAACAGTGCCCGCGCCATCGGGACCGCCTCAGGCGTGCCGGGTGCGTCGGCGCGCAGCAGGTTCTCGCCATGGGCGCGCAGCAGCTCCGCCGCGCACCAGCCTGCCGCGCCGCTCTCGGCACGGGCGACCGCGCCGGGGCTGACGAGCTGGCCGTGGACGGTCATCAGGTGGTCGCGGTGGAACAGGCTCGTGATGGAATCGATCGAGGTCTTGCTCGATGTGTCGTTCCACCAGGGAATCAGCGCCGAGTTGGGCAGCCAGGCGCCATCGGAGCCGTGCTTGTCGATCAATGTTCGAAACGCGCCGATGTGCCGGCTTGCGGCCGGCCCATCGCCGCGCCACAGCGAGACGGGGCACAGGCACAGCGAGTAGGCTTGCATCTGCGCCAGCATGTCCTCGTCGTCGGCAAAGGCGAGCGTCTGCTCGGCCAGGATGGCGGCCTGGTCCGCGAAGCCCTCGATCCACAGCGTGCGGCTGAGCATGATGCGCATCGACACGCGGTGGTCCAGCCCGCCGCCGATCGTTCCCATCGGACCGCGCGGCAGCGGGTGGTTCAGCACCCGCTCCGCCAACCGGCGACAGCGCGCGTTGTCGCCGATGAAATGCGAGACCTGGGAATCGATGCGGTCGCTGACCAGCATCAGCGCCGGACTCCCGCTTCGGCGCGATGCCGTGGTCAGGCGGACGCTGGCCTTGGTGGCCTCCTGGTAGGAAGCGGTCGCCATCAAGGTCAGGACGACGGTCATCAGGGCCTCGGCCTCGAACTCCGCGTTGTCGAACTGCGACGCCAGTTCGAGCGCGCGCGTGGTTGCCGCGCTCGCGTCCGCGGTGCGCAGCTCGACCAGCTCGTACTTGGCGGCCAGGGCGATGTTCATCCGCAGCTCCAGCGCCGGGTGCCGCTCGGGCAGCGCCTGCAGGGCCGCCAGGGCGCGTTCGACGGCGTCGGGCCGGTCGAACGGATTGATCACGTTGACGATGCTCCACATCGCCGCCGTCAGCCGCACGCCGGTCAGCGCATCGCCCTGCGGCGTGAAGCACCAGGCCAGCGCCGCGCGCATCTCGTCGACCAGCCACAGGTGCGCGCCGAACCATTCGCGCTTGCTGCCGGCGGTCCATTGCCGTGCCGCGCTCTCGACCAGGGTCAGCACATGCGCCGCATGCCGGTCCGCCATCTCGGCGCGCTGGCCCAGGCGGTCGAGCTGGGCCAGCGCGAACGCGCGGGTCAACTCCAGCAGGCGGAACTGGACCGTCTCGCCGCTGGTGTCGCTGGTCAGCAGCGACTTGGCAGCCAGGTTGGCGATCGCGTCCAGCACCTCGTCCTGCCCGGGCGACTCGTGGGGCATGTCGGCGCGCACGCAGTCGGCCGCGGCCTGCAGCGGGAACCAGCCCTGGAAGGCCGCCAGACGGTTCAGGATGCGCCGCTCGGTATCGCTGAGCAGCCGGTAGCTCCACTCGAACATCGCACTCAGCGTGTGGTGCCGCGTCGGCGCGTCGCGGCGGTCGCCGACCAGTTGCAGCACGTGGGCGTCGAGCTGGGCAGCGAGGCCGTACAGCCCGAACAGGTCGACCCGGGCGGCGGCCAGCTCGATCGCCAGCGGGTTGCCATCGAGCCGCCGGCACAGCGCGCCGACGACGGGGGCGTTGCGATCGTCCAGCACGAAGTCATCGGTGCTGGCGGACGCCCGCTCGACGAACAGCTCGATCGCCGGATAGAGCAGCGCCTCGGCCGCGCTCAGCGGGCGGTCCGGCGGCGGGGCCGCCAGCGCGCCGAGCCGGTGCAGCCACTCGCCCTCGGCCCGCATCGGCTCGCGGCTGGTGGCCAGCACGTGCAGGCCCGGCGCGCACCTCAGCAGCCGCTCGACCAGCGGCGCCAGCGGCTCGATCAGGTGCTCGCAGTTGTCGAACACGATGAGCAGCCGGCGGTCGCTGAGGAAGGTCTCCAGCGTGCCCAGGCCCTCGGCGCGCGGCGACACGCCCAGGCCGGCCATCAGCACCGACGAAATCAGTTGGCCGTTGGCCAGCGGGGCGAGATCGATGTAGCAGACGCCGTGCTCGAACATCGAGTCCTGCACACCCGCGACCGCCAGGGCCATCGTCGTCTTGCCGATGCCGCCGGGGCCGACGATGGTGACGAAGCGTCCGAACTTGAGCTGCGCCGCCAGCAGCGCCTCCGACTCCGCGCGGCCGATCATCCGCGTCAGCGGCGCCGGCAGGCCGCCCAGCCGGGGATCGACGTGCGGCGCGGCGACGGCGTCCGGCCGACCGTCGATGCGCACGGTCGGCGCGACGAAGGAATAGCCGCGACCGGGCTGGTTGATGATGTAGCGCGTGCCCGCGTGGCCATCGCCGAGCACCTTGCGCAGCGCGGCGATGTGCACGCGCAGGCTGCTCTCTTCGACGACCGTGCGCGGCCAGACGATGGCGACCAGTTCTTCCTTGCTGACGACCTCTCCGGCGCGCTCGACCAGGGCGACCAGGAGATCCAGCGCGCGGCTGCCCAGCCGCACCGGCCGGCCGTCTTCCAGCAACTGCTTCTGCGTGCGATGCAGGATGAAGGGGCCGAAGCTGAAGGCGCGTTCCGGGAGCAGGGCGGGCATCAGCGCTGGCCCTGGTGCTCGGGCGTGCGCAGCGCGGACAGCAAGGCGGACGCGGCGATCACGTCGGTGGCGTCCTTGCCCTCATTGATCTGGCGGTGCACGGGCGATAGCGCGGCCAGGGCCTCGTCATGCCGGCCCTGCTGTTGCAGCAGCCGCGCCAGGCTGGTGGCACTGCGCAGCGCCCAGGCCAGCGCGCCCTGCCTGCGGGCGAGCTCCAGTGAGCGCTGCAGCAGTGGCTGTGCTTCGGCGATCCTGCCGTCCGCCTGCAGCCGCAGCGCCTGCAGGCGCCAGACCTCGGCGGCGCACCAGCCGGCCTTGCCCTGGTCGGCCCGGGCGAGGCAGTCCTCATGCCATTGCGAGGCTTCGAGGGCAAGGAGCTGGTCTTCGGCGAAGGGAAAGCTGGCGCCTCGGTCTGCGCTCGTCAATTGCTGCGAGCGTGTGCGGCCGGGCTGCAGCCGGGCATCGGCGATGGCCAAGTAGCCGCGCGCCAGGTAGAGCCACTGGCCGGAGCCGAGCCGTTGCGCCTGCTCCAGCAACTGGTTGGCGTGGAGCCGGGCCTCGTCGTTCTCGCCGCGCCACAGCAGCACCGGGCAGACGGCCAGCGCCAGGGCCTGACAGATGGCGGCGGGGCTGTCCATCTCGGCCAGTTGCAGGCTGCTGCGCGCGGCGGCCGCAGCCTGGTCGGCCGCACCCTGCAGCCACAGCGCGCGGGCCAGCAGCATTTCCATCGAGACGCGGTGGTCGACGACGCCGGCCAGCGAGGCCAGCGGGCCGCGCTGGACCGGGTGCTCGCGCACCGCCAGCGCAAGCTGCTGGGCCTGCGGCTGGTCGCCGGCGAAGTGCAGCGCCTGCGCGAGCAGGCGATCGGCCACGGCGGTGGCGACGGGGTTGTCGCTGGCCACGGCCAGTTCGCGCAGCTGCCGGGCGAGCACGGTCGCGCGCTCACCGTCGTCGCGGCCCATCGCATCGCTGACCTGGCCGATCAGCGCTTCGATGGCATGGACCGGATCGCCGCTGCGCGCGGCGAGTTCGGCCGCACGGTCGTATGCGGCGCGCGATTCGGCGCCGGTGCCCCGCCGCTCCTGCACGTGCGAGGCCATGCCCACGTGCAGCTGCACCAGCAGTGGCAGCGGCGGTTCGTCGAGCTTGTCCAGCGCCTCGATCGCGCGGCGGATCGTGGTTTCGTAGTCTTCGAGGAACAGGTAGCGCGCCATCGGCCAGGCCACGGCGGTCAGCGAGGCGCCGATCAGCGGATCGCCATTGGGCGAGAAGGACCAGCTCAACGCGGTGTGCAGCGCGCGCAGCAGCGTGCCGTGCACAGTCATCCATTGCCGCTTGGCCATCGTCGGCCAGTTGCGCTGCGCCTCGGCCAGCAGTTCGCCGACCAGCAGGGCGTGGCGGCGCCGCACGGCCTCTTCGTCACTGCTGTGCGCGAGCTTCTCCAGCGCATAGGCGCGGGTCTGTTCGAGCAGCCGGTGCTTGACGATGTCGCCCTGCGTCACGCGGCTCAGCAGCGACTTGGAGCGCAGCCGGGCCAGGCCGTTGATTACATCGGTTTCGCTCAGCTGCGCATCGGCGCAGACGCGCAGTGCCGAGCGCAGCGAGAAGGGGCTGCGGAACACGGCGATGCGGCGCAGGATCACCTGCTCGCTTTCGGTCAGCAGCCGGTGGCTCCAGTCCAGCATCGCCGACAGCGCCTCGTGGCGCGAGGCCCCGGTGCGGCGGTCGCGCTTCAGGTGCAGGAAGCCGGCATCCACCTGGGCCGCGAGGCCGCGCAGGCCGAACTGCTCCAGCCGTGCCGCCGCCACTTCGATGGCCAGCGGAATGCCGTCCAGCCGGCGGCACAGCTCGGCGGCCAGCGGGGCGTCGGCGTCGGACAGGCGGAAGCCCTCGTCCCGCGCGCGGGCCCGTTCGACGAACAGGCGCACGGCCGAGAAGGCCAGTGTCTCGTCCGCGCCGAGCGACTGCGAAGGCAGTTCCAGCGGCGCCAGGCGGAAGGTCCATTCGCCCTCGACGCCGATAGCCTCGCGGCTGGTCAGCAGCAGGCGCAGGCCTGGCGTGCGTTCCATCAGCAGCGGCACCAGGGTGGCGACGCCGCTGATCACGTGCTCGCAGTTGTCCAGCACCAGCAGCGTGGGCTGCGTGCCGATCAGCCGCACCAGCGCACCGAGCGGATCGTCGGGGAAATCGGCCAGGCCGAAGGCTGCGGCCAGCGCGCCGTTCACGTGGGCGGCGTCGGTGATCAGGGACAGGTCGATGAAGCAGACCGGCTGCTCGGGATGCTGCTGGTGGAAGCGCTCGGCCGCGGCGACGGCGACCGTCGTCTTGCCGATGCCGCCCGGGCCGAGCACGTTGACGAGCCGGCGGTGGGCGCACTGGTCGGCCAAGGTGGTGATCGCGGCCTCACGGCCCACGAGGCTGGTGAGACGGTTCGGCAAAGGGTTGGCGGCGGCAAGGGCGGCGAGGGTCGTGGCCGGCGGGCGCTCGGTTCCGGCGGGATCTGTTGCCGCGGCGCTCGCCGTCGTGGTCTCGTCCAGGCGCGTGATCGGGGCGACGAAGCAGTAGCCGCGGCCGGGCACGTTGGTGATGTAGCGGGCGCCGTCCTCGCCGTCGCGCAAGGCCCGGCGCAGCGCTGAGACATGGACGCGCAGGCTGGTCTCCTCGACGACGGTCGTCGGCCAGGCACTGGCTTCCAGCGTCTCGCGACTCAGCAGTTCGCCGGCGCGTTCGGCCAGCGCGATCAGCAGCTCGGTGGCTCGGGCGCCGAGGCGCACCGGCACATCGTCCCGCAGCAGCAGCTTGCGCGCCGGCATCAAACGGAACGGCCCGAAACCCAGCACGGGCTCGGCACCTCCGTCAGCTTCCATCCCCATCGATCCTCCTCGAACCCGGTCATGGACGGGGCAGGCCGCCGACCGAAGCACCTGTTGCCGGCACTGTACCTGACATTGGGGACAGCTTGCCTCGCCCAATGGAGAGATGTCGCCCGCTGCCGGCCTCCACACACTGCCTCGGGGCGGCCGCAGTAACCGCCTCGTTCCGCATCCCCACGCAATCTCAAGAAAGGTTCCGCCATGCCTCTGAAAGCCACCCCAACGCCGGGCACCCGGCTGCTCGATCCGAGCAACCATGCGCTGCTGCTGATCGACTTCCAACCGCAGATGGCCTTTGCCGTCCAGTCCGTGGACATGATCCAGCTGCGCAACAACGCGGCGCTGGTCGCCCGGGCCGCCGCCGGCTTCGAGGTGCCGACGGTGTTGACGACCGTGGCCGAGAAGAGCTTCTCCGGGCCGATGTTCGGCGAGATCGGCGAAGCCTTCCCCGGCCAGGAGATGCTCGACCGCACGTCGATGAACAGCTGGGAGGACGCCAACGTGATCCGCGTCGTCAACGCGATCGGTCGCGACCGGCTGGTGTTCGCCGGGCTGTGGACCTCGGTCTGCATCGTAGGCCCGGTGCTGTCGGCGCTGGAGCAGGGCTACGAGGCGCTGGTGATCACCGATGCCTGCGCCGACGTATCCGCCGAAGCCCACCAGCGCGCGATCGAGCGGATGGTGCAGGCCGGCGCCAGCCCGATGACGTCGCTGCAGTACCTTCTGGAGCTGCAGCGCGACTGGGCGCGCGGCGAGACGTACGGGCTCACCACGGGCATCGCCGGCCGCCTCGGCGGGACCTATGGTCTCGGCGTCGTCTACGCCAATGCGATGTTCGGCGCGCACGAGGGCTGAACGAAAGAGGTAACGAAAAGAGCCGGCCACGAGGCCGGCTCCATGCAAAGGCCGAGGCCTCGCTCAGTCGTTCAGGAACTTCACCAGCTTCGGCACGACCTGGTCGGTGGCTTCCTCCATCAGCCAGTGGCCCGAGCCCTTGATGATCACGCCCTCGACATTGGGCGCCACCAGCCGGGCCTGCTCGATCAGCGTGTTGCCCGACGCCTTCTCGCCGGTCAGCACCAGCATCGGCATCGGCAGCGGCGTCTTGGCCATCTGCTCGAAGTCGACGGCGTCCTGCTGGAAGGCGCGGAACACCTCGAAGCCGGCGGCCATGCGGCCTGGTTGGCCATAGGTCTTGGCATAGAAGCGGCGATCGGCTTCGGGGATCGAGTGGTGCGGATCGGCGGCGAAGTCGTTCCAGAAGTGCTCGAAGTAGGTCCGCTCGCGGCCGGCCACCAGCGCCAGCGGGGTCTTGCCGTAGAAGTGGAAGTGCCACAGGTCGCGCAGCAGCCAGACGTCCTTCCAGTTGCCCACGCCGGGCAGGAAGGCATCCATCAGGGCGATGCGATCGACGTCGGCCGGGTACTGCGCCGCATAGGCGTAGGCCACCATCAGCCCGATGTCATGGCCGACGATGCGGGCCTTGCCCAACTTCAGCGTGGCCGCCAGCGCGTGCACGTCCTGCGCCATCGCCTTCTTGGTGTAGCCGGACTCGGTCACCGCCGTCTCGCCGAAGCCGCGCAGGTCCGGCGCGATGACCAGGTGGGTCTTCGACAGCTCCTTGATCAGCGGCAACCACATGTGGCTGGTCTCGGCGTAGCCGTGCAGCAGGATCACCGGATCGCCCTGGCCGGCCACCAGGTAGTGCATGCGCAGGCCGTTGGCATCGGCGAAACGGCTCTGCGGCGCCTGCTGCGCCCAGCTGGCGCTGGCGACGGTCATCAAGAGGGCAGCCGCGATGGTGCGGATGAGCGATCGGACAAACAGTCTGAGGAAAGGTCCGAGGAAAGGCCCGAAGGATCGGGCCAAAGCGAGCAGGTGCGCCATGCAGAACTCCTGAGTGGTTGAAGGAAATTCATTGTGTTGACGCGCGTGCCGCGACACATCTGGCCGATGGCTTGCGCGACCCCTGCCTGTGATGACCAACCGGGCCTATCTCTTTCGGGCGAGGACATGGTTTTCCCTAGCAAGTGATCAATCGATAAATTACCTCTTGCGTTAAGTTATCGATCGATCAATACTGAATACACTTGAGACGAAGAGCTCATGCCGCAACAGCGGAATCCATCGATCCACGCATAGGAGATAGACATGTCCCGACTTCAAGGAAAAGTAGCCCTCGTCACCGGTGGCGCACTCGGCCTCGGTTTTGCAACGGCTGAGAAGCTGTCGCATGAGGGCGCCGTGGTGGTCATCGCCGATCGCAACGTCGCTGCGGGCCGGGCCGCCGCGGACAAGATCGCTTCGCAGCCTGGCCGCGAGGCGCTGTTCGTCGAACTCGACGTGGCCGACGAAGCGCAGTGGCAAGCCGCCGTGGACATCGTGGCCGCGCGCTTCGGTCGCCTCGACGTGCTGGTGAACAACGCGGGCATCTACCTGTCGGGTTCCACGGAGAGCACGAGCCTGGAGGTCTGGGAGAAGACCTTCGCCGTCAATGTGCGTGGCGTGTTCCTCGGCTGCCGCGCGGCCATCCCCGCGATGCGCAAGAGCGGTGGCGGCTCGATCGTCAACATCAGCTCCAACTGGGGCCTGGTGGCCTTCCCGGATGCCGCCGCCTACTGCGCATCGAAGGGCGCGGTCCGGCTGCTGACGAAGGCAACCGCGTCTGAAGTCGCCAAGGACGGGATCCGCGTCAACTCGATCCACCCGAGCCTGACGGCGACCGACATGACCCGCGATCTGCTGAACGACCAGGAGGCGACGAAGGCGCTGCTCGGGCCTTCGCTGCTGGGCCGCCCGGCGCGTGCGGCCGAGATCGCCAACGCCATCGCCTTCCTGGCCTCCGATGAAGCCTCGTTCATGACCGGCAGCGAGATGGTGGTGGACGGCGGCTACACCGCCGTCTGACCGCGGTCGAGGTCTTCGGAGACGACCATGGCACACGTTCTTTTCGAGGCCGACCGGGTGGCCAAGTCCTTCAACGGCGTGCCGGCGCTGCGCGATGGACGGCTGCGCCTGGAGGCGGGCAGCGTCCACGCGCTGTGCGGAGGCAACGGCGCGGGCAAGTCCACCTTCCTCAGCATCCTGATGGGCATCCTGCGCCGCGACGGCGGCAGCATGCGCCTGGACGGCGTGGAGGTGGATTTCGAGGATCCGGTGCAGGCGCTGGACCATCGCATCGCGATCATCACGCAGGAGCTCTCGCCTATCCCCGGCATGAGCGTGGCGGAGAACATCTATCTCGGCCGCGAGCCTCGCGCCTTCGGCGGGATGATCGACCGGCGGCGGATGCTGCGCGACGCGCAGGCGCTGCTGATGCGCCTCGGCTTCGACATCGAGCCGGGTGCGGTGATGAGTTCACTGAGCCTGGGCCAGGTCCAGCTCGTCGAGATCGCCAGAGCGTTCAGCCGCGACGCGCGCATCCTGATCATGGATGAGCCGACCTCGGCCATCGGCGAACGCGAGACGCAGGCCTTCTTCAAGGCGATCCGCCAGATCACGGCGCAGGGCGTCGGTATCGTCTACGTCACGCACCGGCTGGACGAGATCTTCGAGATCGCGGACAGCTACACGGTGTTCCGCGACGGCTGCTTCATCGAAAGCGGACGCATCGCCGACATCGACCGCGGCGGCCTCGTCCAGCTGATCGTGGGACGCCGCGTGGATGCCATCCAGGCGCGCCCGATGCCCGAGTGCCACACGACGGTGCTGGAGGTGCAGTCGCTCAGCCGGCAGGCGGAGTTCAGCGATGTCTCGCTGTCCGTCAGCGCCGGCGAGATCGTCGGCATCTACGGCCTGATGGGCTCCGGGCGCAGCGAGTTCCTGAACGCCGTGTACGGCATCACGGCGCACGAGGCGGGCAGCGTGACGATGCTCGGCCAGAGGCTGCGCAAGGGCCGGCCCGACCTCGCGATCCGCGCAGGCATGGCGATGATCACCGAGGACCGCAAGGACAGCGGGCTCGTGCTGATGGGCTCGGTGCGGCACAACATCACCCTGCCGGCGCTGAAGCGCTTCACCCGCGCGCGGGTCCTGCGGTCGCGGATGGAACGTGCGCATGCGCGCTCGATGATCGAACGCCTCGCCATCAAGACGGCGTCCGATGCGCTGCCCGTCTCGACGATGAGCGGCGGCAACCAGCAGAAGGTGGTCATCGCGCGCTGCCTGTCCACCTCGCCACGGCTGCTGATCTGCGACGAGCCGACGCGCGGCATCGATGAAGGCGCCAAGCAGGAGGTCTACGCGCTGCTGCGGCGCTTTGCGGAGGAGGGCGGCGCGGTGCTGGTCGTGTCCTCCGAAGCGCCCGAGATCCTGCAGCTCAGCGATCGGATCCTCGTCTTCCGCAAGGGGCGCGTCGCCCACGCACTGACTGCCGAAGCCGCCAACCAGGAAGTCCTGCTGCACGCCGCAGCCTGATCCCCACATAAAACCCAATGAGGCAAATCATGACACCCGTTGCCGAATCTGCGTTCACACCGCCGCTGCGCGTCAGCAAGCCATGGAAGGCCTGGCCGCAATACCTCAAGTCCTACGGCATCGTCGCGACCTTCGTCGCGCTGTGCATCGCCCTGAACTTCGCCAGCGATTCCTTCCTGAGCTGGGACAACTGGACCAACATCATTCGCCAGACGGCCATCAACGGCATCCTGGCGATCGGCGTGACCTTCGTGATCCTGACCAAGGGCATCGACCTGTCGGTCGGCTCGGTGATGGCGCTGGCAGGTGCCGTGGGTGCAAGCCTCGCCACCTCGTCGAATCCGCACAGCCTGTGGATGGTCATTCCCGCGGCCTGCGCCGTTGGTGCCGCGCTCGGCGCGGTCAATGGGCTGACGGTGTCGCGCTGGGGCCTGCCGCCCTTCGTCGTCACGCTGGGCATGCTGAGTGCGGCGCGTGGGGTCACCTTCATCTTCTGCGACGGGCGCCCGATCCCGAACCTGTCGGAGAACTTCCTCGCCCTCGGCGCCGGTGACCTGCTCGGCCTGCCGATGCCCATCCTGCTGCTGGCACTGACCTTCCTGGTCGCGTGGTTCACCCTGCGCTACACGGTGTTCGGCCGGCACATCTACGCGGTGGGCGGCAGCGAGAAGAGTGCGCGCACCAGCGGCGTGCGGGTCACCCGCGTCGTGACGATGGCCTACGTGATCTCCGGCCTGCTGGCGGCGCTGGCCGGGCTACTGCTGACGGCCCGCACCACCGCGGCGCTGCCGCAGGCCGGCGTGGCCTACGAGCTCGATGCGATCGCCGCGGTCGTCATCGGGGGCACGAGCCTGTCGGGCGGCGTCGGCACGCTGACCGGCACGCTGTTCGGCGCTCTGATCATCGGAACGATCAACAACGGACTCGACCTGATGGGCGTGTCCTCCTATTACCAGCAGATCGTCAAGGGCGCCATCATCGTCGGCGCCGTCCTGCTGGATGTGTCCCGTCGCAAGTAGACAAATCAACCAACAGACCACCAGGAGACAAGCGATGAAAAAACTGATGACCGCTGCCAGGTGCCTCGCCGCAGGCCTGGCGCTGACGCTCGGCAGCCATGCCGCCATTGCCCAGACCAAGACCTACCGCATTGCCGTGATGCCTTTCGGCCTGCCCGAGTACATGTCCAAGTGGAGCACGGAGATGCGCAACCATCCGATGGTCAAGAACGGCCAGGTGAAGATGACGGTGCTCGACGGCAAGTTCGACCCGCTGGTGCAGACCAACCAGATGGACACCGTCATCACGGAGAAGTACGACGCCGTCATCTTCGCCCCGATGGACTTCAATGCCGCCACGGCGCCGATCGCCAAGGCGACGGCCGCCAAGATCCCGGTGGTAGGCTCGGTGACCCGCGCCGATTCGGACAAGCTCTTTGCCTATGTCGGCACAAACGATGTCCAGGGCGGCCGCCTGATCGCGGAACACCTGGTCAAGCAGCTGGGCGGCAAGGGCAACGTCGTGATCCTCGAAGGCCCGATCGGCAACTCGCCGCAGCTGCTGCGCCAGCAGGGCATCAAGGAAGTGCTTGCGGCAAACCCCGGCATCAAGGTCATCGCCGATAAGTCGGCGAACTGGTCCCGCGCCGAGGGCCTGACGGTGATGGAGAACTGGCTGTCCGCCTACAAGGGAAAGATCAACGGCGTGATCGCCCACAACGACGAGATGGCGCTCGGCGCGATCCAGGCGATGAAGGCCAAGAAGATCGACCCGAAGTCCATTCCGGTCGTGGCCATCGACGGCATCCCCGACGGCCAGCGCGCCGTCAAGGAGGGCGACCTGTTCACGCTCTACAAGGACGCCTCGGCGGAGGGCCTCGGCGCGATGGATCTGGCGATCCGTTCGCTGATGGGACCGAACTACAAACCCACGGCCGAGGTCTGGGCGAACGGACTGCCGTGGCGCGATGGCAGCGCCAAGCAGTACGACGTGCCCTGGGTGCCGCTCACCACGAGCAATGTCGCCAAGTACATGAACTGAGTGGAGGCAGGCATGCTGGACAACAAGATCATCATCGTCACCGGTGCGGCGAAGGGTATGGGTGAGGCGCATGCGCAGCACCTGGCATCGAAGGGCGCGCATGTGGTGATGACCGACGTGGACGATGTCGGTATCGAAACTGCATCGCGCATCCGCAAGGCGGGTGGCAGCGCCGAATTCCACCGCCTGAACGTGATCGACGAAGGCGGCTGGCAGCAACTGACCGCGGGTATCGTGGAGCGCCACGGTCGGATCGATGGTCTCGTCAACAACGCGGGCATCCTGGTCCGCAAGTCGGTGGACGAGCTGTCTGGCGAGGACTGGGACCTGCTGTTCGGCGTCAACGTGAAGGGCAGCTTCCTGGGCTGCAAGCACGTCTTGCCCGGCATGCGGCGCGCCGGCGGTGGATCGATCGTCAACATCTCCTCGATCTCGGGCATGGTCGCCAACATGCCGGGCATGAGTGCCTACTGCGCGACGAAGGGCGCGATCCGCCTGTTCACCAAGGGCCTGGCCGTCGACTATGCCCGTCACAACATCCGCGCGAACTCGGTCCACCCCGGCACGATCCGCACGCCGATGACCGCCGAGTACGAACAGGATCCCGACAAGCTGCGCATGCTGCTGGGCACGACGATCCTCGGCCGCCTGGGCGAGCCGGTCGAGGTCTCCGAGGTTGTGGCCTTCCTGCTGTCCGGCGCGGCTTCGTTCATCACCGGCGCCGAATTGATGGTCGATGGCGGCTTCACCGCCGTCTGACCCGCCGTCCGAGGCCTCGTTGGCACCCAAGGGAGAAGTTATATGAAGAAGACCGTTGTTGTCATCGGCGCCGTGGGCGTCATCGGCCGGGCCGTGCTGGCCCACTACGAGCGTGAGCCGGAGGTCCGGCTGATCGGCCTGTCGCGCCGGCCGCCCGACTTTCCGACGCGGGCCGAGCACATCGCCGTGGATCTTTCCAACCCGGCGGATTGCGCCGACAGGCTCAGCGCCTTGAAGGGTACGACGCACATCGTGTTCGCGGCCTATCAAGCCGTGCCGACGCTGGCCGAGCAGGTCGCGCCGAACGTCGCGATGCTGCGCAATGCCATCGATGTGTTCGATCGCATCGCTCCCGGTCTGGAACACGTGACGCTGATGCAGGGCGGCAAGGCCTACGGCTGCCACCTGGGCCCCTTCCGCACACCGGCGCGCGAGAGCGACCCGAGGCACATGCCGCCCAACTTCTACTACGACCAGGAGGACCTGCTGCGCGAGCGCTCTCAGAACGCACGCTGGTCCTGGACCGCGCTGCGGCCCGAGGCCGTGTGCGGGATGGCCGTCGGCAACCCGATGAACCTGCTGATGGTCATCGCCATCTACGCGACCCTGTGCAAGTCCCTGGGCCTGCCGATGTCCTTCCCCGGCTCGGTCGCCTCCTACGAGGCCCTGTACCAGGTGACCGACGGCCGGATCCTCGCCAGCGCGGCCGACTGGGCCGGGCGCACGTCGTCCTGCCGCGGCGAGGTGTTCAACATCACCAATGGCGACTACTTCCGCTGGTCGGGCGTCTGGCCGCAACTGGCGAAGTTCTTCGGCCTCGAGGCGGGCAGCCCGCTGCCGATCTCGCTGGAGCAGATGATGGCCGACAAGGCGCCCCTCTGGGACCGGATCGTCGAGCAGCACGGCCTGCGCCCGTATGCCTACGACCAGATCGTGTCCTGGGGCTTCGGCGATGCGATCCTCAAGACCCCGTACGACAACATCACGAGCACGATCAAGGCGCGCCGGCACGGCTTTGCCGATTGCATCGATACCGCCGACATGTTCATCGAGTTGCTGACCGAGTTGCGCCAGTTCGGCGTGATCCCGGCGGAGTGAGGGCGGAGCCGCAAGGGAGGCGATTAACATGAAGCGTCCTCAACCCCGCCTCCGCATCGATGCTCAGACGAGTCGTGTTGGCCTGACAGCTCATTCCGGAAGAACCGCCCGGGACGAGCCCCTCGGTGCGCGGAAGAACCAGTCCACCATGCCGAGTTCCAAGACCCCTCGAAAATCCGCTGCGCGTTCAGGCCCAGGCGACGATGCGCCGATCGCCGTGCGCCGCCGGCTGGCTCCGGAAGACCGGGAGCGCCAGATCGTCGAGCAGGCCATCTCCTTCTTTGCCCGGGAGGGCTTCGGCGCCAGCACGCGCGACCTGGCGCGCGAGTTGGGCATCACCCAGCCGCTGCTGTACCGCTACTTCCCGGACAAGGACAGCCTGGTCGAACGGGTCTATGACGAGGTCTTCTCCAGCCGCTGGAATCCCGAGTGGGAGGTCTGGCTGGCGGACCGCAGCGTGTCCATCGAAGATCGATTGAAGCGCTACCTGCGCGACTACGCGCAGTTCGTTCTGCGCAGCGAGTGGATCCGGATCTTCATCTTCGCCGGCCTGGCCCGCGAAGGCATCAACCGGCGCTACCTGGAGCGCTTGCGCGAACGGCATTTCCGCCTGATCGCCCGCGAGTTGCGGCATTCGTTCCAGCTGACCGACGCAGCGACGCCGGCGGACGAGGAAGAAGAGATCGAGCTGATCTGGGCGATGCACTCCAGCGTCTTCTACATCGGCGTTCGCAAGTGGATCTACGGCCTGCCCGTACCTGCCGACGTGGACCGCACGATCGACCAGCGGGTCGATTCCTTCATCCTCGGCTTTCCCGCGGTGATGCGCGCTGCGCGACCAATCGAAGCGGCCCAAGCTGGCAAACCCAAGAAACCGCGCCGGGGCTGAGCAATCGCCCTGCGCACTGGAGCCCGACCATGGCTATTGACCGCCTTGCCCACTATTCCGTCCGGACCACGGACCTGGCCGCGTCGCGACGCTTCTACACCGAGGCCCTCGGCTTTCGCGAGGGCTACCGGCCGCCGTTCGAATTCCCGGGGCATTGGCTCTACCGGGACGAAGATGAATCGGACCACGGCGTGGTGCACCTGGTCGGGATCGATCTGGATGACCCGCAGGGCTTAAAGGCCTACCTGGGCGACAAGCCGCTCGATGGCTTGTCGGGCAGCGGGGCCGTCGACCACTTGGCCTTCATCGCTTCGGGGCTGCACGAACTGACCGAGCGACTGCGGCGCATGGACTGCGAGTACCGGGAGCGGACCGTGCCGAGCCTCGGGCTCCACCAGGTGTTCGTCGAGGACCCGTCAGGCATAACGATCGAGCTGAATTTCAATGCGCAAGAGCTTCGGTGAGCAGAGCCCTCTACTGGCGCTCGTAGAGCGTCACCACGCAGGCACCGCCCAGCCCCAGGTTGTGCTGCAGGCCCAATCGCGCGTCGCTCACCTGGCGCTGCTCGGCGCGGCCGCGCAGCTGCAGGCTCAGCTCGTAGCACTGAGCGAGGCCCGTGGCGCCGAGCGGATGGCCTTTCGACAGCAGGCCGCCGGAGGGGTTGGTGACGATGCGGCCGCCATAGCTGTTGTCGCCGGCCGCGATGAAGGCCGCCGCGCCGCCCTCGGGGCACAGCCCCAACGCTTCGTAGCTGATCAGCTCGTTGTGGGCGAAGCAGTCGTGCAGCTCGACCACGTCGAGGTCCTCCGGGCCGATGCCCGCCTGCTCGTACACGGCCCGAGCCGCACGCTGGCTCATGCCGTAGCCGACGAGATTCATCATGTCGTGGCTCTCGAAGCTGTCGGCCTGGTCGGTCGTCATCGCCTGGGCGGCGATGCGCACCTCGGTGGACAGGCCGTGTCGGGCCGCGAAGGACTCCGACACCAGCACGGCCGCCGCCGCGCCGCAGGTCGGCGGGCAGGCCATCAGGCGGGTGAGCACGCCGGGCCACAGCGCGGGCGCGGCCATCACCTCGTCGACGCTCAGTTCGCGCCGCAGCAGGGCCAGCGGGTTGCGCGCCGCATGCCGGCTGGCCTTGGCGCGGATCTGGGCAAAGGCTTCGAGCGGCGTGCCGTACTTGCGCATGTGGGCCAGGCCCGCGCCGCCGAAGTAGCGCAGCGCCAGGGGCAACTCGGGCATGCCGACGAGGGTATCGCTCTCGCGGTCGAAGTCCTCGAAGGGGCTGGGGCGGTCGGTGAAGACGTTGTCCAGCGCGCCCGGCTTCATCTGCTCGAAGCCGAGCGCCAGCACGCAGTCCGCGGCGCCCGATTCGACAGCCTGGCGGGCGAGGAATAGGGCAGTCGAGCCGGTGGAGCAGTTGTTGTTGACGTTGAAGACGGGGATGCCGGTCATGCCGAGCTGGTAGACCGCCTTCTGGCCGCTCGTGGAGTCCCCATAGACGTACCCGACATAGCTCTGCTGCACGGCGCTGTACGTCACGCCGGCATCATCGAGCGCCTGGCTGGCGGCGGCCCGCGCCATCGCCGGGTAGGGCTCGTTGGCGCCGGGCTTGACGAAGGGGATCATGCCGACGCCGGCCACGAAGACGCGGCTCATGGCTGCACCTGCTTCTTCAGCATCTCGGCGCGGATGTCCTTCTTCATCACCTTGCCGACCTTGGAGCGCGGCAGGTCGGCCCAGATCTCGACCTGCTTGGGGGATTTGACGCTGCCGATCCGGGCCTTGACGAAGCTCTGGATCTCCGCCGGATCGACCGTGCGACCCGCATGCAACTGCAGGACGGCCACCACGCGCTCGCCCCATTTCTCGTCGGGCAGGCCGATGACGGCGCTGTCCTGCACGTCCGCGTGCTGCATCAGCGCCTGTTCGACCTCGACCGAATAGACGTTGAAGCCGCCGGTGATGATCATGTCCTTGGCGCGGTCGACGATGAAGAGATAGCCGTCCTCGTCGAGATAGCCGATGTCGCCGGTGTGGTGCCAGCCGTGGCGCGAGGCTTCCGCGGTGGCGGCGGCGTCCTTGTAGTAGCCCATCATCACCAGCGAGCCGCGCACGACGATCTCGCCGGTCTGCCCGCGAGGCAAGACCTGGCCCTCCGCGTCCATCGTCGCCACCTGCACCAGCGGCCCGGGGCGGCCCGCGGACGACAGGCGTTCGCGGGCGACCGAGCCGTCGGCGTGGAAGTGATCCTGCGGCCGCATCATCGAGATCATCATCGGCGCCTCGGTCTGCCCAAACAGCTGCGCCATCGGGCCGATCCTGTGCAGCGCCTCCTCGAGCCGCGCGACCGAGATGGGCGCCGCGCCGTACCAGAAGCACTGCAGCGAGCTGCGATCCGTCTCGGCCAGCCTGGGGTTCTGCAGCAGCATGTAGATCAAGGTGGGCGGCAGGAAGGTGTGAGTGATGTGCCGCACTTCGATCAGGCGCAGGAATTCGTCCAGATCGGGCTTGGGCATGATCACGATGCGCCCGCCCAGCGCCATGATCGGCAGGCACAGCACGCCCGCCGCATGGGTCAGCGGCGCCAGTGCCAGATAGCTGGGGCGGCCCTCGAAGGGGTAGCCCATCAGCGTCAGCGCCGACATGGTTTCCAGGTTGCGGTCGGACAGCATCACGCCCTTGGGCGCGCCGGTCGTGCCGCCGGTGCCGGCGATCATGACCACGTCGACCGGCGGCTTCACGCTCAGCGGCTCGTCGCTGACGTCTGCCAGCCAGTCATGCCATGAGCGGGCATAGGGCATGGCCCGGTCGATGCAGATCAGCAGCTTGAGCTTCGGGCAGTCCCTGCGGATCTGCTCCACCATCGGCGCGTAGTTGCTGTGGAAGAGCAGGGCGCTGCAGTCGAAGGCGTCCAGCACGTAGCGGTTCTCGGCAGCCTCGTTGCGGGGATTGATCGGGCACCAGACGGCACCCGCCCTCGAGATGCCGAACACGCTGGCGAAGGCATGCAGGTCATTGCTGGACAGGACCGCGACCTTGTCGCCCGGGGCGATGCCGCTGTGCTGCAGCGCCCGGCCGACGCGATGGCTGATCCGCTGGACCTCCGCATAGCTGAGGTCCGTCTCGCCCATGGTCAGGCAGGGCTGCTCGCCACCGAGCGTGACGCCCTTGTCGAGATAGTGGGTCAAAGGCATGGGAGCGCCGCCCAACTCAGTGATCGACCGTCAGGATCGGCTTCTGCACCAGGCCGAAGCTGCGCAGCGCGCCGAGCAGCTCGTGGTGGCCGAAGGCCTGGCAACCGGAGGCGAAGCCGAGCTTCTTCGGCGGGCCTTGCAGCAGCGACAGGGCCGCATAGGCCTGCAGCAGGCCGGTCTGCTTGTAGTTGGAGTTGCCGAAGATCGTGCAATGGGCGCGGCCCAGCGGGCCGGAGGCGTGCACTGAGTCGACCGACTTGTTGATGCGCGGGTTCTCGCGCGGCGGCATGGTGTTCATCACCTGCGAGGCCGTGGCCGAGAGCGCGGCGTACTTGTCGTCATCGTTCATGCCTTCGGTGGCCTTCAGCGCCGCCGCGACGATTTGCGGCACGCCCAGCATCAGCGGCTTGTTGAAGACACCGCCGAGCACCTTCACATTGGCCACGCGCGGATCGCGCTTGAACCATACCGGGTGCGAGGTGCCGCCCCAGGGCAGGGCCAGGGCCGTTTCATGCTGGCCGGGGATGGCGAGGCTGTAGAGGCCTGCGTCCGGCTGCCATTCGACGTACTTGTTCTGCTCCAGGTAGAAGGCCTTGCTGGTGGCGGCGTTGACGAGGATGGTCTGCGTGGAGGCGATGGTGGGGCTGCCGCCCCAGAAGACGGCGATGTCCAGCGTGTCCAGCCCCGGGGTTTCCAGGCAGATCTGCGCGGCGATCTCGCCGGTGGTGTACATCTGCGCGATGCCCGGCGAGAGCAGCAGGCCGGCCGCCGCGAACTGGGCGCCGTACTCCTGGTCGAGCGTGATCAGCCAGTCCTGCTCGCCGGTGGTGTCGGTGTAGTGGCACTTCGTGGCCAGGCAGGCGCGCACGACCTCGTGGCCGAACCTGGCGAAGGGGCCAACCGTGTTCAGGACGACCGAGGCGCCGCGGAACAGTTGGGTCAGCGCTTCGACCGTGTGCGGGACCTCGGCGACTTCATAGTCCGCCGTCTCGATGCCGGGCACGTTCGACCGCATGGCCGCGTGGATCTTCTCGGCGCTGCGGCCGGCCGCGATGAAGGGGATGTTGTACTCGCGCAGGTACTCGCAGACGAGGCGGCCGGTGTAACCCGAGGCGCCGTAGACGACGACGGGTTTCTTCGATGAATCGCTCATGGGTGTCTCCGTTGTTGTTGTTGTCGTGTCTGCTCAGGTGCCCATGCCGCCATCGACCGGCAGGCCGATGCCGGTGATGAAGCGGGCGGCGTCCGAGCACATGAAGACGGCGGCGTCGGCCATGTCCGTCACTTCGCCGAGGCGCCCCAGCGGTGTCTGGCCGATCACGTCGCCGACGGCCTCTTCGATCGTGGCGGCGAGGCCGCAGGCCACGATGTCGGCCGCCAGCTTCATGCCCATGTCCGTCGGCACCAGGCCGGGGTAGAGGCAGTTGACGCGCACGCCGTAGCCGAGCTTGCCCGACTCGACTGCCGCGATGCGGGTGGCGCGGTCGACCGCGGACTTGCTGGCCGAATAGCCGGCGATGGCGGGGAAGGCGATCGTTGCGGCGACCGAGGAGATGTTCAGTACCGAGCCGCCCTTGCCGGCACGGCCGCCGGGCCGCATCTCCCGCAGCGCATGCTTCATGCCCAGCAGCGTGCCGACGACGTTGACGTCGAACATGCGGCGCAGGTCTTCGGCTTTCACTTCGGTCACCAGCGAGCTGATCTCGATGCCGGCGTTGTTGACGAGGATGTCGAAGCCGCCGAGCTCGGAGACGGTGGCGGCCACAGCGGCGGACCAGCTGTCTTCGTTCGTCACGTCAAGCGGCGTGAAGCGCACGGTGGCACCGCCGGCACTGAGCGTCTGCGCCGTGTCGCGGCCCAGCTCGCTGAGCAGGTCGCCGATCATCACGGCCGCGCCGGCATCCGCCAGCGCTTTTGCGATACCCGCACCGATGCCGCGTGCGGCGCCGGTGACCAGGGCCTTGCGGCCTGCCAGGCTGAAATTCGTCGTCATCTTTGTCTCCGTTTGGTTTGTCTTTGGAAGCACGACGCGGCCGAGATTAGGAGTCGTCTTGACAACTGTCAAGAAAAAACTTGACGACTGTCCAGTAGACTTTGGGCATGGAGAAAGTCTCGAAATCCCGCCCCGACAAGTTCGCCGAACGCCGCGCGGAACTGGGCGAAGCCGCCCTGCAAACGCTCGCCACGCTGGGCTACGCGCGCACCAGCCTGCGCGAGATCGCGCAGAACTCGGTCTTCTCGCACGGCGTGCTGCACTACTACTTCAAAGACAAGACCGACCTGATCCTGTGCAGCGTGCGCCAGTACAAGGCGCGCTGCGTCACCCGCTACGACCGGGTGATCGTCGAAGCCGCGTCGGTGGACGATCTGATGGATGGCTTCCTGAAGGCACTGGGCGAGACCCTGGTGACCGAGGCCATGCTGCATCGCCTCTGGTACGACCTGCGGGCGCAGGCCCTGTTCGAGCCAGCCTTTCGCGACGATGTGGCGGCGATCGACAAGAGCCTGGAGCAGATGATCTTCCGCGTGATGTCGCGCTTTGCCGAGTTGGCGGGCGCGCCGGTCGCGGTGCCCGCGCCGGTGGCCTACGCAGTGTTCGACGGCCTGTTCCAGCGGGGACTGATGAAGCACCTGTCCGGAGACGAGAACGCCGTCGCCGAGATGCAGCAGCAAGTGCGCTGGACGGCCGCGCAATTGCTGGGCGGTGCCTGAGCTTGATCCCCCAAGGGGACGTCATGTCCGCTGACATTGGCTCGGGAAGATCCCGTGCTCGGAGCCTGCCGTTCCAGGCTTGCCTGATCGCTCTCATATTGCTGACCGGCGTGCCTGCCTTCGTGGTCGCGGGAGTCGCGATTTGGCAAGGTGCAGAGTCGCAGCGCCTGCTCTCGGAGCAGAGGCTGCTCGATACCGCTCATACCGTCGCCCAGGGCGTTGAAGGCGAGCTCGAGAATCACGCGACCCTGCTGCGCACCGTGGTTGCAGGCCTGGCCATCGATCGCGCAAACGAGGCGCAAGGTTCCGCACTGCTGAGGGAGGCTGGGCTGGGCGATCGCAGCCGGGTGCATGTCGAGGCGATCGATCCCGGGTCGTCGTCGTGGCCCGAGTTCACGCCGATGGGCGTGCCGCGCACGGTGGTCCAAGAGACCTTGCGCACGGGCGCGCCGGCCGTGTCCAACCTCTTCCAACGGCCTTCCACGCCGGAGCCGCGGATCGCTTTGGCCATTGCGCAGGGCCTGTCGTCGGCAAGGCCGCGCATCCTGTCCTTGATCTTGCCGCCCGAGCAACTGCTGCGGTCCGCACGGCCCGATCCGACGAATCCGCTCAACCTGCTGGTGGCGGTGACGGATGGAACGGGCAGGATCATCGCGCGATCGCGCGACGCTGCGCGCGCCATCGGGCATCCCGTACCCGACTGGCACAAGCTCCAGGCACTGCAGGCCAGTGAAGGCGTGTTCGAAGCGACGACCACGGAGGGCCGCCAGGTCATGCTGGCCTATCGCAAGCTCCGGAACACGCCGGGCTGGGTGCTGGTGGTCGGGGAGCCGATCGCGGACTTCGAGGCTCGCTGGGCCGCCCCGCTGCGGCAATTGATGATCAGCGCGTCGTTCGTGATGGCTGTCGCCCTGGCTCTGGCGGTGTGGCTGGGTCGGCGCATCGTATTGCCGATGCAGGATCTCGACCGCCATGCGCGCCACGTGGCGCGGGGCGGCTCGGGCAGGAACATATTGGAGGCTGCCGAGCCGCTGCCTATCCGGGAATTCGAATCATTGCGGCAGGCGCTGAAGAGCTCCGAGGAGTTCTTGCGCCGGACCGCAGCGCTGGAGCGTGTCAACGCGGCCATGCTCACGACCAGCGAGCGACGCTATCGCAGCTTGGCGGAGGTCGGCGCGTCCTGCCTCTGGCGAGCGGATGCCAACCGAGCCGTCACCAATGCCGCGGGGTGGGAGAAGCTGACGGGCGAGGACGAGAGCACGGCGCTGGGATTCGGCTGGCTCGAACTCATCCATCCTGCCGATCGACATCTGATCGACGCGACGGCGAGGCGGGATGCCGATTCGCTCGACCACGTCGATGTGGAATGCCGCCTGCGGGACCTGCGGCGTGAGTGGCGTTGGGTACGGATTCGCGCGGCCTCCATTCGCGATGACGGAGGCAGGATCACGGAATGGGTGGGCGTCATCGAGGATGTCGACGATCGTCGGCGGGATCAGGCGCGCATCGCGCACATGGCCACACATGACGCGCTGACCGGGCTGCCCAACCGCGCCAAGTTCTGGGAACGCTTGAGCGAGGCCGTGGCGCGTGCCCGCCGAGGCGATCTGGCGGCCGTCCTGAGCATTGACCTGGATCGGTTCAAGCAGGTGAACGACACGCTGGGACACCCGACCGGCGATGCGCTGCTGCAAGGGGTGACCTTCCGCCTGAATTCGCTGGTGCGTGACACGGACACGGTGGCGCGGATGGGCGGCGATGAGTTCATGGTCGTGCAGTCGCAGGTCCGCCTGCCGAGCGATGCGGCCGATCTGGCGGTGCGCATCATCCACGCGCTCAGCCAGCCCTTCGAGATCGGCGCACACGCCATCCAGATCGGAGCCAGCGTCGGCGTGGTCCTGATGGCGGCGGACAGCGATGCGGAGACGCTGGTGCAGCATGCGGACGTTGCGCTCTACCGAGCGAAGAGCCTCGGCCGCGGGCGGCACGTCGTCTTCGATTCGAGTGCAATTCCGGCCGAGTGAAGCGAGGTCGAGTTTCGGTGCCTACGAGCTGATACGCTGGGCGCATGATGCGTATTCTTGTCGTCGGCGCTGGCGCCACGGGCGGTTACTACGGTGGCCGCATGTTCCAACACGGCCGCGACGTGAGCTTTCTCGTCCGACCGGCACGCGCCGCGCGCCTGCGTGCGGAGGGCCTGCGGATCCGCAGCCCGCACGGCGATGCGACGCTGCACCCGCCGCTGCTGAGTGCCGGCGAACTGGCCGGGCGCCCGTTCGATCTGGTCCTGTTGAGCGTCAAGGCCTATGCACTGGACGCGGCGATCGAGGACTTTGCACCGGCCGTCGGTTCGCATACGCGAATCCTGCCGGTGCTCAATGGCATGCGGCACATCGACACGCTCGGCGAACGCTTCGGCGCCGATGCCGTACTGGGCGGCGTCAGCCAGATCGCTGGCACGCTCGATGCCGAGGGGCGGGTCGTGCAACTGAGCCCGCTGCACCGGCTGGCCTACGGTCTGCGGCGCGGCACCTCGGCCGAGGGCCTCGACCTGGTCGCGCTGGACGCGGCGTTGCAGGGAGCCGGCTTCGATGCGCGCCGCGCCGAGGACATCGACCAGGAACTGTGGGAGAAGTGGGTGTTCCTCGCCTCGCTGGGCGGCATCGGCAGCCTGCTACGCGGCAGCATCGGTGAGATCGAGGCGGTGCCGCACGGGGCGGCGCTGGCGCTGCGCCTGCTGCATGAATGCGCGGCGGTGGCGACGGCGGCGGGCTACGCGCCGCGCGCTGAGGCGCTGGACGGCGCGACCGCCTTCCTGACGCAGCCCGGCTCGCCGGCGGTTTCCAGCATGTACCGCGACCTGCAGGCCGGCGCGCCGCTGGAGTCGGACACCATCCTCGGCGACCTGGTCGAACGGGCGCGCCAGGCCGGCGTCGACGTGCTGCTGTTGGAGGCGGCCTGGCTGCAACTGACGATCCACGGGCGCCGTCGCGCACCGGGCGGCTGAGCGTTGCAAGTGATTACGCCGGAGCTGACCGGAAACCATTAGGATCGAAAGCCTGTCGCAACAGGAGGTGGCCCATGGATATGCTCAGCAATGTCTCCGTCGCCGGCGCGAGTTCGGCCGACCTGGGAACCGTCCAAGGTGCCGCATCGCTGATGGTGCTGAAGAAGGCACTCAATGCCCAGGAAGCCACCGCCGCGCAACTGATTGCCGGCCTGCCGCAAGCGCAGCCCCTGGCGACTTCGGGCTCGGTCGGGACGCTGGTCAATACCTTCGCCTAGGGCGAACCGGCCTTGCCTGACGGTCAGGGATCAAGCTGAGCCTTGACATCGCCCTGCAAGGCGCGCCGCAGCGGCAGATCGTCCGCAGCCTGCTGGTCGATGATGTTCAGGCTCTGTTCCACCTTGCCGAGGTGGCGCTTCAGCAGCGTCGTGGCCTGCTTCGTTGACCCGGCCTCCAACAGATTGATGAACTCTTCGTGCTCGTCCTGTAGGCAGGCAACGTGGCTGTCGTAGTCATGCTTGTAAAGCTGCAGAATCAGCGCGATGCGGGCGTGCAGTTCTTCCAGCGTGCGCGTCAGCAACTCGTTGCCGGCCAGTTCGGCCATCAGCGCATGGAAGCCTGCGCCGAGCTTGCGGACCGCATCCCAGTCGCCCGTCGCGTAGGCCGCGCGCTCGCGCTTCAGGTGGGCGCGCAGGCGGGCGAAATCCTTCTTCGATGCATTGCTGGCGAGTACCTCGGTCACGTGGGTCTCGAGCGCGGTGCGCATGTCGAAGACTTCGCGCGCCTCCCTGGCAGACGGCTGGGCCACTGACGCGATCTTGCCGGGCGTGAGGTCGGCGAGGCCATCCTTCGCCAGGCGCTGCAGCGCTTGCCGCACGACCGTGCGGCTGACGCCGTAGAGGCGGCCGAGGCTCACCTCGCGCAATTGCGTGCCCGGCAGCAGCCGGTGCGACAGGATCGCGTCCCTCACGTTCTCGACGATCTCATCGGCCTTGGTAGTCATGGAGCAAGCGCTGGGCTGGGTGTCTGCGGGTCTTTACCGAGGCCGATTCTGACAGAGGTATCTTGCGACCCTGCTCCGAATCGGAATACATTATCGGTATACCGATTTGATGTGCTGAAGGATCGGGGCCCCGCCGGCGCGGTTCGCCGGCATTCCGTGGAGCGATGACCGTGCTGAAACCTGTCCTGCGCAGCTGCCTCGCCGCCCTGATGGCGGCCACCCTGATCTCCGGAACGGCGTCGGCCGATCCGCTGAAGATCGCCTTCGTCTACCAGAGCCCGATCGGCGACGTCGGCTGGGTCGCCCAGCACGAGGCGGCCCGCAAGAACCTCGAGAAGGAGTTCGGCGCGCGCATCTCGACGGAGGTGGTCGAGAACGTCAAGGCCGGTCCCGACGGCGCACGGGTGATGCAGGACCTGATCGACAACCATGCGCGCCTGCTGGTGCTCGGCAGCTTCGGCTACATGAGCGACGGGCTGGCGGTGGCTGCCGACAACCCGAAGGTCAACTTCGTTCATGCCAGCGGCTTCAAGCTGGCGCCGAATTTCGGCACCTACAACGCCCGCTGGTACGAGGGTGCCTACGTGGCCGGCGTGGTGGCCGGGAAGATGACCAAGTCGAACACGCTGGGCTTCGTCGGCGCGATGCCGATTCCCGATGTCATCTCGACGATCAACGCCTTCGCGCGCGGCGCCCGTACCGTGAATCCGGCCGCGACGGTGAAGGTCGTGTGGGTCAACGACTGGTACAACCCCGGGCGCGAGCGCGAGGTCGCGCAGTCGCTGATCGCCAACGGGGTCGACGTGCTCGGCTCGGCTTTCCAGGACGCGCCGGCCGTGGTCCAGTACGCCGACAGCAAGGGCGTCTGGTCGATCGGCATGTTCTCCGACGTGTCGCGTTACGCGCCCAAGGGCCTGCTGACTTCGATCATGCACGACTGGACGCCCTATCTTCGCCAGGTCGTCGCCGACAGCCTGGCCGGCACCTTCAAGGGCGCGCCCTATCTGGCCAGCCTGAAGAACAAGGGCGTGAACCTGGCGCCCTGGAACAAGGCCGTTCCGGCCCCGGTGGTCGCGCTGGCGCAGCACGCTCAGGCGGACATCGAGGCGGGCAAGCTGCTGCCGTTCGCCGGGCCGCTGAAGGATTCGGCAGGCAAGGAGCGCGTGGCCGCCGGCAAGGCACTGTCCGATCAGGACATCGCGGGCATGAACTGGTTCGTCGAGGGCATCCAGGGCTCGGTGCCGCGCTGAGGAACGCGACATGACGTCGAACCATCCATTGCGCCGCGCCGACTGGTTCCCGGTCGAACGCTCGGAGCACATCGCCGCCGGTGCCGTCGTCCAATCGATGCTGGACGGCCAGGAGATCGCGCTCTGGCGCGCCGACGACGGCCGCCTGCACGCCTGGGAAAACCGCTGCCCGCACCGAAGCGTGCGCCTGACCTTGGGTTTCGTGCTCGAAGACCAACTAGTCTGCCGCTACCACGGCTGGCGCTACGGCACCGACGGCCGCTGCACCCACGTGCCGTCGACGCCCGCAATGTCGCCACCGCCGGCCGCCTGCGTGAAAGCCTATGCATGCCGCGAGTCGGCGGGCGTGGTCTGGGTCAGCCTGGCACAACTGCCGGCCGGCTATCCGCCGGTGCTGGGCGATCTCGAGGCCTGCCGCAGCTTCACGGTCGACGTGTCGCTCGACGACGCCGCTGCCGGCCTGCATCGGCTTGGCTTCGTCGCCGAGCACGCCGTGGTCTGGCGCGAACGTGCCGACACCGCCGTGCTGCTGCTCCAGCCGCTGGACGCGGCGACGACCGTGATTCATCTCTTCGTGGAGCGCCGGGAGGCCGTGCCGGCCGGCGCCGATGTGGTGACGCGTCGCACCGCCGCGATCGCCCGAATCAAGCCTGTGCAGGAGTCGCTTCATGCATGACGTCGAGGAACTCTCCGCTATCGATCCGGCGATCGCGAACGACTGGTTCGCGGTTGCCCAGTGTGCTGATGTGCCGGATGGCCAGGCCGCGCAGCGCCGGCTGCTGCAGCGCGAGGTCGAGATTCGGCGCGATGCCGTATCGCGCTTGACGGCCACGGTTGCCGGCGACGCCCATGCGCCTTGCGCCGTGCGCGAGCACTGCGGCCACCTGTTCGTCTGCCTCGGCCCCGAACCGAAGCCGCTGTTCGAACTGCCGGAGTTCGATCAACCGGGGCGCCGCTTCCTCTACATGGGCGCCATCGGCATACACACCGGCGGCCTGCGCGTCGTCGAGAACTTCCTCGACATGGCCCACTTTCCGTTCGTGCATGCCCACATCCTGGGTTCGGAAGATGCGACCGAGGTCCGCCCGTACGAAGTGGAACTCGACGCCCGCAATGAACTCTGGGCGCGCGGCTGCAAGTTCGTCCAACCGATGGCGTCTGCCGCTTCCGACGGCGCGGCCGACGTGGATTACGTCTACCGCGTCGTCAATCCGTTCTCCCCGCTGCTGTACAAGGCGCCGGCCGGCCACGTCGGCGGCAGCGACGTGATCTTCCTGTTCGTGCAGCCGACCGAGGAAGACCAGTGCACCGTGCATTTCTCGATCTCTCTGTTCGATGGTGCCAGCAGCGCGAGCGAGATCCTGGCCTTCCAGCAGACCATCCTCGGGCAGGACAAGCCGATCCTCGAGAACCACGTCTACAAGCGCCTGCCGCTGGACGCGCGGGTCGAGGTGCCGTCCCAGGCCGATGCCGGTTCGAGCACGTTCCGGCGCTGGCTGCGACAAATCGGCCTGCGCTGGGGCGTCGAACCGCCGCTCGACAGTGCGCCCGAAGCATTGCAACTGGTCGTCACCGACAAGCGCGCATTGACCGATGACATCGTGGCCCTGACCTTGCGTTCGCCGGCCTGCGGACCGCTGCTGCCAACGACGCCGGGTGCGCATCTCGACCTGCATCTGCCGGGTGGACTGGTGCGCCAGTACTCCTTGTGCAACGGCGGTTCGGACGAGGACGACGGCACCTATGCCATCGCCGTGAAGCGTGAGCCGCAATCTCGTGGCGGATCCCGCGCGGTGCACGAGTCGATACGCGTCGGCGACCTGCTGCGCGTCGGCATGCCCAAGAACAACTTCCGGCAGGTCCGCACGGCGACCCGCAGCCTGTTGATCGCCGGCGGCATCGGCATCACGCCGCTGATCTCGATGGCGCGCGATCTGCAGGCGCGTGCGCAGGACTTTCACCTGCACTACTTCTGCCGCTCCGACACGCAGGTCGCGTTTCGGGAAGAACTCGATCGCGAGCTGCCCGGCCGCTGGACCCTGCACGCGGGGCTGATGCCCGACGCGACGCAAGCGCATGTGGATGCCCTGCTGCAGGCGGCCGACTCGGCGACCCATTGCTACAGCTGCGGACCGGGGCCCTTGATGCAATTGGTCAAGGCTCGAGCGATGGGGCAGGGCTGGCCATCGGATCGGCTGCATTTCGAATACTTCAAGTCGGCCGGCCCGGTCGACACGCGCGGCGCGCCGTTCGACCTGAAGCTTGCACGCAGCGGCCGTACCGTGTCCGTCGCTTCGGGACAGAGCATCGTCGACGTGCTCCGCTCGATCGACATCGCCATCGACACGAACTGCGAGCAAGGCGTTTGCGGCACCTGCCTGTGCATGGTGGTGGACGGCACACCCGATCACCGCGATCAGTACCTGAGCTCCGGCGAGAAGGCTTCGAACCTGCAGATGCTGCCCTGCGTGTCGCGATCGCGAACGCCATCGCTGACGATCGACCTCTGAGGCCCGCATGCTCAAGCTCTACAACGACGAACTCTCCGGCAACTGCTACAAGCTGCGCCTGTTCATGGCGCTGCTGCAAGTGCCGTTCGAGCGAGTGCCGGTCAACTTCTACCCGAACCGCGAGCACAAGGACGAGGCGCTGCTGCGGCTGAACCCCTTCGGCCAGTTGCCGGTCATCGATGACGACGGCTACCTGCTGCGCGATGCACAGGCCATCCTCGTCTACCTGGCCGCGCGCTACGACGTTCAGCAGCGCTGGCTGCCGCCCGACCCGGCCCTGCGAGGCCGCGTCGCGCTGTGGATGACGGTCGCCGAGGACATCACGCGCAGCGCCTCGGCCGCGCGGCTGCACGACGCCTTTGGCTACGACATCGACATCGACGCCCGCCGCGCCGCGGCGCACCGGCTGTTCGCGCACATCGACGACCATCTGGCCGACGGCGAGGTGCAGGGACGACCTTGGCTGGCCGGCCCGGACGCGACGATCGCGGACATCGCCTGCTTCCCCTACGTGGCGCTGGCGCCTGAAGGCGGCATCCTGCTGCACCGCTATGCGGCGCTTCGGCGCTGGATTCAACGGATCAAGGCATTGCCCGGATTCGTCAGCATGCCGGGGATCTTCGCGCTCGGAGTTGATCCGGCGCCGTCATGACTCTCGGTCGGCAAGAATGCGCCTATGAAACCCGTACTCTTGCTGATGATTCCCCTCCGAGATCAGTTTCTCGACCAACTGCGTGAGCGCTTTGATGTGCGTCATGCGCCCACGCAAGTCGAACGGGACGCCATCGTCCGCTCGCAGGGGAAAGAGATCGAGCTCGTTCTGACCAATGGATCGATTGGCATCTCTGCCGACCAGATCGACTCGATGCCCCGTCTGACCCTTGCCTGTGCATACGGAGCAGGCTACGAGAACATCGCCGTCGAGCATGCGCGCGCCCGCGGGATCGCACTGGCCAATGGCGCAGGCTCCAACGAGGATTGCGTGGCCGATCACGCGCTGGCACTCTTGCTCTCTGCGGTGCGCGCGATTCCCAGGCTCGACGCCGCATGTCGCCAGGGCGTATGGCGAGATGACTTGCCGCTCTTCCCGCAGCTGGCGCACAAGCGCGTGGGAATCCTCGGGCTGGGAAGCATAGGCCGCAAGATTGCCGGCCGCTGCGGGGCGTTCGACATGAGCGTGGGCTATCACAATCGTTCGAAGCGGCCGGACCTGCCGTACGCGTACTTCGACGATGCCGAAGGCCTCGCGAAATGGTGTGACTTCCTGATCGTGGCGGCTCCCGGCGGAGCAGCGACTAAGCACATCGTCAATTCCGCCGTGCTGGCTGCGCTCGGCCGCGATGGGTTTCTCGTCAACATCTCGCGAGGTAGCCTGGTCGATACGGCGGCGCTTGCCGCGGCGCTCTCCGCAGGTGATGTGCGCGGGGCCGCGCTTGATGTCTACGAGGGCGAGCCGGATCCACCTGCCGCCCTGCTTGGCCTGCAGAACGTGGTGCTCACCCCTCATGTCGCCGGGTCATCACCCGAGGCTCTTCAGGCCGCCTTGGCTTGCTTCATCGACAACGCCGCTCTGCATTTGGCAGGGGAGCCGCTGCGCACGCCCATTTGACCCATGGCCGAAGAGTGTGGCCGATGCCAAGTCAGGTCGCTGGTGGTGAGGATTACATCGCCAGAACCGACGTGGAGGATCGATCCACTTGTCCGGTGGAGATGAGATGCACGGCCGGGCCCGATTTCCTATGAAACGGGCAAAAAAAGACCGCCTCGGGGGCGGTCTTGGACTTACTTGGAATTCAAACTTGGCGGAGCAGGCGGGATTCGAACCCGCGGGGGGCTATTAACCCCCACACGCTTTCCAGGCGTGCGACTTAAACCACTCATCCACCGCTCCGAAGCCCGCCATCATAGCGCAGTTTTAGGCGCTGAAGCCCCGGGCAGCGGCCTCTTCATCATGGCCATGGCTGTGCCGATCAGCGCGCTGACTTCGCTCATGTTGCCCGGCACGATCATCGTGTTGTTCTTCTGCGCGAGCTGCGCGTAGGCGTCGACGGCCTTCTCCGCTACCTTCAGCTGCACGGCCTGGTCGCCGCCGGGCTGCTGGATGGCATCGGCGATCTTGCGGATCGCGCCCGCGGTGGCGTCGGCCACGGCGGTGATCGCGGCGGCCTCGCCGAGCGCCTTGTTGATCTCGGCCTGCTTCTCGCCTTCGGAGCGGGCGATCGAGGCCTCGCGCTCGCCGGTGGCGATATTGATCTGCTCCTGGCGACGGCCCTCGGAAGCGGCGATCAAGGCTCGCTTCTCGCGCTCGGCGGTGATCTGCGCCTGCATCGCATGCAGGATGGCCGGCGGCGGCGTCAGGTCCTTGATCTCGTAGCGCAGCACCTTGACGCCCCAGTTCAGCGCCGCCTCGTCCAGCGACTGCACCACATGGCTGTTGATCGAATCGCGCTCTTCGAACGTCCGGTCCAGTTCCATGCGGCCGATGACCGAGCGCAGCGTCGTCTGGGCCAGCTGGGTGATAGCGACGATGTAGTTGCTGGAGCCGTAGCTCGCGCGCATCGCGTCGGTGATCTGGAAGTAGAGGATGCCGTCGACGGTGAGCTGGGTGTTGTCGCGGGTGATGCAGACTTGGCTGGGGACGTCGAGCGGGATTTCCTTCAGCGAGTGCTTGTAGGCCAGGCGATCGACGAAGGGCACGAGGATGTTGAGTCCGGGTGTCAGCGTCGCGTGGTACTTGCCCAGGCGCTCGACCACCCAGGCGTGCTGCTGAGGCACCACCTTCAGCGATTGCACGACGAAGATGATGGCGACGACGAGAAGAATCAGTGCAATTTCCATGAGGACCTCAGGAGAAGGGAATCAATGGTCCAGGACCAGGCAACTGCCGTCGATCGCCCGGATCACGTAGCGTCCGGCGGCGGGTGGCGCATCGGCACCGGCATAACGCGCGCGCCAGGCGGCACCGCGATAGTTGACGTGGGCCGAGCCGTCCGGCGACCAGGCTTCGACCTGCACCGTCTGGCCGATGTCGAGGTTGACGTCCGGGTTCGCGGCCGCCGGCGGAACGTGACGGCTACCGCGCGTGCGGTGCCACACGGCGACGGCGCCGCCGCCGATCAGGGCCGCGCAGAGGACTTGGGCTGTGTCGCCGAAACCCAGGTGCGCGGCGATCGCGCCGGCCGCGCAGCCGATGGCCAGCATCAGCAGATAGAAGGTGCCCGTGGCCAGCTCGACAGCGACCAGCGCGCCGCAGGCGATCCACCAGACGGTGGACGGGGAAATGTCCATGGATGTCTCCCGGATGGATGTTCTGGACCAGTGTACGCGGCGGTAACTTCCGTGCCCTACACTTCGCGCCTTCGTTTTCACCCCCCTAGCCCACTGGAGGCTGCCAGATGCTGCGCTTTCGCTTTCCCATCGTCATCATCGACGAGGACTACCGCTCGGAGAACACCTCGGGCCTGGGCATCCGCGCGCTGGCGGACGCCATCCAGAAGGAGGGCTTCGAGGTGCTGGGCGTTACCAGCTACGGGGACCTGAGCCAGTTCGCGCAACAGCAGAGCCGCGCGGGCGCGTTCATCCTGTCGATCGACGACAACGAATTCACCCCGGGCCCGGAGCTCGACCCGGCGGTTTTGAACCTGCGCAAGTTCATCGAGGAGATCCGTTTCAAGAACGCCGACATCCCGATCTACGTGTACGGCGAGACGCGCACCTCGCAGCATCTGCCGAACGACGTGCTGCGCGAGCTGCACGGCTTCATCCACATGTTCGAGGACACGCCGGAGTTCGTGGCGCGCCACATCATCCGCGAGGCCCGGAGCTACCTGGACGGCCTGGCGCCGCCGTTCTTCAAGGCGCTGATGGACTACGCGCAAGACGGCTCGTACTCCTGGCACTGCCCGGGCCACTCGGGCGGCGTGGCCTTCCTGAAGAGCCCGGTGGGGCAGATGTTCCACCAGTTCTTCGGCGAGAACATGCTGCGTGCGGACGTCTGCAACGCGGTGGAGGAACTCGGCCAGTTGCTCGATCACACGGGCCCCGTGGCGGCCTCGGAGAAGAATGCGGCGCGCATCTTCAATGCGGACCACTGCTTCTTCGTCACGAACGGAACGAGCACCAGCAACAAGATGGTCTGGCACCACACGGTGGCGCCGGGCGACGTCGTCGTGGTCGACCGCAACTGCCACAAGAGCATCCTGCACTCGATCATCATGACCGGCGCCGTGCCCGTGTTCATGACGCCGACGCGCAACCACTACGGCATCATCGGCCCGATCCCCGAGAGCGAGTTCTCGCCCGAGAACATCCGCAAGAAGATCGCCAAGAATCCGCTGCTCAAGGGCGTGGACGTCAAGAAGGTGAAGCCGCGCATCATGACGCTGACGCAGAGCACCTATGACGGCGTGCTCTACAACACCGAGACGATCAAGGCCAAGCTCGACGGCTGGATCGACACCTTGCACTTCGACGAAGCCTGGCTGCCGCACGCTGCCTTCCACAATTTCTACGGCAGCTATCACTCGATGGGCAAGAACCGGCCTCGGCCGAAGACGGCCGTGGTCTACGCCACGCAGTCCACGCACAAGCTGCTGGCTGGCCTGTCGCAGGCCTCGCAGGTGCTGGTGCAGGACTCGCAGAACGTGAAGCTCGATCGGCACCTCTTCAACGAGGCCTATCTGATGCACACGTCGACGAGCCCGCAGTACTCGATCATCGCCAGCTGCGACGTGGCCGCCGCGATGATGGAGCCGCCCGGCGGCACGGCGCTGGTCGAGGAGAGCCTCTCCGAGGCGCTGGACTTCCGCCGCGCGATGCGCAAGGTCGAGAAGGACTACGGCAAGAAGGACTGGTGGTTCAAGGTCTGGGGCCCGGACAAGGTCGTCAGCGAAGGCATCGGCAAGTCCGCCGACTGGATGCTCAAGGCCAACGAGAAGTGGCACGGCTTCGGCCCGATCGAGGCCGGCTTCAACATGCTGGACCCGATCAAGTCCACCGTGATCACGCCGGGCCTGGACATGAGCGGCAAGTTCGCCAAGAGCGGCATCCCGGCCAGCATCGTCACCAAGTTCCTGGCCGAGCACGGGGTGGTCGTCGAGAAGACGGGCCTTTACTCCTTCTTCATCATGTTCACGATCGGCATCACCAAGGGCCGCTGGAACACGCTGCTGACGGCGCTGCAGCAGTTCAAGGATGACTACGACAAGAACGCCCCGATCTGGCGCATCCTGCCCGAGTTTGCCGCCGCCCATCCGCGCTACGAGCGCATGGGCCTGCGCGACCTCTGCCAGAGCATCCACGAGGCCTATGCCAAGGGCGACATCGCGCGGCTGACGACGGAGGTCTACCTGTCGGACCTGGAGCCGGCGATGAAGCCCAGCGACGCCTACGCCTACATCGCGCACCGCAAGACCGAGCGCGTGGAGATCGACAAGCTGGAAGGCCGTGTCACGACCTCGCTGCTGACGCCGTACCCGCCCGGCATCCCGTTGTTGATCCCGGGCGAGCGCTTCAACAAGAGGATCGTCGACTACCTCAAGTTCACGCGCGACTTTAATGCGAGCTTCCCGGGCTTCGCGACCGACGTGCACGGGCTCGTGGCCGAGACCGGTGACGACGCCAAGGTCAGGTACTACGTCGACTGCGTCGCCAGCGCTGCATAGGCCGCCGCGGTCTTCTGCCAGGAGAATCGCTGCTGCACCTCGGCGCGCAGGCGGGCGCCCATCGCGGCGGCCGCGGGCCGGTCGGCGAGCAGCTCGCTCAACGCGGCGGCCAATTCATCCGCGTGGTCCGGTGCGACCAGGCGGCCGGTGTCGCCGTCGCGGATGATTTCGGGAATGCCGCCGACGCGGCTGGCCGCCACCGGCAGGCCGAAGGTCGCGGCCTCCAGTAGCACCAGTCCGAACTGTTCGCGCAGGCTGGGAAATGCGAACAGGTCGGCGTTGGCGAAATAGCGGCCCATCCTGGCGTGCGGCACGTCGGTGACGAAACCGACCCGGTCTTCAATGCCGCGCTGCCGGGCGAGGGCCTGCAGGACCGGCAGTTGCGAATCGGTGGCGCCGACGAGCAGGAGATCAACGTCGGGGAAGCGGGCGTGGATCAGGGCGAACGCCTCGACGAGCGTGCTCTGCCCCTTCTGGGCTTCGAACTTGCCGACGCTGAGGATCGTGCGTCGCGTTCGTTCCGCCGGGAGGCCGGCGCTCTGCATCAGCGCGGCGCCATCGACGCCGTTGTAGACGACGGCGGGCACATCGCCGACGGCATCCTTGAATCGCTGTGCGGCCGCTTGTGAGCACACGACCGCCCGGGTGTCGGCCTGCCGCAGCGCTTGCTGCCAGCGCACACGCTCCGTCGCGGACGACTCGAGCGCGGCCATGTCGGTGCCATGGAAGGAGAACAGCACCCGCGGCGGCTGCTGGAACCGCGTGGCAATGCGCTGCAGGCTCAGGCCACTGCCGCCGGGGTAGTGCGGGTTGATGACCGCGACATTCCTGGCCTGACAGAAAGCCTTGAACTCGCGGCTGAACCGGACGAGCCACAAGGCGTAGGCCAGACGTTCCTTGAGGCCGCCGCCGCTCGGGGGCGAGCGGACCTGCCAGCGCAGCGTCTGGACGCCGTCGCTGCGGGTTTCCGGCGCCGTGGCGCGCTGCGCGTCCCAGTCCGTGATCAGCACCAGCGGCCGATACGCGCCGGAGCGTTTCATTTCCGAGGCCAGGTTCAATACGACCTGGTTCACGCCGCCCACGGCGTCCAGCGACCAGGGCAGCACGAAGAGCCAGGTCCGCGGCGCGGCGCGGCGCTCCGTGTCACCCGGTTCGGTCATCAGGCGTCCCCGCCCGCCATCGCCACATGGCTGAAGCCACCGTCCACATAGATGATCTCGGAACTGATCCCGCCCGCCAGGTCGGAGAACAGGAAGGCGGCCGTGTTGCCGACGTCGTCGATCGTCACATTCCGGCGGATCGGCGCGCTGGCGGCGAACTGCGTCAGCATCTTGCCGAAGTCCTTGATGCCGGAGGCGGCCAGTGTCTTGATCGGGCCGGCCGAGATGCCGTTCACGCGCACGCCCTTGGCACCCAGGTCGTAGGCCAGGTAGCGCACGCTGGCTTCCAGCGCGGCCTTGGCCAGGCCCATGGTGTTGTAGTTGGGCACGTAGCGCTCGGCGCCGAGGTAGCTCAGGGTCAGCAGCGAGGCACCGGCGCGCAGGCGCGGCGCGGCGAGCTTGGCCATCGCCGGGAAGCTGTAGGCCGAGATGTCGTGGGCGATGCGGAAATTCTCGCGGGTCAGCCCGTCGAGGAAATTGCCGGCGATCGCGCCGCGGGGGGCAAAACCGATCGAGTGGACGAAGCCGTCGAATTCGGG
>Ga0247779_1000128_pt1 | contig 61007 bp, 48 predicted proteins | sample UWRJL221509R5_FD_179925 | JGI IMG/M metagenome (GOLD analysis project Ga0247779, IMG submission 179925) | Plant litter microbial communities from Arlington Agricultural Research Station in Wisconsin, United States - UWRJ-L221-509R-5 | ecosystem: Environmental > Terrestrial > Plant litter >... | reverse complement strand
GACTCCCCAGCCACCCGCAGAGGAGCGCCCGGCCCATTTGATTTCGGGGGCGCCGAAACCGGCTGCGAGTAGCGCACCGTTGGGCAGCCCGGCCGATCTTCCCGGGAAAAAGGCCGGCCACGGCGCGACCGGCTCCGCAATCAAGCACGTGATCGTGATCGCCATGGAGAACCACGACGCGCACCAGATCTACGACGACCCGCTGAATGCTCCGTACATTCATGCGCTCGTGGAGAGCTACGCGCACGCCGAGAATTTCCACGACGAGCTGCCACTCGAGATCCCGAGCGAGGGGCACTACATCTGGATGGAAGCGGGCACACATCAATTTTCGGACGCGCTGTTCGACGACGACTCGCCGCCCTCGGCCTCGGTCAGCACCGGCAGCAACCAGCACCTCGTCCGACAAATCAAGAATTCCGACGCGGGCTTGTCCTGGATGACCTACCAAGAAGGCATGAACGAAGAAACCGGAGCTTGCCCGATCCAGAGCTCTGGATTTTACGTGCCCAAGCACAACCCGTTCATCTTCTTTCGCGACGTCGCGGGCGATCCGCCCGCCAAGGACACGCCGTATTGCGCCGCGCACCACAAGCCATACTCCGCCTTGCAGGCGGATTTGGCGGGCACGCTTGCGAGCTACGTGTTCATCACGCCGGACCAGTGCCACGACATGCACGGCCAACCCGGCTGTCCGGCAGAAAACCCGATCCGCACGGGCGATAAGTGGCTGGAAGCCGAGCTCCCGCGGCTGATCGCCTACGCCGCCGAGCACGACGCGGTGATCTTCATCACCTTCGACGAGGGCGGCTCGAGCTCCAAGCTGCCGTTCATCGCGGTCGGCACCATGATCAAGCCGCGTTACGCGGGCACGGAGCGCTATTCGCACAGCTCGCAGCTCAAATCCGTGGAGCGGATCTTGGGCTTGCCAGCGCTGCCCCGCGTCGCCACTTCCAACGACCTCTCCGACTTGTTCACGCCAGGAGCTCATCCGTGACCAGCGCCACTCGCAGTTCGTTCGCACAGCACTTCAGTCTCGATCCGAACGTGATTTACCTTAACCACGGCGCGTACGGCTCGTGTCCGCGCTCCGTGCAAGCCAAACAACTCGAATTTCGCGAGCGGCTCGAACGGAACCCGGTTCACTTCTTCCTGCGCGAGCTGGAGCGCCTACTGGACGACACGCGCGCCGTCCTAGGCCCCTTCTTGGGCGCGCGACCCGAGGATTTGGCGTTCGTCAGCAACGCGACGGCAGGCGTCAACACCGTGCTGAGCGCGCTCGATTTGGAGAGCGGCGCCGAAATCGTGATCAACGATCACACCTACCCGGCGTGTCGGAACGCGGTTCAATATTGGGCCGCGCGACGCTCGCATCAGGTGCGCGTCGCGAACATCCCCTTCCCCTTGGCGTCCGGAGAAGAGATCACGCAAGCCATCCTGGCCCAAGTCACGGATCGGACACGCCTGGTCTTGCTCGACCACATCATGAGCCCGAGCGGCCTGATCACGCCGCTAGAAATCCTGGTCCGCACGCTGCACGAACGCGGCATCGACACCTTGGTCGACGGCGCGCACGGCCCAGGCATGCTGCCACTCGAGCTCGAACGCTTGGGCGCCGCTTATTACACGGGCAACCTCCATAAGTGGGGCTGCGCGCCCAAGGGCGCGGCCTTCCTCTGGGTCCGTCGCGATCGAAAGGACCGGATCCATCCCTTGGTGATCAGCCACGGCTGGGCCAGCCCACGCAGCGATCGCTCGCGCTTCCTGCTCGAATTCGATTGGCCCGGCACCCTCGACGCCAGCGCGATCCTGAGCATCCCCGCCGCGCTTTCGTTCCTCGGCGGCCTGTTCGAAGGCGGATTGCCCGCGCTCTATGCGCACAACCGTGCGCTAGCCCTGAACGGCCGCGACACGCTGTGCGCGGCGCTTGGCACGCCCCCACCCTGCCCCGACTCCCTGCTCGGTTCGCTGGCTGTCGCGCTCTTCCCCGAAGTCACGCCCAAGGTGCCCAGCCCCGACGCGCTGTACAACGCGCTAGTCGCGCGCGGCATCGAAGTGCCGATCGTCCCGCTCCCTGGTTACCCCTCGGGCTTCGTGCGCATTGCAGCGCAGGTCTACAACTCACCGAGCGAGTTCGTAGTGCTGGCTGAAGCGCTGCGTGAAGAGCTCGGGCTCGGCTAGCGGCACGCGCCTGCACGCGCAAGCGTCAGCGCGGCTCGCACACGTACGGCAACTCGGCATCACAGCTCAAGTCGGCCCAGGTCCCGTCCAAGAGGAAGATCGTCAGGCAATCCGCGGCCCCCACGCTCATTGGGCTTTCGTCGTTCGGTTCCCCGACCGACCAGTTGATGAATTGCCCGATAACCGCTCCGTTGCGCCAGAACGTGTTGCCATTCGCCCAGCGCCACTCGCCTTCGGTCGTCACATCGTTCGCGCCGATGAAGGCGCGCGGACTGTCACTGTCACCCTTATATCGTTCAGAGAGAGCCTTGGCGATCCAGTCGTTCTCGGCTTGGTCCTCGATCACGACCAGCGTCATCCCTCGATCCGTACAGTCGGCCCTGGCACTGGCCTGGGTGAGCGGAGTGAAGCAGAACGCGTATTCGTGGCCATTCGTGAGCGAGACACAACCTTCGATTCCGGACGCGTTGTCTCCACCTGTACCGGATGCACCGACTGCGCCAGAAACACCGACTGCGCCGGATGCCCCGACCGCACCAGACGCGCCACCACGCCCGGCGAGCAAAATGTCGGGGCCGCCTCCCGCTTCCACCATTCCGCTCGACCCGCTGCCGTTGGGATCGTCTGTCAAAATGTAATAGTGATCGGCCAGCGGGCAGCCCGAGAGAAGAAGGCTTGCGGCGACCAGAAACGGAAGCAGTCCGCCAGGGACCGAGCTCGGAAAGCGGCGCACTAGAGCCGTCCCATCGATGCGCGTAACGATGCGTCGTGCTCAGTGCCGAAATCGTGGTTGCCGCTGGGTGCTCTCACGGGAGCGGATGTCGGATGGCGTCGCATGAGTGAGACCCGTGGGATCGGGGAACTGTGGATCCTTCTGGAAACACGAACGGCCCCACATCTCGGACCCGTAAGCCCCGATCGCTATCCAGACGCTTCGTCGGTGCGCCCTGAATTCGCACCAGACAGTACACGTGCACTCGTCCACCTACTGTTCGGCGTGGGCTTGCCGATCTCGTAGGCGCAGGCCCGCATGCCGCTCAGCGCAGAAACAGCCGGTACACGGGGTTTTCGCTTTCCTCGACGTAGGGGTAGGCGAGCGTCTCCAAGAATTCTCGGAATGAGGCCGCGTCGGCGTGGGGCACTTGGATGCCCACCAGGATGCGACCGTAGTCCGAGCCTTGATTCCGATAGTGGAACAGACTGATGTTCCAACTCGGATGCATCGCGCCCAAGAAGCGCATCAATGCGCCAGGGCGCTCGGGAAACACGAAGCGGAAGAGCCGCTCGCTTTCTGCGAGGGGTGAACGCCCGCCGACCAAGTGTCGCAAGTGCTCTTTCGAAAGCTCGTCGCCCGAGAGGTCAGCGGTGGCAAAGCCTTGTTCCTCGAGCAGGCCAGCGATAGCCGCGGCCTCGCCTCGCGACCGGGTGCTGAGACCCACGAACACATGGGCGACGCTGGCGTCCGAGATGCGGTAGTTGAACTCCGTGATGGAGCGCTGACCGAGCAAGTCACAGAGGCGCCGAAAACTGCCGCGCTCCTCCGGGATAGTCACGGCAAACAGCGCTTCGCGCTGCTCGCCGAGCTCGGCGCGCTCAGCGACGAAGCGCAGCCGATCGAAGTTCATGTTGGCACCAGTGGTGATCGCGATCAGCGAGTGACCCACGACTCGATGCTGCAAGGCGTACTGTTTGATGGCCGCGACGCCCAGGGCGCCGGAGGGCTCGAGGATGCTGCGCGTGTCTTGAAACACGTCCTTGATCGCGGCACACACCGCGTCGGTGTCGACCAAGATGAAGTCGTCGACCAAAGCTTGGGTGATGCGGAACGTCTCTTCGCCCACCAGTCGCACGGCCGTGCCGTCGGCAAATAGGCCGACGTCTTGCAGCGGCACGCGAAGACCTGCGCGGACCGAACGCACCATGGCATCCGAGTCCGTGGTTTGCACGCCGATCACCCGCACTTCGGGGCGTACCGCTTTGATGTACGCGGCCACTCCCGAGATCAGCCCGCCGCCGCCGATGCCGACGAACACCGCCTCGATCGGCCCCTGATGCTGGCGCAGGATCTCCATGCCCACCGTGCCCTGCCCGGCGATCACGTCAGGGTCGTCGAACGGGTGCACGAAGACCGAGCCTCGTTCGGCTTCTAGCTCGCGTGCGCGCTCTTGAGCATCGGAGTAGCTGTTGCCGACCAGCACAATCTCGGCCCCGAGCGCTCGCACCGCGTCGATCTTGAGCTCGGGCGTCGTGACTGGCATCACGATCGTCGCCACACAGCCGAGCCGGCGCGCGGCGAGCGCGACGCCTTGCGCGTGATTGCCGGCGGACGAGGCGATCACCCCGCGCGCGCGCTCTTCCGGCGAAAGCCGCACCATCTTGTTGTAGGCGCCGCGCAGCTTGAAGCTGAACACCGGCTGCTGATCTTCACGCTTCAGGAAAACCTGGGCGTTCAGCCGTTGCGACAGGCTCGGAGCCAGCTCGAGCGGCGACTCGAGCGCGACGTCGTACACACGCGCCGAGAGGATTCGCTTCAGGTATTCCGTCGTGATGGAATCTCGAAGCGCCGTTGTCGCGGTGTCGGACGGGCGAGGCGACGAGGACATGAAGTGAACGTGTATGCCGCAGACCGCGTCGATCGCCAAGCGGCCCGCGGCTCATCCGCGCGCAGTCAGTGCCAGAAGCGGCGGCACCCGCGCGCCACTTCTACTCGGCCGCCTTGCTGGCTTGCGCGAGCAGCGGAAAACCCAGCGCCTCGCGCTGTGCGAGGTACGCCTCCGCGACCGAGCGCGCCAACGTGCGAACACGCAGGATGTAGCGCTGGCGTTCGGTGACGCTGATGGCACCGCGAGCGTCGAGCACGTTGAACGCGTGCGCGGCCTTGACGATGAAGTCGTAGGCGGGGAGAACCAACTTTTTGAGCGGGTCTTCGTCGCGGGCGAGCAGGCGCTTGGCTTCGGTTTCGTTCTTGTCGAAGGCCGCGAAATGAGCGGCGGCGTCGGCCTCTTCGAAGTTGTAGGTCGACCATTCCCATTCGGCGCGCTTGTACAGCTCGCCGAAGGAGACGTGGGCGTTGTACTTGAGGTCGTACATCGTATCGACGTCCTGCAAGTACATGGCGATGCGGCCAAGGCCGTAGGTGAGCTCTCCGCTCACCGGCTTGCAGTCGAAGCCGCCGGCTTGTTGAAAGTAGGTGAACTGGCTGATCTCGAGGCCGTCCAGCCAGACTTGCCAACCCAGGCCCCACGCGCCGAGCGTTGGACTCTCCCAGTCGTCTTCGATGAAGCGCACGTCGTGATCGAGCGGCTTGGTTCCAATCGCCTCGAGTGACTCCAGATACAGGTCCTGGATGTTGATCGGGCTCGGCTTCAAAATGACTTGGAACTGGTCGAATTGCTGCAAGCGGTTCGGGTTGTCACCGTAGCGCCCGTCCGTCGGACGACGCGAGGGTTCGACATAGGCCGCGTTCCACGGTTCCGGACCCAGCGCGCGCAAGAAAGTGGCAGGGTTGTAAGTGCCAGCGCCTACTTCCGAGTTGTACGGCTGAACGATGAGGCAGCCGCGCTCGGCCCAGAAGCGTTGCAGGGTCAGAATGATGTCCTGGAAGTACATGCGGCGCCGAGATTACCTGGTTTCCGGCCGCTTGCACCTACTCTCGAGCCACTAAGTCTTCCGTGCCTTGGCTGGCCGCGACGAGGACGTCTTGGCTGGCCGCGACGAGGGCGCCTTGGCCGGCCGCGACGAGGCAGGCGCTTTCGACGGCGGTACGGCCGGCACTTTCGATGATTTTGCCTCGGCCTGCTTCGACTTGCTGACGGGCGCGCGAGCGCTCTTCGGCTTCGGTGCAGCGATCGACGCGCGGATCGCCGAGAGGTCGGGCATCTCTCGTCCGTCCAGAGTGGCTCGCAGCTGTTCCGCAAACAGCGGTCCCAGCACCTCGTGTTTCAGATAGGCGTACGCGCCCTGCCACTTTTGCGCTGCGATACGCAGGCCCCAGTCGGCTATGCCCGCGGGATCGTAGTCCAAGCGGCGCAAGCGCAAATAGCCAAAGTCGGCGGTGGCGATCAGCGGTGGCGATTTCTCCGCTTCCTCGAGGTCGCCGCCAACCAAGGCGACGTTGTTTTCGGAGAGCACGCCGTACACGTCTTCCGAGAACCAGGAGGAATGGCGAAACTCCAACGCCGTGCGACGCCCCGCAGGCAAGCCGGCCAAGAAGTCCCGCAGCACGGCCAGATCTTTCTTCAGAAAGGGCGGCGTTTGAAACAGCACCGGACCAAGCTTTTGTCCGAGCACGTCCACCACACCAAATAGGTGCAGAACGTCATCGTGCACTCCGACTAGCTTCTTCTGGTGGGTGATGCGACGACTCGCTTTGACGGCGAAGCAAAATGAATCAGGCACCTCGTCGCGCCATGTGGCGACCGTGTCCTGATTGGGCATGCGGTAAAAGGTGTTGTTGATCTCGACCGTGCCCAGCCGCGTCGCGTAGTAGCGAAGCATTTGTGCGCCGGAAAGCGCTTCTGGATAGAAGCGCCCGCACCATTCCGGGTAGCTGAACCCGCTCGTGCCCGTGAAGATCTCCATCGTGGCTCCAGCTGCGCACATTAGCCGAACGCGGTTCCAGTGAGGCGCTAATCAAGTGTTCAAGCTTCTGCGCAGGCGGAATCCGCACGCGGCCGGCTCGAACGCGCGTCCGGCAGGACGGCCGAACGCCGGCGGCCGGAGATGCCCCTCAGATGCCGGCGATGCCGCTGATGACCGTGGGTCGAGCGAGCGCGGAGTCCTGGACGACGGCGGCCCTTTGGTGCGACGCTAGGTGAGGATATGCGGAATTCGAACTCGTTTCGACAACGCAGGAGACAAGGGCTTAGTGAGTGAATCGGTGAGTGCCGGACTCGAACCCGGACTGGTCATTGGCTCGCGTTACCGCGTCGAGGAACCCCTCGCCGTCGAAAGCGAGCCCGTTGGCTACTCTGCAGTCGATACAGAGAGCCAACTGCCGGTCGTGGTGCTCGACGTCAGCGCGGCAGCCGCCAAGCTGCTCGCCAAAGGCAAGGGGCTCGGTCACCGGCATCTGGCCAACGTGCTCGATGTAGTCGAATCGGAGGGCAGGCAGTTCGTCATCAGCGAGCAGCTCAGAGGCGGCACCCTCAGCCAACTCTTGGCGGAGATCGGCAAGAAGGCCGCGGTCGACGCGGTGCGCTCCGCGCTGCGCGTCGCGGACGCATTGTCCTCTCTGCATGAGGCCAGCGGCGCCCATGGCACCGTGCATCCGAGCAACGTCGTGCTGAGCCCGGAAGGCCGTGACGGTCCAGTGCTGGTGTTCGGCCCGCTTTCGCAGGGCGACGCCGCGTTCCGCCAACCAGAATGGGAGCGTGGGGATCCGCCCTCGGAACCGGACGACAGCTGGGGCACGGCGGCACTGCTGTTCCTGATGCTGGTCGGCGAACCACCCGCCCGCGCCGGCTACGAGTCGGAGAACGCGCTGGTCGAGGCAGGCGTGCAGGATCCGGTGTTGCGCCTCGCGCTTTACCACGCGCTCGCCCGAGATCTCGGCGTGCGAAATCACGATTTGCGTCCGCTCAAACGCGAGCTCGCGCGCTGGTTCGTGCAGCACGCGGGCGAAGAACCGATCGCGCCCGGACCGCATTCGACCTCGCCGCCACCCCTGCCGCACGACCTGCACCCGAGCGAGCAGGTTCGCGTCGTGCCGGCGCCGCGGCGCAGCCTGGTCAGTCCGCCGCCCAAAAAGAAGCCCTCCAAGTTGCTGTTGCTCGCATCTTTCGGGGTTGCGATCGGCTTGATCGGTGGCTGGACCTTCTCGACCATGCGTTCCAAGACGAACGTGAAGGTAATCGAAGTTCAGAAGCCGCAAGCAGCGGCGGCCCCAGAGGAACCGAAGAAAGCCATCGATCTCTCCGAAGTGCCCGTGAACGGACAAAGCGAGAGCGCGAGCACGGACAAAGTCGGCTCGTGCGTCTCCGGCTATCTGCCGAAGGGGACGTTCGAGAGGGCGCCCAACATGAGCTGGGTGTGTGAAGAGAGCGACCCGCGCACCGGCGCCGAAAAACTGCGTATCGCAATCATCGCCAACAGCAAAGGCAACATCACCGACGCGATGAAGATCTTCGCCCGCATGGGCTGGTACGACATGGCTGCCTTCGCCGTCATACACGCGGGCTGCTGCGAGAACGCGAAACCACTCGAGTTGCCTCCGCCCAGCACCGGCTGCACGCCAATGGCCGACTCGCTGCGCGAGATCGGCAGCGCCGTGGTTGCCTCTCGCAGCTACGACGAGCCGATGAAGACGTACACCGCCGCGATCCATTGCGAAGTGAACGCGGGCAAAGGCCCGGTCCTACGTCACAATGCACACCCCGCGGGCGGCGAGGACAGCGCGTTCGCTGAGCTGGTACACGCAGTTCAGCCGTAGTCGCTGAGCGCCGCTTCCGAGCCCGGTCGAGGCCAAGCCCGCGTGTCCGAGATCCTGGTCGTCACGTCGAGCCTGATTTTGAACGCGCTCTTGCCGTACCTGATCGTGCGCCGCGATCTGCGGGGGCTCACTGGCGAGCGGCTATCGCGCGCCTGGACCGAGGCCAGCTTCTTGTCTGCCGTGCTGGTGTTCGGTCCGTTCTGCCTGCCCATTCACTTCGCCAAAACGCGCCGTTCGCTGGCCGGTTTTGGCCTTGGAGTCGGTCTGGCCGTGCTCTCGCTGGCAGCCGGGGGATTGGCCGTGGCGCTATTGAGCGCCGTCTTCGGCCTGGACTGAGCCAGGCCCGGAATAAGCGTGGTTTGGTAATTGTCTCCCGCGCGCCCGCCGCGCTAGAAGCGGGTGCTCGCCCCCCAGGAAAATCATGCAGGACGTACGCGCGCTCAATGAACTCGTGGCCAAGGAAAGCGCCTTCGTGGACGACCTTCTGGCCGAAATCGGCAAGGTCATCGTCGGTCAGTCTTACATGATCGAGCGCATCTTGATCGGCCTCCTGACCGGCGGACACGTGCTGCTCGAGGGCGTCCCAGGCTTGGCCAAGACGCTCACCGTGCGCACCATTTGCAACGCCATCCACGCCAAGTTCGCGCGCGTGCAATTTACGCCCGACTTGCTGCCCGCGGATCTGATCGGCACCGTCATTTACGATCAGAAGACCGGACAATTCAGCTCCAAGCTCGGTCCGATTTTCGCAAACCTCGTGCTGGCAGATGAAATCAACCGCGCGCCGGCCAAGGTGCAAAGTGCCTTGCTCGAGGCCATGCAGGAGCGCCAAGTCACGATCGGAGACAAGAGCTATCCCCTGCCCGATCCGTTCATCGTCATGGCCACGCAAAATCCGATCGAGCAAGAGGGGACCTACCCGCTGCCCGAAGCACAGATCGATCGCTTCATGCTGATGGTCAAGGTCGGCTATCCGTCTCGCGAGGAGGAGCGGCTGGTGATGGATCGCATGACCTCGGTGGTCAACACCACGGCGTCTTCCAAGACCAGCCCCGAACAGCTGCTCGAGGCGCGCAAGGTCGTACGCGACGTGTACATGGACGATCGCGTCAAGGACTACATCGTGGACGTGGTGTTTGCCACGCGCGAGCCGCAAAAGAAGGGCATGAAGGACCTGGCGCCGCTGATCGAATACGGCGCTAGCCCGCGCGCGAGCATCGCCTTGAATTTGGCTGCGCGCGCGCATGCCTTCTTGCGTCACCGCGGCTACGTCACGCCCGAAGACGTGAAGGCCATCGGCCCGGACGTGCTCCGGCACCGCGTGGTGCTGAGCTACGAAGCCGAAGCCGAAGAGGTGACTGCAGAAGACATCGTGCGGCGTGTGTTCGAGGTCGTAGAGGTTCCCTGAGGCTATCCGTTTGCTCTCCTCGTGTCTCAACGTGCTGAGGTGATGCGGTGATCCCGAAGGAATTGCTCAAAGCGCTGCGCAAGATCGAGATCACCACCAACCGGCTCGCTACCGAGCAGCTGGCTGGCAGCTATACCTCCGTCTTCAAAGGTCAAGGTTTGGCGTTTCGGGAGGTGCGCGAGTACCAACCGGGCGACGACATCCGCACCATCGACTGGAACGTGAGCGCTCGCATGGACGCCACGCACGTCAAGGTGTTCGTGGAAGAGCGCGAGATGACCATGATGTTGGTCGTCGACCTGTCCGCGAGTCAGCGCTTCGGCACGCACACCGCCAGCAAGGCCAGGCTCGCGGCCGAGGTCGCCGCGCTGTGCGCTTTCAGCGCGATCAAGCACAACGACCGCGTCGGGCTAATCCTGACCACGGATCAGATCGAGAAGCTGGTACCCGCCAAAAAGGGTCAAAAGCACGTGATGCGTGTGGTGCGTGAGATTCTGGGCAGAGTGCCCGAGCGCACCGGGACCGATCTAAAGGTCGCCCTCGAAACCTTGCACTCGGTCGCGCGACGCCGCAGCGTCGCCTTCTTGATCAGTGATTTCTTCACCAGTGGTTACGACCGCGCGTTGTCATTGGCAGCAGCGCGGCACGACATCATCCCGGTCATGCTGGTCGACCCGCGCGATGAAGAGCTGCCGAACGTGGGCATCGGCAGCTTCGAAGATTTCGAAACCGGTGAGAGCGTGATCGTCGACACTTCGAGCGCCGTAGTTCGCGCGCACTACGAAAAGCAAATGCGCGGCATTCGCGCCGAACAGGTGCGTCTGTTCACCAAGCTCGGGCTGGACTACTGCGTGGTGCGCACGGACCAGCCGTACATCAAACCGCTGCGCGATCTGTTCGCGCGGCGCGCCCGACGAGCGCATCGATGAACGCCCTCACGCGCGTCCTCGCGCTTTCTCTCGGCGCGTTGTCATTCGGGCTGCCCGCCGCCGCTCAAACGGCGGATGCCGGCGCAGCTCCTGCTCCGACCGCGGCCAGCGCGACCGTGGTCGACAGCAAGACCGCCGAGAGTTGCGTCGAGCGCGTCCCTTCCGGCAAAGATCGTCCGCATTTCACGGAAAAAATCGCGCAACGCGCGCTCAGCGGCCACGCCTTGACGCTCGAGGTGGTGGTCGAACATGGCAAGGGCGAGACCGTGCTGCCCACGGGCTTTCGTCTACTCAGCGACAGCCCCGAAGCCAAGGCTCTGGAGCGCGAAGGCTTCGCGCTGCCGGATCCGCAGGGTTTAGCTGGTCCCAAGCTCGAACGCAGCGAGCAAGGCGAGCGCGCCACGACCAAGGTGCGGCTGTCCGTCGTGCCCCTGCCGAGCAAGCCTGGGCGGCACCAGCTCGTACTCCCGCCGCTGCCGATCGCGATCTCCCGCGCCAGCGGCGAACTGCTGACCGTGTGCACCGCATCTCACACGGTGCTGGTCGAAGATCCGATCGCCAATCTGCCGAACCCCGCGCCACGCGCCAATCCCGCACCGCGTCGTCAGCTCGAAATTTGGACCGCCGCCAAGCACGTAGCGCTCGCGGTGCTGATTGCGCTGGCCGTGGGCGCCTTGGGCGCGCTGCTCGTCAGCCGCTGGCTGCGTCGCCCGAAGAAGCTGCCGCCGCCACCGCCGCCTCGCCCACCGTGGGACATCGCGCTCGAAGCGCTGCACGACATCCGCCACGCGGGGCTGACGCGTGAGGGGCGTTTTGCCGAGGTTTTCGACCGTGTTTCGGACGTCTTGCGCCGCTACCTCGGTGATCGCTACGGCTACGACGGTCTGGAGAGCACCACGCGCGAGGCGCTCTGGGCGCTGCGCACGACCACGCCCAAGATCGAAGATCTCCCCGGCATCGAAGGCTTCATGCGTGACGCAGATCTCGTAAAATTCGCCCGACTCACGCCGAGCGAAGGCGAGTGCCTCGATTTGTTGGCGCGCGCCGAAAGCATCGTCACACGCACGATGCTGATCGCACCGTTGCCAGCCACGACCGAGCCTGCGAATGACGGCGAGAGCGAAGCCGAAATGGACACGGACGAGCCCGCTGAGCCCAAATACCCGGGGGGCAAACCGTGACCAACCCGCCGATCGCGGGCGCTGCCCTCGAGCCAGAGCCCAGAGCGCCAGAGTCGCTACCCGACGACGCCGAGAAGCCGCAGGAGAGCAAGCGGCAGCCGCCGCGCTTCGACCTGCGTGCCTCCGCAGCCAGGCTTCGCCGCGCGCTGCGCGGCGGATTGTTGTTCGCGTACACGCTACTCGCACTGCTCTTGGGGCTTGCCTACCCCGCCCTCAGCCGAGGCGAGGAGCTGATGCGCGCCCATTGGCAAACCCCTTGGTTTTTGCTGGCGCTGTTGGCGGTGCCGGCGATCTTCTATCGCGCTACGTTGGCTGAAGACCGGCGCATGCCTCGCCTCAAGCTGGGCACGTTGGCAGCGCTCAGCGTCGGGCCGTCCGGCATGCGTGTTTGGCTGCGAGATCTGCCCGGCGTGCTACGCGCGGTCGGTTTTGGCTTGTGCGTGCTCGCGCTGGCGCGCCCAGTAAATACCTTGCGCCCGCAAGCGGCAGACGAAGAGGGCATCGACATCGTGGTCGTGCTCGATCTCTCCGGCTCGATGAACGCGGCCATGTCGAACCTGCCGCCCGACTTGCAATCCTACGTGCCGCCCAAGCCGCGCGGCGTACGTCCGACGCGCATCGACGCCGCCAAGGCGGTGATTCGAGACTTCATCGCCCGCCGCAAGACCGACCGCATCGGCATCGTGGTGTTCGGCGCGAGCGCGTACGTGCTGTCGCCGCCCACGCTCGACTACCACTTGCTCGACGCGCTCGTGGGCAAGATGGAGCTGAACGTAATCGACTCCAGCGCGACCGCGATCGGTGACGCGGTGGGCGTCGCATCGGCGCGTTTGCGTCGCAGCCACGCCCATAGCAAGGCCATCATCTTGCTCACCGACGGCGACGCCAAGGGTGGCAAGATCTCCCCGGAATACTCGGCACATTTGGCCAATTCCGTGGGGGCTCGCTTGTACACGATCCAGATCGGCCAGGGCGACACGGCCGAGGTTCAAGACGGCTTCGATCTGTTTGGTCAACCGCGCTACGTGTCGGTCGGCTTCCCGGTAAATCCGAAGCTGTTGAAGGACTTGGCCACCAAGACTGGCGGCTCGACCTATGTCGCCAGCGACGCGAAGTCGCTCCAGGCCAGCTTCCACGACGTGCTCGACAAGCTCGAGAAGACCAAGTTCGAAGCCAACATCGCCAACTACGAAGATCTGTTCGCGTTCCTGCTCTTGCCTGGGGTGCTCTTGCTCGCCTCCGACGCCGTGCTACGCGCCCTCGTGCTGCGGAGGTTCCCGTGAAGTTCGCCGTCCCGGTCTGGCTGTTCGGCAGCACGCTCGCGCTGCTCGTAGCGCTCGCGCTGATCGTCGGTGGAGTGCTGCTCAGCCGCAGCGTGAAACGCTTCGGTGACGAGAGCTTGGTGCGTGGGCTTCTGACGGCCAACCCGAGCGGCCGGCGGGCGCTGAAAGGCGTGCTGCTCGTGCTGGCGGTCGCACTTTCGTTCACGGCGCTGGCGCAGCCGCAGTACGGGCGCGGCACGCGGCTGATTCCGGCGACCAACCTGGACGTGGTGGTCGTGCTCGATTACTCGAAGAGCATGTACGCGAAGGACATCGCTCCTTCGCGTATTTTGCGGGCGAAATCCGAGGTCGGACGGCTGATCCAAGACCTGCCGGGCGCGCGCTTTGCGGCCGTCGCCTTCGCGGGCGAGCCGATGGCATTTCCGCTGACCAGTGATGGCGCCGCGATCGCGCAGTTCTTTCGCCAGCTCTCGCCCAACGATATGCCGGTGGGCGGCACAGCCATCGCGCGCGCGCTCGAAGCGGGGCGCGAGCTGCTCGAGCGCGATCCCAAGTCGAAGCAGCATCGCCGGGTGATGCTACTGGTCACCGACGGTGAAGATCTCGAAGGTGACCCGGTCGCGGTCGCCGAGGCTTGCAAGCAAGCCGATATTACCATTCACGTGGTGCAAATCGGCGGGCGCACGCCAGAGCCGATCCCGGACGTGAATGAAGCCGGCGAGGCCCACGGCTATCGCATGGACGAGCAGGGCAAGCCGCTGACGACCGAGCTTTCCGCGCAGGGCGAGGAGCAGCTGTCCAAAATCGCCAGCAGCACGGGCGGTGTGATCGTGCAGAGCGCACGCGGCGAGACGGGCATCACCGAGATCTCGCGGCGACTCGGCCGCTTGGTCACCGAGGAGCTGTCGGAGAAGGTAGAGACCGTATACGCCGACGTGTACATGTACCCGCTCGCTCTCGCGCTGTGCTTGGTGCTGGTCGAAACCTTCGTCAACGAAGCCGCACGCCGCAGCAAGCCGAGCGCCGTGCCACCGCCCAAGAAGCCCCGGCGCATGGGCAAGAAGCGGCTCAAGAAGGCCGCCGCGGCGGCCAGCGCCGGACTCCTCGCGTCGCTTTCGTTCGTGGCCGCCTGCGGCAAGAGCACCGACTCTCTGTTCGAGCGCCACGCGCCCAGCGTAGATCAAGCCATCAGCGCATACGACGCGGGCGATGCGGGCAGCGCGGTCTCGCTACTCGAAGGCTACCTCGCCACCGGCAAGTGCGAAAACGGCGAGATCGGCACGCCCGATCCGGTGCGCGAGCGCCCCAACGCAAGCTTCGATCTCGGACTCGGCTTGTTCAAGTTGGCCGAGCAATTCGGGCGCCGCTTCGGCGACGAAGAGCCGATCGGCGACGGCGGCACGACGCCGCAACAGGACGCCGAGCTCGGGCAACGCAGCAAGGGTGTGGACTGCGCGCTGCGCGTCGTACGCCTGGTCGCCGGGGATCCAGCCAGCCCGATCGAATTCCGAGCGCGCGCCCACTACCTGGCTGGCAACCTGGAGTTCTTGCGCCGCGACTACAAGGCCGCGGTGAAGGAATACGACACCGCCCTGCGCTTGATGCCCGGCGTGCCGGAAGACGCGGGAGACGGCATCGGCCGGGACGCCGCGTACAATCGCGCGATCGCGCTGCGGCGCATCGAGGACGACGAAAACAAGAAGAAGGACGCGGAGCCCCCGGACGCATCGAACGACGGCGGCGAGCCCGATTCCGGCGATCAACCCGATTCCGGCAAAGATCAGGACCAGGACGGCGGAAGCAAGAACGACAAGAAAAACGACGACAAGAAGGACAAAGATCAGGACCAGCAGAAGGACGCGGGCTCGGACGCTTCGGCGCCGAAACCCGAGACGCAACCGGACGCCGGCAGCGAACAGCAAAAGCCCAAGCCCCAGCCGCCCCAGCAGTCCGCGAATCAGGACGACCGCATGCTCGACATGTTGGAGCACGCGCCGACCATGCAGGAGCAGGACGCGAAGAACCGCGCCATCCAGGGTCGCACGCGCAGCGGGATGGAGGACAAGTGAGACTCGCGTTCACGGCCGCTGCTGCTCTGGCCGTGCTCGGCGCGAGCTCGGTCGCGCGCGCGCTGGACGTCAAGACCGCGGTCAGCTCGCAGCGGGTCGGCGTGGGCGAATCGTTCGACGTGCAACTGGTGTTGATGTCCGATGGTCAGAACGGCAACGCCATCGGCAACGTGCGTTTGCCGTTGCCCCCAGGCATGACCGCGACTCAGCCTTCGCTGAGTCCGCAGTCACAAGTGAGCATCATCAACGGACAGATGACGCAGCGCGTGGGCGCCACGTTGACTTGGACGGTGACGACCAGCAAGCCTGGCTCGTTCAAGGTGGGCCCGCCGAGCGCCACTTTCGGAGGCGAGCGCGCCCAAGGCAGTCTGATTCCGATTGAAGTAGTGACCGGTGCCACCGGCTCGGCTCCGCAACGCGCGCGACACGGCTTCGACCCGTTCAACTTTTTCGATCCGTTCGGGCGCAATTCCCCCTTCCCTCCCGGCTTCAATCTCAAGAGCCCGTTCGACGACGAGCCGAGCGAGGAGCAGCGACCGGAAGAGCCGACCTATCCGGACGAGCTGCGCGTCGACAAGGCGCCCGATCCGATCGCATTCCTGCGTGCCACGGTGGCCCCGAACCCCGTCGTCGTCGGTCAGCAGGTGACGCTGCGAGTGTACGCCTACGGTGGACGCGGTCAGTTCAGCGCTGAGAATCCAAACGAGCCGTCCCACGCGGACTTTCTGACCTTCGATACCGGCCCCGAGCAGGTGAAGGCCTATTTGGTGCCGGTCTCGGGCATTCGCTTCATCGCCGCCAAGTTGCGCGAGCTGCCCATGTTCCCGCTTCATGCAGGCACGTTGCGTGCGGGCAACATGAAGATGGGCTTCGCAGGCCGCGGCTACCCGGCGGTAGCGACCGGCGGCGCGCTGGTGCGCGAGAGCAATTGGGTGAACGTGGTGGTCAGCGAGCCCCCATTGAACGGTCGCCCTCCGGGTTACAAAATCGGGGACGTGGGCGAGTATCGGCTAGAAGCCACGGTCGAGCCGCGCGAGATCGTGGCAGGTGAGGCGATCTCGGTAGTGGCCAAGCTCTCGGGTATCGGCAACGTGCCGTTCAAGCTGCAAACGCCGGAGAGCCACGGCGTCGAGTGGTTGGAGCCCGCGTTGAGCGAGAAGATGGAAACGCCGGGCGGCGTAGTGCAGGGCTGGCGCACGTTCAGCTACGTCGTGCGCCTGACCGAACAAGGCTCGGTCGACCTCGGCGAGCTCAGCCTGCCCTACTACGACCCAAAACGGCACGAGTACGCGGTCGCACGCGCAAGCCTCGGCCGGATCGAGGTCAAACCCAACCCAAACGCCAGCAAGGCCAAGCCAGAGCCGAAGCCCGACGATCGCCTGGCCGGCGTACTCCGAGCCCGGGACACGCTGGGCGCGCGCGCGATGGCAGCGAGTCCCCTCAGTGATCGCTCGGGCTTCTGGGCGGCTTTACTGCTCGCGCCATTCGGAGTGGTGTTTGCTGGAGGCGCGCTCAGCTTCGCTGCGCGCGCCCGCGAAAAGCTGCGAGAGCGAGGCGCGTCACTGGGCGCGCAGCTCGAAAGCGCGCTGCGCGAGGGGCGAGAGCTAGCCGCGCGAGACCCGCAGGGCTCGGTCGCGGCGGTCGAACGCGCGCTATTTTTGGCCATCGAGCTCAAGTTGAACCTGAAAGCACGCGCAGTACTGAAGAGCGAGCTGCGCACGAAGCTCTCGGAACGCGGCCTACCGAGCGCTCGCGCCGAAGCCTTGGCTCGCATCTTGGAAGACTGCGACGCGCTGCGCTTCGTGGGCGCGGGCAGCGGTATCGACCCGGTCGAGCTCGCGCAGCGTGCCGCCAAAGCCGCGCTCGAGCTACGCAACGAAAAGTTGTCGGCCGCGAGCTGAAGGAATCCCGTGCGGCGCCTGTTCCTCGTTCTGTTGGCCTCGTTGCTCGTTCTGGGCGCTCGGCCCCTGCTGGCCGCTCCGAGTGAGTCGGAACGGGATTTCGCGACGGCCAGCCAGGCCTTGAAACGCGGCGCCTTCACCGAAGCCATCGACACGCTCGAGCTGCTGGCCGACCGCGGCTTCGTGCATCCGGATGCCAGCTTCAATCGCGCCGTCGCGTACGTGGAGCGCGCGCGTTCCGGCGCGGCGAGCCCGGGTGACCTCGGACGCGCGGCTGCCGCGCTCAGCGAAGTCTTGCTACTGCGCCCCTCGGACGAACAGGCGGAAGTCGGACTTTCTCGTATCCGCGCCGAAATTTCGCGGCGCCACGCGCGCGAAGGCACCGCGCCGGTGATGGCCAAGGACTCGCTCGGACGCGCCGCCACCTCGCTGTTCGACGAGAACGTGTGGGCTGGGCTCGCGCTGACGGGCAGCCTGCTGCTCACGCTCGGGCTCGGCTTGCGACGCTTCGTGGAGCGCACGAGCGCTGCGCTGGCGGGTGCGATCGGCATCGGCCTGGGCGCCGTGATGCTGCTCACGGGCGCGGGCTTGACCGCCGGCGCACGGCATTTTCGGCTCACTTCGTCGCCCGCCGTGATCGTGGCGGATGAAGCCCGCTTGCTCGACGAGGCGGGCAAACCGCTGCCGCAAAAACGCGGCGCGGCCGATTCGGTGACTGTCCCCGAAGGCGCCAGCGTGTACGTGCTCGAACGACGTCCCACACTGTACCGCGTGGCGTGGGGCTCGAGCGAAGGCTGGCTCAGCCCAGGCCAAGTTCGAATTTTGGCCACCCCCTAAAAAGCAGCGACCGCAGCCCGGGGCCAACGCTAACGCGAGGACTCGTGTTTTTTCGCGCGCCCGGGAACTTTTCCGAACGCCGGTGTACCTTATGAGGGATGAGTGTCATGTCCTCGCGCATCGCTTTGGCTTGGCTGATATTCACGGGTTGTGGCTCGCAGAGCCCAACGCCAATCCCGGCGCAAGCTCCTGCCGCTCATCCCGCGCCAGCGCCCGCCACGGCCTCCGCAACGCCAGCGCCAACCGAACCAGCAAAAGCCACGCCGCGCGCGTGCGGCGCGCTCGATTGCCTGGCGTTCAGCACGCCCCAGGACGCTTTCGAGTACGTTTTGCAGCAGCAGCCGCGCGTTTTGGCCATCGGTGAAGCCCATGCGCAAGAAGGGACGACCGGGATCCGCTCGAGCACGCGCCGTTTTGCCGAGCAGCTGCTGCCGCTGCTGTCGGGCAAATCCAAGCATATCGTGATTGAGCTGCTGCTCGCGAATTGCCAGGCGAAGACCGTCGAGCGCGCCGCCCAGACCCAGGCACCGGTGACCGAGCATCAAGCCAAGAGCAATCAGAACGAGTTTCTCACGCTCGGCAAGTATGCCCAACGCCTGGGCATCGAACCACAAGCGCTGGCTCCGGACTGCGCGGAGTACGATGGCGTGGCCGCCGCGGGCGACGACGGCGTGGCGCGCTTGCTCACGCTAGTCGCTCGGCAAACCCAAAGCTCGGTCGAAGGCTTGCTGTCCAAGCCGGATGCAAGCAACGAGCTCATCCTCACCTACGGCGGGGCGCTCCACAACGACCTCTCGCCTCGGCCAGGGCAAGCGAGCTGGTCGTTCGGGCCACAGCTCGCTTTGGCGACTCACGGGCGCTACGTCGAGCTCGATTTGATCGTGCCCGAATTCGTGAAGGATACCGAGGCTTGGCGGGCGATGCCTTGGTTTCGAGCCTTCGACCGCGAGCAACTGACGAGCGAGACCCTTTTGTATCGGCCTGCGCCAAGCTCGTTTGCGCTGATCTTTCCAAAGACGGAGACCGCGCCCGCGCAACAGTTGTAAGCTGCTGCGCCAGGGCACCATGTTACGGCTCGAAAACCCAATCCAAAAATATGCCTGGGGCTCGCACACTGCGCTCGCGTCCTTGCTCGGTGCCGCGGGTCCCTCGAGTGAGCCGGAAGCCGAGCTGTGGCTGGGAGCCCACGAAAAGGCACCTTCGCTGGTCTTACCTGGCCGGGAGCCACTCTCTCGATTGATCGAGCGCGAGCCCGAGCCGATGCTCGGAGCAGGACTCGTCGCGCGCTACGGCGCTCGCCTGCCCTTTCTGCTGAAAGTGCTCGCGGCCGAGACCCCGCTTTCGCTCCAAGCCCACCCCACGCTCGAGCAAGCTCAAGCCGGCTTCGCCGCCGAAGAAGCGCGAGGGGTCGCGCTCGATTCGCCGGTCCGGAGCTACAAGGACTCGAACCACAAGCCCGAGCTGCTGTGTGCGCTGACTCCCTTTTCGGCGCTGTGCGGCTTTCGCAAGATCGAAGAAACGCTGGAGCTGTTTCGCACGTTGAACGTGCCACACGTCAGCTTTCTGGTCGATATTCTCGAGGGCTTGCCGACGGCTGCCGGCTTGTCCCAGCTGTTTTCCACGTTGCTCGGTCTGTCACTCGAGCGGCGCGCCGAGCTGGCCCGTGAAACCCTCGACCGCTGCACTTTGCTGGCCGCAATCGACGGTCCATTCCAGCACGAGTTCTCCTGGGCCGTACGCATCGGTGTGCTCTACCCCGGCGACATCGGCATCGTCAGCGCGCTGCTTTTGAACCTGGTCAGGCTCACGCCAGGCGAAGCGATTTACTTACCCGCGGGCAATTTGCATGCGTACCTGCAAGGGGTCGGCGTGGAAATCATGGCCAACTCCGACAATGTGCTGCGCGGCGGGCTCACGCCCAAGCACGTGGACAATCACGAGCTTTTGCACATCCTGCGTTTCGACGCTGGCCCGGTACAGGTACTGCGCGGTGAAATGCAGGGCAGTGCACGAGTGTACCAAACCAGCGCCGCCGAGTTCGAGCTGCAGAGCTTCGAGCTCTTGCCCGGCGAACGCCCCACCGTTACCGATCGGCGCGGCCCCGAGATCGTGCTCTGCCAGCAAGGCCAAGTCACGGTCGAGAGCCCGAGCGAGCAGCACGCGCTCGCTCGAGGCCAGGCGCTGTTCATTGCGGCTCACGAGCCCGGCTATGCGCTGACAGGCCAAGGCAGCCTATTTCGCGCCAGCGTCGGCCGCACCTGAACCGTCTGCGTCGTCCTTTTCCGGCACTGGGCAGCGCTCGCCGGTGTGCCCCGGCTCGCCTGCAGGAATGCGGCAAGGGTGCACCTCGACGCGGCGCGCGCGCGGCTTGTACGTCACTTTGCGGCGCTCCTCCTTGGTCTTGCCGTCGGCATAGGTGAGCGTGCGCTTCACGGTCACGGTCCAACCGATCATACCACCTTCACGAGTCTTCTCTTCGTCCGCCTCGAGGCGTGGATTGGGAATGAGCTCGACCGGCGGCATGACGACGTTCTGCTTCTCCGAGACCTCGGCGCGCACCCGGCGGCCGCCGTTGTCGCCGTAGACCTTCACCGTGATACTGGTCTCGGTGTACGAGGTCTTGATCAGCGCGCAAGCACTGGTATCGTTCTTGAAGACGATGTCTGGGTGTGGATAGCTGAGCGTCGCATCGTAACCCATCGGGTAGCGCGTGAACCAATAGCTATGCGGTTGACGCTCCAAGATGTCGTAGCCGCCATAGAACAATGCGTTGAAGAGCGTGGTCGCGAATTGGCTCACGCCGCCGCCTACCGTGTCGACCATATCGCCGTCTTCGATGCTCGGCGCGGGGCGGAAGCCATTTTTGATCGTGCGCGGCCCGACCAGCTGATTGACGGAGAACGTGTCACCCGGACGTACCAACGTGCCGTCGAGCAAGTCGGCGATGTGGTGAATGTTCTCGACGCGCGGCTGGCAGCAGGCGTGGCGGGTCGTATAGGTGCCGACCAGGCCAGCGATCCCCGCCTGCTCTGCGGCGGCGGTCGAAAGTGCCGGCTCGGCGCCCGGACGAAGGGGCAACTCCCCGATTTTCGAGCTGCTTTTGGCAGCGGCGCAGAGCGCGCTGGCCAGCGCGCGCTCGTCCAGCAGCACGCCGGGGTGACCGGGCTCGATGCGCACCTGATCTCGCGCGTCGATCACGAAACGAGCGCTTTTGGGCGATTGCTCCAGCTCGCTGCGATGTGGCTCGAGCAGCCCGTGCGTCGCTTCGGGCGAGCATTCGAGCTCGAGCCCTTTGTCCGTAGCGTCGACGCGCGCCTGCAAAATCGAGCCGAGCTCGGCCGGGGTGACCAGGAGCCGACGCGCGCCGTCCGGCGTACTGAGCGAAACTTCGCGACTGATCATCTCGCGAGCCTGAGCGACGACGCGCTCCACCTCGGCGCGCTCCACGCGGGGCGTCTCGCTGCGCAACGCGAGCGGTCCCGGATCGAGCCCGTTAGCCAAGGCCGCGTTCAGTTGATCACGGACGCGAGCGCGATCCAGGCGCGAACCGGCTCGCGGATAGAGCGGCGTGACCGTCGTGCCAGCGACGCTGATCCCGCCCGAGATGGGCGGATCTTTGATCGCCAAAGCTTGCCACTCGTCCTCGAGCTCGCTGAGCTGCTTCGGATCGAGGTAGAGCTCCAGCGAAACCGACTCCGGGCGCAGCATGCGCGAGAAGAACGCGAACGCACGCGGGAAAAGCGCGCCGCTTCGGCCCACGGCCAGCGCCCGCGCCGCGGCGGCTTGGGCATCGACCTTGAAGCCGACCGATCGCGGCTCGAAGACCAGCGGCGTACCGGCGAGCGAAAGGCCAATTTTTCGTGCGCCCCGCTGCGTGGCCCAGGCGTCGACGCGCTGGGCGATCTCAGCGCGGGTGAGGCGCGAGACATCTTGTCCTTCTACATGGACACCCGGCAGCGCTCGCTCGAGGTCACGTGTCCCTAGCGCGAACCAAACAGCTAGCAGCAGCGCACATGCGCCTACGGCCCCGAGTCCGAACACCCGCAGCGAGCGACGTCGCGCGATGCCCCTCGCGTCGCGCTCGTGCAACGCTGATTTCTGCTGGTCGGGTGAGCCACGCGATTCAAACATTCGTCGCACTATTTCGCATTTATTGGACCGGGCGCGTGACCTTTTCACATGCGGCGCTCGGCATGCTAGACCTCGGATCATCGTGTGGGTTCGTCGTTCGGCCATCCGCCCCGTCCCTTCGTACGCGACCCTCCCCTCGCATGCGCTCGAATCCGTGCGCGACAATCTCGCCGAGGACGATGAAGAGGCGCGCTCCCAGCTGGACGAAGCCTTCGAGCGCTTCGAGCGTGCCCAGCCCGCCCTGGCAGCTCACGTCGCAGACGCACTCGGTAAGCCGCTCGACGAGACGGCGCTGGCCTTGGGCTATTTCCTGGCGCTGACCGTGTGGCTCGCCTTCGAGCGCACCCACGGCTCCTACATCGATGAAGTGAAGGAAGAGGAGCTACAAGCCACGGACGAGCTGCTCACGCTCGATGAAGAGCTGCGGCGCGCCGATCCCGCCGAAGCCCTCGACAGTGACGACGTGATTGCCATGGAGCAGCCGCACGTGCTCGCTTATATTCACGAGCACATCGACGCCACCCTCGACGCCCACGCCGAAGAAATCGACGTGGACGACGTGCACACGGTGTACCGCGTCGTCTTGGTCGAGATCTTGGCCCTGTCTTACTCGGTGCGTCGGCCCGAAGGCTACCCGGTCGCGAAGACCGAGCTGCTGGCGTAAGCCTTTCGCCCAACCGTCCACAGTCAGCATCAGCAGATGACTGACTTGCCGATGGCAACTCGCAAGTGCCACGCCCCGCGAGGGCTTTTCGTCAGCCGGCGTCTTTGTTGGCGTTCAACGCCAAACGCTCGGCGATGATGCGACGCAACGCGAGCAGGTCGTAGCGATCAGGGCGCGCATCCGACATGTTGGCCACGTCCTGGGCGATGCCATCGACCACCGCCCTGGGTTTTTCAGGCACCTTCAATGCGTCCCCGAGCTTGGCCAGCGCGCTCTGCTCGGCGGCGCTGACCTCGCCATCCAGACGGGTGATCCAGGACGCCACCCCGTACACGAACAGCCGATCTTCCTTGGACAGGTTCTTGCGATCGATGACCCCGATGTCGATCGGACTTTTGGTGGCTTCTTCGATCTCTGCGATGTCGTCGATCTCGAGGCCCTCTTCCAGGGCAGTGCGCACGATTGCGTCGGCTTCCTCGCGGTCGAGCTGACCGTCAGCCCAGCCAACGGCAGCGAGCGCCAAGTACACGTCCCGACCCAGCCCGATCTTCCGTTCCGTCATGTGCAAACCTCCGAGAACCAAAAGCCATAACACGATTCGCCGCCGGCCCGGGCAGGGGTTAGACTGCTTTCCGTGGTCAAGATCCTCTATTTTGCGGCGCTCCGGGAAATCGTCACGCTCGACGAGGAAGCGCTCGAGCTTCCGGAGCAGGTGCGGACGGTGCGCGAATTCGTGACGCACCTTCAGCTAATACGCCCCGCGCTGCGCGGCAAAATGGCCTCGGTGCGCGTCGCATTGGACGAAGCTTTCGCTGCTGATTCCGACACCTTGAAAGGGGTGCAAACGATCGCGCTGATCCCGCCCGTCGCGGGCGGCTGAGGCGCATTGCTCGCACCTGAACGCGAGGCTAGGCTCTGGCCCCGGTGCCCGCTCCTTCACTATTCGAATTTCGCGTCGGTGCCGACGAAAATGGCCTCGGAGCGCGTCTCGGACCGCTCGTCGTCACCGCAGTGCTCGCGCGTGTGAGTGAGCGCGGCCGTCGTACGTTGAGCCGGAAGCTCCCTCGCGCCATCCGCGCTGACCTGGACGACTCGAAACGCCTGATGTCGCACACCGATGTCGCGTTGGGTGAAGCCTGGGCACGAGCACTCAGTCGAGTGCCGGTGAATTCGCCGGCGGAGCTCTTCGAGCAGCTGTCGCTCGAAGGTTCGCAGCAGCTCAAAAAGCGCTGTGAGTCCCACGTCGCGGGTCAATGCTGGAACCAGCGCGGCGAAACCTTCTTGGCCGAAGCCGCGGAGGTGCAGCGCGTCGCCGAGCACCGCAGCGCGCTGGCCGAACGCGGAGTCGAAATCCTGAGCGTGCGCAGCAGCCTTTTGTGCACCAAAAATCTGAACGACTCCAAGCAACGCGGCACGAATCGCTTCGTCATGGACCTGAACGCGATGGAAGCCCTCGTGCTCGAGCTGCGCGCCCAAGCCGGCAGCGAGGTCGAAGCCGTGTGTGGAAAGGTCGGTGGTATTGCCGAGTATTCGAAATTCTTTGGACCGCTCTCGGGCCGCTTGCACGCCATCTTGGGCGAGGGACGGGCGCGCAGCGGCTATCGCTTTCCGGGCCTGGGGGAGCTCCACTTCGTGCGCGACGCCGACGCAGCCGACCCCCTGGTCAGCCTGGCCTCGTTGATCGGCAAATACGTGCGTGAATTGTTCATGTCGCGCATCGGCTTGCACTATGCCGACGAGCAGTCGCAGGACAAGCGCCCGAGCGGCTATCACGATCCGGTCACGGCCGGCTTCGTGGCGCGCTCCGCCCTACTGCGGCAGCGCCGCAAGATCCCTGATCATTGCTTCGAGCGTGAACGCGTGAGCGAGCCGCTGGATGGAGTCTGAACCGTGAGCGACCGCGCGTCGGAACGCATTTTGTCCGGACCGCTCGCGCGCGAAGTCGTGCGTTTCGGTGCGCCGCTTGCGCTCGGCATGGGGCTGCAGACGGCCTTCAACCTGGTCGATGCGTTCGTGATCTCGCGCTTGGGCGGCGCGAGCGCCGGTCCCGGCCTGGGCGCGATTGGCATCTGCGATCAATTGGCCGCGCTGGGCACCATCGTCAGCTACGGGCTGAGCGTCGCGACGGCGACCTTGATCAGCCGCAAGGTCGGTGAACGCAACCAAGACGCAGTACGAGAGATCGCTTGGCAATCGCTGATCGTGATTGTCTCGCTCTCGTTGTTCTTTGCACTATTTGGCGGTTTTGGTGCCAATTTCGTGCTGCGGACTCTGGTGGGGGCCAAGGGTGAGGTAGCCAATCAGGGCGTGCCCTACTTGCGCGTGATGCTCGCGGGCTCGTTCACGATCTTCTTGTTGATGCACTTGGTCAGCGTGCAGCGCGCGCTCGGCAGCAGCAAGACACCCGTCGGCTTGCTGATCGGCTCGAACGTATTGAATCTGATCCTGGCCGTAGTCATGGTCTACGGACCAGGTGATGCACCGGCCGTTCTGTCCTGGGGTCGCCCGCTCGCGCGCCTGCTCGGGATCCCGCGCATGGGGCTGATGGGCGCGGCCTGGGCCACCCTGATCGCGCGCTTCGTGGTGCTCGTACCGCTGATCGCCATCTTGATGAAGCGCTTCGGCTTGTTCCTGCCGAAGGCGCGCGTGGCCCCCGATCGTGAAACCATCGCTTCGATCGTCAAGCTCGGCTGGCCCTCCAGCGCGCAGCTCGTGGTGCGGATCTTGGCCATGTTGGTCACCCATTCGCTCGTGGCACGCGCCTTCACCACGCCCACCGATCAAAGCGCGACCACGGCGCTCGGCATCGTGTTTCGCCTGGAAACCATGGCCTTGTTCGTGGGCTTGGGCTGGGGCAGCGCAGCGCAAACCTTCGTGGGCCAAAATCTCGGTGCCCAAAACCCGGAGCGCGCCAAGCTGAGCGGCTGGTATGCGGCCTTTTGCAACGCGGCCATGATGGGCGCGCTGGCCATCGTGTACACGGTCTACGGCTCGAACATCGTCGGTTTTTTCGACTCGGACCCGGACGTCCTGAGGCCGGCGCTCAGCTACTTCAAATGGGTCGGCGCAAGCTACGTCGGATTGGGCATCGGCATCGTGCTCGGCTCCGCCATCCAAGGCGCGGGAGCGACCATGCGCGCGCTGCTGCTCGACACGTTGGTCATCGCCGGCTTCCAGTTGCCCACCAGCGTGCTGTTCGTGTTGTCCAAGAACGCGACATACGTCGGCGTCTGGCAGATCGTCGCCTTGACCTACTTCCTGCTCGCACTCGTGTACGTGATCAGCTACCGACGCGGCCGCTTCTTGAGTGCGACGCCCGCCGCGACAGCGTAGCAACCGGACGTCTCCCCCCGTGCCCGTGCCCGTGCCCGAAAAATCGGACCCCGGCACCGTGCGACGTCACGCACCTGTGCACGCGGGGCGCTGAGAGGCAGCCCGCCAGGCACTGCTCGCCGAAGCGCCGCAGTTTCAATGACGCGATCGGCCGCACAGAGAAAACCCCAAATCTCCCTCTCTCTTCGCGGCCTCTGCGGCTCGGCGGTTCAAATCTGGGAGCCGACTAGGGGCCGTTGCGTCGTCGGTTCAGGCGCGTTTACGGCAGCGCTCGCGGAGCCGGGGCAAGCACAGTGTCCGCCGCGCTGGTCGGCTTTCGACCGGATAGCAGGCGCAAGCTCTCTACGATCGGAAGATCGATGTGCACGTCGACTTGCGGGAATGCGATCGCAATTTGCTGCTCCTTGAAGGCGGCCCAGATCGCCTCCCGCAATTTGGAGCCGGCGATGCGATGGTTCCAGGGATCGCGCATCCAAACCGAGGCCTCGAACTCCAGCGCCGATGCACCGAAACCGAGCAAGAGCACACGCGGCTCGAAGCCCTTCTCTCGATAGTCCATGGACCGCGCGCAGCTCTCGAGCACCGCCTTCACCTTGGGCACGTCCGAGTTGTACGAGACGCCGACGAGCACGCGCACGCGGTAGATGTTGTCCTCGAGCGTGAAGTTTTTGACGTTCGATTGCACCAGCGAAGAATTCGGCACAATCACGTCTTCTTCGTCCAAGGTGCGCACGATGGTGGCGCGGATGCTCATCTGCTGCACCTTGACGATCTGCCCGCCGACCTCGATCACGTCGCCCGGCTTGATCGTGCGCTCGAACAGCAAAATCACCCCGGACACGAAGTTCTGGGCAATGTTCTGCATCGCGAAACCGAAGCCAACGGCGAACACGGCGCCTGCAGCGAACAGCGCGTCGAGCCGGATCCCCGTCGTACGTAGCGCCACCAGGATGCCGATCAGTACGATGCCGTAGTGGACGAGCCGCTCCACCGCTCCGGCTTCCCCGGTCAGTGCCAGGCCCGTGCGCTGGAAGAAGCGGCGCATGCCGGCGCGAACGATGCCCGAGAAGAAAAAAGCCAAGAGCACGATCACCGCGGCGATCACCAGCGTCGTCGGGGTCACGGTCGTGCTCCCGACCTTGAACAGCTCTACCCGGATGAACGGTTCGGTGAACGACTGCTCCGCTGGCTTCATTGAGCTGTTCGAACGGCCACTTCAGCCCGAAGAATATTGGCAATTTCTGGACACCTACATGTGGTCGCTAGCGCAGTGCCTGCGCTCTGAAGTACTCTCGCGCGAGTGAGCCCGAGCGTTCGAGCGGCGTCGCTGTCGCAGGCGAGCGTGTGCCCGAAAGGCTGGGTCTGCGCGAGAACGCCGACGGCTCGGCGCTCGCGAACGCAACGGGCGAAGCAGGCGACGGTGCACATCGAACCCACCGAGCTTCAGCTCGGCGCGACGTGAGCTCGCCTAAGTCCTCGGGATTTGGCTACGGACGCGCCCAACCCTGCTTCGCCGCGGCTGGCAGCGAAGCAAGGATGGGCCGACGCTCAGAGCTTACCGTTCAGCGGATCGTAGGCGCTGCCGCCCGACTTGAAACCACCGCCCGAGCTCGCTACCTTGCCGCCACCGCCGCGGCGGGGAGCAGCCGTAGCAGCGCGCCCTTTGGCTTTCTTGGCCTTCTTGGAGTCGCGGGTCTTGTCCGAGGCGAGCAAGGCCTGCTTCATGTCCTCGCTGAGCTGACCTGGCTTGGACGCTTCGGTGGCCGGCGCAGCGGGGGCCGCAGCAGCCACGGGCTCCGGCGTGCTCGGCGCTGCCGGCACAGGCTCACTGGGCTTGGTCTGAATGTTAGCGAGCGTGAGCGAGGCTTGGCTGTGGCTGGCGGCCGCGTCGAGCGCTGCCTTGTCCGGAACGGCCGAGGCCAACGCGCTACCGCCACCATTGAGCGCAAACACGGTGCCGCCGCCCGCGAGCGCCAGAACAGCAGCCGCGGCGAGCACCAAGCCCCAACGGCGCTTGGGGCGCATCGCGAGCTCGTCGAAGTCGAGGCCCGAGTCGAGGTTCGAATAGTCGACGTTGCTCGTCACCGGCGCGAAGCTGTGTGAGGGGGTCGGCAGGCTCGGCGCAACGGGTGCGATGGACTGCGCGTGAAAACGCGCGGCGGGCTCCGTCGCCATCTCCGGCCGACGCTGCGGCATCTCAGGGCGCCGTTCCGGCATCGGCGGACGGCTCTGGGACGCGACCGAGGCTGCCACCGGCATCTCGGGGCGGCGTTCCGGCATGGGCGGGCGACGCTCGACCACTGGCGCGGGCTCTGCTTCGGCTTCGGCCTCGTCTTCCTCACCCAAACCGGCGACCTCGGCGAGCGTCAGCCATTCGCTTTCGCCTTCGCGACACACGAACGTGTTCGCGTGGATCTGTCCAGCTTCGAACGCGGCAGCCAGTTCGTCGAGCGTCATCAGCTCGACCTCGCGCGAATCGAATTGCGCGTAGAAGCGGTCTTCGGAGTCCTCGTGAGCGGATTCGTCGTGGGTCATCGTGCTTCAAAGTAACCTGACCACTCACCGTGAGCCACCACTCTCGACATGCAGATAAAATCTGATCCGCACTACGAGCGGATTAGTCCATGGACATCGAACGTCCGCACTGGAAAGTTCTGTAAGGCTGTAAATTGATACGTTTTCCCGCTGTGAAAGCGGTTCCCGTTCCGTGCCTCTCAGTACCTCGGTAGCTCGGCAAGCTCCGTTGTCCACGCGCTCACTGGCTCACTTACTGACTGGGCTCTGCGCGCGTTGGTGCCCTGGACCCGTGATCTTCGCCCATGAAGCCGTGACGCTCCAGTCTGCGTTGACGTGCGGCTCGTGGTGGCATTGCGCCGCGCACAAGCTCTGCTCGGGCAGCGCGATCAGTTTGTCGTCGAGTGGGGTGTCCACATGGCGCGAGCCTGGCCCGTGACAGACCTCGCACTGGACGTTGCTCAATTTTTCGACGTGTACCACCGTCGAACCACCCGGCTTGTCGTAGCCGGTGACATGACAGCTCACGCAGTCGAGATTGAACTCCTTGTGCGCCGACGAAAGCGTAGCGTACGCGCCCGAGTGCTGAGTGTGGTTCCAGAATTCGCGTTCGCTCTTGTGGCAGGTGCTGCACACCTCGACGCCTACATAGTGGCTCTGGCCAGCCGGCGCGGGCAACGGCAGCTTGTCTTTGAAGACATCTTGATTGTGCTGGTTGACGCGCTGGTAATAGCCATCCATCAAACCCTGCACCGTTTGCTCGCTGCCGAGCGCGGCGCGCACTTCGACCAAACGGTATTGAAAGAAGCTGCCCTGCACGGGAACCTCGGGCTGAGAGCTGGCCTTTTGCTGGGCTTTCAGCCGCTCCAGATCGGCGCGGCGCGCCGCCAAATCGGCGTCTGTCGTGTGGCCCGCGCTGCTCGCCGCCGAGATCCGCGCTTCGAGCTCGGCGATCCGCCTGACCAGACTCGCGCGCTCGGCGGCCTCCGCGGTGTTCGAACCATCGGCGAATTCGAACTTGTCGTCGCGCACGAACAGGTCGACCACAGCCAGCGCTTGTAGGTGGTTCGGCGCCTCCACGACCAAAGTCGTGCCCACGACTTCGGGGGGAGTCGGGCGATCGTTGTTCTCGCCTTGATCGAACGATTTTCCGATCACCAGCACTTGAAAGCCCGGCACCCGGTCGATCAAACGCAGCGCGTCGCCGCGCGGCATGGCGGCCAGCAGGACCTTGAGGCGCGCGCCTTGGCTATCGAGCGCCGCTTTGGCCTTCTCGAGCTCGCTCAGCGTATCCAGCGCGCTGATGCCGGTCGGCAAATTGGCCTGATAGAGCGGCAAGCTCACTCCCGCAACGCCCACCTTGTTCCCCGAAAGCTCGAACACGCGCACTGCTTGCAGCCCCGGCCCGCTCAAGTTCGAGGCGAGCGGGACCGCCTGGGCGGCCTTGGCGAGCGCATCGAACGTGGCCGCGCCGCCCGCCCAATCATTGGCACCGGGCGCCCATGCGCGCAGGCCGGCTGCTCCCAGCGCGCGCGCGAGTGCGTCCGCCTTCCACGTGTCTTGCGTCTCGCGCTCATTGGAAAGCGTCGTGTTCATGAAGAACAACGGGCCCGCGCCGAGCAATGCGCTGTGCGGCGCGTCCGCCGACTGGCTCTTCACGAACGCGGCCAAGTGCTCGACACCGCCCAGCATGTCCTTCACACAGCCGCAGGGCTCGAGCGCGCCCGCGGGTGACGACACCAGGTACAGCCGCACGGTCGGCGTCTTGGGCGGTAAGCTTGCCGCTTCGTGGCTGCACTTGCAGCTGCCCGCGAGCGACGCACAAATGACTACCAGCGCGAACCGGAGCAGGGAGCGGAACACGCACAGGCCGACCATTGCCGCCCTTTATCACTTCTCAGGCATAGAAGCCTCCTGACGAATCTCGACCCGCTGCGGGTCGCCAGACGCCGGGCCGGAAAAAGCGTTACCTACACGCGTCCCACAGGCCCTCGATGCTGAAGGCGAGCCAGAGTTGCCGGAAGCGTGTCGGTTTTGCCCAAGTTGCGGGGCGGGCGCGAACGGACGCGAGAGACGCGAGAGACGCGAGAGACGCGAGAAACGCGAGAGACCCACGGAAGCGCGCCCGGCCTCGGTTTTTCACTGTCCCGTTTGCCGGAAAGCCGCTCTAATGGAGGACTGTGGCAACCGACCGCAAAGGGGCCGGGGCCCAGCAACCATTCGGGCCATTCGTGCTGGAGCGGCGTATCGCCGTCGGCGGAAGCGCGGAGGTATTCCTGGCGCGCCCGAAGCTCGGCATCCAACCAGCCGCGCACTTGGTGGTGAAGAAGCTCCTGCGCGCCGTGCGCGAAGGCGGCGACTTCGACGCTCTCGAACGGGAGGCAGCGCTGCACCGAGCCGTCGTGCACCGCAACGTGGTGAACGTGTTTGGCGCAGGCATGGTGGGCGACGAGCCCTACCTGGCCATGGAATACGTGGAGGGCGTCGACTTGTACCGCCTGCTCAGGCGGGCCGACGCCGAGCAACGGAAATTCCCGCCCGGCCTCGCGGCCTTCATCGCCATGCGCGTGGCCAGCGCCCTGTCCGCCGTGCACACGGCGCACGACGCCGCGGGCAACGAGCTGCACATCGTGCACCGCGATGTCACGCCCTCGAACATCTATCTCTCGATCGACGGGCAGATCAAACTCGGTGATTTCGGCATTGCGCGCTTCGAGCAGCGCGTAAAGCCCGCCCAACCGAGCGTGGGCTTGAAGGGCAAGTTTGGCTACCTGGCTCCAGAACAGGTCGCGGGTGAGCCGTTCGACCACCGCGCGGATCTGTTCGCGTTGACCGCCGTGTTCGGCGAAATGCTGATCGGTGAGCGCGTGTTCCCGGGCAGCGGTCAGCTAGCGGTGCTGCTCGCGATCCGCGATGTGAACATCGGACCGCTGCGTCAGGCCGCGAGCAGCTTGCCCGATGGCATCCTGGAGTTGTGTGAGAAAGGCCTGTCGCGCGATCCGGACGCGCGCTTCCAAGACGCGGCCGAGCTCACCGCCGCGCTCAGCGTGTTCGAGCAGCCTTCGCCCGAAGAGCTGCAGGTCACGCTCGCGGAGTGGGTCAACTGGGCCAAGGATTCGAGCCAGCTCGCCCGTCAGATCGAAAGCCAAGTGCGCGACTCGGTGAAGCGCATGCGCGCCGCTCGCGCACGCAGCAGCGGCGGCATGGCGGCCGTGCGAGAAGCGGCGCCGATCAGCGAACCGCCCCCCGCTTTGGCCCTGTCCAACGTGCGACGCACCGACGGCCAAACCCTGGTCGGAGTAACCTTCCCCAAGCTGATCGAGATGATCGCCACCGGCGACCTCGGCGCCGACGACGAGGTGTCGCTCATGGGCCAGGGATACCGCTTCATTCGCGATATTCACGAGCTCGGGCGCCACCTCTTGCCCTCGACCACTGCCACCACCAGCCGCCTGTTCGAGCCCGGGGTCCCGGACTACCAGGTGCTGCTGAAGGACACGCCCATGCTGGACGTGCTCGCGTACATGCGTCAAAAGAGCGAAAGCGGTGCGCTATTCGTCGAGCGCGCCTCCAACACAGGCAACAGCAGCCGCAAAGAGATCTACCTCGACAAGGGGCGTTTGCTGCACGTGGCCTCGTCCGAACGCGAAGAGCTGCTCGGCGAGTACCTGGTCCGGCGCGGCCGCCTGACCCGTGAACAGCTCGAGACGGCACTCGGCTCACTCTCGAACTACGGCGGCCGCTTGGGCGACACCCTGATTGGCATTGGCATGGTCGACGCGGTGGACGTGTTTCGCGCCATCCGCGACCAAGGCCGCGATCGCGTCGCCACTCTGTGCGGCTGGTCCGAGGGCCTCGTGACCTTCTATCGCGGTACCGCTCCGCAACGAGTCGAGTTCCCTCTCGATCTAGACCTCGCTAGCCCAATGATGGCCGGCGCCATCGTGCGCGCCAAAGGCGAGCCGAAAGCACTGCTGCCCGAGGGCAAGAGACGCCTCATCCCCGGCCCGCGCGGGGAGGCGGTCCGCCACCCGCGTGAGCGCGGCTCCGCGCCCGCCTCCTTGATTTTCGTCTCCACGCTGATCCACGAACGTCTCACGATCGAGCAAGCCCTCGAGCGCCTGATGTCCTACCGCACCGGCCATGAAGCACGCGCCGTCGGCTCGAAAGAGGCCGCTGCCGCATTGCTGACCGCTGCGTTGCTCGGGTGGGTGATGTGGGGAGAGTGAGCGAAAAACGCGAGCCTTGCTCGACCCGGGCCAGGCGTTGAAGGCGGACGAGCTTCAGAGTACACCCCGGGCCATGTCGTTCGTCGTACGCGGGCTGCTCGGCGTGCTCAGCGTCGCCTGCCCCTCCCTAGCGCAGGCTCAAGCCGCGCCGCCAGCGCAAGCCGCGCCGCCAGCTCAAGCCGCGCCGCCAGCGCAAGCCGCGCCGCCAGCTCAAGCCGCGCCAGCAGCTCAGCCCCCCACGGCCTCGCCGCTCCATGTGTACATGCGCAGCGAAGGCGGGCCGCTGACATTCTCGGCGCGCCCCGAGGCCAACCACGGCGCTTCCACCTGGTGCATCTCCCCCTGTGACCGTCATCTGTCACCAGGCGGTTACCAACTCGAGCTCAACGGCCGCGCGATCGACGGCACGGTGACCCTGCGACAACCGGGCACTCTACACGGCGAGTACCTGTCGCGAGCCGGCATGCGCTCGAGTGCGTGGCTGGCGCTGAACGTGGGCGGAATCATCGGTGGCGTGTTCATCACCGTGGGTATGGCCGGCGGCTCGAAGCCCGCCTTCGCCGTGGGCGGCGGGGTACTCGCCGGCGCCGGCGTGATCTTCGTGCTCACCTACCGCTCGGATCGGGCGAGCATCAGCTTCACGCCCGATCCGCCGTCAGACGTACGGGAGATGCCCGATCCCGCAACCCTGAGCGGGGCACGGCACGCTGCTCTCGAGCGCAACTCGCTAGGCTCGACGCCGCGGGGTCTGGGTTTTCGCATTGCCTTCTGAGCCATCGCCCCCGATCGCCCTATTTCGTCGATTCGCTTCGGAACGGCTGTTCCTAGCCGTGCTCAGCATCGCGCTGGCTTTGCCGCTCGCGCTCTCTCGCGCGCACGACGTGCCGTTCCTCGGCCTGCCACTCGTGACGAGCGGTGACGAGCCCCACTACCTGGTCATGCTGCACAGCCTGGTCAGTGACCACGACCTCGACCTTTCGAATAACTACGATCGCGCACGGCAGGGTTCGGTCGAGATCGGAGTGGGCCGCGCCGGGGCAGCCATCGATCATCAGGTCGCTTGGTACGGCGCGGATGGCAGCTTGCGCAACTGGGATTCTGTCTACTACTACGCGCGCGACGCTCGGGGAAAGGCCCTGCCTCCGCCGACGCTGCCCGAGCGCAAACCCGACGCTCCCAGCGAGTTCGAGGGCAAACCCCAGTACTCGCAGCATCCTCCCGGGTTGCCACTTTTGCTCGCGCCGCTGGTCTACCCAGCGCGAGGCACGGCCTGGGTCGAGCACTTGTCGATCGTGTGGTCGACTCTCGCGACCCTCGCTTGCGCGTTATTGTTGCGCGAATTGCTGCGTGGGCTCTCGAGCGATCGCGGTCTGGTGAACGCCACGACGCTGCTCGCGATCTTGGGCAGCCCCACTTGGCACTACGGGCGGACGTTGTTCACGGAGCCTTGGCTCGCGTTGTGCGCAGTCGGCGCGCTGATGCTGGCGACGCGCAAGAACGCATTCTTCCTTGCCGGCCTATTGCTGGCGCTCGGCATTCAGCTGAAGCCGCCCTTTGCGCTACTAGCCGGGCCCCTATTCATCGATCGAGTCCTTGCGCGCGACGCGAAGCGCGCGGCGTTGTTCGCGTTGCCCATCGCGCTCAGCGTCGCGCTCGTATTGTACGAAAATCAGCTATTTTTCGGCGCCCCACTGCGCGCGGGGCAGCCCTGGGAGAGCGGCAATTTCCTGACCGGGGCCGTGGGCGGCTTGTTCTCCCTCGAGCATGGGCTAATTCCATTCTGTCCGGCGTTGCTGGTGGCGCTGGCCGGCTTTCCGGCGCTGTTCCGCGATCACCGACGCGAGGCCTGGCTGGTCGTGGGCATGTCCGTGCCCCACTGCCTGCTGATGTGGTTTTATTATTGCTGGTGGGGCGGCTATTGCTACGGCCCACGCTATCTTGCCCCGATCATTCCGCTCTTGTTTCTGGGGGCGTTGAAAGTGCTCGAATCGTTCTCGCAGCTATCGCCTCGACTGCAGCGGCTGGTGGTTGCCACCTGCTCACTGTCGCTCTTGATCTCGGCGATGGGCGCAGTCGTGCATCTGGCCTTCTGGGGTAAGCACCCACTGATCGAGCCGTTCACCCAGCTAGCGAAGCACCTGTGATCGACGCAGGCACGTGGCCGGTCAATTCACGACCTTCGGCATGAACGGCAAAATGCTCTTCAGGTCTTCATCGTTGAAGCGCAGCTGGGCGCCGACGAAGTAATCGCGCCGCGCGCTGCTCAGGATGTCGTCGACGCCTCCCAGCAGCCAGATGCGATTGACGAATTGATAGGCGAGGGAGACGCGCCAGCGCGGCAGCACGACTTCACCGAAGCCAAACAAATCTTGCCGAATTTCGAAGCGATTATCGAGCAGCAGCGTGTCGAGACCAACGCCGCCGGTAGACTCTTTGATGCCGAAGCGACCGGTGAAAGGCCCGAAGCTTTGCGCGAACTGCAGCGAGAAGCGCAGCGAGTTGGTGGTGACCGTGCGCACTTCACGGTAGTGCGGCGGGTCATTGGTGTTGGTGGTGTCGACGTCGACCTGCTCGAAGTGGGTCAGGCCGCGCGGGTCATTTACCACCTCGATCAAGTAGTATTTGTCCTCGCGCGGTTGGATACGAAGCTCGACGTAGCTCTTCACGGTGCTGGTCAAGAACTGGTAGTCGGTGCGCATCGTGACAATCGTCTGAACGCGCGAGATACCGCCCACGAAGTCACCGATGTCCTCCGTCACCCCTTCTACTTGGTTGATCAAGTGGTCGTCTTTGCTCAGGCGGCCAAGCGTGCCCTCACCGCGATCGAGGCGACCGGTCACGCTGTCCAAGTTCTTGAGCGTTTGTTCCAAGTTGTCGCTGGCGCGGTTCACCTTGTCGATAATCTGGCGGATCTCACCCTCGGACTTGGGCTGACCCGCCTGGCCGGCGGCCATCAGCGTACGCACTTCGTTGGTCGTCACCCGGACGTTCTCCAGGATTTTCTCGACCTCGGGCGCACCATTGTTGGTGATACGCTCGACGTTGTTCAAAATATTTTTGATGCTCTCGCGGTTTTCACGCACGGTCTGGTTCAGCGCTTCGGTCACGTCCGCGAGGTTCTTCAGGGTGGCTTTGATGTCGTTGCGCCCCTCGTCCGAACCGATCGATAGCGCCAGCGCTTCGGTGACCTTCTTCACGTCCTTCGAGATGTCCGACACCTGACGCATGATGTCGTCGGTGGTCTGAGCCTCGACCACGTTGGTGATGCGGTCACCGTCTTTCAGCTCGATGCGACCCTCGGTGCCCGGCGTGATGGCTAGGTAATATTCACCGAGCAAGCTCGAGGCGACCTTGGCCACGGCTGCGTCTTGATACAGCTTGACGTCATCGTTCATGCCGATATCGACGCGAGCGCGGCCGTGCTCGAGTTTGACGCTCTTCACGCCGCCCACGACGATGCCGGCGATGCGCACCTGCGAGAGCTTGGCAATCCCGCTGGCGTCCGCCATCAAGGCATACACCACGTAGCCATTACCCTGCCGGGCGGACTTCGAGACGAAGCGGTAGATGAGGATGCCGGCCAGAAGCGTGACGAAGGCGAAAGCGCCAACCTTCGCTGCTGTGTTGAACCGGCCCATGGGGGCACTTGACCATAACCTGAACCGGAGAGCAGGGGAAGCGACGACCGAGCGCCGCTTTTGTCTCGCCATGCTGGGCGCGAGCCGCTACTCCGAATGGGGACTACAGGTGTTGGCTCGCCGGATAGCACGGATTCTGCTGGCGCTCGGCTGCCGGCCTGCGGTTGCGGCCGTGCTCGGCAGCGCTCTGGTCGCGTGCGCCGAGCCGAAAGCACAGCCGAGCTCGAGCCCCCCGAGCCAGAGCGCCTCAGCCGCCCGCGAGCAGGGCGAAAATAGCGAATTTGCCCCACTCACCGCGTCGCCACGAGCCATGGCCGAAGCGCTCGTCGCTAACGACGAACGCACGCTGAGCAACGCTTGCGGCGAGGCCGACGCGGCGTTGCTCGAGGTCGCGTCGCAACTCGCGCTGCAGCAAAGCGAGCGCGGCGCTGAGCTCGATAGCGACACCCTCACCTACGCCCTGCGCAGAGCAGGCGCGCCCTACGTCCGGCCTCGGGCTTGGCTGTTCGACGGCACGAGTGGCGAAGTCGAAACTGCGAAGGCTCATATGCAGCGCTGGCTGGGCAGCTTCTCGGACGGCCGGACGCGTCGCTGCGGCGTCGTCTTGCGTCGCAACGACGCCTCCAAAATCAGCGTCGCCGTGGTGGCGGTAGAGGTGCTCGCCGATCTCGATCCATTGCCCACGCGTGCGCGCATCGGGCAATGGATCGAAGTGCGCGCAACGCTACGCGTGCCCGCCGACGAAGCCAAGTTGGTCGTGCTCGGTCCGCGCGGCGCGCCGCGCCCGGTGCCCACGTCGCTCGCTTTCGGGCGCGTCCTCGCGCGTTTCAACGCGGACGCGCCGGGCGCCTGGCTCGTGCAGCTCCTCGGCTCGGTGGACGGCGGGCCGCGCCCGCTGCTCGAGGCCCTAGTGTTCGCCGGCACGGAGCCGCCGCGCACGGCTGCGATCAGCCAGGCACCCGGAGAAGACGCGCCCGGCGCAACCAGCGAAGCGCGCGCCGCACTGTACGCGATGGTCAACGCCGCGCGCACGAGCGAGCACGCCCCGCCGCTCGCGCGCGACGCACGACTCGAACGGCTTGCCACGGAGCACGCCGAAGCCATGCGCCGGGCGCGAAAAACTGCGCACGACAGCGGCGACGGCGACGTGAATCAGCGCCTGGAACGAGCCGGACTCGAGCTGGCCGCGGGTGAGAACGTCGCGCACGCCGGCAACGCGGCGCTCGCGCACAGAACACTGTGGGCAAGCCCCTCACACCGCGGAAATCTGCTGTCTCGGGGGTTCGATCTGGTCGGGATCGGAGTTGCGCCGGACGTCGATGGCACGCTTTGGGTTTGCCAGATCTTCGCCCCCAGCCGCTAGCAACGCACAAACGCCGGCGTCCGGCTAATCGGCCGATAAGGGTAAACAATCGAGACTGTTCAAAACGGTAGCTAGCAGGGTACCGTCGACCCGGTGTTTCGTCGGATTATTCGTCGGTTGGGCCGCGTTTCGCAGACATCAACAGGGCGAGCGCTTCCCTCGCGTGTTCTTCTGGCGATAGCTGCCGTTCTAGGCAGTTGGCTGATGGCCGGCAGCGCCCACGCGCAGTCCGGCTATTTTTATCTCGACCGCGCACAAATCTCCGGCGCGCCGGACGACGGCTTCATGGTCTGGCGCCCGTACATGTCGGAGAAGACTCGCTTCTACGCCAACGCCATCCTCGGCTATTCGCACAACCCGTTGCGAAACGACACCGTCACCAACGACCCAGTGGCGAAGGACCAGATGGACAACCCGGTCCAGGGTCAATTTACGACCTACCTGTCCGTGGGCACCGAGATCGCCAACCGGCTGTCGCTGAACTTGATGGTCCCGGTCACGGTCTTGCAAATCACCGGCGACGATCCCAGCGCGTACGACGTCGGCACTGGTGGCATCGGTGATGCGAAAGCGATGCTCAACGACATTCGCTTCGATGCGCGCGTGCGCGCCTACGAGTCGGACAACCATTTGCTGCGCCTCGGCGTCGGCGGCGCCTTCTGGCTGCCGACCGGCAACACCAACTCCTTCGGTGGCGATGACCAGGCCACGGCTTCCCTGTTCGGGGCGGGGGAATTCAATTTCGGGAAGTTCTTTCTGGCGGGCAATTTGGGCCCGCATTTTCGTCCCGAACGCAGCATCGGCGGCGCCAAAGGCGCGCTGTTCATCGCCTCTGAAATCCGTTACTCGGCCGGTTTGTACATGCCGCTGCGCGGCGGCAAAGTGCGCCTCGGCGGCGAGCTTTGGGGCAGCACCGGCATGACCGAGTCCGCCGGACACGGCACGTTCTTTACCTTGAAGAACACCGATTTGGAGTGGCTCGCGCAAATTCGCTACGTGGTCGATGACAACTCGCGCTGGTACGTGGAAGGCGGCTTCGGCACGCGCCTCGCGGCCGGCTACGGCGGGCCCGACTTCCGCATGCTGATCGGCATCGGTCACTACCTCACGATGCTCGATTTCGAAGGCAAGTCACCGCCGCCCAAAGTGAAGGTGATCGTACCGACCGCCGACGACTACGATCGCGACAGCGACGGAGACGGCTACCCCGACTCGATCGACAAGTGTCCGACCGAAAAGGAAGACGGCAAGCCACCAGAGCCCACCGACGGCTGCCCAGCGGCTTCCGATCGCGACGGCGACGGCATTCCGGATTCCGCCGATCAGTGCCCAGATAAAGCCGAAGACAAAGACGGCATCCAAGACGACGACGGTTGTCCGGAGGATGACGTCGACAACGACGGCGTGCCGGACACGCAAGACAAATGCCCGACCCAACCCGGCCCGCGTTCGAGCGTGGCCGAAAAGAACGGCTGCCCGAGCCTGACGCGCGTCGGTGACGACGGTGAAGTGCACCTCTTGCAACCGATCGAGTTCGAGACCGGTCGCGCCGTGATCAAGGCCGGTAGCTACCCGATTTTGGACGAGGTCGTGACGCTGATGAAAGCGCGCGGCTCGATGAAGCTGGGCGTCTACGGTCACACCGATAGCCGCGGCATCCCGGCCCAGAACATGAAGCTGAGCGGCGACCGCGCTGCTTCCGTGATGGCTTACCTGACCAACCACGGTATCGCGGCGAGCCGCCTCGAGTCGCAAGGCTTCGGCCAAACCAAACCGATCGCCGACAACGCGACGGACACGGGCCGCGCCAAAAACCGCCGCGTCGAATTCAAGATCCTGAGCGGCATGGAATAGCCCGCTCCGCGCCCTTCCCCCCGCTGCCCCCTGGGTCAAATTTGACCTCAGTGCGGGACCGTCCGGGGGGATTGGGGGTGGGTAGCGGGCGCGGCTGGCAAATTCCGGGACAAAGCCCAGTTTTCGGCGAGGTCGCCCCGGAAATCGCGCAGCTTCAGGTTGCGAGCGCAAAAATCACGTGATAGGACGCCGCTCCCATGCGCGAAAACATCCGCCTCGTTTCTTCCGCCGGCACTGGCTATGCCTACTACACGCAGAAGAACAAGCGCACGCAGACCAACAAGCTCGAGCTGAAGAAGTTCGATCCGGTCGTGCGCCAGCACGTCCTGTTCAAAGAAGCGAAGATGCCGCCTCACAGCAAGTGAGCGCGGAACCTTTCTTCTGACCGTCTTCGCTAACGTATTGCGCTCCCCGCGATGGACTTGACTGAAATCGTCGCTGGTGGCTAACTCCCGTTCCCTTTTCCGAGACCCCCTGTCATGAAGCGCACTTTTCAGCCCCACAACACCAGCCGGCTCCGCACGCACGGCTTCCGCAAGCGCATCAGCACCAAGGGTGGTCGCAAGGTCCTCGCCAATCGTCGCCGTAAAGGGCGCTGGCGGCTTGCGGTCTCCGCTTACGAAAAGTGAGTGGCACCGCGGGAACGCCGACTGGGCGCTTCCCGTCCCGCGCGCGTGTCCGTAAGCGCGCCGAATTCCTGAAGATTCAGGATGGCGGCTTACGCGTATCCACGCCCCGGTTCGTGCTCATTCTCAGTGCCAGCGCGGCATCGCATGCGAGCGAGCCGCGCTTGGGCATCACGGCTTCGCGTCGCGTCGGCAATGCCGTCGTCCGTAGTCGCGCCAAACGGCTGATTCGCGAAGCATTTCGCGCCACTCGTGTGCTGTGGCCCGCGGGCATCGACCTGGTCGTGATCGTCAAACGCGCGACCGGCGAGAGCAAGCTCGAGACCGTGATCAGCGAGTTTCTAGCGGCCAAACCGCAAATCGACAAGCGCTTGCGGACGCTCCTTGGCGCTGCGTCCACGCCCGCGCCTGCATAAGCGAAAACCAGTGTGCGCAGACACACTTTGGTTTTCGATGCGCGCACGATCTCCCAGATCGCCTGCGAGGACGCCCCGTGAGCCAAAAACAAAGTGCGTACACACGCCAATGCGGTTCACTTAAGACTTTCGTGCGGAATTTCGCGCGAAGTACGTTCACAACTAGAAAATCGAGTTCGAATTCGTACCCGATTTTTCGCGTGTCGACCCCTGCCGCGCCAATGTGAGCGTGAATGATTCTCAGCTCCGACAAAGGAACGGGCCTGTTTTTGGTAAGTGATTTCGATCCCTTGGGCCGCTAACCGATCGGCATTGGTACACACGCTTTGTTTTTCGAGAGCAGCAGGAGGACGCCAAGAAATTTAGGCCCGGAGGAGCCAAGAAATTTAGGCCCGGAGGAGTTGAGGACGGGCCTAGCCAAGCCCCCCAAGCAGTCGCACACTGGCTGGGCCCGATGGTCGCGCAGGCCCTGATTTTTCTGATTCGGATCTATCAGCTCACGCTGTCGAAGCTCCTCGGCAGGGTTTGCCGCTTCGAGCCCTCCTGCTCGCGCTACGCAGTCGAGTGCTTGCGCTTGCATGGCGCGGCGCGCGGGAGCTGGCTTTCGGTTCGGCGCCTATCGCGCTGCCACCCCTTCCACCCCGGAGGCTTCGACCCGCCCCCCGCGCCCAGGGCGTAACGAAAGCCAGGGTTTCCCAGAGCCAGCCGTTCGTGGACAAAAGCCCCAGGCACCAGCAATCGTCAGAGCCGGCTCATTTATGAGGTGCACGGGGTAGCTTCTGAGATTTCAGCCGCCCCTGGCCATGCTACAGGGCATCTCAGCCCTTCCCGTGGCCGCTTGGCCCCCCTGAAAAAGCAGAGTCGAAAGCGATATGGACAGAAGCAGTATTGGCCGCTTGGTATTGATGGCGGCACTGGCATTCCTGGCCTTGCAGGTCCTGCCCAAATGGCTCGGCGGCGGCAAGCCCACGATTCAACCGTTGAAGACCGAGAGCCGCCTGGTGCTGAGCAGCACCCCCCGTGCGCCCGAGCAAACGTGTGACGTCTCGACGCCCGAGTTCAAGGCTCAGCTGACTAGCCGCGGCGCCTCGGTGCGTCACTTCGAGCTATTGCTGCCGAAGTACCAAATCGACAAGAAGCCGATCGATCTCTCGACCACGCCGGATCTGGAGTTCAATCGTCAGCTGCGCTTCGACTTTCACAACAGCGCCGGCTTGCCAGCAGGCAAAGAGTGGAACGTCGACGGCAACTTGGTCGATTGGACGGTAGAGAGCAAGGGCGGCAAGAGCTGCGTCTTCACCTACCGGGACGCCAAGGTCGAGCTGATCAAGACCGTATCGAGCACCGGACGCCCGTACGAGCTCGCGGTCGAAGCTTCGGTCAAAAACCTCAGCGACCGCTCGCTCTATCACTCGCTGACCGTGCACAACGACACCTGGCACACGGCGAAAGACGTGAAGGGCAGCATGTTCCGGCAAAGTCCGAACGTGACGCGCGTCGAATGCGTGCTGGATGGCGGCAAACCCCATCGCCTGGGCGAGGGGGATTTCGAGGCCGGTAAGTTCTCGGACGCCGAGCACTTCATGACCAGCGCCGTAAATCCTGGCGATTGGTACCAGACCGCCGGCAAGCCCGCGTTCGTGGCCGTTTCGACCGCTTACTTTGCGCAGGCAGTAGCGCCCGTGGCAGCTCCCAACGCGCCCGTCTGTCAGCTGCTGATCGAGGAGCACAAGGTCGGTGATCCCGACAACGACGGGGCGATCTACCGCACGCGCTTGGCCTACCCCGGTGTGGACTTGGCACCTGGCACGAGCTCCACGTACTCGGTGCTCGCCTACGCGGGGCCCAAAGAGCGCAGCGTGCTCGCGGCAGCCGGCGGCGGGCATCACGACTTCAGTGAGCTGATCGACCTCGGCTTCTTCTCGATCATCGCCAAGGTGCTGGTGGGCTTCCTGCTGAAGGTACACAGCATCATCCCCAACTGGGGCGTCGCGATCATCATCTTGACGATCACCGCACGCACGTTGCTCTTCCCGCTGACCGTGCCCGGCATCAAGGGCATGATCAAGATGCGCGAGCTGAAGCCCGAGATCGACGCCATGAACGAGAAGTTCAAGGACGACGCTCAGGCCAAGGGCCTTGCGCAAATGGAGCTGTGGCGGAAACACAACGTCAACCCAATCAAGGGTTGCTTACCGCAAATGGCATCCATGCCGGTGTGGTTCGCGCTGTACACGACCCTGCAGACCGCGGTCGAGCTGTATCACATCCCCTTTCTGTGGCTGCCCGACCTCTCGTCGGCAGACCCACTCTTCATTCTGCCTTTCATCATCGGCGCGACCTCGTTCATGCAGCAGCGGCTCATGCCGCAGCAAGGCGACGCGGCGCAGCAGAAGATGATGCAGTACCTGATGCCGGCCATGTTTACGGTTTTCATGCTGTTTTTGCCGGCCGGCCTCGGGGTATATATGTTCACGAACGGCGTGCTGGGTATCCTCCAACAACAAGCAGTGGAATGGCACGTGCGCCGCACGACGAAATCTAGTGGTGGCTCCGGATCGGGAAGCGGAGACATCAAAGTCAAAGTGATTGGGGAGCAGGCCTCCAAAGGGAAGGGCAAAAGCGGCTCACCGTCGGCAAAGCTCGCCGGCGAAAGCCCACTCCTCGGCAAAGGAAAGGCAGAGTCATGACTGACAACGACGATCTCAACGACGCGGCTTGGGACGAAGAGGAAGACGAAACCGAAGGCGAGTCGGAAACCGGTGAGGTCTCCCACGCAGCCGCCGGAACCGAACCTCTGACGGACGCCGATCGCAAGCGCAAGCGCAAGAAGCAGGACGACTACGTGTCCACCGACGAGCGCGCCAATGTGGCTCTCAAGTTCGTCAGCGATGTCATCCGCGAGATGGAGATGGAGTGCACGGTGCACCTCCGCCGCCCGCAAGAGGGCAACGCCGAGGACGAAATCAACATCGAGATCGCTGGCCGTGACGCGGGCCGCATCATCGGCAAGAAGGGGCAAGTCTTGCAGGCTTTGCAGTTCTTGACCCACCGCATCATCAATCGGCCCGGGCTCGACCGCCGCCACATCCTGGTCGACGCCGAGGGCTATCGCAGCCGGCGGGACAATTCATTGGCCACTATGGCCCAGCGCCTCGGCCGTCAGGCCGTCGAAGAAGGCAAGATTATCACCTTCGAACCGATGAACCCGCGCGATCGGCGCGTGGTGCACCTGGCCCTGGCCAAGTTCGAAGGCGTGATCACCCGTAGCGACGGCGAAGGTGACGATCGCAGGGTACAAATCATCCCGGTGCGCCGTAGTACGGGTGCGGCCGGGGGCGCTGCAGCGCCCAACTGAGCGGCTTCCGCGCTCCGCAAGCAGAGCGGCCTCGCGCGCGCCACGCGCCCACGCCCCCCAAAGGGGTGATGGGCCGGCGCGCGCGGGCATCTCTTGCACCTTTTAGCGCGGGGATTACATACTCTGCGTGAGTCCAACGTCGGACGGGGAGGCGGCAAGCTCCCGTCCACCCCTTGTCCTGCTCCTTAGCGTCCTTGGCGCGCACGCACAGAAAGGTTCCGTGAGATGACTTGGCTTCGTCGATCCTGGGTCCTGTCCCTCGCCAGCATGGCTTGCCTGGTGGCCATCGGCTGCGGTCCGAAGGCCGTCCGCGGTGAAGACGTCGCGGGCTTGGACGACCAAGCCATGAGCACGGGGCTCGACCGCCGCGACCTGCAGAAAATGCTGCATGACAACATGCAGGCCTTGCAGGCATCCCCGGTGATCGCCCGCTGGCAAAAGGAAAACGGGCCCACGGTCTCGGTGTTGCCGCTGCGCAACGAGACCACCGAGCACATCGACAGCCAGCTCGACTCGCTGATCAGCGACATCGAGACCACGTTGGTCAATGCCGGCCACGTGCAAGTGATCAGCCTCGAGTCGCAGCCGCAGCTGATGGAGCAGGTCCGAAAGCAGTACCAAGACGGCTTCGATCAGAGCAAAATCGCCGGCTGGGGTAAGCAAATCGGCGTCCGCTACGTGGTCACGGGCAAGGTCTTCTCCGCCGACGAGCGCCAGGACGACGAGCGCCGCGTGCAATATTTCATGTTCATCCAGGTGCTGGACGTCGAGACCAGCGCGATCCTGTTCCAGTACAAGACCTCGGTTACCAAAGCGCTGATCTGAAGCCGATGAAGGTAGCGCACGCCGCATGCGTGGTGTCGGTCGCCTTGCTCGCGCTCGCGCAAACGGGCTGCGCGGGGCACGCCGACAAGACGCTCGGCGCGCGCACGGCGCTCGACGCCGGTGATCCACGCGGCGCCCTGAAGGCGTTGAACGAGGCGCTCGACGTCAAGAGCGAGAAGGACTTGCCGGAAAAGGTCGGCGGAGACAACTCGCTGCTTTTGCTCGACCGCGCGATGGTGCTGCAAGAGCTCGATCAGTATCCGCTGTCCAGCCGCGATCTGGAGGTTTCGGACAAACAGATCGAAGTGCTCGATCTGTCGGCGAACGCGGCGGCGGACATCGGTCGCTATCTGTTCTCGGACGATGTGGGGCCGTACAAGGCGCCCGCGTACGAGAAGCTGATGATCAACACCATGAACATGATGAACTACCTGGCGCGCTCCGATCTGAACGGCGCCCGGGTGGAAGCGCGGCGCCTGGCCGTGATGCAGAAGTTCACGCACGACCATGGCGACCCCGCGCAGTCACTGCTCGGTCCAGGCAGCTACCTGGCTGGCTTCGTGTTCGAAAAGAGCGGCAAGCCGGAAGACGCCTTACGCTACTACGACGAGGCCCTCGCCTACGGTCAGTACCAGTCGCTGGCCGAGCCGATTCGACGACTCTCGCAGCAGGCCGGCTATTCGAGTCCGCGCATTCGTGAGCTGCTCGGCAAGGTCCCAGCCCCGGCCCCAGCCGACGAAACGCCCAGCGATGATGACGCAGAGCTGCTCGTGATGGTGAACTTCGGGCGCGTGCCCGCCAAGATCGCCAAGCGCATTCCGATCGGCTTGGCCCTCACCTACGCCAGCGCCTTCATGAGCCCCGCCAATGCATCGCAAGCCAATCATCTCGCGGCGCAGGGCTTGGTCACCTGGGTGAACTACCCCGAGCTCGCTGAGCCGCGCAGCAGCTACGGTCGTCCCAGCTTCATGCTCGACGGGCAATGGCAGCGTTTGGAGGGCATGCTCGCCGTGGATCAAGAGGCCAAGCGCGCCTGGGAAATGGGGCGCGGCGCGATCGTGGCATCGGCCATCACGCGCATGGTCACGCGCGTGCTGGCAGGTGCCGCCATGAACCAGGCGGGCGGCGGCGGCACGCTGGGAGCGCTGCTCAGCCTCGGCACACAAATCACGATGACTGCAGCGGATACGCCCGACACTCGCAACTGGTCGACTCTGCCCGCGCGCATCGCCTTTGGTCGAGTGCGCATCAAATCCGGCACGCACACGGTCACCCTCGCAGCACCCGGCGGGAACAAGCGCCAGAACCTGGACGTGCCTGCCGGCGGCTGGGCCGTGGTCTGCCTCACCGCGCTCAATTAGCCCGGAAAGCGGAAGCAGCCGCGAACGCGAATGTCCGAAGCCGGGCAATCCAGCGCGTAGTTCCCCTGCACGATGTGATTCGAGTGACGGGTGAACAAGAACCAGCCCCAGGCTGTCTCGTCCGTACAGGTAATGGTCGCCTGGGCGTCGTTGGTCTCAATCCGAATGTCCAACTGGGCGGTGCCGCGCATGTAGGTCTGGCCGTCGACCGCAGCGGGCATGTTCGTCCAAGCCAACAACCCCGTCGCGGCAACGCCACTCCGGGTTCCCTTGCCGAATTGGCTGGGTGTCAATAAGTCGAAGCCATTCATTCCACGCATGCCGGCCGCGTAACCCCAGATCGTGTAAGCGACATCGCCCAGTATCCCCGCGTGGCCATAAACGCTAATCACGTCCCATTGATTGCCATCGACTTCGGGGAGGCAGTCACACCCTGTTGCACTTGCCGGATCGTCGGGCTCGTCGTCGTTGCAGGACCTGGCGCCGCCACCGCCGTCGCCGGCCGCATCATCGCCTGCGTTGCCGCCAATCGTGACGGCGCCCGCCGCCGCGCTGCGAGTCCCGCCGGCGCCGGCCACTGACATTGTCGGAAGCGTGCCACCAGTTCCCCCATTTTCATGGGTGTGGCGCGGATTGCTCGTGTCGGCCAGCCCACCACACCCCACCCCTACGGCGGCCACCCCGACCATCCCGAGCACCCCGGACGGTAAGACGCGCCTCATGCTCCACCTTACCACGCCTCGGCGGCAGGGAAGCGCCCAGCTGGGCTGCTCAAACTGACGGCGTCGCGAAAGGATGGCCCAGGCTCGGCGCTGGCTCACCCGCCACTCGTGGCTCAGCGACGAGCGCGGGCAGCGCCTCGAGTCGAAGCGGAACGACGCCCGCCCAGACCGGCAACGCGAGATCGTCTGCGTCGTCGATCGGGCCGCCTTGACGGACTTTTGCCGACGCTTCGAGGATCGGCAGCGCGAGCAGCGTGGTCGCCTTGAGCTCTTGCTCGTTCGCGGAGCGTACCCGCCCAGCGCGGCCCGGTGAAAAGCGATTGACCAGCGCGCTCAACACCTCGAGCTTCTCTTCCCGAGCGCTGACGACGCGCGCTTGGCCGAGGATCAACACCGAACGGTAGTTCATGGAATGGTGAAAGGCGGAGCGCGCAAAGACCAAGCCGTCGATCAACGTGACCGTGATGCACAGATGAGCGCCGCTCGCGCCATGTTCGATCATGCGGCCCTTGGCCGCGCCGTGAATGTACAGCTCGTCGCCGAGGCGCAAGTGAATGGTGGGGACGACGAAGGGCTGGTCATCACTCAGCAAACCGACATGGCAAACCAAGGCTTCATCCAAGATGGCATCGATCGCCGAGCGATCGTAAACGCCGCGCTGAGGCACGCGGCGCACGCGCGTGCGTTCACTCACTGCGCCAGAATTGCTATTGGTCATGGCTTGGAATCTGCTCCGCCAACTGGTTGCTGAGAAGGTCCAGTTTTTGGAATATAGTGGGTCCAGTGGCCTTTCCCCTCTCGCTCGAAACGCTGGCTCGGAATCTGGTGGATCCCGGCAAATCGCCCGTCTTCGTGCGGATCGCCGAGCTGCTGAGCGGGGAAATCGGGCGTGGCCGACTGCGGCCGGGAGATCGACTGCCGGGCACCCGAACGCTCGCTGTCCAGCTGGGCGTCGGGCGCAACACCGTGGTCGCAGCCTACGCGGAGCTCGCGGCCGAAGGTTGGCTCGTCACGCGCGCCGCAGGCGGCAGCTTCGTATCCAATGAGCTGCCGGAGCGGCGCACGCGTCGCTACGCGAAGCGCGCGCCGGACGCGGCCCCGCTGTCACGGCCGGGCTTCGACTTCGAAGCGCGCGCCTTGGACCGCGCGCAGCAATCGGATCCGAAGACATTCGCCCTATTCGCGGGCGTGCCCGACCTGAGAAAATTCCCTACGCCGCTCTTGGCACGCGCCTACCGCCGGGCGCTGCGCGGCGTTGGACACGCGAGTCTGGATTACACGGCGCCATTCGGTGACCCCCGCCTACGCGCCGCGCTTACCCACATGCTCTCTGCCACCCGCGGTCTGTCCGTCACCCCGGATCAGCTGCTCGTTACCCACGGCAGCCAAATGGCTCTGGATCTGGTAGCGCGCACGCTCGTGCGTCCAGGAGACCGCGTCGGCGTGGAGCAAATCGGCTATCAGCCGGCGTGGGCCGCGCTCGAGCAGGCCGGCGCCGAGCTCGTCTATTTGCCCGTGGACAAGCAGGGCGTCAGCATCGATTCCTTGGAGCGGGCCTTGGCGGCTGGAGCGCTACGCGCCGTGTGCCTCACCCCCCACCACCAATACCCGACCACCGTGGCGCTCTCGGTCGGGCGCCGCCTGCGTCTACTCGAGCTGGCAGCCAAGCACCGCTTTGCGATTATCGAGGACGACTATGATCACGAGTTTCATTACGACGGGCGGCCGCTCGCCTCGCTCGCGAGCGCCGACCGCGCAGGCGTCGTCGTCTACATCGGGACCCTGGCCAAGGTCTTGGCGCCCGGCTTACGGCTGGGCTTCGTGGCAGCTCCTCGCGCCTTGATCGAGACCTTGGGCGCCGTGCGTTTCCACGTCGATCGCCACGGTGACACGATCACCGAGCGCGCCGTCGCCGAGCTGCTCGAAGACGGCGAAGTCGCTCGCCACGCGCGACGGATGCGCCGCGTCTATCAGGCGCGGCGCGACGCGCTGGTGGCCTCGCTGACTCGGCACTTGGGCAGCGCGCTCAGCTTCGACGTCCCTGCCGGGGGCATGGCGCTGTGGGCCGAGGCCAGCCCCGAAATAGACACCCATGCCTGGCTCACGCGCGCGCCTGGCCATGGCGTCGTATTCACGCTCGGCAAAAGCTACGTCTCGACCACCCTCGATCGCCGAAAAGCGCGTCGATACCAGCAGTTTCTACGCTTGGGCTTTGCGCGCTACGACGAGCGCGAGCTCGACACCGCGGTGCAGCGCATGGCACGCGCGCTCAGAGCATGAGCGGAGGCCGAGCAGCCTGACCTCACTCCGGGTGTGGTCACGCGCGGCTGCCGGGCCTGCTCACCACCAGGCTTCCATCTGCATGCCGCCGTTGATGCCCCACAACCGGTCCGCATTGTCAGGGCCGCCCACCTTGCCGCGAAAATCCTCGCCCCAGCGCGCGTAGGTGACGAAGGCTCGAATCACCGGACGGCTATCGAAGTGATTGGCGACAGCGACCTGCGGCGCAAGCGTGACCTTGCCGACGCCCGCGCTCGTATTCGCGCCCGTATCGCGAACCCAATCCAGCCCGGCATCAGCGGCCACGCTGAAGTAACGGTTGAAATGCACCGTCGGGCGAACGCCGGCCGAATACCAATACTGTTTACCGGTGCCGTCCTTCTGATCGGTGGCCTGGAAGATCAAAACCGGAGCGATCGAGAAATGCTCACCGAGGTTGGAAAAGAAATGCTCGGTGACACGCACGCGCCAAGCGCTCTTTTGATCGGAACGGATGAAGGTACCTTCCGGCAAGTCGATGGTCTCGAAATCGCCGTTGAAGGTCTTGGCAGGACCGGTGCCGTACTGAAACGAAAACTTGTTCGATCCGCCCTTGGCGATGAAGTCGGGCACGGTGTGGATCAGGTTGACAGCGGCGCCGTTGGTCGTCGGCGCCTTTTGTCCGTTCGAGTCGAGACCGCTGCGCACCGAGGTGAAGGTCAGACCGATTTCGGTTTGGCCTCCGAGGAGCGGTATGTCGTACATTCGAAGATCGAAATTCGACTTGGTGAAGCCGGCGGCGTTAGCGGGATCCGGCGCCGGAATGCTGCCCAGACCGCTGGTCGAGCCGGAGCCGATATAGGCCAAAGCCAACTTCGCGGGGCCGAGCTCCACGTCCTCGATACCGCCGCCGCTGCCCGTCATATTCCAGAAGAAGAAGTCGACGACGTGGATGTCATGACGACGGTAGAAGCGTCGCCCCGCCCAAAATTTGGCCCCGGGTAGACTCGGGATCACATTTCCGATCGACGCCCAGGCTTCCGCGAGTCCGAAGGTCGTGGCGGAGGTCGAGTATGGGTTGAACATGCTGAGTCGGATTTGCACGCGAGCGATCGGCCCGGCGGGCGTGCCGTCTGCGCGCACATCCTGGTTCAAGCGGAATGCGCCAGGCAAGTACACGCTCTTGCCGATGATGAGCTCGCCGTAGTTCTCGGCTTCGTTGCCGAGACGGTATTTGGAGGCGGCGCCCGGCGCGCCGAAGGCGGCCAGTGTGCCGCCACGACCGGCGCGGCCGTAGCCTGCGCGAAAGTAGCCGCCGATGTCGGAGAAACTGCCAAGCACGTGCTCGACGCGCTCGGCCAGCACGCGATTTTGACGCTTCACTGCGACGGAGCGCGTCTCGGTGTCGTTTTGGTACTGCGCAGCGACGAATTCGTCGATCGCTTCCTGGTTCGAGGCTGTGGACGCGGGGACCGATGCGGGAGTCGGCGCGGGAGTGGGAGTCGGCGCGGGTGCGGCGGGCGCAGCTTCAGCGGGCCCGGGCGTTGGCGCTTCAGGCGCAGGCGCAGGCGCAGCGGGCGCGGCCGCGGCCGCTGGGACTTGAGGCGCAGGCGCAGGCGCAGGCGCAGCTGCAGCGGGCGCTGCAGGCGCGGGCCCCTTCGCTTGCGCTTCGGCGCGAGCGCTGAGCAGCGCACTCGTGGAAAGGATGGCGACTCCGACACTCCGCCCGTACCAACGTCGGGGCAAACCCAATGACGCGATCATTGCTCGCATAGGAGCACGACCTTACTTGCAATACCAGATATCGAGTCATGCTCGGCGACGACGCCGCAGTCGGCCGGCCGCAATGGCGAGCAGGGCCAGTGCCGCGGTTCGAGGTTCGATGCGGCGATTCCCGGCACCGTACAGCCACAAACGCGGCTGCTGAGGCTTCCGCCGAGCGCGTCTTCGTCGCTACCAGCGCTACCCGCTGCGCAGGCGCGGTCGTTGATTCGCCGCCCCCTCGAAAGCTCGCCGCCGGCGCCCGCTTCACGACTGTTTCCCGGCGCGCCCCCGCTCCCGCCTCGCCACTATTGAGGGCATCGCTCTCGGTTTGAAGCAGCGCGCCTCGAAGCTCCACCACATGTTCGGGAGCCTCTGTTGCAAAAATGGGCCACGAGCGAGCGACCGCTCCCCTGCCCAGCGGCGGCCGCGACACCGCCTACCAACTGCTCCGTCACGTTCAACCTTGGGCCGTCGAGACTGAAGTTTTTTGGCGACGCTTCATTGACAGTCAGTGACGTATCGCGGCTCCGTCAGCGTGACGTACGCGTTGCCGTCCCAATGGAGCGAGCCGTGCGCGCGGCGCGGACCGGCTTCAGACGCTGACCTTGCTGACCTTGCGGATGCTGAGCCAAATCATCAACACGGCGAAGGCGACCAGGGCCAGCAAATGCGGCAACAGTTCGACCGCCCCGGCGTCGCGCAGCACGATGCCGCGCATGATCGCCACCATGTGCGTGGTCGGAAGCAGCTGGCCTATCACCTGCAAAACGATGGGCATACCGTTCAGGGGAAACAGATAACCCGACAAGAAGATCGACGGCAGAAACAGCATCTGCACCTTCTGCTGCGCTTCCTGCTGCGTCGTAGCGGTGGTCGAGATGTATAGACCCAGCGCGAGCAGCGCCGAGAGATATAGCACCATGATCGCGAACAGTAGCGTGAGGCTGCCGCGGATCGGCACACCAAAGGCGAAGCGCATCAGACCGAGGATCATCGCAGTGTCGGCCAGCGCAACGAATAGGTACGGCGCGACCTTGCCCAGCATCAAGCCCAGCGGATCAACGGGCGTCACCAACAACTGCTCCATCGTGCCCTGCTCGCGCTCGCGCACGATCGAGCCGGCCGCGAGCATCACCGCGATCATCTGCAAGATGACCGCGACCAGGCCCGGGATCAGGAAATTGGCCGTACGCCCTTCGGGATTGAAGAGCACGATCGGTTGCGCAGCGATTGGCATGCTGACGCGCGGCTCGCGCGCGACCAACTTCAGATTCTGACTCGAGACCACGCCATTGACCGCAGCCAGCGCGCCCGAGCTCACGATCGAGTCCGAACCGTCGATCAACACCAAGATCTTGGCCGACTCGCCGCGCGCGCGTTTGCCATGATAATCCGGCGGGATCACGATGCCGACCCCGGCGCGACCGGCGATTATCTCGGTGCGTGCGCGGTGCGGATCGCTGGTCACGCTCTTGATCGCGAAGGTCTTGGTGGCGCGCAGTTGGTCCATCAGCTCGCGCGAGGCGACCGAGCGACTTTGATCGACGACCACCGTGGGCACGTCGTGCACCGTCTGATCGATGAAGCCGTACATGGTGAGCTGCATCAACGGCAGCATCACGGCCAGAAACAGCACCGCCTTGTTGCGGCGAATGTGCAATAGCTCCTTGCGAAAGATCGCCAAGAACGAGCTCATCATGAGCCATTCTCTGCGCGCCGGGCGCGAGCGGCTTCTTCGGTCAGCGTCACGAACACATCTTCCAAGGAAGGCGCGATTTCGCGCAGTTGTGCGTGTGCAAAGCCGGCGTGGGTCAGCCGTTCGAGCAGCTCCTGGTCGCTCTGCCCGCGCTCGACCAGCGCATGCACGGCTTGGCCGAAGATGGTCGCACCCTTGCAAAACGGCTGAGATTGCAGCCAGGCGAGCGCGCGCGCGGTTCGTGCGGTCTCGATCTCCAGCCGCCGGGCGTCGGGCGGATTGACCGAGGGCAGCGCTTTCAATTGATCCGGCGTGCCCGTGACCAGAAGCTTGGACAGATAAATGTAGCCGACCTCGCCACAACGCTCGGCTTCGTCCATGTAGTGAGTGGTGACGAGCAGCGTGATGCCTTCGGCGGCCAGCTGGAACAACAGGTCCCACAACTCACGCCGCGCGACCGGATCGATGCCCGCGGTCGGCTCGTCCAAGAACACGACGCGCGGCTCGTGCATCAGCGCGGCGCCCAGCGCCAGCCGCTGCTTCCAGCCACCGGACAAGTTGCCGGCCAAGCGATCCGCGTACGGGGCGATGTGCGTGAGCTCGACCGCGGCGTCACGCCGTAGCTTGCGCTGGGCCTTGGGCAGTCCGTAAATTTCCGCGTAAAAGTCCAGATTCTCCAGAACCGTGAGATCCGGGTAGAGCGAGAACTTTTGGCTCATGTAGCCAATCTGACGCCGAATCTCCTCCCCCTGAGCCACGCAATCCATGCCCAGCACGCTGGCCTTACCCGCCGAGGGCGCGAGCAAGCCGCACAGGATGCGAATCAGCGTCGACTTGCCCGAGCCGTTCGGGCCGAGGAGGCCATAGACCAGGCCTCTCGTCACGCTCAAGCTCACGTCATCGAGCGCGCGCACGTCACCGAAGCTACGCGATACACCGTCGACCGCGATGACGATGTCGCTCACTTGGGGACCTGAATGAACGCGGCCATGCCCGCGCGCAGCTCGCCCGCACCGCGGAGGAGGCCGACGCGCGTGGCGAACACCTGATCGGCGCGCTCGTCGGCGGTCTGCAAATTGCGCGGCGAGTACTCACCCACGCCGTTGATGTGCTCGACCACGCCCTGGAAGGTCTTGTTCGGAAACGAATCGACCGAGACCGGTACGATTTGGCCGATTTTCACCTGACCTAGCCGCGTCTCGGGCACGTAAATGCGCACGAAAAGCTGCTTTTCCTCGAGCAAAACCGCGGCCGTCGCGTTCGGCGCGAGAATGTCGCCGGGGCGCAGATCGAGCGCCTCCACGCGCGCAGCGAGTGGCGCTCTGACCGTCAGCTCGTCGAGCATGACCAGGATTTGGTCGACGCGACCTTGGGCACCGTCGACCTGCGCTTGGGCGGCCTTGAGATCTTCCGTGCGCGAGCCGGCCGCCACCAGCCGCGACGATGCCGCTTGCTCCATTTCGCGAGCCCGCGCTTGTGCGACCTCGGTGCGTCGTGAACCGTTCTTGAGCTGGTCGAGTTGGTGCGAAAGCGCGTCGCGCAGCGCGACGGCCCCCTTGAGCTCCATGTCCGCGTTGTCCACCTCCATGCGAGCGGTCGCGCCGGTTTGGTCCAACACGTGCACGCGATCCGCGTTCAGCTTGGCCTTCTCGACGGCTACTTCTTGCACCGAAAGGCGCGCCTCCGCAGCTGCTACTTCCTCCGGCCGGGCGCCGGCCACGGCTTGATCCAGAGCTGCCTTGGCGGTTGCTGCGCGAGCACGTGCTTCAGCGAGCTCTTCTGGACGTGCGCCGCGTTGCAGCTTCTCCAAGTTCGCTTGCCACTGCACCAGCAGGGCGTTGGCTTGCATCAGCTGAGCGGGATAGTCCCCCGGCTCGAACGTGATCAGAGCTTGGCCGGCTTGCACCAACGCGCCCTCACGGACCAAGACCTCCTTCACGCGGCCAGCAGCCCGCGAGCCGACGGAAATCGTGCGCGCCTCGACGGTGCCACTCCACTCATAAGGCTTACGCTCGAGGTAAACGCGGTAACCGCCGTAGCTCAGAGCCAGGAGCGCGCCCACCAGCAACAGATTGCGCCGCGAGCTACCGCGCGGCTTCGGCTTTTCATCACTCATGCTCGTATCGTTCGTGCTCAATGCCCGGGCAGCCGGGCGAGGTTCCTGACTAATTATCCGAAAACCGGTGCGCCATCTGTGAAGAAATCTTGCCTCTGCCGGAGCGCTGCAAAGGTTCGGCCAAATGCCGTCGTCCAATTTTGCGACGCTTTGGTTTGTCGACCGGTTCGACCGGTTCGACCGGTTCGAGTGCGAGAGAAGAGGGGCGCTCGTTGTCCCGCAATGGGAGCTCGCAGCCGCGCGCCGTTACTCCCCTATTGCGACTGCGCGGCTCGGATTGCGAGCTCGAGGCTCGCGCCGTCCAAGAGGTAGATCGTGGAGCGAAATGGCGTCTCGACTTGGTCAGTGGCCGAGCGAAAAACGGGCCGAAACGCCTGCGGGTACTGTTCCAGGGTGCGATATGCGGGGTTTCGGTTTTGCACGCTCACCAACCGAATACCGCGCTGGTAGAAACGCTGCAACGCGCGCAGCCGCGCCAGACGGCTGCGCGACTCACGAATCAGCGTCACGTCGTCGTAGATGGGCCGGTTGGGATATAGAAAATAGTGACTCAACGCTTGGACCACCACCACGTCTGGGTCTTCCCAGCGTAGGGTCGTATAGTCACCCTCGGCGATGTTCAACACCGGCGGCCCTCGGTGAGCTTCGAGGACGGGTCGAGCTCCAGCGTATTGCGCCGCGGGCAAGTGCTCTTCCAGAAGCTGAAACGTGTCTGTCCACTTGAACAACAAGCAGACACACACCGCGCTCGCCAGAAGCGGCGCGGCTGCCTTTCGAAGTAGGGGCGTGGCCCAGGGCCAAGGGCGGGCGCTGCATGCAAAAAACAGCACCGCCCATGGCACCGAATACTCGCGCATGCGAATCGCGCGCGCGGTGAGCAAAAGGCCAGCCAGCGCAGCCCCCAGCAGCACGGCGACGGCATAGCTCGGCTTGTGTCCACGGTAGGCACGAATCGAGACCCACAGGGCCGTCGCCAACAGCACGCACGGTGCTGCAATGAACTCGGGATTTTCGCGCAGATAGCTCGAGGGCACGGGGCCGAACTCACGCAAACCCGGATAAAGGCCGGCGGGGTCCAGGTTCATGTACGAGACGTGGAACCACAGAAAGCGCAGCGTCGCGGCGCTACCATTCATGTACGGATTGAGGATGAACCCGAGCCCCAGGCCCAAGGCAGTGAGCAGCGGCTCCCACAGCCTTTCGCGCGGCAGCGAATCGCGCCGCAAGAGCCACGTGCTGAGTAGCGCTGCCAGGTGGAGCGGCAGCAAGATCACTCCGCCCTGATAGGACAGCGTCGCGACGTAGCTCACCAGCACGATGGCGATGCGCCGGACACGGGTCGGGCGAATGAAGAAGGCCGCGCCCAGGTGCGCGATTGACAAGACCACCAGCCAATTTCCACCGCGCAACATCAGGTAGCGCCAATCCTGATTGGCGAAAAGCAGCGGCGCGAAGCACCACGCCCAAGCAAATTTCACCTTTCGCGCAGCGAGGAAGCAATACACCGACAGCGGGACGCCGACGAAGAACGAAAGCGTGGCGAGCTTCAGCCCCCAGACCGCGCTTGGAATGGCTGCGAAAGGCGCGAGCAGCAGATGAAATCCGAAGTAGTGATCGACCGGCAATCGGGCCAAAATCGTCCACGGCGCGTGCTGCGTGAGCTCGCTGCGCAAGTGACCGTGAACCATGTCGCGTGCGACCGCGAAATGATAGTAACTGTCGGCACTCGCCTGGTAGCCGAAGCGCGCGAGAATCAGCGAGCCCCCGTACAGGGTAGACACGACGACCACGAACCAGCTCGCGAGCCAAGGGTTCGCGCGGCGCGGAGGCTCGACGGAACCGGTCGCAGCTTCGCTGCCAGCGCGTGCCGATGCACGAGTCATATCAAGGCACCGCCGCCGACGGTACGCGGCACTCGTAGGTGCCAGTGAAGCGCGCTTCTCTCGTGTTCAATTGCCAGATCGCGCGCCAGCGTTCAGTCGTCCACAGCTCACCGCGAGTGACCAACCAAATGCGCGCAAAGTACGCGCGTAGCCTCCGGTCGGGCAGAGCTTCTGGACCAAGCCGCGCCGCTTCGGGGTAGCCGACCGGTACACAGCGTTTGAAGTGACCCGGGTGCCATTTGCGCAAGCTGGGCTCGTACGGGAGCCGCGCAATCAACGGGTCCGACAGTCCATAGTAGTCCACCAGGAACACCTTCGGCCCCGCGAAGAAGCCACGGAAGCCAATCGCGCCCGAGACGCGTGTGTGCTCCGGGGAGCCCGACCACTCAGCCCCGAGCAATGCCCAAGGGTGCGGCGGATGGACCTTTGCGTGGAGAACGCGGCGCCAGTGGGTGAAAGGAGCGTAGAACGCGTATTCGTCGCACACCCCATCGAAGCACGTACTTCGGAACCCCGGCGGCTCGGTGCTCTGGGAAGCTGCTGGAACCGTCGCCCAGAGCGGCCTAGCGGAAGCGAACTGCAATGCTACGACCAGAACGGCGAGCACGGCTTGAAGCACCAGGTGGGGCACGGGCAACAGCTCGAGCAAGCTCAACACGGAGACCAGCACCGGAGTCGAGAGAAAACGACCGGCCATGAAATCCCCACCGATCCACAGCACATACCCGATGTATAGCAGCGCCCCCATACAGAAGGCACGCAACCGCCCTGTGCCTCGCACGAGTCCCAAGGGTAGACCGGTACAAAGCAGCAGCAAACTGAGCGGGTCGTTCCAAGTCGGTTGCAGCAGGTATGCCATGCCGTGCTCCAGCAACTGCGCTCGGGGTAGCGCAGTGCCGAGCTTGGACGTGGCCGTATTGGGCACCAAAGAGCCGTAGTACACGAGTGAAAACGCCTCCCACGCTAACAGCGGCGCGAAGGCAACCAGCAAAGATCGCACTCGCTCGGGCCAAGTGCCGCTTCGATCCTGAAGCAGCACCAGCAACAGCGGTGGGCCGAAGAGCAGCGACAGATCCAAGCGGTTCAAGAGCGCAAGCCCGACCCAGATCGCGGCCTTCGCCAGCGATGGCGCCGGTTTTCGGCGCATCTCATGCCAAAGTAAGATCGCCAGCAAATGCGTGAGCGGGTTCTCCAAGCCGGAGGTCGAGTAGTCGACGAAGCTCTTCGAGCACGCGAGAGTCGCCGCCAGCAGCGCGAAAAACGGCTCCGAGCGCGCGCGAGTCCAGACCAAGGCACCGACGCACAGTGCGCTGGTCAGAACGCACAGGCCCAGCAATGACCAATAAGCGTCATCGAATAGCGAGCGCGCAATGAGCATCGCGAACAACCACAGGGGGTGCGTGAACGCCTGCACACGCTCCGCAGGGTTCCAGCGCAAGCCGCGAAGTGACAGGCAGTTGTCGACGACGCGAGCTGTGATGAAGGCGTCATCACAAACCCAAGCCGCGTGCACGATGGTCAACAGCGTGAGCAGCGCAAAGGCGAGCCACGCGGCCAACTGACGCTTTTCGAGAGCTGCACCGAACTTTTGGCCCGCGCGAGCCATTCGAAAAGTCATCGACTCCCGAGCCTAGCCCGAAATCCTCCCGTTCGAACGACGCCAGGGCGCCTCGCGCTCTGGCCCGTTGCCTCGCGTATTTGCCCGCCCGTTTGCGCGGCGGCTCGCCGCCGTGTCATAGAGCCGCCCAGCGATGTCTCGTTTGCTGCGCGCGCTTCGTGCCCTGGGCACTACGCCTGGACTGTTCGTCGTCATGCTGCTGTGCGTCTTGCTCGGACTGGCGTATTCGTTCGTCGTCCCCTTCATGTCGCTGTTCGGAACTCGCGAAGTCGGCATGAGCCACTTCGGCTTCGGCGTGTTCATGACGACCACCAGCGTCAGCGCGATCGTGATCTCGACCTGGCTCGCCCGCTATTCGGATACGCACTGGAGCCGAAAGAGCGTGCTCTTGCTCGGCGGAGTGAGCGGCGCCCTGGGCTACCTCGGCTATGCGTTCGTGCGCGACCCCGTGCTGCTCACCGGCATCGGCGCGCTCCTACTGGGAGTTTTCTCGGTCTCGTTCGGACAAGTCTTCGCCTGCACCAGAGAAACCCTCGAAGCGAGCACGATCGAAAGGCATGAAATTCCCTTCTACATGAACTTCATCCGCTTGTTCTTCGCCTTGGCTTGGACGGTCGGCCCGGCGATCGCGGCCTACCTGATGACGCACTACTCGTTCCGCGTGACGTTCGCGGCGGCTGCGCTCACGCTATTGATCTTCTCCGCGCTGGTCGCCTTGTTCGTGCCACGGCGCCCACCATCTGTGGCGAGTCGCCAGGCCGCAGCGGAGCTGCCGCTGTCCCTCGCGCTCAAAAATCGCCAGCTTTTGGCCCATTTTGCCGCGTTCGTGCTGTACTTTTGCTGCGCGACCATGGGCATGATGAACCTGCCGCTGTTGATTTTGGGGGAGCTTGGCGGGGCTGAACGTGACGTGGGTATCGCGTACAGCATCGCGCCCTTGTTCGAGCTGCCGTTGATGTTCTACGTGGGCGTGCTCGCGACACGGCTGGAGCACGCCAAGTTGATCATGGGCGCGCTGGGAATCGGGATCATCTACTACGCGGGTCTGGCCCTCACCAATGCACCCGTACAGGTCTTCGCACTGCAAGCGCTGAGCGCGGCCGTAGTGGCAGTGATGAGCGGCGTCGCGATCACTTTCTTTCAGAATTTCCTGCCCAACCAGGCCGGAAGCGCCACGAACCTGTACTCGACTTCCTCACGCATCGGGGCGACCCTCGGCTATCTCGGATTTGGGACGATTGCAGGCGCGCTCGGGCATCGGGCGGTGTTCGGTGTCACGACGGTGCTGTGTGCCGTGTCTTTCACTACCCTGTTCATGTACAGGCGACCTGCGGCGTTGAACGTCGCAGCCTGAGCGCTCGGCCAACTCCGTCAGGAGTACGAGAGCGCTAGCTTCCGCGGGAACCTGGGCATCGCTTGGCGAACCCTTCAAATAGCCGGCTCCGCAGCAGTAGCGTCGAGCTCGAGAATCCGCTCGCTGGTGCTGCTGGCCTGCTGCTCGAGCTCGCTGCTCTCGGGCGTGTGCTCGAGCGTACGCCGACGTGCGAGGGGATTGAATTCACCTGACTGTTTGCGCCACAGCTCGGCGTACAGGCCGCCTCGGCGCAGCAGCTCGCTGTGCGAGCCGTCAGCCACGATGGCCCCGCGGTCCAGCACGATCAAGCGATCCATATCCATCACGGTGCTCAGGCGATGGGCAATCGCGATCACCGTTTTTCCAGCCATCGCTTCGCGCATGGCACTTTGAATGATCTGCTCGCTGTGACTATCGAGCGCGCTGGTGGCCTCATCGAGCAGCAGGATGGGCGCGTTCTTCAGGATGGCACGCGCAATGGCGATGCGTTGCCGCTGACCACCGGAGAGCTTGACGCCGCGCTCGCCCACCATCGTCTTGTAACCGTGCTCTTGCTCCACGATGAACTCGTGTGCGTGCGCTCGCCGAGCCGCAAGCTCGACCTCTTGATCGCTGGCAGCGGGCCGGCCATAGCGGATGTTCTCCAGCAGGTTGCGATGAAACAGGGTCGTATCTTGCGGGATGAGCGCGATCGATTGTCTCAAGCTCTGCTGTGTGACGTCCCGAATGTCCACTCCGTCGATGCGGATGGCGCCTTCGACTACGTCATGCATGCGCAGCAACAGGCCCATGAGCGTGGTCTTGCCGGCACCGCTGGGCCCGACGAGCCCGACGCGCTGCCCCGCCGGAATCGTCAGCTCGAAGTCCTTGACCACACTACGCAAGCGACGCAGCTCGCCGGCCTTGGGCAGCTCGTAGGCGAAGGCAACTCGATCGAGGTGGATGGCCCCGTGAGGCACGCTCAGCTCGAGCGCAGAAGCCTTGTCGGTGACGGTCGCGGGCACGATCAGTGTGTCGATGCTCTCTCGAGCCGAGCCCACCTGATCGTAGAACTCGGGGATTCG